>ORJL010033723.1_pt1 | contig 100150 bp, 100 predicted proteins | sample 1779941 | NCBI WGS metagenome assembly ORJL01 (sample SAMEA104232317, study PRJEB22302) | groundwater metagenome | biome: forest; feature: aquifer; material: groundwater | place: USA | collected 2011-08-07 | depth 5.8 m | reverse complement strand
TACACACAAAACGGGCAACTCTTGGAAGGTATTCCGTGAAAATGAAGATTTCGTTTTCTTGGCTCAGGTTGTATAATGCTTCGTCACGCTCATTCATAACAACCTTGTAGTGCCCAACTACTATTTATATATTTATATTCTGTAAAATAGAATATTATTAATATAAGTAGTGCCTATTACTTCTTGTGATGGCATACATAAGGAAAAAGGTTAACAAAGGAAGATCGTACTACTACATCGTTGAAGCCGTGAGAGAGAAGGACCAAGTAAAACAAAAAGTAATACGCTACATCGGAACAATTGAAACGCTAATCAAAAAACTAGATATTGCCGATAAAGTGCTTAAAAAACACTAATTCTTACACACAGCCATTGATTCCGAAAGTATTTTATATACCGGCATCCTCTTTTCTGATGTATGGGAACGGAAACAATAACTATAACGCGCAAGGAATATGAGCACCTGAAAAGGCTTGAAAAAGTGGACCATGAACTCATAAGCCAACTGGTTGAAAGCCTTGAAGACGCCAAGTATGGCCGCATCAGGCGTGTTGCCTGACCGCTTCTTTTACTATCGCATAATACTCTGTTAACGTGCCTTTTATTTCATCTATTGTTTCCTGCTGGGTCTTCTTGTCACTTGCTCCAACCATAAGCACCGCCTTGACGTCATCGTAGACCAAGAAGTATACTCTTTTTCCGCCTACTTTTTTCTCCCGGAAAAACCTGTAACCCAAAGGGTCGCCTGTGTACGGATTTGTGGTTAGCTGTTTCTGTTCAAAATTTTCCACCTGCTTTCTTTCTTCTTCAGAGAACATCTTTAGTAGCACTTTGTCAAATTTCCGAGTACGAAACACGGCATACATTCCCTATGAAATCAGCTATGCCTTAATAAACATATCTGTTAATGCTGCCATGTAGTGAGTTATAGGTATGTCAAATTTTACAATCATCTGTATCCCTCCAAAAACCCGCCCAGCACAATGCCGTTCATTATATTGTTCTTAAGCTCTTTAGGGTAGAAGGAGAACTTGTCGCTGAAGTGCAGCTCTATTTTCCTGCCAATCTGCTTCTCAAATCTCCTGAGGTCAAGTTCCTCTTTTTTGCATTCAACGAATATGTCAATGTCGCTGTTCTCAATATCTTCGCCTTTCTGGTAGCTGCCGAACAGAACAATGGCTTTCGGGGAGAGCCTTTCCTCCATAAACCTTGCCATGCCGGATTCAAGAATAGCAGCTATATTGCGTACCCTTTTGTACATCCTGAAGTCCTTGTTGTCAAAAGCAGCCTTGTAAATCGGGAATTTCCTGCTGCCTTTCTGCTCTTTCACTTCCTCTATAAGGCCGGATTTCACAAGCCGGATAAGTTCCCTCTTTACAGATGTGTGCGACAGGCTTATTCTTCTGCTTATATCTGCAAGGTAGTGAGGCTTTGTTGGCTCAATAAAGAAAACTTCCAGAACCTTCCACATACTACTTTTTTGTAACATATGTTACATAATTGTAATACGTATTATAAAAATGTTTTGGTTTTTGCACACTACGAGATTAGAATTGCGCCAGTAACTCAACTAATCAGCATAATTCCCTATATGTGTAAGTGCCGATGCCTGTTTGACCTGCATTGCCTAAGATTACGGAGATTTGGAATGTCGCCACATCTCCACCCTCCACATCTCCAGTCATCTTGTGCCCAAGCATGTATTTGGGCCTAAGCTCCCCTTTCATGACGCGGCTGTCAATAACGCCTTCTCCCTGCGGACCAATGCACAAGCCGTGAACGCCCCTCTGCCGTTGATGCTCTTGCGCAAATGTGACTGGTATTGTGCGAATCGCATCAAATCTTTTGTCATATAGAAGTTGTTGCAGTGCATAAAAATCGCTGCTGGCATGAGAGCATCCGTCATATTGATGTACTCGGGATGCTTGCAAATAAGCCTCTAATCTTCCTTTTTCCACACCGTCTTGGTTTTGGAGCAAAGAAAGCACTACAAGCGTATCAAGACCCTTTCTCAATTCAGGCTCAGCGTCCCCATCAGGAATACTAAACTCATGCGAACGGCCGCCAGCTGTAATTACAGCCTTCCTATCCTCCTGGTAATGCACATAATCCGTTGTATAGAAGCCATTCTGCCATAGTAAGTCATGGGCTGTCTGTACGCTGTCACTTACGCTTCCATTTCCTTGATTATATTCTGTGCATGAAACATACCGTGCATGCATTGTATCTTCAACTGAAGCAGGCTTAAAGCCGGCGTTACTCAACGCACGTTTTAGGTTAGCCCTATGAACGCCGTGAGCAACAGCATACTCTATGCCTTGCCCAAATTTTAGAGGCGTAATTGTTATTCTTGCCATTTGATTCTGTGAAAAAACAGTCCTTTATAAACCTTTTTGTTTATCGTCACTTGCTAATCACAACATTGCAGCCGCGTTTTAGATAAGCAAAAAGCCGTTACACTCCCATGCCCAAAACCTATATAAACAAGGTGGGATTTTCACTGATATGGGAAGTGCGTATCTGAGGGTTCCTGAAGCTAAGGAAAAGAATATAGGGGCTTGTGCACAGCAGGCAAAAGGGGGTGGCTGAGTTGTGCGGCGTGTTTGCAGTTATTGGCAGTTCTCAGGCAGCCGCTGAGCTATATATTGCACTGACGCATCAGCAGCACCGCGGACAGGATGCTGCCGGAATAGCTACTTCTGGAATTTCTGGGAAGCTGTGCGTAATAAGGGATAAGGGGCTTGCTGCAGACATATTCACAGAAGACAAGGTAAGCAAACTTGGCGGCTTCATGGGCATAGCTCACAACCGATACCCTACAGCCGGCTACGGCGACATCAAGGAGTGCCAGCCGTTCTTTCTTGAGAAGGACGGGATAGCACTTGCGTTCAACGGCAACATAGTAAATTATCCTTATCTCAAGAAGAAGATGCAGCAGGAAGGCAGGGAGTTTGCCTCAAATTCCGACGGCGAGCTTCTGCTGCACGTATTTTCAGACGCATACAAGGATTCTGGTTTCTTTGGAGCTGTTCAGGAAGTTCAGGAAAAGCTCATAGGCGGCTACTCTGTTGTTGGTGTGATGGAAGGAAAGGGCATATTCGCTTTTAAGGACCCTAACGGAATAAGGCCGCTGCTTTTCGGAAAAAGGGGGAACGGCAAAGGCAACAACAGCGGCGACACAAGCTACGCATTTGCCTCTGAAAGCATAGCACTCACTGTAGAGGGCTACAACGAAATAAGGGATTTGAAGAATGGCGAGGCAATATTCATAAGCAAGGAACTGGAAGTTGACTCAAGGGTGGTTGTTGCAAAGACTCATTCCCCTTGCGTCTTTGAGTTCGTTTACTTCTCAACTGTTGAGTCAAAGCTTGAAGGCATACAGATTTATGACGTGAGGACGCGGCTTGGGAAAAAGCTTGCTGACAAGGTAAAGGAAAAATGGCACGGGCTGGAAATTGACGTGATTATTCCTGTGCCTGACACCAGCAGGCCTGCAGCAAACTCATTGGCACAGGAACTGAAAGTCCCTTATGAGGAGGGGCTTGTCAAGAACCGCTACATAGGCAGGACTTTTATTATGCCGACGCAGAAGATAAGGGAAGAAGCATTAAAGCTCAAGCTGAAGCCGATAGAGGCCGTGATAAAAGGAAAAAAGGTAATGGTTGTTGACGACTCAATAGTCCGCGGCACAACATCAAAGAGAATAGTCAGGCTTCTGCGCGATTTTGGCGCTGAAAAGGTTTACCTCCTGAGCACATTCCCGCCGATAAGGCACCCATGCCTTTATGGCATAGACTTCACTAACGAAAAGGAGCTGATTGCCCACGACAGGACAATTGAGGAAGTGGAGAAGGAGATAGGCGCTGACAAGCTTATCTACATGGATCCTGAAGCTCTGAAAGATGCAGTAGGTCTCCCAAGTCTGTGCATGGCTTGCATAACAGGAGGTTATCCAACTCCAACAGAGCGCGCTACCGAGATGAAGCAGCAGAGGCAGGAGGACTACGCGAGGATAAAATGAAGGCATTGCTTATTGGCTCAGGCGCAAGGGAGAACGCGATAGCTGACTCGCTGCTGCATGGAGGGACTGAGCTTTTCGCTTTCATGTCAAACAGGAACCCTGGGATATACAAGCGCTGCAAATCATATGAGCTTGGCAAAGTAACAGATGTCGCTGCAGTAAAGGCATTCGCTACAAGAGTAAATCCCGACGTTGCAGTTGTTGGTCCTGAAGCTCCTTTAGCGGCAGGTGTTGTTGACGAGCTGCAAAGTATCGGCATAAAATGCTTCGGCCCGGCAAAGGAGCTTGCGCAGCTTGAGACAAGCAAATCATTCACGAGGCAGCTGCTTGAAAGGCACAGGATTGATGCGAGCCCGGAGTTCAGGGTTTTTGACAGGAACAGCAGCGAAACAGAGATAAGGGGTTTCCTTAAAGAGCTTGGTGGGTATGTTGTCAAGCCAGACGGGCTGACAGGAGGCAAGGGAGTCAGGGTTTCTGGAGAGCACATCCGCAGCTCAGAAGAGGCATTAAGATACTGCAAGGAAGTGTTTGAATTGCATGGCTCAGTAATTATTGAGGAGAAGCTTGACGGAGAGGAGTTCAGTTTGCAGTCAATTACGGACGGCACAACCGTTATTGACTGCCCTGTTGTGCAGGACCATAAGAGGGCGTTTGAAGACGACAGCGGCAGCAATACCGGCGGCATGGGAAGCTACAGCGACGCGAATCACCTGTTGCCGTTCCTGAAAGCAGAGCATGTAGAGCGTGCTCACGAAATAACTGAGAAGGTTGCTGCGGCTCTGAGAAAAGAAATCGGGCTTTACAAGGGCGTGATGTACGGCGGCTTCATACTGACAAAGAAAGGCGTGAAGCTGCTTGAATACAACGCAAGGTTCGGCGACCCGGAAGCAATGAATGTTCTGCCGCTTCTCAAGACAAACTTTGCTGAAGTATGCATGGCAGTTGCCAATGGCGAGCTTCACAAAATAAGGCCGGAGTTTGAAAAAAAAGCGACTGTCTGCAAGTATGTTGTGCCCGCCGGCTATCCTGATAACCCGCAGCCGGGAAAGATAGATGTGCCAAAGGAAAGCAAGGCACTTACCTTTTACGCGGCAGTTGACGAAAATCCTGACGGCATCTACACAACAAAGTCAAGGGCTGTTGCGTTTGTTGGCATTGCGGAAAGCATAGGCGCTGCTGAGAAGATTGCTGAGGACGCCGCAAGCAAAGTCAAAGGGGCAGTTTACCACAGGAAGGATATAGGAACAGAAAAGCTGATACAGAAAAGGGTAGAGCATATGAAGAGGTTGGGATGAAACTTAACAGATTGAGCAACCTGACAATTTACACGGTCTACGCCTCATTTTGGAAATTTGCAATGGGGCTAATGGCGCCTTTTATAATCTTGTTCATGAAGGACCTGAGTGGTTCTGTAGAGCAGGTGGGGATTGCAAGCGCTCTGCTCGTATTTGTGTTCTCTGTAATCGCATACTTTGGCGGCAAATACTCTGACAAATTTGGCAGGAAACCAGTGCTTATATTATTTTTATATGCGGAATCTATAGTTATCTTGGCATATGCGTTTGTGCAAACTGTAGCGCAGTTATACATTGTACAAATTCTTTTTGGAGCAATCTCGGCAATAACTGCTGTAGTGGATTTTTCACTGATCTCAGATATCACCAGTAAAAAGACCAGAGGGGCCCAGATTGGCAAACTATTGGTCATAGTCGGCATGTTCAACGCTGCCGCGCTTGTGATTGGAGGCTACCTTGTGGGAAGGTTTGGCTACGACATAATCTTTTATCTTGTGTCTGGAGTGGGCTTCATAGGAACAACAGCTCTTTTCCTGATAAAGGAGGGCAAAAGGAAATGACAGGTCTGACTGCTTTGGTTTTGAGGCACGCTGAATGCGAAGGCCTCGGACTGCTTGAGGGGCTGATGCATGAAAAAGGAATAGTCTATACAATAGCAGATATAGGCCCTCGCAAAGTTCCGGATGCAGGTGGTTATGGCTTGCTGATTTCAATGGGCGGACCGATGAGCGCGAATGGCAAAAAGGCGTGGATAAAGGCTGAGCTTGAAATGACGAGGGCTCATGTTTTGGCAGGCAAGCCGTACTTGGGCATATGCCTTGGCAGCCAGATGCTTGCAAAGGCGCTGGGCGCAGAGGTAAAGATAAGCCCTGTAAAGGAGATAGGCTGCTACGAAGTTGTGCTAACAAGCGCGGGCACTGAAGACCCGGTTTTCAAAGGTATGAATATTGGGCTGCCTGTTTTCCAGTGGCACGGAGAAACCTTTGAGCTGCCGGAAGGCCCTGTTCTTCTCGCAGCGTCGCCTTATTACGAAGGCGGGGAAGGCGGATTCATGCCCCAGGCATTCAGGCATATGAACGCTTACGGCTTTCAGTTCCATCTGGAGGCGACGGAGCAAATGGTTGCTGATTGGGTAAGAACTTACGCAAAGGACATCCCCCGAGGAATGACCGCTGAAGGCATAGCGGGCACTTTCAGTTACTATTGCAATAAAGCTTATCGTGATTTAGCCTCAACTTTGTTTGGAAACTTTCTGGAATTTGCATCCAGCGTAGCAGGGGGAGGAAATGGAAGGCGAGCATAAAGCCACGGCATCAGAAAGGAAGCCATTGAGAATAGCCGCCTTCATGTCCGGCTCAGGCACTAACCTGAGAAGGATAATTGAGCTTCAGAAAAAGCTGAATGACGACTTGTTTCAGGTGGTTGTCATATTCACAGACACAAAGGACGAGTCAAAATGCAATGCGAGAACGATAGCAGAAGAATACGGCATTCCCCTTATTGTCAACGACATCATGGATTATTACAGGGCAAGGGGGCATGAGAGCAAAAGGGATATGCAGATAAGGGAGCAGTATGACACAGAGACTGCCGCTGCAATTGCAAAGCACGATGTGGATTTGGTCGCGCTTTGCGGATACATGAGCATAGTCACCTCTCCCGTTTATTCGCGCTTTTTAACGCTTAATGTGCATCCTGCAGACCTGACAAAGCTTGACAGCGGCGGAAGAAGGGCTTATGCCGGCTGCATGGGCGCGGGCTGCATAAAGCAGGCGATTATTAACGGCGACAGCGAGGTAAGGTCTTCTGTGCACGTTGTGAACGGGGAGCTTGACGGCGGGCCTGTTGTTGCCTTGTCACCGCCTCTAAAGGTTGAATTCGGCATTGACGAGCACAGCGGCGAGGAACTGAACGAAGCTGCAGAGGCGTATCAGGAATTGCTTAAGGAAAAGGGCGACTGGGTTGTTTATCCTGAAACAATAAGGATGATTGCGGAAGGAAGGATAAGGATAAATTCAGGCAATGTGCAGGTTTATGTTGACGGAAAAGAGGTTGAAAATGGCTATCGGCTTTGAGAAGAAAAGGGTGAAGAAGGATATTCTCAGGGAAATCTTTGCGAAGAAAAGGGCTGAGATGAATGTTAAGGATGTTGTGGAAAAAAGCAGGCTGATTCAGGCTCGCTTTTCCCAGCTTCCGGAATACAGTAAGGCAAAGGCAATAATGCTTTATGCAGCCACGGAAAAGGAAGTGAGGACTGACAAAGCTATAAAGGGTGCCTTGAAAAATGGCAAGGTTGTTGCGCTGCCTTCAATTGACGTTGAAGAAAGGTTGATGACGCCGGTAAGCTTATCGCTTGATTCGCTAAAGCAGCTCATGCCCGGAGCTTATGGGATAATGGAGTCTGCAGGAACGCAGGTAAGCAGGGATGAGCTTGACATTATCGTGATGCCTGTGCTGGCTTTTGATGATGAGGGCGACCGCCTTGGAAGGGGAGGCATCGGCTATTATGACAGGTTCCTTAAAGGAACAAATGCTTTGAAGGTAGGGTTTGCGTTTGACTGGCAGAAGGCTGAGGAAGTGCCAAGAGAGAGCCATGACGTGCAGCTGGACAAAGTGATTACTGAGTCAGGTGTTCTGGACTGCCGCATAGAAAAAAAGGATCCTGTGAGGAAAGAAAATGAGTGAGACAAGGCTGGGTTTCGGAATATACCCTTTCAATTATGCGGCAGTGGGGCTGGGAACGGCAATTCTCACCGCTGTTGCCGTCATGGCTTTAAGGGGTTTTGTCTCAGAGCACCCTGTTGCAAGCATTATTCTGTTTTTGTCATCGGCCATGGCAGTCCTGCCTTTCAACAAGCTTATGATACCTTACATGAAAATCTTTTTCCGCAAGTACGTATTCGTGATAGTGCCTGCAATCATGATAACTGTTGGAATTCTTGCCTTGTCAAAATATTTTGTTCTGGCATTCCTTCTTTTGCTGCACATTCTGATGAGCATTTTCCTCAGGGTGCTGAAGAAGAACCACATAGGAGTTGAGATAATCATGCTCATAACTGTGCTCAGCGGCGTTGCCTACGGGCCGAAGGTGGGCGCGTTGATGGGAGCTGTGTCAATGGTTATTGACTACGTGTTTTCAGGCCGCTTCTCGTATTTCTGCATAGTTACCATTCCGACTTATGCGGCGATAGGGACAATATCAGGCGTCTTTGCAGCTGCAAACATAGTCACTGTCGGCATATTTGCAGTTATTGCTTACAACCTTTTCACGTGGATATTCATCCTGGGCTTCATGGGCGGGCACCTTGACAAGTGCCTGCGCTTCGGGGCAACAGACCTTGCGTTCAACGCGTTTGTGTTCAGCGCTTTTGCGCCGACTCTGTTGGCGATTATGGCATAGTCAATAGCAAAAACTACAAACAACACAGGGGTGGTTAAGATGGACAGGAATGCGAAACTCAAAAAGGCAGACCCTGAAATATATGCTTTGATAAGAAAAGAGCTTAAGCGGAGAATGGAAGGGCTGGAGCTTATTCCTTCAGAAAACATAACGAGCAAGGCAGTGCTTGAAGCGCTCGGCTCAATACTGACAGACAAGTACTCGGAAGGCTACCCCGGAAGAAGGTACTATGGCGGAAACCAGATTATTGACATGGTTGAGAACACAGCCATTGAAAGGGCTAAAAAGGCTTTTGGAGTTCCTTATGCCAATGTCCAGCCATACTCGGGAAGCCCTGCGAACCAGGCAGTCTATTTTGCCGTCCTGAACCCCGGCGACACAGTCATGGGGCAGAACCTCACAGACGGCGGGCATCTTACGCACGGATGGAAGACAAACTTTTCAGGCAAATACTTCAAAAGCTTTCCTTACCACGCAAAAAAGGACGGCTACATAGACCTTGACGAGGTAAGAAAGATTGCGCTTGAGCACAGGCCAAAGCTTATCTGGTGCGGCGCAACAGCTTATCCGAGGGAGTTCCCTTTTGAGGAGCTTGCAAAGGTTGCTGATGAAATTGGCGCGTATTTTGCAGCGGACATAGCCCACATCGCAGGGCTTATCATAGGCGGTGTGCACAAAAACCCTGTGCCTTACGCACACATAATAACAACGACAACGCACAAGACGCTACGAGGCCCAAGGGGCGCAATCATAATGGTCACTGAGAAGGGGCTTGCAAAGGACCCTGAGCTTCCCAAAAAGATTGACAGCGCAATCATCCCCGGTCTTCAGGGCGGCCCTCATAATCACCAGACAGCGGCGATTGCCGTTGCTCTTGGCGAGGCGATGCAGCCGGAGTTCAGGGAATATGCGGCACAGGTGGTCAAAAACTGCAAGGTGCTTGCCGATGCGCTTATGGCAAATGGCATAACTCTTGTAACGGGGGGAACTGACAACCACCTTATTCTTGCAGACCTGACAAATATCAGCCCTGGCTTTGGAGTGTTTGCACAGGAAGCGCTTGACCTTGCAGGAATTACAGTCAACAAGAACACCATTCCTGCTGAACCGTCTTCGCCATTCTACCCAAGCGGCATAAGATTGGGAACGGCAACCATTACGACTCAGGGAATGAAGGAACAGGAAATGGGGCCAATAGCAGGCTTTGTTTCAGAGGTCATTAGCGAGGTAAAGGGCTACAGGCTGCCTGAAAACAAGGAAGAAAGAAACGCATACCTGAAGAATTTCCGGGCAGATATTGCCAAAAACCGCACGATAAAGCGCGTGAGGAAAGATGTGAAGCAGTTGACTAAGGGGTTTGAGCTTTACTGAACAAGCCACCGAGCGCAAACAACAAACCACGAACAACAAACTACAAACAATATGGCAACAATCCTTGATGGAAAAAAGACGGCAGAAGAAATAAGGAATAAGCTGAAAGTGCAAATCAGCGTGCTGCAAAAAAAGCCCGGGCTTGCAGCCATAATGGTGGGGGATAATCCTGCGTCTAAAATCTATGTGAGCATAAAGGAAAAAACATGCAGTGAAGTAGGAATTTATTCTGAACGCTACAGCCTGCCTGAGGAAACATCAGAAAAGGATCTGCTGCAGCTTATAGGCAAGCTGAACTCAAGCAGCAAAATCCACGCAATCCTTGTCCAGCTTCCGCTCCCTTCGCATATAAGCCAGGAAAACGTGTTTTCAGCAATAAAGCCTGAGAAGGACGTTGACGGCTTCAGCAGCAGGAACATTGGAAGGCTTATTGCAGGAAACGAATCGGCTGTTCCCTGCACGCCAAAAGGCATAATACGGCTGCTTGAATCATACGATGTTCAGATTGCAGGCAAAAGCGCGGTTGTTGTCGGAAGGAGCATGATTGTTGGCAAGCCAACTGCCCTAATGCTGATGAACAGGAACGCAACCGTAACAATCTGCCACACAAAGACAGCTAATCTGGCGAATCACACAAAGAATGCAGACATCATAATTGCGGCGGCAGGAAAGCCGAAACTCATAACCGCTTATATGATAAAGGAAGGCGCGGCTGTTGTTGACGTCGGCATAAACAAGGCTGATGGAAAGCTGTGCGGCGACGTGGACTTCGGTGCAGTTAAGGAAAAGGCAGGGTTCATAAGCCCTGTTCCCGGCGGAGTTGGCCCAATGACTGTCGCGATGCTGCTTGAGAACACGCTAAGCTGCTATACTAAAATTGAGGGCGTGGATAGAGAGGGTATGGAGAACTGAGAAATAGAAAAGGAGAAAAAAATGACAACCTACAGCGAAGCAGGAGTTGACATAGACCTTGCTGACAAGGCTAAAGCGAAGATAAAGCAGTATGTTAAGGAAACATATACGAAGGACTCTGTTCTTGATGCCGGCTTTTTCTGCGGCGGAATAAGGCTGGACTTGAAGCAGTATAAGGAGCCAGTGCTTATGCTGGGCAACGACGGGGTTGGCACAAAGATGGTTATAGCAAGGATGATGAATAAATATGATACGGTAGGCATTGACCTTGTAAACCATTGTGCAAATGACGTTCTTGCAAGCGGCGCAAAGCCGCTGTTCTTCCTTGACTACATTGCGTCTGAAAAGATAGTGCCAGAGGTTGCTGCTGGGATAGTTAAGGGCATTGCTGCTGCCTGCAAAAAGCTCGGCGTTGTCCTTGTTGGCGGCGAGACCGCGCAGATGCCGGGGGTTTACGTAAAGGGCGAGACAGACCTTGCAGGAACCATGGGCGGAATGGTTGACAGGCACGAGATTATTGATGGACGCGAAATTTCAGAAGGCGACGTGCTTATAGGCATTGCCTCAACAGGGCTGCACACAAACGGCTACTCGCTTGCGAGAAAAATATTGTTGGATGATTGCAGCTACAAGGTTAATGATTTCATAAAAGAGCTGGACAGCAGATTGGGGGATGCGCTGCTTGCGCCGCACAGGGAATATGTCACAACAGTTTTTCAGCTGAAGGCGCATATTGCCATTAAGGGCATAGCCCACATAACCGGCGGCGGAATGACAGACAACCTTCCGCGCATTTTGCCAAATGGCCTGGGCGCAAGGATTTCTCTTGGAACATGGGAAATGCTGCCCATATTCAGGCTTCTGCAGGAAAAAGGCAATGTTCCTGAAGCCGAGATGCTGCACACATTCAATATGGGCGTCGGGCTGATAATTGCTGTTGACAGAAAGGAAGCGGCAAGAGCGCTTGTCAGGCTGAGGCAGGAGAAGGAGAAGGCGTGGATAATTGGAGAGGTTGTGAAAGGGGCTGGTGTAAAATATGTTCAGGGTTGAGGTTTACAGCAGGGGAACAGACATGAAGGGTGAGTCTCTTAGGAAATCTTTTGAGGAAGACCTCGGGATAAAGGCGGAAGCGGTTACAACAGCAGAGGTCTACACAATAACCGGTGTGCAGGGCGAGGACGAGGCTAATAGAATCGCATCAGAGCTTCTGTCAGAGCCTCTCGTCAGCACATATTTCATAGGCAGCAGGAGGCACGATGCGAGCTGGGTTCTGGAAGTCGCTTATAAGCCCGGAGTTCAGGACCCTGCTGAACTCAGCGCCGTAAAGGCGATAATGGATTTGGGGCTGAATGTAGAATCAGTAAAGACTTCAAAGAAGATAATCATACGCGGCGTCAGCGAGGGTTATATTAAAAAAATAGCCGGGTTTATTGCGAACAGCACGATACAGGACTGCATCTACGGGTATGGGGAAACAATGAAGGAAGAGATGCTTCAAAAGCAGCCGTTGCGCATTAATGTGGAAGGCGGCGGCATTGCTGTGGTTGACGTCCTTGGCTCTGACGACGAAGCCCTGCTAAGATTAAGCAGGTCCAGCCTTCTTGCCTTGAACCTTGAGGAGATGAGGGCGATAAAGGCGCATTTCAAGAAGCTCGGCAGGAACCCGACTGATGCGGAGATTGAGGCGATTGCGCAGACATGGAGCGAGCACTGCAAGCATAAAACATTTAACGCGGAGATTGAATACGTAGAGGGGGACGGCGGGGACGGAGACGGCGGGAAGAAGGAGCTAATAAGAAACCTGTTCAAAGAGACAATAGTTGCAGCCACAGGCAGAATAAAGAAAGACTGGCTTGTGTCTGTATTTAAGGACAATGCGGGCATAATAAGGTTTGACGAGAACAGCAGCGTTGCTTTCAAGGTTGAAACCCACAACCACCCTTCTGCCCTTGACCCTTATGGCGGCGCAGGAACAGGCATAGGCGGCGTGATAAGGGATGTTCTTGGCGCCGGGCTCGGAGCAAAGCCCATATTCAGCACAGATGTTTTCTGCTTTGCATCGCCATATTACGGCGGGCAGGTTCCGGGAAGGATTCTGCACCCGAAGAGGATTATGAAGGGTGTTGTTGCAGGAGTGAGGGATTACGGAAACAGGATGGGCATACCGACAGTTAACGGCGCAATAATATTCCATGACGATTTCCTGGGCGCTCCGCTTGTGTTCTGCGGAACAGCAGGCATGCTGCCTAAAGGAATGGAAAGCAAAAAAGCAAGCCCGGGAGAGCTTATAGTTGCTGTTGGCGGCAGGACTGGAAGGGACGGGATTCACGGCGCAACCTTCAGCTCAGCAGTTCTTGACAGCTCTTCTCCGGCAAGCGCAGTGCAGATAGGCAACGCGATTGAGGAGAAGAAGATGCTTGACGCGCTTCTTGCGGCAAGAGACAAAAAGCTGTACAGTTGCATCACGGACTGCGGCGCTGGCGGCTTCAGCTCTGCAGTAGGAGAAATGGCTGAGAACACAGGAGCATCTGTTCAGCTTGAAAAGGCGCCGCTGAAATATGAAGGACTTAAGCCGTGGGAGATTTGGCTGTCTGAGTCACAGGAAAGAATGGTGGTTTCAGTTCCCAAGCGCAACCTTGACGCCTTTATGGATATATGCAAAAAAGAGGACACAGAAGCGGCAGTCATAGGCGAGTTCACAGGCGACAAGAAGCTAAGGGTAAGCCACAATGGAAAAGCAGTAGTTGAGCTTGACATGGATTTCCTGCACAGCGGGCTGCCAAAGACAAAAAGAAAAGCTGTATGGAGAAAGCCGCAGCTTAAAGAGCCCGGCGTAGATGAGAAAGGCGATTACGCGGACACGCTAAAGCAGCTGCTTTCCCATCCGACAATTGCAAGCAAGGAATGGGTGATAAGGCAGTATGACCACGAAGTGCAGGCAGCAACTGTTATCAAGCCGCTGACAGGCGCAGCTAATGATGGGCCAAGTGATGCGGCTGTAATAAAGCCGCTGTTTGATTCCTATAATGGCATAGTCGTGGCTAATGGCATAAATCCGCGATACAGCTCCATTGACACTTACTGGATGGCGGCTTCGGCAATTGACGAGGCATTGAGAAACATAGTTGCTTCAGGCGGCAACCTTCAGCACACTGCAATACTTGACAACTTCTGCTGGGGCAATGTGCAGGAGGAGGAAAAGCTCGGGAGTCTTGTAAGGGCGGCAAAGGCATGCCACGACTTCGCAATATTGTTTGAAACGCCTTTCATATCAGGCAAGGACAGCCTGCACAACGAATTTGTTATTGGAAACAGGAAAATGTCTATACCTGACACGCTGCTCATATCAGCAATAAGCGTGGTTGATGATGTAAGGAAATGCATAACAATGGACGCGAAAAAGGAAGGCAACATCATATACATAATCGGCAAAACCTATGATGAGCTTGGAGGAAGCTATTATTATGAACTGCTTGGGCACACAGGCGCAAACGCGCCGATAGTCAGGAAAGAGGCAAGGCAAACATTTGAAAAGCTGTCGTCGGCAATAAGAAAAGGGCTTGTGAGGAGCTGCCACGACTGCTCTGAAGGCGGGCTTGCGGTTGCAGCTGCGGAGATGGCGTTTGCAGGAAACCTCGGCATGAAGATAGACCTTGGCAAAGTACCCTATGACGGCGACAAAAGGGCTGACAAAATCCTTTTTTCCGAGTCCAACAGCAGGTTTGTTGTTGAGATATGCGAATTAAAAGAGGCTGATTTTGAAAAGGAGATGCAGGGAGTCGCAATTTCAAGGATTGGAGAGATAACTGCTGACAAAAAACTGACAATAACAGGACTAAACACTGCCACGGTTATAGATGCGGACATTTCGGAGCTGAAGGACTGCTGGCAGAAGACGTTCAGGTGGTAAATGAAATAAATATCTGGCAAAGATGACACAGGAACAAATCAAAGGAAAGGTAAAAGCCCTTGTCTTAAGGGGCTCTGGACTTAACTGCAACAACGAGACAGAATACGCATTAAAGCTCGCTGGCTGCGATACATCACAGGTGCACATAAACGAGCTCGCATCAGGGAAAATAAAGCTGTCAGATTGCCACGTTATGGTTATTCCGGGCGGCTTCTGCTACGGCGACGACCTTGGCGCAGGCAAAATTATGGCAAACCAGATAAGGCACGTGCTGAAAAAAGAGGTTCAGAAGTTCGTTGACCAGGGAAAGCTGCTTGTAGGCATATGCAACGGCTTCCAGGTGCTTGTAAAGACAGGCTTCCTGCCAGGCAACTGCAACGCAACCCTGGCAAACAACGACTCCGGCCATTTTGAGGACCGCTGGATTTACCTGAAGCCAGCTGCTGAGAACATTTTCACCAAAGGCATAAAGAAACTGTATGTTCCTGTCAACCATGGCGAGGGAAAGTTTGTTGCCGACGAGGAAGGGCTCAAGGCGCTGGGCAGCAACAGGCAGGTATCATTCAGATACTGCGACAGCCTGCTGAACGAGTCCCCTGCTTACCCGATAAACCCGAACGGCTCAATGCAGAACATAGCTGCTGTGACAAATGAAAAAGGCAATGTCTTCGGAATTATGCCGCACCCTGAAAAGAATATATCAAGGTATCAGCATCCAAGGTGGACAAGGGAAGAGGTTAATGAGGAAGGTGACGGCATGATGATTTTCAGGAACATGGTGAGATATGCGGAGGAAAGGCTGGCATGAAGAAAATGAAAAAAATCCTCGTATTGTTTGCAAGCAGGAGCAACAAGGCAGTTTATGACAGGGTCGTGGCTGAGCTGAAAAGGCAGAATGCCGAGTTTGAGCTTCGCATCCTTTCTGCCCACAAGACGCCAAAGGAACTGCAGGAACTGCTTGACAGGAACGTGGGGAGCGCGGAAAAATATGGCGCAGTTATAGCTGGCGCAGGGCTTGCAGCCCACCTTGCAGGAGTTATTGCCTCAAAAACTGTTGTGCCTGTAATCGGCGTGCCCTGCAGCGACAACTTCGGCGGCTTGGACGCGCTGCTTTCAACGATGCAGATGCCTCCGGGCATACCAGTGCTTGCAGTCGGTGTTGACTGCGCAGAGGAAGCTGCAAAAGCCGCTGTCATGATTGCAAAGCTGCCAGAGCCGCATAATATAGCGCATAATGCGGTTTCCATACTTGTCAAAAACAACATTAACAGTTCTGCGGAAAAAGCTGCTGACGTGCTGAAGAAGCTGAATGTTCCTTACGAGCTCTCATACGTTCTTCAGGAAGGCAAAATCAACATAAGGTTTGTGGACTTAAACGAAATCAGGAAAATCAGCGGTAACGGCAGCAGCTTAATAATAAACGTGCCTGTTGTGCCTGCAGCGGAAAAAACCTCTGCTGCTGACGCAATAAAGCTGCTGAACATAAAAACAGGCCTGTGGGTCGGTCTGAACAGGGCTGACAACGCAGCAATAGCTGCGGCAGAGATAATTGGAAAGGAAAAGGAGCTGCTGGAATACAGGAAGGAGATTGCAGCCACAGTAATAAAGGCTGACAAGGAGGAAAGAGAAGAAAATGAGGAAGGAAAAGCATGATAAAAGCAGTGATTTTTGATTTGGACGGGGTATTAATAGATTCTGAAAAGCTGCACTACATAACGTGGAAGAAGGCTTTTATGGAAAAGGGGGCGGAACTGCCGCTTGAAGAATACAGGGAGCATTATTTCGGGATAACCGCAACAGATATAGTAAAGCAGTTTGCTGAGAGAAGAAACATGCCGTTGTCATCCGAGGAACTGAAAGAACTCGCCTACAGGAAGAATGTTCATTACAGGGAGCTTGTGGCAAAGGAACTCGAGCCGGTAAAAGGGGCTCCGGAGTTGCTGGAAAAGCTGAAAAAAGCTAACTTTATGATAGCCCTCGCCACATCAACAACAAGGAAAAATCTTCAGGCGGTAATGAAAAAGACAGGGCTTGGGAGATATATGGATTCAATGGTCTGCGCACAGGACATAACGAAAGGAAAGCCTGACCCTGAGATATTCCTTAAAGCGGCATCAAACATAAGGGAAAAACCGGAAAACTGCTTAGTTATAGAGGACGCCCCGCTGGGAATAAACGCTGCAAAAAGAGCAGGAATGAAATGCATAGCAGTAGCGACAACACACAAGACGCCAGAGCTGGCAAACGCCGACATGGTTGTAAAAGACCTTTCGCAACTTACTGTTGAAAAAATAAGGGGGCTTGGAAAATGATTAAGGCAGTAATATTTGACCTGGATGGCGTGATTATAGACTCAAAGAAGCACCACTTTGCAGCGTGGAAAATGTTCTGGGCTAAGCGCGGCGTGAAGCATACGAAGCAGGACTTCCTGAAGCATGAGGGGCTGCCGAGCAGCGGCGTTCTGATTGCAATGCAGGGCGAGCTTGGCAAAAGAATAAGCCGCTCAGAGGCAAAAATGCTTGCAAAGGAAAAAGGCGGGTATTACAGGCAGGTGGCGAAAGGCAGGCTGAAGCCGGGCAAAGGTGCAAGGAAGCTGCTCTCAGCCTTGAGAAAGGCAGGCATCAAAACAGCGATAGCAACCGCATGCTCAAAGACCAACATGGACTTCGCAATGAGGCAGATAAATCTGGGAAAATATTTTGGCGCGCTGCTCTGCAGCTCGGATGTAAAGCACGGAAAGCCAAGCCCTGATGTTTTCCTGAAGGCAGCAATGAAGCTGGGGGTTAAGCCTCAAAGCTGCGCTGCAATAGAGGACTCAAACCACGGCATAGCTGCCGCAAAGAGGGCAGGAATGAAGTGCATAGCCGTTGCAACAACGCATAAAGCGGAAAATCTTAAAGGGGCTGACCTGGTTATGAAGAACCTAACGAGAATAACATTGCCGGTTATAGAGAGGTTTGAAGTCATAAGGAGGCTTGAAAAATGATGAGTGACCGCAAGTTGTTTGAGCAGCTTAAATTTGCACTTGAAAAAACAGACCTCGACATAGGTGAAAAATATGAGGGCAAAGTGAGGGATAACTATGTTCTGGATGGCAAAAGGGTAATTGTTACAACAGACCGCCTGTCTGCATTTGACGTAGTGCTATGCACGCTGCCTTTCAAGGGGCAGGTTCTGAACCAGATGTCTGCCTTCTGGTTTGACAAAACCAGGGGGATTGTGCCTAACCACATCATGGATATTCCGGATCCAAACGTAACAGTCGCGAGGAACTGCGAGCCAATTCCTGTTGAGTTCGTTGTGCGCGGATACATAACAGGGGTTACGACAACTTCCATATGGCATAATTACAGCCGTGGCGTAAGAGACTTTTGCGGGCACAAACTGCCTGATGGGCTGAGGAAGGACCAGAAGCTTGACATGCCAATAGTTACGCCTTCAACAAAGGCAGAAAAAGGGCAGCACGATGAGTCTGTCTCAGGAGCAGAGATAATGAAGCGCGGCCTTATGGACCGTGATGAGTTTGACATGGTTGCGGAGATTAGCCTGAAGCTTTTTGAGTTTGGCATCAGGCACTGCGCGAAAAACGGCATCATACTCGTGGACACGAAATACGAGTTCGGGAAGGATGAGGACGGCGAGATAGTGCTGATTGATGAAATCCATACTCCTGACAGCTCAAGGTTCTGGTACAGGGAAAACTATCAGGAGCTTTTCAGCAAAGGCGTGGAGCAGCGCAAGATAGACAAGGAATATGTCAGGAAATGGCTTGCTGACAGGGGATACACCGGACAAGGCGCTCCGCCGCAAATAACTGATGAAGTGAGAACAGAGGCTGCAAAGCGCTATATAGATGCTTACGAGAAGGTGACAGGAAAGGCTTTTGCTGCTGATGGCGGCGATGTGCTGTCAAGAATAAGAAGGAATCTGGAAAAAGGAGGATACCTCTATGGACAGGTTTGATGCAATAAGCCCTTTGGACTACAGGTATTATGCAGGCAACAGGGAGCTGTATGATGTGATTAACCGCTGCCTTTCAGAAAAGGCGGCGATACGGTATCAGCTGCTTGTTGAGGAAAAGCTTGTGGAAACGCTCGCAGAGATGAAGATATGCAGTAGGGAAGTTGCAGGAGAGGTTGCTGCCGCATGCAAAAAAGTTACTGCAGAAGAGGTTTATGCAGAGGAGGAAAGAATCAGGCATGACATAAGGGCGCTTGTAAACTGCATAAGGTCTCGTGTCTCAGACAAGGCAAAGCCATTTGTGCACCTTACAGCAACTTCTTCAGACATAATAGGAACTGCAGAGGCAGCAAGGCTAAGGGATGCTGCGAAGCAGCTTTTGCTTCCCGAGCTTCTGAAACTGGAAAAAACCCTTATTGCAATTGCGCGGCGCGAGAAAAGCACGATTCAGATTGGCCGCACCCATGGCCAGCATGCCGAGCCAATAACATTCGGGTTTGCAATCGCGGAATACGTGAGCAGGCTGGGAGGAAGGATAGAAGAAATAAATGCCGCAGCCAATAATCTAAAGGGCAAGATGGCTGGAGCAGTAGGCAACTATAACGCGTCATCGCTGTTCTTCAATGACACTGAAAAGTTTGAAAAAGAAGTTCTTGCAAAGCTCGGGCTGAAGCCGTCAACGCATTCCACGCAGATTGTTGAGCCTGAGTTCTTCGCAGACTACGTGCACGCAGCCGTTTCAGCATTCGGGGTTATTGCAAACCTCGCTGACGACATGCGCCATCTGCAAAGAAGCGAGATTTCTGAAATCGCAGAGGCTTTTGGCTCAGGGCAGGTTGGCTCAAGCACGATGCCGCACAAGCGCAACCCTATAAACTTTGAGAACATCAAGTCAATGTGGAAGGCATTCATGCCGAGAATGACTACGCTTTACATGGACCAGATTTCAGAGCACCAGAGAGACCTGACTAATTCTGCAAGCTCAAGGTTCGCAACAGAGATAATAGCTGCTCTTGCTCTTTCAGCAAACAGGATGAACAGGGTAATGTCGCGGCTTGTTGTTGACAATGAAAGCATGAGGCGCAACTTTGACAGGAGCAGGGGGATGATTGCGGCAGAGCCGGCATACATACTGCTTGCTGCTTATGGGCATCCGGATGCGCACGAATTTGTGAGAAAGCTGACGCTTGAGGCGGAAAAAGCGCGCAAAAGCTTTGCAGAGCTGCTGTTCAGCAGCAAAGAAGCCGCGCCTTATTTGAAAAAAATGTCAAAGCCGCAGCAGGGCGTATTGAAACGCCCTGAAAGCTACACAGGAATAGCCGCAGGAAAGACGGAGAATGTTTGCAAGCACTGGGAGGCAAAACTATGGGGAATGAGCAAAAGATGAATCACAAAATAGCAACTATAGGCAGCCACTCCGCGCTTCAGATTTTGAAGGGCGCAAAGGACGAGGGCTTCAGCACGATAGCGGTGTGCGAGAAAAGCAGGACAAAGCCTTACACAAGCTTCAGAGTAGCTGACAAAATAATAGAGGTGAGCTCGTTCAAGGCATTCATGGATGTGGAAGACGAGCTGATGGAAGAGAACGCAATAGTCATTCCACACGCGACGTTCATAGACGCACTGAGCACTGAGAAGATAGAAAAGCTGAAGGTTCCTTATTTTGGCAACAAGCACATCCTGAAGTGGGAAGTTGACAGGGCAATGCAGAGGGACTGGCTGAAGAAAGCAGGGCTTACACTGCCCGGGATTTTCAAAAACCCTGAAGACATAGACGTCCCTTCAATAGTCAAGTTTTACGGCGCAAAGGGAGGCAAGGGATTTTTCCTTGCGAAGAGCGGCGAGGAATTTGAAAGAAAAATAGCAGAGCACAAGGGCAAGGCATACATAGTGCAGGAATACATTATCGGCGTGCCTGTTTACATCCATTACTTCTACTCGCCGCTTACTGAAGAAGTGGAAATAATGAGCTTTGACAGGCGGTTTGAGAGCAACGTGGACTCCATAGGGAGGATTGCTGCAAAGGACCAGCTGGACATGGGACTTGACACATCTTACAACATCACAGGCAACTCGCCGCTTGTAGTCCGGGAGTCCTTGCTGCCAAAGGCTTTTGAGATGGGAGAGGCAGTCATAGCTGCATCAAAGAAGCTGGAGCCAAAAGGCATATTCGGGCCTTTCAGCCTGGAAACAGTCATAACGCCAGAGCTCAAGTTCTATGTGTTTGAGATTTCGGCAAGGATTGTTGCAGGAACAAATCCTTACATCACAGGCAGCCCATACACCGCTTTGCGCTACAACGAACCAATGAGCACCGGCAGGAGGATTTCGCGGGAGATAAAAACAGCAATCTCGCACAACAGACTGAACGAGGTGCTAGGATAAGGATGATAAAAGCGGTAATATTTGACTGTGACGGGACAGTATATGACGTAAAGGCTGTTTACATGGGAGAAATAACAGGGCTTAGAAGGGTGTTTAAGGAGTTGGAAATAAAAGCAGGGATTCCAAATAAGGAAGACATAATGAGCAGAGTGGGCAAGCCAAAGCCAGATTTTTTCCGCGGGCTTATACCCGAAAAATACTTCAGGCAGGCTTGCCTTCTGGCATATAAATATACGGAAGAGGATTCTGAGGGGCTGGTTAAGGCAAAAAAGGGAACGCTGTATGCAGGGACAATAAAAACGCTTAAGCAGCTGAAGAAGAAAGGCATAAAGCTCGGCTTGGTAACGAACGGCGGAAAAGGATACATAAGGGCTGTTGCAGGCACTTATTCGCTGCAAAATGTTTTTGATGTGATACTGTCAGTTGAGGAAATCAGGGGCGACAAGGGAGACCTTGTAAAAGCCGCGTTGAAAAAGCTGAAGGCAAAGCCAGGGGAAGCCCTGATGGTTGGCGACAGGAAGTCAGACATAGGCGCAGCGAGGAAGGTAGGGTGCAAGGCAGTTGCAGTCACTTATGGCTACGGCAAAAGGGGTGAGCTTGAAGGCGCTGACTTCGTGATACATGATTTAAAGGAGCTTGTGGAGATTGCTGAAAATGCTTAGAACACTTAAGGTTGGAGGATTAAAAATGGAACCGTGGGTTATATTGGGGCTGATAGGCGCGTTTGCGTTCGGCACGAACATTATTTTTTACAAGTTCGGGCTGAAAGGCGTTAATCCGTTTCTTGCAGAGGTGTTCTTCGGCGCAGGCATATTACTGGCGTTCATAGCCGCCTTTGCAATAACAAAGCCAGGCACAAGCATAACGCTTCCAGGAGCTCTTCTGCTCCTGCTTGCAGGCATAATCTGGGCAGTTGGCTCATTGGCTATTGCCTTTGGCATGGCGCAGAACTTTGACATCTCAAAGATGTCTGTCCTGTACAACTCAAACACGGTAATAACCGTGCTTCTCAGCATAGTTATACTGAAGGAGCTGCAGACGCCATCAGAACTGTGGCGCACACTTATAGGAGGAGCGCTTACAGTCATTGGAGTGATAATAATAAGTCTAAAATGATAACCCAAAAAGACATCCGGAAAATAGTTGAAGGCTACGATACAGATAACCTTGCTATCGGCACACTTGGCGGCCATTCTGCGCTTGACGTGTGCCGCGGAGCAAAAGACCTGGGGTTCAAAACAGTTGTCGTGTGCCAGAAGGGCAGGGAGAAGACTTACAGCAGCTACTACAAGTCAAGGCAGGACAAGGGTATTGACAGAAGCGTGGGCAAAGGCGTTGTTGACGAAGTTATAGTTGTGGACAGGTTTGCAGACATAATAAAGAACGGCGTTCAGCAGCAGCTCAGAAAATTGAACACAATTTTCATCCATAGCAGGTACTTCTGGGTTTACTGCAACTTTGCAGAGGTAGAAAATAAATTCGCAGTGCCGATATTCGGCACAAGGGCTTTGCTAAGGGCTGAGGAAAGGGACCAGCCAAGAAACCAGTATTTTCTTCTGGAGAGCGCAGGCATAAGGACACCAAAAAGGTTCAGCGACGCAAAGAAGATCGACCGGCTCGCGATAGTAAAGGCATCAGAGGCAGAAAGGAGCTATGAAAGGGGTTTCTTCTTCGCAGGCAACTACGACGATTATGTAAAAAAGTCCAGGCAGCTTCTTCAGCAAAAGGCAATAACGGCAGAATCACTGAAAAAGGCGGTGATTGAGGAATTCGTTATTGGACCGCAGATAAACCTGAATTTCTTCTATTCGCCGCTGACAGGAGAGCTTGAGCTTCTCGGAACAGACACGAGGAGGCAGACAAACATTGACGGCTTGCTGAGGCTTACAGCTCCGGAGCAGCTTGAAGCCCTGAAAAGCATCACTCCAAAATACATAGAGTCAGGCCACATAGCTGTAACGATGAAGGAGTCGCTGCTTGAGAAGGCGTTTGAAGCTGGAGAAAGGTTTGCTGCCGCAACGAAGAAGTTTTATCCTCCCGGCATAATAGGCCCTTTTGCATTGCAGGCAGCAGTTTCTGCAGAGCAGGGAAAGGAGGAATTCGTTGTCTTTGACTGCAGCCTGAGGATTCCCGGAAGCCCGGGGACAAGGTACACGCCTTACGGGCACTACCTTTATGGAGAGGACATAAGCGTAGGGAAGAGGATTGCGATGGAGATAAAGGCGGCTGCGGAGGAAAAAAGGCTGGCAGAGGTTTTGACTTAATTGGCCAAAACCTTTATATAGTGGTTTAAACTTTTGTTTCCATTTGGAAACTTTAGTTTAATCTAACAAATGAGGCTGCGCAGTTATTTGGGGGATGTGCTCGGAAGCAGGGTAAAGATAAAAGTACTCAGGACTCTGTTCAATTATCCTTCCAAGACATTCACCATAAGGGAACTGGCAGAGACAAGCAATGGCGTCACGCACACAGGTGTAAGGAAGGCGCTTGGCGATCTTATAGGCTCCAATTTGGTAAACGTCGAGCATCACGGTCAGTCGAACCTTGTAAGCTTGAACAGAAAGAACAAGCTCTATAGAGAGCTAAACACCCTGTTTGAAAATGAATCAAGCAGTTTTTCGCGCTTCAGGGAAGAGTTGGCGGCAGGCATTCCGGGCTGCGTTGTTTCCTGCGCTATTTTCGGAAGTGTTGCAAGGTCTTTAGAAAAGCCTGATAGCGATGTGGATACCCTGTTCGTTGTAGATGAAACTGTCAGGGATTACAGAGAACGTGTAATGGACTTTTTTGAAGTCAAATCACAAAAAATCATTGCCGAATACGGTAAAGTCATTGTTCCTTACATTATGTCAAGAAGGGAATTTATCAAGAAGAAGGGAACTCCCTTTGTCAAAAGCATTCTGCAAAAACACGTCAGGGTGAATGGTGAAGAATTATGGAAGCTGATACGGTAAATATAGCCTCAGGCTTTTATAAGAATTACTTGAGGAAAGCTGATGAGTGCTTTAATTCAATGAACGCGTCATTTGCGAATGGTGATTGGAACATGGCAGTAATTGCCGCTGTTCACTGTGCAATAAGCTGTGCTGATGCGCTTACTGTTAAATTTCTTGGCATTCGCCACAGAGGTATGCGGCATGAAGGGGTTGCTAAGCTGCTCAACCAGCTCAAACTTGAGGATATCGGCAAGAAGAACAGGCAGCTGCTGAACCTTTTAAGCATCAAAAGCGCCGCAGAGTACGAGCCGCGGCTCATGAGCCAAACGGAAGCTTCAGAAGCCGTTAGGGACGCGGAAAGGTTTTACAAATGGGCAAAGGAGGTTCTCAAAGAGCCGGGATGATTCTTGTCATTGATTTTGGAGCTCAGTACTGCCATCTCATTGCCAGAAGGATAAGACAGCTTGGAGTGCGTTCAGAGATACTTCACTGGACAGCGCTTGTTGAGGAGATAAAAAAGCTTCAGCCGGAAGGCATAATCCTTTCAGGAGGCCCGAGAAGCGTTTATGAGACTGGTGCTCCGACTATAAGCAAGGAAGTGTTCAAGCTCGGAGTTCCTGTTCTGGGCATCTGCTACGGCCACCAGCTTATTGCCCACCTGACGGGAAGCAGGGTTGTAGGCAGCAGCAAGGAGTACGGCAAGGAAACAATGCTGTGTGACAACAAAAGCCCGCTCTTTAAGGGCCTGCTCAGGACAGAGCAGGTGTGGATGAGCCACGGCGACTCTGTGACAGAGCTCGCAGACGGATTCAGGAACATCGGCTCAACTCCTGAATGCAAAATAGCCGCTTATGAGAACGAAGAAGAAAAGCTTTATGGCGTGCAGTTCCACCCTGAAGTGCAGCACACGCTGCATGGAATGGCGATACTTGATAACTTTCTCAACATATGCAGGGCAGAAAGGGACTACACGCTGAAGAACCTTGACATCAAGATGGTTGATGAGGTGAAAGGGATTCTTGGCAGGGAAGGCGTGATAATGGCTGTCAGCGGTGGTGTTGACAGCTTAGTGGCTGCAACAATCCTGAAAAAGGCAACCGCTAATCTTCATCTCGTTTTTGTGGATAACGGGCTGCTGAGAAAGGGCGAGGCGCTTTATGTCCAGAACATGTTCCGGGAACTCGACTTTAAGAACTTCCACTTTGAGGATGCTTCTGAATTATTCCTTAACCGGCTTAAAGGCGTTGCAGAGCCTGAGCAGAAGAGGAAGATTATAGGCAGAACATTCATAGATGTGTTTGAAAAAAAGGTTTCTGAACTGAAGAAAAAAGGCATAAAAATAACTTTCCTCGGACAGGGGACAATTTATCCTGACAGGATAGAAAGCGCGCAGCCTTCAAGGACTGCAGATATAATAAAGACACATCACAATGTTGGCGGCTTGCCTGAAAAGATGAAACTGAAGCTGATAGAGCCGCTTCGTGACCTTTACAAGGACGAGGTGAGAGGGCTTGGAAAGCTGCTCGGCATAAGGCAGGAGTTTCTGGACAGGCATCCGTTCCCAGGTCCCGGGCTTTCTGTGCGCGTTCTTGGCGACGTTACAGCAGAAAAGCTTGGAATGCTAAGGGAGGCTGATGCGATTTTCATTGAGGAGCTAAAAAAGTCGGGCTATTACAGCAGGACGTGGCAGGCTTTTGCAGCCCTTCTTCCGGCAAAGTCTGTGGGCGTTATGGGTGATGAAAGGACTTATGGCTATGTAATAGCCCTGAGGGCTGTGACAAGCGCTGATGCGATGACTGCTGACTGGGCAAGGCTGCCGCATGACCTTCTGGAAAGCGTGGCAAGCGCGATAGTGAGGAAGGTAAGGGGAGTTAACAGGGTTGTGTATGACATCACCCAGAAGCCGCCAGCCACTATTGAGTATGAGTAGGTATCCTAAACAGAAAGATTTATATTAGCTACCTTGCAGTAATTGAAAAAGCTTATATTCAAGTGCATATGCTGAGGTATAGTAACTGACGGGGCTTGGTAAAGGGGTGATTATGTGGGTTTTTTGAAGTTTCTGAAGAAGCCGGATGTTAAGGGGAAGGAACTGTATTCCGATGAGCTTGAGATGCCTCCTCCGCCTGAAAGTGGTTCTTTTTCTTCTGATCTGCCTTCATTTGTAGGGTCTAAGTTTGAAGGCTCTTCTGTTAATCCTCCTATGCGATTGGATGCGTCTTCAGTATCTGGCCGCAGGCAGAAGCCTGATGACATGCTTCTTGACAAGCTGCCGGAGTTGAAGCCTTTTGATTATGGCGGCGAGGAGAAGAAAGCTACTTCACAGCAAGCTGCACCTGGAAGTCCTTTCCAGCAGTTTGAAGAGATGAAGCCTGAAATGCCCTCGCTCTCTCCTATGCCTTGGGACACTTTGAAGCAGCCTACACTCTCGTTTCCTGCTCCGGCATTGGAGCTTCCCAAGCCGGCTGCTGCGCATGAGGCTTTGAAGGCTCTGCAGTTTGAGCCTGCGTTTGACAAGCCAGTCTTCATAAGCGCATCTAAATACAGGCAGATAATTGAGGACATAGACCATGTTCTCGGAAAGAAGGGCTTGGCGTCTGAGACAACTGCTCTGAAGGATGCTGAAGAGCGAGAATACGAAAAGCTCGGCTCCTGCCTTGAGGATATGCAGAGGAAGCTTATGTTCGTTGACAAATCATTGTTCGAGGTGTAGAAAATGAATGCTCCGGTATTTGTAAAAGTTGAGAGATATAAGAGGGCTGTCTCTGTCATTGGCAGGGTGAAGAACAGGCTTGACGACGCAAAGGCAGTGATTAAGCGCCTGAACGAGCTTAAGTCACAGGAGGAACGCGAGCTCAGGGAGTGGCAGGCAGAGCTGGAAAACATTGAGAAGAAGCTTGCATATATTGAGGGCTCGCTGTCAAGGCCTGAGGAGAGGTAAGGGCGAGGCAAACTCATTATGAAAAGCGACGTATTCTATGTTGGCATTGAGAACCCTGTTTCTGTGAGGCGCGGCATTCTTGAAACTTCTAAGATGATTATTCATTTCCTGCAGGGGTATGAAAAGCTTAAGGCTTTGAGGTCTGAGAAGCGAGCGCAGGTTTCCAAGCTAAGGGCTATTTATGATGATGTTGTTGGCATGATGGCGGACATCAAGGCAGAGCTTCCCAAGGTTGATGTAAGGAGTCTACCAAAGGTGCATGAAAAGGTCAGGCCTATAGATGCCAAGACTGCTGTAAAGGCTGTGGCTAAGGAAGCCAAACCTTCAAGGCACGCTGTAGACAGGCTTGAAGAAGAGCTTGGCGAGATTGAGCAGAAGCTGAGGACAATAAGTTAAGGTGCTGCGATGAGAAGGGTTCCGCTGCCAAGGACTTTCATGATTACGGCCATGATCGGCCTGATGATTGTTACTGTTTATACAGCTTCTGGAAAGATTGACCTGACGTGGGGAGTTGCTTTTGACTTTGTTTTTGTGATGATGTTCATTGCCTCTGTTCTTTCAATAACCCCGCCCGGGCTTGAGAAGTCCAAAGTTGTTAATCGTAAAACATAATTCTGCCACTAAAAAATGCAATCACTAACATACTTTTTGGCAGCAACAGTATCGTTCTCAGGCATAATTGCAGGAGCCGTTCTTGCCTTCTTCACAAAAGAAGAAATGAAGCCCGGAAGGAACTACTTTGAGCTGCTGCAAAAGGCGCTGTTGGCGGCAACAGCTGCTGTTTTTGTTTATTACCTCGGGCTGCAGCTGCCGGTTAGGATTACAATTTACGCTGCGTTAATACTGTTGCTTGCTCTGAGCAGGAGCATAAACAGCAGCATTGCCTATGCATCATTGGGAGCGGTGTTCTATTTCAGCAGCTTCAACAAACAGCCCTTTCTTATCATATCAGCCCTGATATTCCTTTATGGGATGCCTACAGGAAGCCTAATTGTTGCAGGCAGGATTAGAACGCCAAAATCTGAAGCTGTGAAGAAAGCTTTGATAACAGGCGCAGGGTTTTTGGCTGTTGCGGTTTTTCTTGGCTTGTTCCTATAGTAACTGTATAATTATTTATGTCTGGCATTATATGAGCCTAACCCAAAAATCCCCCTGAAAAACAGCTTTATGCGCTGCCACAAAGCCAGCTTCTTAAGCGTGATTCTGATTTCAGCTTTTTTCTCATAAACCCTGCCATTTAAGTCCTCATACTTTACACTCATCTGCAGGTTGTTTATGCCTTCCTTCAGCTCTCTGCCTGTGAAAGAGAAGACAAGCCTGCTGCTTTCGTTAAGGGCTTCAACTTCAAGCCTTTTGTTTCCGACAGCAGCCGATAACTTTACAGGTGTTGACGTGGATTTCCTGGCAGCCACAAAAGACACATTAAAGGCATCATTGTAGGAAACGTTTCCCGGATAGGTGATAGAAGATAGTTCTATTTCAGGCACGTCAAGGACATTGAGCTTCAGAAGCTCGGATTCTGAAACATCCTCGTTTGAGGCAGTGATTATTACGCTCTGGCTGCCGGGCTTTGAGAAGCCCTGTGTGAAAAAGGAATTTCTTCCCTGCGTAATGCCAAGGTCAAAAGTGTCGCAGCCAACAAGGCAGACTGACAGCCCGCTGATGAATTTGTTGCCTGAATTCTTTGCATAGCAGCTGATATTTGCGGTTTCATAGGCGTAATACTGAGTTTTGTCAGGGCTGCAGTTTAATGCGATTCCTGCAGCAGCTGTTTTCCTTTCCTCTTTCTTAACAATGAGCCTGTCAAAATAGCGTTTGTCAAAAGTCTCTGCCCTGCTGCCTGCTGAAAAGCTCGTGATAGAAGTTGCGTTGCGAGTCGCGTAAAAGCCTGCGGGGAAAGTGTAGATAAACCTTTTGTCAAGGCCATCATCCACCTTTATGTAGAAATACTCCTTCCTTTCCTCGCCGGGGCGCAGAAGCACATGCCTTATAGGGTTGTCCACATCCAACCCTTTGGTGTTGCCTGCAATCACCTCAACAGCGACATAGTAGTCCTTAAGGTTCCTCAGGCTCAATTCAACAAGGTTGTAGGAGCCAAAGCCGACTTCTTCCTCAGCAACACTTGCAGACATATCCACCTGAGGCCTGACAAGACCTTCCGAAGACATTATGCCGGGCTTTATGCCTATCTCATCTGTCCTTATAGCGAAGCCTCTTCCATAAGCAGAAGCGGAAAGCTCAACTGCCTGGCCCGAGTCAACAGAGTCAGACGCCTTTACGTGACCTGCATCAATGTAGCCGAACTCGCCATAAGTTACGTCAAAAGGAACCCAGCCATAATCAGGAAAGTAAACCTCAGCCCAGCCGTGAGGGCCCCAGTTGTCAGGGAACAGCGGGCTGTCAGTATATGCAACGCCTGAAACAAACCTTGCAGGCACGCCAAGAGAGCGCATCATGGCGATGAAGAGGTTTGTGAGCTCGTCGCAGACGCCCTGCCTGTTCTTCAGGACCCAGCTCGCCTTCTGGCTCACATCAGCAGTGAGCGTGCTGAGGTTATATTCCACATTGCGCTGAGTCCAGTTAGCTGCCATGAAAGCAACAACATACAAATCATTTTCGCCCTCTGCAAGCCCTGAAGCAAGCCTTATAATGTCCTGGTCGTCAGAATCTATGCTTTCCGAAGGCATTGTGTAAGGAATTAGTTCTCTATCCAGCTGCCTTATTGGAAAGCCGACCTTTTCCCTGACCTTTGGCTGCCAAGGCACCAATTCAACAGTCATGTTCATGAGAGCGTCAAGCTCCCCCTGCTTCGGGCTCTGCCACAAAAACTTCATAACACCGGCGCCCATCACAGCCTCAGGGCTCGTGCTTATTGACAAAACCTTCTGATACTCGTAGTCAGATGGCACAAAGCTCACATTGGCATTTACGTACTCAACGCTGAAGTCAGGGCTGACAGAATCAAGCTTTATCTTGGCGCTCAGGTTAATGCCTATGATGTTGCGCTCTGCAAGGAAAGGGGAGTCTGCGCATACAGCAAAAGCAGCAATGACAACTGCCAGAATGAGCGCAAGCGCGGCTTTCATAAGAACCTTTTTAGCGGCGGCATATTTAACTCTTTGCCTGAATTTCAGAAAGTTTTTTATACAAACTTTGCAAGAAACGGTCCATGCAGCACAAAAAGTATGAGCACTCAAAGGACTTTGCAGTATGCGAGATATGCGACGCGCCTGTAACAAAGCTTGAGTACGACAGCCCCCTTTACTGTGACAAGTGCATTGCGGAGATGGAGAAACGGGACCTGAGCCCAAGAAAGTACAGAAAGTATCTGGAGCTAAAGGAAACGATGGGGAAATAGTCTGTGGTATAATAGCGATACTACTTATTAGTGGTTAAAAAACGAAAGATTTATATTTCCGCTACAGATTAATAGCGCTTTCCCCAAAATCGCTACAAGCGGATGAGCTTGATATTTGGAGCGTATCTGATCCTTTTTTCTGAACATCGTCAGAAATGACCAGTCTTATATGGTTAGTGTAAGGGGTTGGATATATAGTTTGTGTCCAGCCTGTCAAGTCTGTCAAGTGTACAAGTCCACTCTCTAAGATGATAAGAATTCTATTTCAATCAATATAAAATTATCTGCCACTTTTATCTTTCCATAGAGCTTACTACAACAGCATTCTCTTGCTGAACAGGCCCTCCTTTCCTCATCTGACGACTCTCATATAACGCCATGTTTTGCAGTCTTTTCTCAGCTTCTTCTACGGCTATTTTGCTGGTGTTTTTGACGTTATCTGGGTTCCCATTACTGATAATGATTGACTGCTTGACCAATGCTTTAAGCTCAGATATCTCGTCTTTGAGAGCTTTCATTTGAGCCCCTTCCTGCTCTGGAATAGTATTGAATACCTCATTGACAATATCTCTCTTGGCCACGAGACTCGTTGTCAGATACCTTTCTGTGCTTCTGAGGTTTTTGTGCCTTCCTGTTATCTGAGCTGCAAATACGCCTCTCCTGTCGCAGATCTTCTGCAGATAATAGTGCCTGAGTGTATGATAGCTTAAAACTGAGAGAGTGTGACCATCCTTTGTCATCCCATATTTATGATCCAATCCTGCTTTCTTCCTAGTGCATTCAAGATGCTTTCTGATAGTTTGTTCTGCCAGGTGCTTTTCCTTATGACCTGTTTTCATCTCTCGCATTCTCCAGAAAATATAATATTCTCCTCGGAGTTCATTTTGATTGATATCTTTGCCATGACTTCCATTAAGAACTATTTCTGACTTGTATTTCATGATGTGATCTTTTATTCGTCTCATCATTTCATCAGGGATTATGATCTTCTCAAAGCGTTCCTTATTCTTTTGTTCAGGAATTGGCTACTAAGAATAAAATAACTAAAATATCACGATATCAACCTGATTTCTATCAGAAAAGAATGATTCAAAATGTATTGGAAGGATTTAAAAAAAATAATCGAGGAAAACTTATTGCAGCGTGTGGCACAGGAAAAACATTAACTGCTTTATGGATAACAGAGAGTATTCAAGCTAAAAAGATCTTATTTTTAGCACCTTCATTGGCATTAATAAAACAAACTTTGGAATCTTGGTCTGAACAATCAATAAATTCATTTACTTACTTATGTGTTTGTAGCGATTCTACTGTATCTGGAGAGATAGATAATGGGGATATTTCTCTTGCAGATTTTAATGTACCTGTTACTACAGATCCAAATCTAATTAATAAATATGTTTCAACTGCATCAGATAAACCAAAAATAATATTTTCAACATATCAATCTTTAGATGTTCTCTCAAAAGGAGTTAAGAAGTTTGAGTTTGATATCACCATATTTGATGAAGCACATCGAACTGCAGGTGCTAAAAGTTCAGGTTTATTTGCATTAGCTTTGCATGATGATTTTATTAAATCAAAAAGAAGATTGTTCATGACTGCCACTGAAAGGCTAGTTAAACCATGGGTTGTAAAAAAAGCAGAAGAAGTAAATAGAATAGTATTCTCAATGGATAATGAACAACTTTATGGTCCTGTTTTTGATAGATTCAATTTTGGAGAAGCAATACAAAATAAAATTATTTCAGACTATAGAATAATTGTCGCAGGTGTTAAACAAAAAGAAGTCTATGATTGGATAAAAAAGAATAATTTACTTGTTCATTCAGATAGTTCCACCGAAGAATATCACACTTATGCTCAGAATATATTCCGTCAGACAATGTTAGTTAAATCTATGAAAGAGTTTCCTATCAAAAAGATAATAACTTTTCACTCAAGTGTTAAAAATGCTGAAGTATTTATCAGAGGAGCAGGTAAGGAAGATCTTAATTTGAAAAAAATTTTCATGAAAATTTATCCAGATATAAATATTGATTCGGTCTTTTTTGATCATATTAATGGCACTATGAATGCTGGTGATCGTGTTGAAATATTAGATCAGTTTAAGGCTGCAGAATATGGAGTTATTTCAAATGCAAGATGTCTAACAGAAGGTGTTGATGTCCCAATAATAGATTGCGTTTATTTTGTAAATCCAAAGAACTCCCTTATTGATATTGTACAAGCATGTGGTAGAGCTCTTAGAAAACCAAGAGACAGGCATGACAAAATAGCATATTTTATTATCCCTATATTAATACCTGATGGAGATATAAAAGCTGATATTATTAATGAAATAGATTTTGATATGTTACATAATCTCATTCAATCATTAAGAGACCAAGATCAAAGATTATCTGAATGGATTGATAAAATAAATTTACATGCATCCCAAGGTAAGAGTTATAATTTTTCTAAAGGGTCAGATTCTCCTATCGTTTTAGATTTACCAAAAGAATTTGATGTTAAAGCATTCGAAAGTCAACTATATTTGAAAATAGCTGAAGTGAATGGTGATCCTACACGATATGATTATAAAACAAAAAAATATGATTCTAAAGAGAGAAAAAGTAGTTACAAACGTATTTTCAAAACATTAGGAGATTATTCGGTGGAGTCATATAAGAATAACCTTGTTTTACCCACAATTAAAAAATTTAAAAATAAATCTGATATTTTACTAATGGGAAATATCAAGATAAATAATAATAACGTTTCCCACACTGAACGATTAGGGATCATAGAAAAAGAATCCAAAAATTACAAATTAACATCACTCGGAAAACAAATATATGACAACAAAATAACTTTTGAGGATATTTTCAAAAGACAAATGCTCCGATATTTTTATGTTGATAATCAAAATGGAAACGAGATCAGATTATTTCCATACAGGGCTAGCCTTAAAATACTTCTTGAAGTAAAAACAATTAATTTCATTGAATTCGTATTTGGGTTATACAGCCTTCAAGATTCAGATCCAGAAGCCATTAAACAAGCGGTTGAAGATATTAAATTTTTGAGAATGAATTATCCTAATGTGGCAATTTTAAATGATGCTAATAAGCCAAAAGTTTTGAAAGAATTAAATGATTATTTTAAAACTAACTTTACTCCAACTGATATCTGGGAGAAAAAAACAACAATAAACAATCAATACACATATTTTAGAAATCATCTTGCTCATTTTTCAGATCTAATTAATGTAAATGATAAAACAAGAACAATTGAGCTAATTAAAGGGAATGAGCAAAAGTTGCGAAATTTACTTTTAAGAGATAATGACTTAGAATCTATTAAGGACACCCATTCATTGTTAGCGAAATACTGTGAAAGTATAGTCTTATTTATGCTTTTTAATCTTTAATTTTGCTACTTCTGATGACAAGATTTATATATGCCGATAGTCTCACAAAGTATAGACTTAACTGAATTTACAGAGGAGAGATACAATGAAGATAAAAACGAAAGACCTGATTTTAGAGCCAGGAAACATAGAAATCAAGACCGTTGTAAAGTCTGGAAATGGAGCAGTTATTCCATACACCAAGAAGTACATCGGAAAGGAAGTTTATGTTATTTTGAAAGAAAAATGCAAGACTGAATAAATGATCATAACGGGATTGAGTAATCCGCTAAGATACCCTCAATCCCGATGAGTAAAACCATAGGAGGTAATACCCATGAAGGGAAATAAACATAAAAGTAGATATAAAGATATCGATAGTAAGCCTGAAGAAGAAACTGAAGAAAAGATTATTTCTTCTGTGAAAACATTAGTGCCACACAGAGAAGTAGCATATCAGATTCTAAAAGAGAATGGCAAGCCAATGCATTACAAAGAGATAACTGCAGAAGTTCTCAAAAGAAGTAAGTCAGTGGGGACATTTATGATGCTCTCAGAAACCTTTATGTAGGAACGGCTCTTGAGGTCATAAGAGACGGCGCAAAAGCACGGCTGCTGCAGACCTACCACCCGGCACAGCTTGCAGAGCGGATATTAATAATGTGAGATAGTTCATGAGGATTTCACTTTGGCACGAAATAACTTTTTAAACTATACATGTGTTCTGTAAGCCATGAACATCTCCAGGTGCATGAGCACGCAGCATCCTGACAATGTGAACATTCCGTTCTTTGCAGAGAGCCCTGAACTAACCGGTGATGATGAGATAAAGGAGGCGTTCTATTCATATTCTCATCTTCAGTGTAGGGAACAGCTTTGGGACTGCGAAGGAAAGGAGGTGGATACTTTTGTAGTCAAGAAGCTGCTAAGCAAGTACGAGCCATACTTTAGGAGAAAGAGGCTTGGCAAGGATGTTTTTCTCACGCTAAGGGTGCCTAATCCCTCTGTTGAGAAAAATGAGGCAAAGATACTGCTTGAGACGCTTGAGAGCATCCCAAGGAACTTTGATACGGCAGCCCTTTTCTACGGCGACGATGTTGCGCCGATATTTGAAGTCGCCATGCCCATGTGCACAAGCGACCGCGAGATAATAAGAGTTGCAAAGTACTACAAGAAGTATGTTGTAGGAAAACAGCTGCACACGCTATCAGAGGGGGACATAGCAGTTTCAGACTGGATAGGAAAATTCTCTCCAGAATCGATAAGGCTAATACCACTCATGGAAGACAAGGAGACCATCCTTAATCCTCAAAGGGTGATTGAAGGCTATGTGAAGGACCAGAAGATAAATGATTACCTTCGGGTATGGCTGGCAAGAAGCGATCCCGCCCTAAATTACGGAAGCCTGACAACGGTGCTAATGCTGAAAATCTCGCTTCAGAAAATCAGCGAGCTTTCTGAAAAGATATCGGTAGAACTGCCTCCAATACTGGGATGCGGCTCTGCGCCTTTCCGTGGAAACTTCAGGCCGACAAACATCAGGAGCTTCATGAAAGGATACCCATCAGTATACACTTACACTCTACAGTCCGCATTCAAGTATGATTACCCTGTAAACCAGGTTACAGGAGCAATTGAAGAGGTTGAAAACTCAGCTGTAGGAAAGCCTGTTCAGGTTGACGAGAAGCGGTGCCTTGCCATAATTGAAAAGCTAACTGAGGAATACCAAAGGCATGTGAAGCTGATTGCGCCCATGATAAATGAGATAGCCCCTTATGTGCCGTCAAGAAGGAAAAGAAAGCTCCACATAGGGCTCTTTGGCTACTCGCGAAACATCGGAGAGATAAAGCTGCCCCGGGCAATAACATTCTGCGCTGCCCTGTATTCGTATGGCCTGCCGCCGGAATTGATAGGGCTTAGTGCATTGGACGGGAAGGACATGGACTACATAAGGAGCGTGTACGCGAACTTTGACAACGACCTAAAGGATTCTTTAAGATACCTGAATGAGGATAACCTAAGAATTTTCCCGCATGAAGTTGCAGCCGCAATAATGAAGGCTGCGTCATTTGCAGAATATGAGCCCGATCTAAAGCACAGGAAAGTGACATCAATAATAGTCGATGACTACAAGAACCGCAATTTCAAGCTGCTGACTGAGAACATAACCCGTGCAGGATTCATAAGGCAGTTCCTTGGATGAATGATGCCTTCTGGCGATTTTGTCAAATGGGCACGGATGCAAGAAGCCAAAGGCTAAAATAAGGCTATATAAGCTGAAATATTGGAAAAACACAGAATAAACTGTGGACTCAAGGAGAATAGGGGACAAACTGTATTAGGAGTTTAGGTTTAAAGAAAAGATAAAGCGCCAGAAGTATAAGAAAAAGACCAAAAATAACCGCAAGCCATCTTCTTATGGAATATTCAGTGGCGTGTTTTAATGATTCTTCTGTTTGCCTCTGATACTCTGTTTTAATCAACTCGTCAGTTGACTTAGCGAATAGCTTATCTAAAGTGTCTTTGCCAAATCCCTCTTTGATAAGAAGCTTAGTAATCTCTTCATCATCAAGCCCCCTATCACGTTTTATTTTAGCCCACTTTCTAAGCTTAAGGACATCTTTCCTTAGTTCTGCATTGTCATCCATTGCCATTTTTAAAATATCATAGTCGCTTATAAATATCTCTTCTGTGGCCAATTTTTATTATGTTTATAGAAGACTGGCCTGTGTCTATCATCATGATAACCCTGTAATCCCCGACCCTCAGCTTCCACAAATGGCTGCCTTTAAGCCGTTCGATATAGCTCAGCGGCTTGTCCCTTATGGAGTGGAGCTTTTTTAAAATAATCCCCGCAGTATCCTCCGGCAGCTTTCTCAGGTCTTTTTTAGCAGTGGGGAGGATTATTATGTTCATAGTTTTATCCCCAACTCTTTCGCCACTTTCTCAATGGGCTCTCCCTTTCCTTCCTTAATCTCCCTCAACCCCACCCTGATATCCTCCAGCGTCTCATCAGAAAGAATCCCTTCCTCCACTTCATCCAAAACCTTGTTTATTACCTCGTCATAGCTCTCCTTTGAAGCACCCTTGAAGAACTTGAGCCGTTCCAAAGTACCACCCTTCACCTGTATTGTAGTTGCCATTTAGACCACCTATTATATAGGTGTTATATCAACTATATAAATTTTTCTTTTTGGCAGGGTGCAACAAGCTTTCTTATTCTTTCCTGACAGGGGTTTTAGCCCTCATTGCGGCTATGCAAATCAGGGCAATCATAACAAACGCCGCAAGGGACATTAAGGGTATTGTTACAAATCCGAAAGTCCAGCTCGGCGCTGCGGCGCACGAAACAGAAGTTGCAGAGCACGCATCAGTAAATCCCGGCGTCAGCTTTGCATAAACCTGAAGGCCATAATGGTATGCTGCAATTACTGCGCCAACAACTGAAAGCGCCAGAGCATACTTGAACACGTCACTCGTTTTTTTCCATACGGCTATACTGAACATCAGCGCCAAAGGGTACATCATTGTCCTCTGGTACCAGCACAGCCTGCATGGTTCGTAATGCGCAACTTCTGAAAAGAAAAGGCTTCCCGCGGTTGCAGCCACTGCCACAAGCAAGGCAAGTTTCAGGCCGTTTTTCTTCACAAAACCCTGCAAAAACCTTTTCCTACATGCTAAAAAGATGAAATAAAGTAGAACAAGAGCCAATCCAATAATAGTAAGGCCGGCCAACGCAAGCTTTACTGAGGCGACAACTGGCATCCAGCCTTCACCGCCAAAGCTTCAAGCTTTTGCTCACCCACAAGCCTGTTGCCGTCAGCAAACTCCCATGTGGGGTAGCTCTCTATGTTCTTCTCCTTGCATATCCCGGTTTGCCCTCCCCTGTTCGGCAGGGAGCATTCAATATAGTCTATCTTTTCAAACGACGAGCCAAACATCTCCTTCTGGTTTGCACAGTGCGGGCACCAGTAAGCTCCATACATCTTAACGCCCTTTTCAGTGAGGCACGAGGCAAGAGCGTCGTTATTCCCGCCTGCACTGCAGCCCGCAAGAAAAACAGCAATAAACGCCATCACGGCAAAGGCCTTTATCATGTTACACGTTCTGTAAAGGTTCCGTATTTAATGTTTTCTGTTTTGCGAAAGCATTTAAAAGAGTGCTTTTTCTCCAAATTCAATGAAAATACGGGGATTTGAATTTGAACTTTTGCCAATCAGGGACTCATATTTACGCAGGTCAGTGCAGCTAAGCAACAAGATAGTGCTGGCGTTATCACAGATTGGAATTCCGGTTGATGATATAGAAGTGAGCGAGGAGAAGGTTCCAATAAGGCTGGCAAGTGCATCCGTATCCTGGTATATTGAGGGAAATCATTGCCATTTCAGCCATTCATCACGCCAAAAATACATAGACAATCTTCAGGTTGTTGCAAAGGTAATTGAGCTTGAGATAAGGCTTGTTCTTGATGGCAAAAAAACAATCAGGGAGTTCATCTATGAATATCTTGAAAGAGACGATTTTGAGAAAGAAAGAAAGCAGGCGCGTGAAATACTGCAGGTAGATCCTCTCTGCAAGGACATGGAACTGATAGACACACAGTTCAAAAAGCTTTCAAAGAAAACCCATCCGGACATGGAGACTGGCGATGTGGATGAGTTCAAGCAGATAAACCGGGCTCATAAGACTCTGAGAAGGGAGCTTGCTTAAATATTCAAACCTCTCTATAAAAATACAAACACAGCAACAAAAACATAATATTTATATAATGCATTTCTGATAAAACCACAGCCGGATTACTCCGGCAAACAAAGAGGTGCAATTTGAAAAACATTTCTATAATGATCACTTTGCCTCTTGTTTTTGTCCTTTCATTTTCAATCATGGCCACATCAGCTTCTGGTACGGGCAACCTGTGGGTTGGTTCAGACCAATACCGTTCAGATGTCTACATAGACAATGTTTACAGGGGGTATACGCCTTGGCAGGTTAATGCCCTTCCAGCAGCGCAGTACACTGTTAAAGTGTCAAAGCCAGGATTCCATGACAATATCACCACAATCACTGTAAATGAAGGCGACTGGGCGAACTTCTATGCGAATCTTCTTCTAATAAACCCTCAAGGCACTCCGGACTTAGTAGTATCAGAGATAAAACCATCAAGCACTCTGCCGGCATTTGGCTATGTTAATGTAAATGTAACAGTCAGCAACATTGGCAATCAAACAACAAGCGGCCTGGGCGTATTTTCAACAAAAATGGAAGCTCCAGGAAGCGCAACAGGGTTTCAGAGGCTTTTTTATTATGGCCTGATAGCACCAGGAGGCAGCCAGACTGTTTCTGGACCTCTTCTTTATGAAAGTCTTGGAGGAAGAACTCTCACGGCAACAGCTGACATGGACAACCAGATAAATGAATCAAATGAGATGAACAATGTCCTGACATATGGCAGCGCTCCTCCAGGAAATCAGACAAGCAGAGGAGAGGATTTGACGGTTTCAAAAGTGTACTTTACGCAGACAGGAACAGGCGCCAGCACTGTCAGGTTAAATGTTGAAGTGTCAAACATCGGCAGCGCAAGTTCGGAATCGTCAATTCTCAGGTTTATGTCCAGAACAGGAAGGACGGGGGAAATTACAGTGCCTGGGCTTGCTGCAGGGCAATCCCGGGAATTCCAGTTTGACCCGCTCCCGATATCATTTGGAAATGACGTCTATACTGCAGTTGCAGATTATTACTCAGGCATACCTGAAATGGACGAAACCAATAATGTTAAGAGTGCTCGCCTCAGCGTAAGTTCTCTTGATGACAACACCGCAGGGCTTTATATTGAAACAAACCCTACGGGTGCAAGAACTTACTTTGACCTTTATAATTTTGGAGAAGAAACGGGAAAAAGCACGCCTATAACAATTATAGGACTCAAGCCAGGCATGATGAACCTGACAATAACAAATGCAGGCTATCAGTTCATAGACACTCCAGTGACAGTTAACCCGGGTGCTATCACGAGCTACGCGTTCACCATGAGCCAACTGCAGACAGGTCCTGATTCAAAACCAGACCTTATAGTTCGCGGCATAAGAAGATCCCCGCCAAATGCTTACGGTTTTTCTAGCGGTGCTTATTTGTTGACATACATTCAGAACATTGGGGATGTAACAACTGGCGGTCCGAATACGTTCGGAGTAGGGGACATTGTTAATGGTGATAACGGTTACCATTATGACTATAGAGAACATCTTAACTCTTTCTGCTGCACCGGCGTGTCATACTTAGGTCCTGGAGAAATATGGCCTATAAACTCTGGCTACTTGACACCGGGCACATATTCCGTACGGGTTGAAACTGACGTATTTAGTGAGGTTGCAGAAAAAAACGAAACAAACAACATTGCAGAAGCAACCTTAGTGATTTTAGATAGCAGCTCGCCATCACCCGCGCAGTGCGGCAATGGAATATGCGAGTCTGGAGAGAGCGTATCAAACTGCTTTATTGACTGCAGGACCAGCAGCAACGGAAGCTCGTGCTCGGGCATAGCTCCGCTGCCTGAAGCTGGACAGGCGCCAGTGCAAACTGCCCAAAATGACACTGTGCCTGGAAATGATGGCATGGTATTGGATGTATACTATTCTCCTGATGCCGATTCCAACTCAACTCCAGGTATCAATGTCAGCTCAAAGCAGGCCTTTGACGGGTACATAGTTCAGTTTGATGAGGAGCCAATTGCAGCTGTGGACAGCAGGATAGATGCTGACATCGCCACTGAGGAAGCTCAGGCAGACGGGCTTAAAAGGGAAATCAACAGCGTCAATACCGATGGCGTGTCAATTGTTCCTGGAACAATAAAGAAGTTCATGCTAAACAGGCAGTTAAGCGGCAGGGAGAGAACCATAAATTCCGCCAGGGCTAACAGGGCTTCTATTGTTGCCCAGCACAAAACAAGAATCAACAACAGTCACAAGGACTTCCGCCAGAACATCGGAAGCAAGCTTGCCAACGGAGAAAGAAAAATCAAGGAAGAATACGATACGGCGTTTAACGGGATGCTTCTTGATGTATCTGATGAAGAGGTAGAATCGATAGCCAGCATTCCGGGAGTTAAACGCATATCACCCAACAACATCATATCTATCGATCTCTCAACTTCGGTTGGGTACGTCAAGGCCGATTCTGCCTGGAACCTAAACGACACGAACGGCAACAAAATCACTGGTCAGGGCAGAACAATCGCGATTATTGACACGGGTGTTGACTACACGCACCCTGACCTTGGAGGCTGTTTTGGAGCTGGCAATACCACAACTGCAGGAACAACAGTATCCAACCAATCACTACAAGGAACAGGTCCGGACCTTACAGTAACTGGAATAACATTCAGCAACCCAACTCCGTCATCGCCACAAACCGAAACAATAACAGTAACAGTAAAGAACGTAGGCTCTGCTTCACCGCCAGGAGACAGTTTCGTAGATATAGACATTGATAACCAGGGAACAAGACTGGGTCTATCAGGTCCACTCGCACCAAATCAATCAGCAAATGTTTCAATGCAAAGATGGTACAACCGGGGAGGATACTATATTTCTGCAAAAGTAGGGTCATTCTACTATAACGAAACAAACACGGCAAATGACGTTATGATTTCGCGCATAACAGTTGGCGACGGGACAAACACAGGAAGCATAGCAATCAGCTCAAATGTTCAGGGAGAGGCATACTTTGACGATGCATATGTCGGGCTAACTCCTGTGACATTGCAGCAAGTAACAGAAGGAGCGCATATGCTGAAGTTAAGGCGCGCAGGCTACATAGACTCTTATACTTTCGAGCAAGTAACCAGAGGAACAACAGTATCTGTTATGAAAAACCTGGCTTTAGTATCAACAAATCCGCTGCCTGACCTTGTAGTAACAGATGCGGCAGAAATACCAAGAGCAGACGTACCACTTAACCTTCCCTGCTCAGCTGAGTACTGCGCAACTCCAATAGTTTATTACTTGGTGAAAAACATTGGAGGGGCAAAAGCAGTAAACCCGATATTTGGCGTATCAGGAGGAGAAATCTCAACACGCGAAGGAATAGGCATAATAGAGCCATATCACGAGCGGGATACATTATTCCCTGGAGAATCATCAAGGTTGATATTGGGGCCTGCAACTTATGGCAACTTATTATTTTCAGCAATAGCTGATGTTGATGGAGTAATTCCTGAAGTTTCAGAAACAAACAATAACTACTCTGAAACAATCAACTATCAGTTCGGCTCAACCAACATGGGCACTTACACGCCTACTTCGAATAATAGTGTTCCTGGACAGACAGCATCAATATACGCAGACTCAACACCTGGCGGAGCAACCGTTAGTGTTGATGAGGTGGTTAAAGGAATCAGTCCATTAACAGTAACAGGACTAACAGCAGGAAACCATAGCGTATACTACGCATTAGACGGCTATTATTCTTCGTCAATTACTGCATTGACAGTTGAAGGAGTAACAACAACGATTAGTCCAAAACTAATAGTCCAATCCGGAAATTTCCCGGATTTAACTGTAACAAATATAACCTTCAGCAGTCCGAATCTTACAACAGGATACACTGAAATCATTAATGTTACCATAAAAAATGTAGGGAACGCAGCAACTCCGCCTGGAGGGGTTTCTGTAGACTTGAGATGGAACAATCAATGGACAAGACTGGGAGGACTTAATTTACCTGCAGGTGCCAGCAGAACAGTTACATTTGGCGACTGGTTTAACATAGGAGGGTACTATATCACGGCAAGAATAGTATCAACATATTACAACGAAACAAACACTGCAAATGATGCATTAACAACCAGACTTTATGTAGGGGATTTATCAAACACCGGAAACTTGGCTGTTACTTCAAACGTTCCGGCAGATTTATACTTGGGCGAAGGCTTATTAGGGCAAACCCCGATGACTCTGGAGACAATTACTGAAGGAGTTCACATTTTAAAGCTAAAGAAATCAGGATACCAAGATTCTTTAACATTTGTAACAGTAACAAGAGGCACAACAACCAGCAGCTCAAGAACGCTATTGCCGGTTTCAACAACACCTTTGCCTGACTTGGTTGCTCTTGATGCAGCTTCAATACCTGAAGCCGCACCTCCAATGTCTTTCGCTCCAGGTTACTCGGCTTCCACAAGAATTCACTATTTATTTCAAAACATAGGCGGTAAAAAAGCGGATTATCCGATTACTGCCGCAGTAAAACGCGGATCTCAAGAGATATTTAAAACAGGAGTAGGAGGACTATTTTATCAAGGTTTGAGCCCGGGAGAAGCAACCGTTGTTACTATTGGGCTCGGTAGCGAACTATCCGGCACTTCAGATGCTATTGCGCAAGCAGATCCTGACAATCGCATAACCGAAATTTCAGAGTTAAACAACAATTACACTGAAATATTGGATTATTCCGACCTTTTTTCATCCCAAGGGAGCAAAATTGCTCAAAATAATGTGGACAATAATTCGGCCCAAAGTCCAGGCAATAATGCGTCATGTAAAGTAGTGGGCGGATGGGATTTCCAAAACAACGACACCGATCCAATGGATGACCACGGCCACGGAACCCATGTTGCCGCAACCGCAGCAGGGAATGGTGTGCTGAAAGGGGTTGCGCCTGATGCCAAAATTTATGCCTACAAGGTTTGCAGTTCAGCGGGCTCGTGCTCATATAGCAACATCATTGCAGCAATCAACAAAGCGCTTGACCCGAACGGGGATGGCGACCTGTCAGACCATGTTGATGTGATAAGCATAAGCCTTGGTGGCTCAGGAACTCCTGATGACCCTGCTTCGCAGGCAGTTGACAACGCCTTTAACAAAGGGGTTTTCCTATCAATTGCCGCAGGCAACTCAGGGCCAAATTCACAGACAATAAACTGCCCTGGATGCGCAAGGAAGGCAACGACAGTTGCTGCATGGTGCAAGCCTGAGAACATGGGCAACGGCTATTGCAGCAGCGGGCCAATAGCATCTTTTAGCAGCGTAGGCCCGGTCAAATGGTCTGGAGGGGTGATTGACAAGCCTGATATTGCAGCGCCTGGTGTGAGCATATGCGCAGCAGAATGGGACAGCGCATGGTCAGCCTCAAGATGCATTGACAACAGCCACGTAGCAATATCAGGAACGTCTATGGCAACGCCGCATGTTGCAGGAGCAGCAGCCCTAATCAAGCAGGCACATCCAACATGGAACCCGCAGCAAATCAAGGATGCGCTGTTAAAAACAGCAGTTGATCAGGGCATGGACAAATATAAGCAGGGAGCAGGGCTTGTAAATGTTCTTGCCGCAATTACACAAAGCGACACATTCCCAACAGCTAATCTGGACATATCAGGAAAAGTGACCGGAACAGTTGACGTAAACGGAACTGCATTCTCGGCAAACTTCACAAGCTACACTCTTGAGTATGGCACAGGAAACAGCCCTTCATCGTGGACACTCATTACAGAATCATCAACCCCTGTAATAAACAGCAAGCTGGGCAGCCTGGATACCCTTTCACTTACAGAAGGCAGCACCTACACGCTCAGGCTGACAGTAAGAAACAGCTTGGGGGAAGCCAGCAATAAAACGAGAACAGTTGAAGCCAACAACGTTTTCATCACATCCCCCTCTGCCACCCAGGACGTGGTTTCAGGCCAGGATACTCTAATGATATCCGGGACTGCAATTGGAAGCAGCTTTGCGAGCTACAAAGTTGAATACGGAACTGGTTATATTCCCTCATCATGGAGCACAAACGGAATTACACTTGCAGCCAATGGCCTTGCCCAAAGAAACAATGAGCTGCTCGCAACATGGGATACAAGCGTTGCACAATTAGGTGTATACACGCTAAAGCTGACTGTTCTGTATTCTGGCGGCCAAACAGCATCAGAAGCTGTAACCGTTTATGTTGATCCAAGCCTGCACAAGGGATGGCCAAAGCAGCTGGAGCCCTGCGCCCCGGGCTGGTGCCCGACCGTAGTTCTTAACCCGGCTGTAGCAGATATTGACAATGACGGAGCGATGGAAATACTTACAAGCGTTGCCAAATATGATGAAGCAGGCAATACCGTGAGCTACAGGCACGTTTTCCGCGCAGATGGCACAATAGCGAAAGGATGGCCTATGGTATCAATAGACCACCTCAACAATGGCTTTGTTGTAAGCGACATCAACAATGATGGAACAAACGAGCTGATAATAAATGACGGTAGCGCCGGAAAGATATATTCCCCTGATGGAAGAACGCTTGGCACATTTTACACTCCGTACAATCAGTGCATTGTTACAGCGGACATTGACAGGGCATTTCCCGGAAAGGAGATCCTATTCAATTATGGGACACAGCTGATGATTCTTCACAATGATGGCACATTCTACAAAGCCCCTTATCGCAGTACAGCAGGAACAGGCTGCCCGGCTGTCGGAGATGTGAACAATGATGGGGCATCTGAGGTAGCAACAGCAGGCTATTCAAAGATATACCTGTTTGATGAGAATGGAAACACAGTAACCGGCTGGCCCAAGGATACTGGAGAGATGCTGGATAATGGCCCTGTTTTCGGTGACCTTGACGGAGACAGCAAGCTGGAAATCCTGACGGGAGGAAACAACGGCACTCTTTCTGTATACCGGAATGATGGCTCTGCATTCAGCGGGTTTCCATTAAGGCTGGATGTTGGATATGGACAAAGCGACCCGGTAATAAGTGATGTTGACGGCGATGGGGTTAAGGATATTATAATTAGGTCGGGCAGGAAAGTCTATGTGATTAAGAACAATGGAATAATAGCTGCTGGCTGGCCGCAGACAATGGCAGACTATGGAAGCCTTGTGAACCCTGTCATAGGTGATTTGGATGGAGACTCTGATAAGGAGATAGTTGTTGGAAGGTATGCCTGGCATCATGACGGAACAAGTGTAACAGGATTCCCTAAAAAAATCAAAGACATTTTTCTCGGTTATAGATCATCCTCAGCGCTTGCAGATGTTGATGGTGACGGAAAGATTGAGCTTGTAATAGGCCCGACACAGTTTGAGCACTTCATTTATGTCTATGATCTTTTGGGAACCCCGGCATCTGTTGACGGCAGCATGGTACAGCATGATCCGATGCACACAGGCAACTATAATTTAGCCACCTGGCAGACGCCCAGCCAATTCGCAAGGTACTATTATTACAACCTTACAGACAGCGAGTGCACAGTAAACCTCACACTTTCATCAATTTCCGGAAACCAAACCTTAAATGCACAGTATGCGGCAAATGCCTGCAACGATTCCTGGGACGGGAGCGTCGCGGCAGTAAAAGGGCAGTCTGCAAGCCTGATAAAAGGCGGGCTTAACAAGGGAAGCTACGCAGTTTACGTTTCAGGCATAGGCAGCTACACGCTGGGAAAGAGCGGCACATGCCTCACGGACGCTACAAAGCCTCTAATCACAGTAAGCAATGTCCCTTCACAGACTAAAGGAGATTTGCAGCTTACAGCGGCAGTATCAGATACAAACGGGCTCAAGGGATGCGAGGGCTGTATTTCTACAGACGGAATTTGCGATACCGAATGGCAAGCGGCAGTCAAGAACTTCATTTACGGAGACAAGCAAGGGCTATGCAGCTTCACGTTCCCGGGTTCAGGGCTTTCAGACAACCTCTACACGCTCAACATTCGTGTGGAAGACATAGCGGCTAATAAGGCGGAAGGAGTTCCTCAGTCAGCCATCCTTGACAGGACAGGCCCTATGATAAGCCTGAAAGTCATATCAGCGTCAATAGAGACAAGCTCGCTCATAACAGTCTCATCCGGCATTACAGACCTTTCAGCAATAGCAAACGTGACAGCAACGCTTGCCGCGTCTTCAGCCTCATTGAAGAAGAGCAATGCATCCGGGCTTTATGAAGGCGCATTGGCAACTCCTGCTGCGGCTGGCAGCTACAACCTTTCTGTAACCGCCCTGGACGCAGCCGGAAATGCAGCCACGAACTCAACAACAATATTCGTCAGCCAGCCTGTCATCTGGTCAGCGCCTGTAAAGATAGTTTCGGCTGAGAGGAAAGCCGCATCACCCGAAATTGCCCAGGCAAAAGGAAACTTTGCTGACTTTGCCGTTGTGTGGGAGGATTCAAGCGACGGAAGCCCGGACATATACTACTCGCGGATAAGCCCCTCGGCACAGCTTCTTACCTTTGCCAAGAAGCTTACAAACACAGTATACAATTCCAGGGAGCCGCACGTTTTTGCAGAAATGGATAAAACGCACATTGTATGGCAGGATGACAGGGACGGCAACAATGAAATATATTACAGCCAGTTAATGAATGGCGAGGAAACAGTCAGCAACAAGAGATTTACTTTCAACCTTTTTGAATCAACAACTCCAAAGGTTGCAAGTGACGGAACGATGGTGCACGTTTTCTGGATTGACAACCGGGACAGCACAAACAGCCTGTATCATGCACAGCTTGACTATTCCGGAAACAAGCTGGCAGGCGACACAAAGCTGGCGGGCAATGTTTCTAACTATGCCGTTGCAGCTTCTGAATCCGCAGTAATGGCTGCGTGGGTGAGCGACGGGAAGGCGTATTATGGCATAGTTTCAGCAGATGCGATACAAAATGCTGTTCTTGTGGGTGATGCGGCAGAAGTTGCCCTGGGCGCAGCAGCTGAAAGCTACCTGGTCACTGCATCAGGCACAGGAATAAAATTAAGCATAATCGGCTTGTCAAATGCTAGCGGCTTCTCAAATTCAAGCGGCCTGAAAAAGTCAGTCGCGCTCGCATCTGCAGGCGCAGCCCCGAGCGTAAGCGTAGGGCAGGGCAGGGTAAACATGCTCTGGAACAGCCCTGATGCCAAGCATGCGGTGCTTGACCTTTCCGGAAATCTCCTGATGGCTGAAAAGCCTCTAATCCCGGCGGCAAAAGGAAAGATTGCAGGGGATAACGCGACAATGGCTATTCTTGTGCAGCAAACCGGCGAGCTGTCAATAGTAAGCACATCCGTGCTTGAGAAAACAGCGCCCGTGATTCAGCTTGCCAGGACGGAAGAGGTACAGCGCCAGACTGCGCTTGTGACAATAAAAACAGATGAGCCAAGCTATGCAACAGCAGCATCAGGCAGCTCCTTTAACCAATCAAGCCCGGAATTGAACTATTCGCATTTGCTCCTCATAGAAAACCTGCAGCCGTCAACAGCTTACAGCATCCAGATTACTGCATCTGACGCTGCCGGCAACACGCGGACAGCCCTGACAAACCTTACAACAAAGGCGCAGGTAAGCAAGCCAGCCCTGCCCACCACATTTTACGGGACAGTGATGGGAACAGGTGGGGAGCTGCTCGGCGGGATAAACGTAACAGCATACTGGACTGACGTGGACAACATAAACAGGACAACCCCTGCCAGAACAATCGGGAGCGGAAGCCTCCTTGGCTACTACATATTCAACACCACAAATGTCAATGCCAGGGATGGAAGCGTTATAATTGTCAGCGCGGCTGACGCTGTCCAGGAAGCGACTCTTCCAGCCCAACCCGGAAGCCTGCCAGTAAACGTGAGCCAGCCGGTCATTGTTGACAAGACCCCGCCAGCCGTGGCCATTATAAGCCCAGGGAACGGAGCAACCTACACATCAATTTTCATGTTCCTGAACTTTACCGCGTCTGAGCCGCTAAGCTCAGCATCCTTTGCTCTCAACGGCAATGCGCCTGTAACAGTCACAGGAAAGGAAGGGCTGGACGTCAACATCACTGCGAGAATCGGCCAGAACAACCTGACATTGACGGCAAAAGACAAGCTTGGCCTTGCCGGGCAGGCAACATCCGTATTTACTGTTGAGGACAAAGTGCCTCCTGTTGTCAGGATTAATGCAATCGCCTATGCAAGGAACATTACCGTAATCACTGCAAATGTTACTGACTCAACCAACAGCCTGTCATACTGCGAGGTGTGTGCAGGGTTAGGGTGCAACTGGCAGACGGCGCAGAACAACTTCGGGGCAGGAAGCATGCAGGGCAAATGCATCTATTCATGGAACACAGCAGGAATTGCCGACGGAAGTCATCCAATAACATTCAGGGCAACAGACGAGTCAGGCAACACCGGGGTATCAGAGACTGCAACAGCAAAGGTTGACAACACAAAGCCACAGCAGCAGCCGCTGACTGCCCAGCCGGTTTCAGGGCAAAACAAGGTTGTCCTGAAGTGGCAGCAGAGCAGCGACAGCGACTTCAAGCAGTATGCCGTATACCGCGCAAGCAGCCCGGCACAGCTGATTGCCACAATTACGAACATCAGCCAGACAGAGTTCACCGATTCAACAGTCAGCAGCGGCCAGAATTACAGCTACGCCGTCGTTGTTATTGACCAGGCTGGAAACAGCGCAGACCCGCTGTTCCAGAAGATAACGGCCCCAGACACAATCGCGCCAATTGTCTCAATTCTGCAGCCCCAAAGCGGCAAAACATACAACACGTCATCGGTTTTGCTTGGCTACTCTGTAAGCGAGGCGGCAAGCTGGTGTGGATATAGCATTAACGGCATTCAGAAAATAACCGTTAGTGGCGCGACGCCAATAAATGCGGCAGAAGGGAATAACGTTCTGGTCCTTTATTGCAACGACACAGGCCAAAACCAGGGCAATTCATCAGTGTCCTTTATAGTTGACACAAAACCGCCCCTGCCAGTCAACTTTACAGCATCGGCAGTGCCAAAGAAGACTCAGCTTCAAATTAGTTGGACAAGAAGCCCTGCTTCTGACTTTGCACGATACAATATTTACAGAAGCAGCAGCTCATTCCAATCGGCAACAATCGCAACCAGAATCGCCACAGTCCCGGACCAGAACACGATTCAGTATACTGATTTCAGCGTGGCGAGCCAACAATCATACTTCTACGCAGTCACTGCAACTGACATTAATGGAAATGAAAACACAAGCATTGCTTCAAAGCAGGCAATTGCGTCAGACACTGTTTCGCCGTCAATAACGCTGTTATCGCCGCAGCAGCAAATATACAAAAACGCCTCTGTCAAGCTTCAATACACTGCAAACGAGAATCTTGCTTGGTGCGGATACAGACTTAACAGCAACAGCACTGTGCAAATCACCGGCAATGCAACAATAAAAGGGCTTGAGGGGGCCAACACAGTAACCCTGTACTGCAATGACACCAGCCAAAACCAGGGAATTGCAAGTTCAAATTTCGATGCTGATGCCGAAATTCCAACAAACAAAATCTCATCGGTGAGCAGCATAAAAGGGAGAAACTCGCTGCTGCTGAACTGGAGCCCGAGCGGATCGAGAGACTTCAGCATGTTCAACGTTTACAGAAACCAGGGGCCTTTTTCATCGCTTGCAAATGCTGCAAAAATAACAACAACAGGGGCAACAAATTATGAGGACACAGGGCTTCTGAGCGAAACAACCTACTATTACACCGTCACTTCAACGGATATTTACGGCAATGAGAACACAACTGTTCTGTTGACATCCGGCAAGGTCGCGGACCTAACGCCCCCGCCCTCTCTCTTAACGACAGCCACAGCAGCAAACAGAGCCCTCTCCATCAAAGTAAGCTGGGAAAAAAGCAAAGCATCTGACTTCAGCAACTATAGCATATACCGGAGCACATCACCCTACGCATTATCAACACAGGCATCCAAAATAGCCACTATCTCCGGAATAAACGTACTGGACTTTACAGACACAAACGTGATGAGCGACACAGCATACTATTATTCCGTCGCTGCACAAGATATCTCAGGAAACGAAAACAAGTCAATTTTGGCAGCAATGGCAAAAACCTATGACTCAAAAGCACCAACAATCACTATAGTACAGCCGCAGAACAAAACTTATGCCACGAGACTTTTGAATCTCTCAATAGGCGCTGATGAACAGGCAAACTGCACATACACACTCAATAACGGCCAAAAACAGTCTATTGCGTCAGCATCTTTCTTATCCAATGAGCAGCCTATGATTTTATTAACATCTGTTTTCGGCAATGAAAAGATTGGCGTTAGTCTTGGAGCATCAAGCTCAAACCAGTTGGGGCTTCGCACTTACATGCCTGCCTCAGGCTATATAACCAGCGTGACAGCTTATCTCCAGTGGAATGGCACAGGCTCAAATAATGGCAGAGCCTTAATTTACCGCGATGGAAAGAGCCTTGACGCATCATCAGCTACCGTGCCAGTGATAGTTCTAAAATATTTTCCTACAAAGGCTGATGGAAGCCTAGACCTGTCACAAACTGGTGACTGGCAGAATCCGAGCCTGGATGCGCTAAGGCAGCAGGTAAACTATTTGACTCAAAGCACTGTAGCCGCCCTTCAAAACGGAAGCAAATCAAAGGGCTTCAGGGACAGCAGTTCCAACCCTCATCTCACATATGACATTGTAATGGAGAAGGAATATCTGCGGCAGATAAGCAAGAGCCAAGCGTTCTCACCATTTGCAGACCACATCATGGAGCTAAATGGCATCAACATATGCGATTGGGTGGATAACAAGGGAATCAAGGAAGTGTGGATATGGATGACGCACAACAGCAATATTGTTCCGATTGAATCTAACATGGCAGGGCCATACGGAGACATAAGCAACAGCTACAGGCAGGATGACCTTCCAGTCTGCCAGCACACCTATACGGTGTATGATTATAATTATGGGAGAGGCACATCAGAGGCAATTGAAGACCACGGGCACCAGCTTGAAGCCCTGTTTAGATATGCTGACAGTGACGTATGGAACAAGTATGTGTATCCAATAAACGTGCCAGCGCCAACAATAAACCACTGCGGATGGACTCACTATCCTCCAAACGGAAGGAGCGACTACGACTGGTACAACACTATCGAAGTGCTGAGCGACTGCGAGGACTGGAACCCTGACTCAAATCCGCAGCCAAAAATGATTTCCTGCAGAGAATGGTCCGAAACAGGCAACTGCTACTCACAAAATATAACACGCGACGGAAATCTGGGTTTCAAGATATGGTGGATGCAGAACATGCCAGGCCCAAACAATGCGATTTCATACAATGGGGCTATGATGAGAAACTGGTGGGAGTTTGTCTCAGACTTTGACTCTGCAATGGCGAAAGGAAGGAGCCTTAGGAAGCCTGCCGCACCATCAGAGAGAATAACTGCTTCAGAGATAAAGCCCTTTTCTTCAGCGCCAGGCTGGGTAACATTCAACTTCCTATCTCCAGTCCCCGTAGAGCAAGGTTATTACTGGCTTTCAATTTTAGGCCAGGAACCAGGCGCTTACACATATTGTGACGCAATCTCCGCCCCTAACTTCGAAAAGAGAAATGCTCCCTGGCCCGATTCCGAAAGCCCTCTTGTACCAACTTCTTACTCCAACTGCAATATGTCCGTATACGCAACCTACACAAATGAATTGCAAAATATAAACCTGACAACAATGCAAATAACTGCTGCAGAAGGAGGCAACAAAGTAATCGTGAGCTGCAGCGACGCAAACCTGAATAATGGCAGCGCAGAGGCAACATTTAGTACAGATACCACATCCCCTCCCCAGGTCCAGCTAACCAGCGTTTCTCCGGCCAGGGGAATAATCATGCTAACCTGGCAGCCCGGAACAGACGCTAACAGCTACAGCATCTACAGAAGCGCCTCTGAATTCTCATCAACGGCACAGGCATCAAAAATAGGTGTGGCAGCGTCACCAGTATCAAGCTATAATGACACCACTGTTCAGAGCGAGACCACATACTATTATGCTGTGGCCGCAGCTGACAATTTAGGAAATGAAAACACAACAACAAATTCAAAGCCTGCAACAGCCGCAGACACCACCCCGCCATCCAAGGTCTCAGGCTTGTCCGTCTCGCCAGTTCCGGGAAAAGCAGAACTCAGCCTCGCATGGCAGCTGAATTCCGAGAAAGATGTCAAATATTATGCAATTTACAGGGGCAACGCTTCATTCACAACTGCGCAGCAAGGGCTTCTTGTTGCAAATGCTACAACGAATTATTATTACGATACAGGCCTTAGAAGCGAAGCGACATATTATTATGCAGTGACCGCTGTTGACAACTTAACCAATGAAAACACTACGGTCACTTCTATTGGCGGCACAACAGCAGACATAACGCCGCCTTCAGTCAGCATAACATCGCCTGCCCCAAAGACGTACAACACAAGCATGATACCGCTGAAATACTCTGTGTCAGAGCCAGTAGCGTGCACATACTCGCTCAATGGAGCATTGCCGAAGGCAGCTGAGCCTTATATAAATGCGGCAGAAGGTAATAATATGCTTGTGCTTGCATGCGTGGATGGCGCAGGCAACACAGGAAATGCATCATTAGCGTTTTCTGTCGACACAACCCCGCCAGAGCCGGTTGTGCTGACAGCATCCCGGACTCCAAAGAAAGAATCAGTAACCCTGAACTGGACAAGAAGCCTGGCTTCTGACTTTGAAGAATACATCTTGTACAAGAGCCAGCAAAACTTCACAAATTATCCTGGGCCCGCAATTGCCATCATAAAGGACAAAATGGCGACAAGCTACGCTGACAGCCTTGTTAAAAGCGAGCAGACATACTATTACGCACTCGCTGTAAGGGACATCGCAGGCAATGCAAACGCAACACTTAAGCCAGTACAAGTGACAATAGAGGACCTATCACCCCCGAACATCACTATAATCAGCCCTGAAAACCGGGCGTTGTACAGCACTGCGTCGATCCCCTTGTTGTATTCCACCAGCGAGTCAGTATCAAACTGCAGCTACAGCCTCAATGGCAACAACTATCCCGTAACAGAAAACATAACGGCGATGGAAGGCCCGAATACGCTTATTTTGACTTGTGAGGATATTAACTCCAACAAAGGCAACGCAATAGTGCAGTTTTACTCCGACTCACAATCACCAGCCCCTATCCAGGGCCTAATAGCGGCATGGAATCCTAATTTAGAAACAATAGAGCTAAGCTGGGAACCATCTACAGCCACTGACCTGAAAAACTACAATATATACAGGAGCATCAAGTATTTCCAGGACTCAGGTGAATCGCAGCAGATAAAGAACACATCAGAAACCAGGTTTAGCGACTATGCTGTTGACAGCGAAAAAACCTATTACTACGCTGTTGCAGCAGTTGACTTGTACAACAACGAGAACAAAAATGTAATTGCAGTGGAGCAAACAGTTCCAGACATAATACCGCCCGCTGCAATCCAAAACCTCAAAGTGTCGCCAGTGCCAAAGCAAACGTCTCTTGAGATTGCATGGGAGCCGAGCCTTGAGGACGACTTCGGCCACTACACAATATATAGGGGCAATTCAGCCTTTTCATCAGCAGCAACCAACATCATTGCAGCTATTATTGCAGACAGAAACACGTCCAATTACACAGACACAAACCTTGGAAACGGCAAGACTTATTACTATGCAGTCACCGCAAGCGACAAAACAGGAAACGAGATAAAAATAGTCACGCCAGCTGCGGCAACCGTATCAGACCTGACAAAGCCAATTGTTATTGTTCAGCAGGTGCCAAGCCCGGCTTATGGCCTGCTGATCCTGAGAGCGACCCTCACAGACAACTCGCTCAAGCAAAGCTGCGAGGCCTGCATAACACAAAATGCAAGCATCTGCAGTTGGGTTTCTGCAACCAACGGATTTCCAGAAGGCTCGCAAAACGGAACATGCACATTCGCATGGCAGTCGCCAAGCAACGGAGAATCATACTATTATGCCTTCAGGGTCAATGATACGTCTGACAACCAGGCAGAAGGCGAGCCAAAGCAGTTTATCACAGTTAACCTTAATGAAGAAATATCCTACGACCTTGAGCTTTACCGGGGCTGGAACATGATAAGCTTCCCAATTACGCCCAATGATAATGGCATAAAGTCGGTGATGCAGCCAATAAATGGCAAATACACAAGGATGTTCAATTATGACAGCCTTGCAAAATCCTGGAGATCGCACTTTGCAGAGGATACAATATTCAATCCTGAAGAAACAATTAAAACAATAGAAGCAGGCAAAGGATACTGGATAGAAATGCTTGAAAACACCCCTCTCACAGTAACAGGCACAAGAGTCGTGACCTATTCAGGCGAGCTGCATGAGGGCTGGAACATGATTGGATATCCGTATGAGGTTTCAGCAAGCCCGCAAGCAGCATTAGACAGCGGCAGCTACTACACAGTTTTCCATTACAACACCACGGATGCGAAGTGGGAGCGTTACTCACCTTACCCAACATTTAGCCAGCCCAACACCATAACAACCCTGCAGCCAGGCAGGGGCTACATGATTGACATGAAACAGGAAGCAACATGGATTCCACAAAGACCGCAATAAAAAAAATGCTTATTCTAATTCTTGCCGTCTTAGTTGTGAAAACAGCCCTTGCAATCCAGCCATCGCTTCCGACAGAACTTTATGGGGCTGCAGCCTATGCGAACGGCACTCCTGCTGAAGGGCTTGTTGTTTCAGCAGTGTGGACAGACTCATCAGGAGCGAAACAAACCAGCAATACAAAAACTCTAACCCTGAGAGAGGCAGGTGATCATCCAGAATACACAGGCTACTACTTTTTCAACCAGGGCAGAGTGCAAGCACAGGAAGGAACCGAGATACAGGTTGAAGCAGCAGGAGCTGTAAATTCACAGAGCGTTGCTGCGGCGCCCGGGAAAAATTCTCTCTCATTGCCCCTTTTGGTGCTCTATGATGCTGATGACAAAACACCACCTAAAATAAGCGAAGTTTCTGCACTTGAAAAAGAAACTGAAATTACTATCTCCTTTCGCACAAATGAGCTAACCACATCAGAGATGAAATACGGGAAGACAACGCCGGAATCCACAATATCAAACAATACGTTCACCACAAATCATGTTATGAAGCTCACGGCTGAACCTTCAACATACTTATACGAGGTTACTGCGAAAGACACCGCAGGTAACGCAGCAACCGACAACAACAACGGCAGCTACTACTCTTTTGTAAGTTGGCCACAAACTGAACAAACTGACAAAGACATCACTAATGCACAGCCTAACCCTGCCCAAGACTCAAAACTTAGCATACTTCCAACAAGCATCTACGGAAAGCTTGAGGATCAGTATGGCAACGCAGTTGCTGACGCAGAAGTAGAAGCAGAATGGACATCTGCGAACGGCACACTGCAAAAGCTCAAGACAGAAACCCTGAACTCAACAGAAGCGGCAGAACTTGGAAACCCTGACCTGAAAGGCTACTACTTCTTTCGTGAAAACATCACGCTGCCTGCAGGCGCAAAAGTCAGAATATCCTCAGCCAAGGTCCTATTGGCAAATGCGACGGCAAACCCCGGAGGAAGCAGCAAGGCGGATATCAAGATCGAAATGCCAAAGCCGAAACAAAACACAGAAGATTTATCGAAATGGCTGGCAATCCCTGCGCTCTTAATCTTCCTTGCAATCTTCCTTGTAATCTTCACCGTATTGTATGTAAGCAAAAGGGAAACTGCTTATGAAAGATTCAACAGGGCAGTTAAAAAGTTCCTGGGGAAAAAAGCCAGGGAAATAATGTCAAAAAAAATCACAATCATTAGGGCTGACAGCACACTTAACGATGCGGCACAACTTCTGGAGGAAAAAGAAAAAGGGGGGGTTGTTGTTGCAGAGGGAACCACGCCAATAGGGTTGGTGAACGAAAAAATAATCACAGAAGGCATCCTGATAAGAGGAATGCGGCTGTCTGATGAGATTGGAACGGACTCCCTTCTGAAACCGGTCATCCTAAGTCCAGATGCAACACTGGCCGAAATCTGCATGGAATTCCAATACTCAGGCCAAAAAAAAGCCATAATGATGTCAGGGGAAAAAATGGTTGGGACAGTAACAATTATAGACGTGGCAAAACAGCTAAGGGAGTTTTGCGATGCCCACAAACAAGAGCTGCACGGGTTGCCTGACATCACAGCATTAACTAAAAAAAACCTTGTGACGGTCAAAAAAAGCGCTACATTGAAGGAAGTGCGTCTCGCAATGAGCAAGAGCTGCACAGACTGCTCAATTGTTGACTGCATACCAGAAGCAATAATCACTGAAAGAGACATTATGAAAGAGATAAGAACAAACATCAAAAAGGCCAAAGATACCGAAGCCTCGATAATAGCCGAGTCACCAATCAAAACAATTCCCTGGGCTTCAAGCATATCGGAGGCAAACAGGGAAATGATTAATGCAAAGTTTATGAGACTTCCAGTAACAAATCAATTTGGCCAGGCGTCAGGAATCGTAAGGATGGAAGATGTTGTATCGCAGCTCTTTTTACATCTGCAAAACCTATCAAGCTAAACAAATATAAATAGGGGCGTTTTAGAATTAATTATATGAAAACTTACGTAGAGCTTAGCGCTAAGAACAGGATTCAGATTCCTAAAGAGCTTGATCCTGAGGACAACCGCTTCTCTGAGAGCCTGGTGGAGTATTTCCTGAGCAAATATACGAAAGAGGGCGACAAGATTCTTGACCCGTTTGCCGGGCTTGGAACCACCCTCATGGTTTCGCAAGAGATGGGAAGGGACCCTTACGGTATAGAGTATGACTCTCAAAAGACATTGTGGATAAAATCCCAATTAAACCGGCCTGAGCAAATGATGAATGGCGATTCCAGAAAATTCTCAACTTATAATTTTCCAATCTTTGACTTTTCCATCACATCACCCCCTCATATGGGGCATTCTGATGTAAAAAACCCGTTCACAGACTACTCGGTGGATGGCGAGGGTTACGAGAGTTATCTTGCCACACTTAGGAACATATATGTTCAGATTAGGGAAAAGATTAAGCCGGAGGGAATTGTAGTCGTTGAGGTTTGGAATCTCAAAGAAAGCACTGTTACCCCGCTTGCATTTGATGTGGCAAAGGAGTTGTCAAAAGTCTTTACTTTTGAAGGCGAATCCATAATCTGCTGGAAAGATGGCTATGACTACGGTTATGACCACAGCTATGCACTGGTTTTCAGAAATGCAAAGAAATTTGTTCATAGTCGCTTATAAATATTCCTTTCTAGAGAGAATACTGCGCCCATTGCAGTACGGACTCCTGGATTTGGTGCACGACAGCCGATGGCTGTCACCACAATGGCCAGGCTATGCGACACAATAGGGCTTACTAAACAAATATCATTTTTGAAATAAAAGTGCCGAGGGGGAGATTCAGTTAATGCTATATTTCAAACAAATTGTTTATACTTCTTAGCATCTTCCCTGTAGAGTACGTCATCCCACCGCTCATCGTAAGGATTTTGCCATTCCTTCTTGAGGGAAATTTCGCTAAGAAGCATAAGCATATGCTTCTCATCAAACTTAATTGGCTGTATCGCTATCTTGCCTTTGCCCTCGCTTACCATGAACTTTGTACCTTCATCTTTTTCTTCTGGCTCATCAGTTCCTGCTGAATGAGCTTCCTTGAAATGTCGTTGTCTATTTCTATCAGCTTCTTCACGAGCGGGCTGCCAACATTAAGCCTGTAAAGCTCTGCCCTTCCTATTCTTCTGGTTTTGGCAACAACTTCAAGCTTTACAAGGTCGTTCCAGAACTTGTGCAGAGTGCTCCAGCCAATGTCGGAGTTTTTTGCAATGTCTGTCAGGCTGTAGTCAAACTCCCTGTTCTCAAGGAAAAAGTCCAGAACCTTTACTACCGGAGCTCCGCCGAAAACAAGCCTGAATGAGGATTTCTCTTCCATATTGGCTTACAGTTATGGCCTGTTTATATATTTTTCTGTTAATTTGAACATTCATTTACGTGAATAAAACTATTTATAGCAGTTTCTGCTGATGAGGAAAAATGGACCTTAAAGTTGTAATCTTAAGGAAGCTCTACAGGCACAGAATAATAGGTGGCAAGCACACGGCTATTGAAAATCTTACAAAGGGGCTGCCTAAGCATATGGTTGGGGATGCGAAACATGTAGTTGATGAACTAATAAAGGAAGGACTGATTGTTCCGAAGCCGACTTCTTATGGGCTGCAGGTTAGCTTGAATCCTGCGAGAACAGAAGCGATAAGTAGAATTATTGGAGCATAAAGCGATTTATGAGAACTTTATTTCGGTTGTAAATACCTATCCTTGCTTGCATGGTCGTATAAGTCCGAAAGAAGCCGGATAGCTAATTGAAATCATGCAGCCATCCCTTCAAAGGATAGCGGCAGATTTTCAACCCGGAGTAAAGGCACCGAGGGGTTATTCTCAGTTTAAGCATAGTATTCTGCTGTAGTGCAGCTTTGTCTCAATAACAATTTGAATTGGAAAAAATTATAAACTATATCAATTATTTTTGGTTATTATGGCCTGGTTTCATAAAACTTTGGTAGACATGAAGGCAGCGATTGAACGGGAAGACTGGCAAGAGGTAAAAAGGATTTTGCAGCAGCATAACAGAAGCCTGGATGCAGAAGCCCCTAAAATAGAGCATGACCTTTCCGATATTGCCACAAGGATTTCACAATACGGCCAGGATATTACTGAAATATCAAAAATGCTGGCAGCACAGATGCAGGGAAGCAACACAAAAGATTTAATGCTGGGGAAGGTAAACAGTGCCATTGACCAGGCAGGCACTTTTGAACGAACAATTATTCACTTGATTAGAGAACGTAAGTTTATGGAGTGAAATTTACATTTTTTCCATCTTAGCCTCCTATAGGCAAAGAAGCAGTTCTTCAATTCTTTGAGTACCCAATTAGGATGTTATACTTGAAATAAAAACGCCGAGGGGGAGATTTGAACTCCCGTGTGCTTTCGCACAGTGAATTCCTGTGGGCCAGTGTTGGCATCATAGGCGCAACAGCACCTAGCAATCCACCGCAATGGCCAGGCTATGCGACCTCGGCACAGAAGGACGAGTAACAGGGGCGGCTTTTAAATGTTTTGACAAAAGCTTTATAAAAAACGGCAAACCATCTTTTTGTATGACGGTACCCTTGCCAATAATGTCCGATGAATTCTTATCAAGGCTTGATGGAATGAAGCCGACAGACAGAGTAGATGTTACTGTCTATATCTGTTCGCCGCAAGGCTCGGAAGTCGAGGTAGGCAGAGCTCCTGAAGTTCTAACGCCATATGGGGGGTCGCAGGCTGCCGTTGATGCTGTTTTTCAAGCGCTGATGCCGCTTGACAGGTACTTAACTGCTCAAAGGGTGTCTTTTGACATGAATCTTTCCTCGCTGTGTGCATCAACAACGTTGACTGCTAATCAAATAAGGGACTTGGCACAACAACCATATGTGAGACACGTCAGAGAAGGTTTGTATTACTTGGAATAGCTCTTAATCATCCAGCGCCAACAAGCACTGCCCCTGCAACAACAAGAAGCGTGCCAATCCATACGTTTTTTGTTATCTTCTCAAGGTGCCCTATGAAGAAGTGGCTCAGAAACAAGGCAAAGATGGGCATGGTCTGTATTAGCGGCGCAACAACAGATACAGCTCCTTTTGACAGCGCAGTAAAGTTGAAGATAAATGCCATGCTCGTGAATACGCCTGAATAAATGTAGAACTTAGTCCCCTTGTCCTTCAGGCTGATCTGCCTTATTCCGCCTGTTACTGCAATGATGGTGAGCGCTATCAGCAGGGCAACACTTGCTGTCACAACGCCAGACAGAACAGGCGAATCAAGAACAGAAAGCCCGTACTTCCTTATTGGAGTTGAAACTCCTGCGAAAAAGGCAGCGCCAAGGGCAAAAAGCAGGTCTTTCCTCCCAATATTCCCCCTTTGAGAAACCGCAATCACGCCGAGAATTATAAGCAGGGTGCCAAGGATAATGGGCAAAGTCAGCTTTTCTCCCAGAAAAACAACAGCTATTGATATGGATACCAAAGGCGAAACAGACGTTATAGGTGTGGACTTGGCAACACCGAGCCTTTCAAGGCTTGTGTAGCGCAGCATCCTCGCAATGCCGGGGGCGAGAATGCCTGCAACTGCAAATATTGCAAGCGCCTTCCAGTTCAGGAAAAAACTCAGGGGCACAAAAAATATCACCAGTGCCCACATTATGACTACGTTTGTAGCCAGCGAAACAAGAACGCTTGCATGGGGATTGGAGCCCTGAAGCCCGCGCCTTATTAGCACATTGGCAGCAGCATAGCTTGCAGCAGCTCCTATGGCAAAAACCCACAGAAGAACCATGAAATCCGGAATCAGGTAAAGATTTATAAATTGTTGCCTTATCCTCAAAAGCATAGCGGGGTAGGGCTTTTACGGCCGCAAGACTGTAAACCTAAAAGTCAGGAGTGCCCGATGGGCTCATAAGAGTTCTGAGGCACCCATAGGTCGTTGGTTCAAATCCAGCCCCCGCTATTGGGGCGTTAATACGCCCCAACTTTTTTTCATTATTTTGTTGTTTAGTTCATCTACAACCCTGCGAAGAAGAACATCGCTTATGTAAATATGACAAACTTCAAATTCAGAAGTTTTGGTATCATCGTTGTAATATCTTACTTTTTCAAGAGGAATTTTCAATTGTGAGGACCAAAATCTTCTCACTTTTTCTTCATTTTCCTCCGCATGTAGAATGTTCACTCCTGTCCTACTAATGTTTTCTCTCTTGAATAACTGCATATCAAGTAACTCGATTAAGCTTATTGACAAACCATTTTTTCCCATTTTCCAAACCTCCCGAAAACCCCAGCTTAAGCCTAGATTTCTCTCGCCAGAGGAGAACTCTCTGTTTTCGGGCTAAGGAGGACTCTGAGCAGAGCTGCGTAATTGCTTTTAGGCGTAGCTTGCCTTTCCGAAGGAAAGGGAACGCAAATCGCTTATATACCTTGCGCGTACCTGTCCAGTGTCCAGTGGCACATTTGCCGTAAATTTTACGAAAATTATGGCGCAACCTTTAAAAACGCACTATTCAAGGTATTGCTATGCTTATCTGTGGCATTGACGAAGCCGGAAGAGGACCTATTATCGGCCCAATGGTAATGGCAGGGGTCCTTGTTGACGAGGAAGGCGGCGAAAGCCTGAAGTCCATAGGTGTGAAGGACTCAAAGCTGCTGACCCTTGGCAGGATGAGGGTGCTTTTTGTCAAGATAAAAGGCATTGCCATAAGGCACAAAATAGTTGTCATACAGCCCTTAGAGATAGACTCTGCCTTGGAATCAGATAGCTTGAACTTAAACTGGCTGGAAGCGCACAAGACAGCGGAAATAATTAACGCTTTGAAGCCGCAGAAAGCGATTATTGACGGTCCAAGCAATAACTTAGCCGATTACAAGCGCTACCTTGTAAAGCTGCTTGACAACAAAAGTATAGACGTCTCAGTGGAGCATAAAGCTGATTTGAACCATGTGGAGTGCGGGGCAGCGTCCATACTGGCAAAAGTGACGCGAGAGGACGAAATAGAGAAAATCAAAAAGAAGATAGGCAAAAACTTCGGCTCAGGATACCCCTCAGACCCAATCACAAAGGCATTCCTGGAAAAGAACTTTAACAAATACCTCGAGATATTCAGAAAGAGCTGGGCGCCCTACAAGAGAGTTGCTGGGAGTGGGGGGCAAAAAAAGATTGGTGAGTTCTGAACAGCCTGAAAAACATTTTTAAAACAAAACCAATCACCTTTTCGTATGACCAGCATTGTTGCTATTTTAGATGACAGAAAAGCAGGGGTTGTACAAGACGCCCTTAACGGTGCAGGCTATGATCTTTCCGTAATAATTTCAGGCGATTTCAATCCACAAGACATATCAGGTAACAGAAAACCTGACTTGGTCATTGTGGATAGATATCCCACATATCAAAGGGGACCTTCTAGAACAATGAATAGAGATACCGTGGCACTAGACGCGAAGTTGCAGCAGCTAATACTGGCAACAATTAGGGGGCTGGGAGTTCCTTTCGTAATTGCCGGGAGTTTCCCCAATACAGGCGCAATGATGGATGCCATATTGCAGGATAAAGCACAGGGTTACATCCCCGCAGCGAGACCCCTGATTCCTGAAAAGGCTGCTTACATCAGAGGAGTCGTGGCATATGCGTTGGGCCAAGGCGACTACCCGCATCTTCCGAGTCCACGCGTTTTCTAAAATGACTAGAACTATGCTTTTGCAGCCAGCCTTTCATTGTTCCTGTAAATCGCAACTTCAGCAACAGCCCTGCATATAGGACCGAAGATACCGGGATAAGAAGAAACTATGCCTGGCGGCATTGAGCCATCCCTTTGTATGCACTCAAACAAGCTGACAACTCTTGGCTTCAGCTTTGTTATAAGCGCTGTAAGGTCGCCCACAGTTAATTCTGAGTGGCTGAAGGGGTGGGGCAGCCCATAAGTTGAGGATAGCACATCCACATCTATGTCAAACAGCCCTATTTCAGGAGGGTTTTCCCAGCCCAGCAGTTGAGCGACGCCTGCAACTTTCCCGAAGCATCCGTTGTATCGCTGCTCTGCCAAAGTCAAATCATTTTCTTCCACGCGCCCGAACACATCAATAAGCCCTACGTTCCACACTTCAGCAGCATTTTTCAAGCCCATCTTCCCTACAAGCTTCATGTACCTCGCCCCGCTTAAATACCACAACAGGCTGCCTTTTTCTCCGTAATCAGGCCCATAAGCGTCTCCGTGAGCATCCGCCCTTACAACGTGTCCGGGAAGAGCGTACAGTGGAAGGACCCCTGAATGGTCGCCTCCTATTGCAAGAACAATGTCAGAATAGGATCTCCTGATAATATTCTTCGCCTTACGCGCCAAAGACCTGTAAGCCACAGTTACATCGGTGCCATCATGACTGAATCCGTCCAGAGATATACGGCTTATTGGGCTATTATTCGCTATGAAAAGCTCGCCAAGATCATGGACTTCCAAGCCGGATGAGTGCTCTTTTAGCATAAGTTCCAAATCCATTCTTGGAATGTCTGTAGCCCCGGGCAGCCAGCCTGTTGCCGCCTGTGTGGCAAACCTCGGGATGCCAACCACACCAACCTTAGCCATCAAGAGGGGGAATCGGGCGGATTTTATAAAGCAAATGGAAAACAATAAAAACACCTGTAGGCGTAATTGTGCCTTAGCTGGTATTTGAGGTGATTTCATGCCGGATAATAACAATAATGGAGAAGAGCTCACAGGAGAGGAGCACGAGGAAGACATCTATGAAGAGGAAGAGCGGGAGAAGCTGGAAGAAGAGGAGGATGAGATAACCCCTGCTGAAGAGGGCTTCATGAAGGGCTACGAGGAGGGCAGCAAGATGTCCCGCTGCGCAAAATGCGGCATAGCGATTGTCGAGAACTTTGTTGAAAAAGAGCTAAAAGGCGAGGTGTACAGGTTCTGCTCCGACAAGTGTGCCGAGTCTTTCAAGGAGAGAAAGCAATAAATGGCATCTGTTCAGTTTGCTAACCAGCTGGGATGGTATGCGTTCATCAGCCTGTTTATACTGGTGATACTATACCTGATGAGGCCAAGGCCTGTTGAGAGGAACATGCCATCCTTGATGTTCTTCATGCGCGAAAAGGGATTCGCAAAAAAAGCGGCTTTTTTCAAGAGGCTGCTTAACAATATCCTTTTCCTCATACAGCTGCTCGCCCTTGCCGCCCTGTCCTTTGTCCTCACAGCGCCTTACACAACCGTCTTCGGCTCACAGGCAATAGAGAAGACAGCAATAGTGCTTGACACCTCTGCAAGCATGCAGGCAGTCAATCGTTTCCCGGCAGCCATTGATGCCGCGAGGAAAAGCCTGCATGGCGATGCAAGCATAGTGTTTGCGCAGAACGTGCCCCTGCTTGCGCTTGAGGACGGAAACAGGGAAGAAGCAGAAAAGGTCCTTTCCTCAGCAAAGCCGGGTGACACAACAACCAACATAGGCGATGCCATCCTGCTTGCAGGCGATGTCATGAAGGGAAAGACAGGCAAGGTGGTTGTCATAAGCGACTTCATATACACGGAAGGGCCTGACCCGAATGTGGCCAAGCGCGTTCTTTTGTCAAAAGGCATACCTGTTGAGTTCGTAAATGTCGGCGGCAAGGCAAGCAACGCAGGCATAACAGACCTTTTCCTCGGAAAGTCAACAACAAAAGCCATTGTGAAGAACTATGACGGCGAGCAGAAAACACTCACGCTGAGCATAATAAGCGAGCAGGGCACAAAGCAGATAATAAAAAACGTCCTTCCGAAGTCAGTAGAGACCTTTGACTTCGCAACGCCTTCCGGCTCAACAGAGCTCAGGATAATGGAGAAGGATGATTTTGATGCTGACAACCACGCATACATAAGCGCGCCTTCATCCAGGAAAATAAAAGTCCTTTTGATAACAAACGCAGAGAAAAGCTACCTCAAAACAGCGCTTCAGTCATCGCAGGACATACAGCTCGCCACAGCAGCTCCGCCAGTCATACCGAGCCTTGACTACGACATTCTTATAGTGCACAAGGTCTCTCCAGGGCTTATACTTCCTGACTTTTACCAGGAAGCCCTGAAAAAGGTAAGGAACGGAAGCTCACTAATAATAGCCGCGCAGGAAAACACAGAATCCATAGGCGGCGGGCTTCTGCCTGTGCAGATCGGAAGCGAGCTGAACAGCACAAAGGTCGCGGCAAGGATAATAAACAAGTTCACTTCAGACGTTGACTTCGGCACAGCATTCCGCTACTACAACTCAACACCAAAGGCAGGAGTTGTTGTCGTAGCTGACGCGGACGGCGCAGCAATGCTCGCAATTAAGGATGAGGGTTTTGGCAGGATAATATATTACGGCATACTTGATGACTTCAGCGACTTCAAGACAACAGTTTCCTACCCAATATTCTGGAACAAGCTCATAGGATTCCTCACAGAGACAGAAGACCTGAACGACTACAACTTCAGGACTGGAAGAGTTGTTTCTGAGGCAAACAGGCAATACCTGGACAAGGCTGGATTCTACGTTCTTGGCACAAAAAAAGTGTCAGCGAGCCTGCTCAGCGAGAAAGAGTCCGATGTGGGCAAAGAGGCTGATAAGCTGCTTGAAGAAGAAAAGAGGCTTGAGGCAAAAGGAGCGCAGGAAAAAAGGGACGTAAAGTTTGAGCAGTACTTGCTTATTGCGGCATTCCTGCTGATGCTCGCGGAGCTGCTTTACGTCAAGTGGAGGGGTGACTTCTGATGGAATTCAAAAACCCCCAGCTCCTGTACGCGATAATGCCCCTGGCGATAATCCTGTTCTTCATAATAAAGCGCGACTTTATCAGGTTCAAGGACTACAGGGAGCAGCAGGCATTCAACAAGGGCAAGAAATGGAAAAAGATGTTCCTTTTCATATCAAGGCTGGCAGCCCTCTCGCTGCTCATAATAGCCCTTGCGCAGCCGTTTGAGCTCAGGCAGGAAACCATACAGGGAAAACCGGAACTGAACATATTTGTTGACAAATCAGCTTCCATGGATATTTTTGACAACAAAACAGCCGGGCAGCTCGTTTCCAAGCTAAGCAGCTCCATCCCTGTGAATGTCCGTTCCCTCGCTGAAGGAAACAGGTCATCAATAGGCGACGCGATACTGGCAAACATACAGGGCGATGACAGCGTTCTTCTCATAACAGACGGCAACAGCAACTATGGAAGGTCTCTGGGCGACATGATGCTTTTTGCTTCCTCACTTAACACAACAATAAACGCGGTCAAGCTGAGCCCTGAGAAAAAGGACGCCTATGTTGCCATTGAAGGGCCTTCTGAAACAACTGCAGACGTTGAAAACACCTTTGAAGTCGCGGTAAGGCAGACTGGCGCAATGGTGCCGTACAAGCTGAGAGTCGCGGTAGATAACGAGCTGGCAATAGACCAGCCGGTAAGTGACAGCATAAAGCTGGAGTTCACAAAAAGCCTCGCTGAAGGATACCACAGGATTACGGCAGAGATAAGCGCAGGAGATTATTTTCCGCAGAACAACCGATTCATAAAGACAGTCAAGGTGCAGCCAAAGCCAAAGGTTCTGTTCCTGACAGAAAAGAGCTCTCCGGCAGCACAGATATTCACCAGCATATACGATGTAAAGATCGCAGGCACGCTTCCGGAAGACATAGAAGGATACGCTGCAATCATAATAAACGACATAAAGGCAGAGAAACTGCCTGTTGACAGATTAAGCAATTATGTGCTTGAAGGCAACGGGCTGTTTGTGATGGGAGGAAAGAATTCCTTTGACAGGGACAGCTACAAGTCGCTAGGCTACAAGACCTATGAGGCGCTGCTTCCGGTTGTCGTGGGCACGGGCAAGGAAGAGCCGAAGAAAGACGTCAGCGTCGTGCTGCTGATAGACGTGTCTGGAAGCACAGGCAGCACCTTCAACAAGGCAAGCAGGTATAGCGTAAAAGACGTTGAGAAGGCGCTTGCACTGTCAATACTGAACGACTTCAAGAAAACAGACAACGTTGGGGTGATAGCTTTTGAGTCAGTGCCCCACAAAGTGGCTGACATCGCAAAGCTCTCTGACAATCCTGACCTGGGTGAGAAAATAGAAAGGATAACCTATGGCAAGGGCACAGACATAGCAGCAGGCCTTTCTGCAGCAACAGACATGCTCTCATCAGCCCACGGAAGCAAAAGCATAATACTGATATCAGACGGCATAGCAGGAGGGCCTCAGGCGGATGACGTAAGGGCAGCAGGCATAGCCGCAGCATTAGGGGCAAAGGTGTACGCAGTTGGAGTCGGAGAGAGGACAGACACACAGCACATGCAGGCCATTGCAAATGCAGGAAAAGGGGCATATTTTGAGCCGAAGGAAACAGAGAAAATCAAGATACTGCTTGGCGAGGCAGAGAAGACAAACGACACATACGGGCTTGAAACAGTAAACAGCTACCACTTCATAACAAGAAACGTAAAGCTGAAAGCGGCAGTCACAGGATACAACTTCGTCATACCCAAGTCGCAGGCGCAGCTTCTTGTCACAACAGCAAACAATGAGCCTGTACTTTCCGTCTGGCGCTTCGGACTTGGAAGGATAGCTGTGCTCTCAACAGACGACGGCACAGCATGGAACGGCCAGATGCTTGGCAAGGCAAACTCTGTCCTGCTGTCAAGAACAGCAAACTGGGCGATAGGCGACCTGAGCAGGAACAAGGACTTTGACGTTGACATGGATGACATCTACCTTGGCGAAGAGCTTGAGATAAAGGTCATATCAAGAAAGCCCCCTGTTGTCCCTAACCTTAACTTCTCAAAAGCAGGCGAAAAGCTTTATACTGCAGAGTACACTCCAAAAGAGCCGGGCTTTTACAGCTTCTTTGACGCTATAGTCGCTGTAAACTACGAAAAGGAGCTCAGCAGGACAGGAATGAATTCCATCCTAAACGAGCTTGTGTCAATGACCAACGGGGAAATGTTCTCCCAAGAAGATTCTGAAGGCATAATCAACAAGGTCAAGCAGGACTCAAGAAGGGTAAAGACAGACAGCAGGAGCTACGCATGGGCATTTGCCCTCGCAGCGCTCTCAATATTCCTTTTTGAGATAGCTGTCCGCCGAATCATGGAAACACAAAAAATAAATAAGCAGTTGAGGTGAGACTAACCATGGCATATATAAGAAGGAACGTGAACTTTTTCCTCCTGCTGCTCGTCATAGTTGTTCTGGGCGTAATGGCAGGGCTCACAACTTATTATCAGGTAACATACAAGAACCTGTCTCTGAGCTACAGCGACAGGCTGAACCAATTAAACAAGCTCAACTACAACCTGTCGCTGCAAAGATCCCAGCTCGGCCAGGTAAACGAGGAGCTGAAGCTCAAAACGCAGGCAAAGGAGCAGTTTGACACGCTCTACACAAACATAAGCGACTACAACGAAAGGCTGGCAGATGAGCTTTCACGGACAAGAAGCGAGCTGATAAGCACCCTTACAAAGCTCAAGGCAGCAGAGACAGACCTGGAATCAACAAAATCGGAGCTGTCAACAGACAAGGCGGCGCTTAAAACGCAGCAGCAATACTCGGCAGAGCTTGAAGCCAGGATAACAAGCCTGAGAGCAGAGGCGTGCGCACTAAGGCAGCGGCTGAACGAAGCCTGCTAAAAAACATGAAAATACTCGCAACCGCGTTAAAGGAGCTCAGGGCAGGGCTTAACAAGGCACTAATATTTACAGTAATGCTTGACGCCCTCATAGTTTTCCTTTCAGCATACATTGTGCTTTCAATATTCAACATACCGGCAATACTCGCGTTTTCCATAACTATGGCTTACCTTATAGTTGAGACTACAAAAAGGGCAAGCATAAACAAGATAAGGAAGGTTGAGGACTACTATCCAAAGCTCAATGAAAGGCTCAGAACAGCGGCAGAATACATAAAAGTGGAAAACCCCGTAGTAAACGAGCTTCACCAGGAAGTCCTGACAGAACTCAGAAACGTTGAGGAAGCAGAGTTTCTGGATGAAAGGAAGTCATTCTCAAAGGCAGGCATAATCGCGCTTTTGTGCTTCCTCGTGCTGCTGCTTGCGCCGATAGCAATAAGGCTGGAGCCTCTGGAGGGGGCGATAGAAAAAGCAAAGGCAGTGACGGAGATGAACATCAGTTTTGAGTCTGGCAGAGGCGAGCCTACTCCTGGCGGAGCAGGAGGAGGTAAAAAAGGAGGGGCAAAGCTGGCAAGCGAGGAAGACATATTCGGAGTGCCAAGCATAGCAAAGCTCGGGGAAGAGGAGCTCAAGCTAGTCATAAAGCCTGCGGGCGACTCCATAAACATAAGGCAGATAAAGGACGTTGAGGAAAGGGTGTTTGCTGAAAGCGAGCCGGAAGAGGCCTTCGCAGTGTCAGCAGCCGCGTATGAGGAAAAAATACCTGCGGAGCAGCAGGAAATAGTGAAAAACTACTTTACAGCAATCGCTCAGGAAAAAACATAGAGGACTTTGAATAACCCTCATTTACTTCAAAATTCAAAGTCCTTCTTAGAGAGGTTTGATATATTTCGGTGGGTTATTCAAACCTCTCCATAGAACAAAACACAAAACAGGAAGGTGATGGGAATGCAGGCTTACAAGAAAACATTTGAAGAAGTGCAGGCAGAGATAGGAAAGATAATAGTCGGGCAGCAGGAGGCAATAGAGCAGATGATTGTCGCGCTTTTGTGCGACAGCAACGTCCTGCTTGAAGGCTACCCCGGGCTTGCAAAGACAATGATGGTCAGGACGATAGCAAGGATAATGGACCTGAAGTTCAGCAGGATACAGAACACTCCGGACCTGATGCCCTCAGACATAATAGGAACGTACGTCATAGAGGAGATAAGCGGCAAAAGGGAGTTCCGCTTTCACCCGGGACCAATATTCGCAAACATTGTTCTGGCAGACGAGATAAACAGGGCAACGCCAAAAACACAATCCGCGCTGCTTGAGGCAATGCAGGAAAAACAGGTAACAGTTGGAAACTCAACATACAAGCTAGACATGCCGTTCTTCGTCCTGGCAACAATGAACCCCATTGAGCAGGAAGGTACATATCCTCTGCCTGAAGCGCAGGCAGACCGCTTTCTTTTGAAAATAAAGGTCGGCTACCCCACCTATCAGGAAGAAATGGAAATAGTCAACAGATACGGCGCAGAGCTGAAGGACAGAAGGCTAAGGATAGTGCTTGACAAAACCCAGCTTCTCGCACTGCAGGGCTACGCAAGGCAAGTCCCCATAGCATCAGACCTTAAGGAGAAGGCTGTAAAGCTGATAACAAAAACAAGAAGCTTTGACCTGATACAGTACGGCGCATCGCCAAGAGCAACAATAGGGCTCATACTCGCGGCAAAGGCGAGGGCTCTGATAAACGGAAGGAACCACGTCGCAACAGAAGACGTAGTGAAGATGGCATACCCCATACTGAGGCACAGAATCATACTGAACTTTGAGGCTGAGAGAAAAGGGATGACAACTGATGACGCTATAACGCAGCTGCTGGAGAAGACAAAGTAGTATATTAAAACTAAAAATAATAGCAGGCTGACTACTGGAGTTCCGCCCAAGAGGAAAACGCACCGAAGGCAAAATGAGAACATTTATCTGGCTTGTAATCCTGTTTTTGTCAGTTCCAGTAGCTTTTGCAGCAATACCCCCATTCAATTATATTATCGTAACTTATGAAGGCAGTCCAATCAATGAGACATTCTATATGGCAGGAATGGGCTGCCTAAATGAGCAAAGCATAATACGAGATATCTATAAACATGCAAAGCCCCATCCCGAAGAACTTGAATCAATACAACTTCCCGAGCAAAATAACAATTGCACATGGAAATCAGTAAGCTATGGGGAATGCGATGCAGACCACTGCTATTCATGCAAATATGAAGACTGCGAGAGCAAAGCGCCATTCCCATTTTCGAAATACATGTTTCCTGGACTTGGACCTGATAGTATAAGGTTTACATTCTATATACCCAACCTGAAAAAGACGTTTGTCACAGCCGAAATTGAGAGAACTGTAACTGAGCCGGCAATGTTTGAATTCGATATTAAACAAGACTCGACAGTAGAACTGCTAAAAAGAAAAAGCTTTGAGAAGAACCAGAAGAGCCCGTTTCCCATTGTATCAGTAGTACTGGTAGCGTTGGCAGTGCTGTCACTTTCAACAACAGCATTAATCGTGATTTTTTTAAAGAACAAAAAGCCAGAAAAAAAGAACTTTAAAAAGTAACAAAATGATAACAACCGAGTATTTGTCAAGCCTGGACCGGTTTAACCTGATAATGAGGAAAAGAGTTACGTCTAAGTATGCGGGCTCAAGGCCAAGCATAATGACTGGAAGAGGGTCTACGATAAAGGACCACAGGATGTATGCAGAAGGGGACGACTTCAGGCTGATAGACTGGAAAGTGTATGCAAGGACAGACAACCTCTATATAAAAAGGTATGAGGAGGAAAGAAACCTTGTCGTGCACATAATAATAGACAGCAGCGCAAGCATGAACTACGGAAAGCCAACAAAGTTTGACTACGCATCAATGCTTGGCGCGGGGTTCGCATACATAGCGATGCGCGGCAACGAAAAGTTCCAGTACGCAACCTTTTCTGACGCGCTCAGGGTTTTCCAGCCAAAAAGAGGAATGGGGCATTTGGCAAACATGGTGGAGGTTCTTAATACTACAAAGCCTTCAGGAATATCTGATTTTGCAAAGTCAATGGCGAGCTACAGGAAGGCGCTTGGCACAAGAGCCGTAATAATAGCAATCTCAGACTGCCTGTTTGACCCTGAAAACATAAAGGAAGGCATGCGCATGCTCGGGAACAACGAAATCAAGCTCATACAGGTACTTGACCCTTCAGAAAGGAGGCTTGCCATAGACGGCGACGTCAAGCTTCGTGATCTGGAGACAAGCGAGCTCATGCACACATACATAAGCCCCAAGCTAAAGTCAGAATACGGCAGGAAGCTTGAAGCGCATATGCATGAGCTTGAGAAGGTAAGCATAGCATTAAGGTCAGGATTCCATGTGGTAACTACTGATACCCCAATATTTGACGCGTTCTATGAGATACTTAAATAAAAACATTCCACAGATTCATTGGGAATATTTTTATTCTTAGACATCTATTAAGTGAAGTCCTGCTCTGCACTTTTGTATTTGTCCAGAAGATTCAACATCTCCCTGCTTTTTATTGCGCCGATGTCCAATGCATTCATCTCTATGCCGGAAAACTGTTCCCCGGATTTGCCCTTGTTGTCTTCCTTAAAGAATACCGCAACTTTGTTCTCAGAAACAAAAAATCTTTGTATTGAAATTTTACTTTTATGCCCCTTTTGCAATTCTTCCTCAAGAAGCTTTTTAAGCCTGAACAGGCATTCATCACAACGTGGCGACTTTGAATAAAGGGCTGTAGCAAAATCCTGAAGGCTTATTATGCCGAGCAGTTTTTTCTTTGTTTTGCGTGAATAATATTCGTAATCAGTTTTGCTGACTGGCTTGTCCTCCAAAATCCTTCGCATTGTCTGCTTTTCCTTTTTTGTGAAAAGCTGCGAGAGCTGCATCTGCAAATCCCTTTCAGCATGCACTTTTTGCCTTTCTATCAGGAAATCCGGCTTTTCTGAAGAGAGCTTTTGCATCTCGAATTCCTGCCTGAACTCTTCATAATTCAAGTTGCCCGGCTCGTCAATATCCGGCAGGTCCTTTCTTATCCCACCTTCGTAAAATATCCTTCTTGTAATTCCGATGATCTGCGCGAAAAGCTTTTTCTTTGAAGTCCTAAAGTATACTCTGTCCAAATCAACCGGATAGCTATATATCAGGAAGGGTATTGCTTTCAGGTATCGGATGCCCTCCGAGCCCAATATTGACAGGATAAGCTGTTCCCTTTTGTTTTCCAGCCCCAGCATCCTGTAGCCTGCTTCTGCAAGCTCCTTTTCTATGGCTCTTCCCATTTTTTCACATCATCCACCAATTCACGAAGGAGTTCAGAAGCTCGAACAGTTCATTCGCTTTTGTTTCTCTCGTGCTGCCGCCCATATTGTTCGAGAAGGTCAATCTACTATATAAATTTTACTATTTTTGTATCTATTTATACAATTATTGTATTAATAAGTCTTTAGTCAATCATTACGTATAACGAGCCCAGCCCTCACGGCAAGGTTTTATGTCTTAACCGAAAACACTCCGATATTTGACGCGTTCTATGAGATACTGAAGTAGGGCTCAGGGCAACCACAATGTTTAAATAAAACATTGCCCTTTCTAAGAAAATGGCAGTAGAAGCTGATAAGCCATATGCAATTTCAAACTACGAAGGATTCTTAAATGCTGATGTAGACAGGTATGCGGGGAAATGGATAGCTCTTCACGAAGGCAAAGTTGTTGATTCCGACGTAGCATTCAGCGGGCTTATAAAGAGGGTTACAAGGAAATACGATGAAAACAGGCTCACCTTTACAAAGATTCCGAGCGGTCATGTAGCTATGTATTAATCAAGCAACCTAAATACAACCTTTCCTTCCCTTTCACTGAAGATTACTTCAAAATGCTCAAAGGCGTCGCGGCCTAAAAGCGGCATTATTGCTGTCTCTTCCTCGCGTTGCACTGGCAAATATGAAAATGAAGCATCAGGGTTTGGGAACAAAACCTTTGTTTTGAGAACCACTCCTTTGAGTTCTTCGCAATCAATTTCAAACAGCATTTCCCCGATAGTGCTTGGTATATTGTTTCCGCATGCGCACTCCATGAGCTTGTTGTCTTCAGTCCACTTGACAAATAGCCTTCTTCCCTCTTCAATGTGCAGTAATGATAAGTTGGCTCCTGAATCAACCAAGCAAATGAAGCTGCCTTTTTTGCTTTTGTCCGCGGAATTATAGAAAATTACTGGCACCAGAGGCATCTTAACGCCCTTTATTGTTTTATAAGGAAAAACAGCCTGTTTGACCATTTTGCCCACCTAAAACATCCCCTTCAGCAGGTAAGAGAATGCGAAGGAGCTAACAAAGAAAAGAATCAGAGTGACTGCGAAGAACACTGGAAAATACTTTACTCCGCTCCTCAAGTCGCCCTTCCTTATGGTGGCGATAATCGCTGCGGAGAAGAAAGAAGTAACTGCCAGGCTTATGGCTGCAAAAATCCTGAAGTCAGACATGGAGACGCCCGGCTTTGAGAACGCAAACGAGAAGCCCATGCCAGCAGTCTGCTGCATATCCTTCATGTCAATCGTGGACATTATCCTTCCAATCACCTCAAGAAGCTGGCCTGAAAGGGCAAACAGCAAAGGCGAGGCAATAAGGGTGGCAAAGCCTATGAATATCGCATAAGTCGTTACGTTTGCCGCAAGCTCCTTCCTCATTAGCTGGTTTTCCTTTATGTTGTTGGCAATCTTGTTAAGGATGTCACCAACCTCTCCGCCCGCGTTATAGCTCTCAATAAGAAGGTTTATTGACCTCTTAAGAACGACAGAGTCATACTTGTCAGCAAACCTCCTCAGCGCGGCGTCAAGGTCAGAGCCGCTCATAGTCTCCTTGGCAACCATTTCTATCTCGTTTGCAAGCACGCCAAACCTCGGCCTGACAGCGTACCACAAAGCCCTGTCAACAGGCATGCCTGCCCTTATGTTTCCGGACGTAAGCTGCAAATAATCCGGAAGAACATCCTCTATCCCAACCCTCCTCTTGAAAACCCTGAGGTCAAGCATGACGAACAGGAAAAGCCAGACAAGGAAAAGTATTGCTACAAAAGCAAAAACCCATAAGAGAACCATCACAAAAGTGACGTAAACAACGCCTATCTTAAGGTCGGTGGAAAACCTGTAAATCAGGTATGCGGAAAGCAGCAGGTTGATGAAAACAGCCAGCCTGAACACATACTTTGCAACCTTGCCGCCCTCAACATTTACGCCTGCCTTCTCAAGATAATGCCTAAGCAGCCCCTTGCCCCTCTTAGGCTGCAGGAGCTTCTTCCTTCGCATTACCTCTGCCTTTTTCAAGCGGGCGTGCCCAAACTTCTCCTCATCAAGCCCCTTTTCGCCTTTTTTTCTTCCAAACATTTGAATCACGTTCTTTAAATCTCCACAGCAGGCCTCTGGCTTCTTATCATGGCCAGAAACATGAACTGGAGGAAAGCCAGAAAGCCAGTTATGGCAAGCAGCGAAGCAAGGTCAATCTTCAGCGAAACGAAGGACGCAAGTATTATCAGCATGACAACGCCTATTGACGGCATGATTACGGCTATAATCATGTAAAACATCGCAATGGGGTTAAGCTTCCTTCCGTACTCATGGACTTCAATCATCTGCTCCCTGGCAACCTGGTCAACGGTCGCGTTTATTGACTGGGATATGTCAGAGCCTGTCTTCAAAGAGTTGAGAACCTGCCATAGGAGCTTCCTGAAATTCGCAGAGGGGGTAAGTTCAATCTCCTCTGTGATGGCGTCCTCCAGAGGCGTGCCAAGATCAACCTTGTCTATTATCACCCGGAAATATTTGCCTATTGTCTCATAGTTGGCTGCAACGTTCCTTAGTGACTCGTAAAGCGGCACTCCAGACCCCATCTCAATGACAAGAAACCTTCCTGCAAACACTATCTCTCTCTCAATCTCCCTTTCCTTTCTGAGGATTACGACTTCAGGCGCTTTCAGAAAGTAAAAGAAGGTCATCATGAACAGCAATGGGAACAGGAAGACAAGAATGCTTCTCAGCATGTTCATCTTTACGAAAACAGCGGCAAGGACAAGCATTATGCCTGTGGTTATGTAGAAGGCTGACATTGCCGTTTTCTGCACAAATTCAGCAGGCTCGTCAAGAAAACCGGCCTGCTGAAGCTTAATTCTGAGCCCGGGCAGGTTGTCGCTTACCCTTTTGAATATTGCAGCAGCCATTTTCAGATTAAAGCGCAACTATCCAAGCGGCTTGTTTTCCCTTACCGCATTCATCACAGAATCCTTCTCTGTGTAGTACTTGGCCATGACTGCCCCGACGTCGTCAACAAGGTTTATCTTCTGCTTTACAAGCCAATTGAGCACTTTCTCCTTCTCGCCTATATCCGCCATTATGTCCTTCCTGCTCATCCCCGTGTACATCTGCAGGCTATCCATGACGGCTGTTGATTCGCCGGACTTCTCCAGCCTGTCGCTTTTTACATCAAGCTGCATAAGCACGTTGGGGCTGCAGTCAGGAAGAATCTCCGCTATCTGGAAAGTCCTTCTCAGCCCTGTGCGCCTGTTCCTGTACTGGACAAGCACAAGAGAAATAGAAGGTATAAGCGTTTTTGGTATCTCTATTGGCGGATTGGCAATGCGGTTTATGGTTTCCTTCGCGCTGTTTGCGTGTATGGTCGCATAGACGCTGTGGCCTGTGTGTATTGCCTCAAACAAGACTTCCGCTTCCCTTTTTCTCCTTATTTCGCCAACTATTATGCGGTCAGGCCTCATCCTCAGCGAGTTGACAAGAAGGTCAAGCATTGAAACGCCGCCCTTGCCCTCAACATTCGGAAGCCTCGTAAGCAGAGGCACCCAGTGGAGGAATTTTGGCAGCTGAAGCTCATGAGTGTCCTCAATGGTTATGATGCGCTGGTTCGGCGGAAAGAAGTTGGATACGACGTTAAGCATTGATGTTTTTCCGCTGGCAGTGCCTCCCGCAATAATTACAGAAAGCTCGTACTGCACAGCAAGCCAGATAAGCGCTGCAGCCTCAGTTGTTATAGATTGGTTATCAATGAAATCGGTTATTGTCCACGGCTTTGAGGCAAACTTTCTCAATGTCAGGGTGTTGCCGTGCAGCGAAACAGGAGCCAAAGTTGCATTAACCCTGTCACCTGTTGAAAGGTTTGCATCCATCAACGGCTCAAGAACAGTAATCTGCCTGCCCACCTTCCTTCCAATCATTGAGGCAAAGTGCCTTATCTGCTCCTCATTAGCAACCCTTATGCTGGTCTTGAGCCAGCCATGCTTGCGGTGGTAAACCCACACAGGGTCTTCTGCGCCGTTAATTGCGACCTCCTCAAGGTTCTTGTCACCCATAAGAATCTCAATGTTGCCCATGCCCAGGCTCCTTTGGATAAGGTAAGCGATGAGGAACTCTGTTGTATCCTTATCCGCATCCGGAAAGTGCTTCTTTATCAGAATCTCAATTGTATCGCGGAAGCTCTGCTCAATGATGCCAGTCTTCCTTGTGTCAAGGATGTCAACCATGCCAAGATTAACTTCTGTGACAAGCTCCTGCCGTATCTTCTCAAGAATCATCTCTGTCGCGCTGCTAATCTTTGACACAGACGGCTCGTATATAGGAACAAACTCGCCCTTAGCCCTGTATATGGTGACTGTTATCGGTATCTTGTTCGTGGCGAAGCTGTAGGAGTCCAAGACCTTTCTGGTTTCATCCTTCTGGCTTTCAGCAGATAACTTTCTCTCCTTATCTAGTTTCCCCTCTTTTTCCCCTTCTTTTTTTGCAGCCGCTTCAGACGGCTTTTTGGCTGGCAATCAAACCCCCTCTTTTTCCCCTTATTACCATCATTACCCTTTTATTGTTTTGTGCTATTAATAAGCTTTCCTATCATGTCCGTTATCTACGTGATAGTCAAATCAGTTATTTCCAAAGTATATAGCGCTGGCGTGAGGTTAAACATATTCGATTTTTGTACTTGCGAAGCTCACGCTTGAGCTTATCAATCTCAACGAGAGAATCATAAAGGTCGTTGACAAGTTCATCCTTTGACTTCTTCTTTAACTCTTGTTTATCACAATACGCTTTCATGGTTCAAGCAACACCACTTTCACTTTCTTCCCCTGCCAATGCTTAGGCACATAGACTCTGGCACTATTACCACCTGCTTGAGCCACTTTCTCAATTGCCTCAAAGCCTTTCATTTTCATTTCAATCAACGATTTCATTGTAGTTACAATGTAACTACACCAAGTTATAAAGATTTCGCTACTGCAGAATATAACTTAACAAAACTCAGAAATCAGCTAAACAAATACCAATTATCGTATTTTGTTGATTTAATTTTGAGAATACGTTGTCAGTTATTTTAGCATCGTCTGCAATAATGCTGGGAATTAAAATAAAAAACCAAATAATTAAGGTAAGTTTATTCATAAGCGCCACCTTCTCCTCCTATCGGCGCAATGAAAATATTAAGGTTAGAAAAATTTAGCATACAAAACTTTTTCGGCCCGTCTTGAGAATCTAAATATATGAAATATTTGAAGTGAGTGGGAAATTCAGTATGAAATTCATAATTTATTTTATTTTTGATTAAAAAAACCTCTATTTTTTCTTTGGATGACGGTTTGTTGAACACTGCTAAAAACGTGGTATTTAAGTCATCTTTAAAATAAGTATGAGCTTTTTTAATACATTCACTACCATTTCCTAGGTCTTTGTCTATGGGAATTTCTTTACTATAACCTACAAATAATACTAACACAATTATCATTGCTAAAAATATAAGTTCTTTATTTATCACATTCCACCCCTTTTATAGACTAAAACCCGCCTTTTCCGATATATAAAGCTTTCTTGCGTTTTTTTCTATTTCCCCTTCTCCTCCTTTCCCCTACCCCCTGTCAGCAGGCTCCATAACGCAGTTACGTCCTTCTCAAACAGGTTGCGCTTCCTGTCTATCTCCTTAAACCTTTCCTCAAGCTCCGAGACATGGCTTGCGGTCTTCTTCGCGCCTGTAAGCTCAAGAACCCTTGCCTGAATAACAAGGTCGTTAAGGTCAGCTTTAAGCTTTCCCAGGTCTATGTCAACCTTGTCCATGAGCACGTCTATGTTTACTTTTTCGTCAAAAAACCTCTCAAACTTTTCCCTGGCGCTTCTGCTTTCAGACACCGCGCTTCCAATCTCCTCCCTCTTCCGCATAACCTTCTCAAGGATGCTGTTCTGCATATCTTCAATCCTTTTCCCGTGAAGCCTGCTTTTCTCAATAAGCGGCAGGATGTCCTTCTTCCTCAGCTCAATCCCATGCCTCAGTTTTTCTGCGAACCTCTTCATCCCTCCTATGCCGCTTTTCAATGCGGCAACGTCAGCACCTTCTTTTTTAATCTCCTTCTCCATAAGCTCAGCCGCCTTCTCAATCTTCCTCAGCCTGTCCTTCAGGATTTCCTCGTTCTTCCTTATAAGCTCGGTCCTGCCTGTCTCCTCGTCAAGCACCAGCTCCTGCTCCTTGATGTGCCTGGCAAGCTCATCATAGCTCTTCTGCCTCGCAAGAATCTGCTCATTCATTGAATTCATCTGCTTCTTGAACGCCTGCTGCTGCTCAACAATATCCCGGTCTATGCTCCTCTTAAGCCTCTCATAATTCTCAAGGCTTGAAAGGTCAGCCCGCACCTTCTTCACGTCCTCCTCAAGCTCCGCGCTCAGCTTCTTGAACTCCTCGCGCACCTTTTTAAGCCCTGAAGACTCCTTGCCTATGAAGCCAATCATGGCCTCAACTTTTCTCACAAAGCCCTCCTTCCTGCCCTCAAAATCCTTTGACTTCTTTGAAACCTCTTCCTTTGTAAGCTCCCTTTTGACCAGGAAAGGGGTTGTGAACTTGTAGTCTATGTCTATCACTCCCTGCTCATGCAGAAAGTCAGCCCACTCCTCAATCACAACCTTTTGCATAGAAAGCGCTTTGGCAGCATCGCTTATGCTTATCCTCTTCCTCTCATTAAGAAGCGCGACAAGCTTGTCAACGCCTGTTGTTATTTCCTTTGTCTCCTGCGCAGTCATATTTCTTTAGCTCCAAAACAGGTATAAAAAGGTTTCTTTCATATCACTTTTTCAAATACCACTTTGGAAGACTTTTTTAGATTTTCAATTTTGGCAAAATCTATTTCAACTCCCAAGCCCGGTTTGTCAGCAGTTTTTCTTACTCCGTTCTCAAATGTTGGCCCATATTTGTAAATGTCCGGCATTTGCAAATCATAATCCAGATCGGTTAGCATAACGTTGCTTGTTGACTGTGCAAAATGGATTCCGGCAGCGATGCCGATTGATGATTCAAACATGCAGCCAACCATGACTTTTAGTCCGTGTTTTCGGCACTCTTCCGCAATAACTTTGGCAGGCCATATCCCCCCTGTTTTTTGGAGTTTGATGTTTATTCCATCTGCACATTCTTTGCTTATAATTGTTTTAACATCTTCAAGATTTACAGCGGATTCATCAGCAAATAGTGGAACATCAACATTCTCCGCTACTTCTTTCATCAAATCCCATTGTTTTGCCGGTACGGGCTCTTCAATAAGTATAGTGCTTTTGAGAATATCTTTAAGCCGGTTCAGTACATTTATGGCATCTTTACTGGTTTTGTAAGCCTGGTTGCAGTCAAGGACATAAGAGATTTCCCTTTTCATTTCACCAATTTTTTCTTTTATCAGCTGGCACCTTTTAACATCCTCTTTTCCCATAAGTTTTATTTTAATAACTTTGAGGTGGGGATAGGCGTTGAGAATTTTCTCCACATCTGATGGTGTTTCTTCCGGATTTTTCCCAAACACGGCAATGCAATTCAGGGGCTCGTTTACCTTTTTAGAATACAGGCTGGAAATCTTGGATTTTTCCTGCTTTCCCCATAAATCGTGCAGAGCGATGTCAATAGCGGCTCTTGCAGTTGGTGAGCCTATCGGCAGCCTTTTGTGAGTTTCCTGAATTGCCTTAAGATTTATTTCTTCAGGGAGCAAGGAAGAATTTTCTTTCAGGTAGCTAAAAACCGATTCCTGGGTGTCTTTTGTAATGAATGGGTCAGGAACAGCTTCGCCATAACCAGTTAAGTTATTTTTCTTTACAAGAAGCAAATCTCCGGCATTATGGCGGAATGTTTTCCAGGCAATCCTGACTGGCTCTTCAAATTTAAAATTTAATTTATATGCTTCTATCATTTTATCATGAACCCCATATTATTGCCTTTCAGCATTTTTACTGTTAAAGCGTGATTCGGCGTTTCTCCGAATAAGCTATTAATAGTTTGTAAGGATACATCAATTATTTTTGAGAAATTGAGTCTGGAGAATTGTTCTATGTATTTCTTGTCTAATCCTCCCTCCAGAAAAACCTGAGATCCGGATTTAGGCATTCCGTCCTGGTTAAATGCGGCAATGACCCCCAGGTCTAAGAGGTTTGTCGCTCTTTTTCGTAAAATCCCGCTTCTCTTTTTCTCACCAATTTCTTCAAAAATCAGGCATAGCTTATCCCTGAATTCTTTAAGATATTCTGCTTGATTAAACCCGCCCAGCACATCTATGCCGGCCAATGCCCATATATTATAAAAAGAGATAAAAAGAGTTTCATTCAGGTTTTTCTTTTCCACTTCCCGAATTATATCATTGACCTCTACGCCGTACTTTTGGCTTCCAAAATGCAGGCAGTTCTTATCCAGACAATTGCCCTCCAGATAAATTAATTCGCCGTCTTCTCTTTTTTCCAGGGGAAATTCAATTCCGCATTTGCATGAGCCATAATAGAAGTATGTTGAAGATAGTGCGCCATAAGAATCCCTGAAGTATTTTTCAAGAAGCTCCCGCAATCGCCTGTTTGCCAACAGGTTTTCCCTTTTTACCTGCAAATCCTCAATAGGCTTGATTATGAGCGAAGAGGCTTTGATATCGCTAAAAAGATGCGGCCAAAGCTGGCTGCTAAACCAGCTGCACTGTTCATTGAAAGTTTCCCCCCTTTTGGCCATTTGCCTTGCATAACTGATGAATAATGATAATTTATCCTGATTGGCGAATTTAAACATGGGCGCGTTCTTCTGTAATTTGTAAAAAGAGCGCAAGAAACTTTCCATCTCCTGTTCAGTGATTTTTTGGGCTTTGTTGAGTGTTATTTTGCTCCTGCCTCTAAGTGTGTAGCGGCTTAGTTTAGCGCTATTCCCACCGCTACCTGAAAGATCTACTGAACCCGGCCTTGTTGAGTTCTTGAAAGTAATGCGGCTGCATGGGGCGGATATGGCGTTTTCAGTTCCATTAAGAAGACTGACCAGATTAACAAGGATGTTTTCTCCAAGACCAAAGGATTCCTCCCATTGCAGAAAAGCCATGTGAGAACCTGTAGAAATTCTTCGGACATTCTTTTGCTTGAAGTTCTTGCAGAAAACTTCGTATGCTTCCATGTCAAGAGGCAGGAATTCCCTCTCTTTCAATAGGTGCTCATTGACATATTCCAGCAGGGTTTTATTCCTGAATTCCTCTTTCAGTTTCATTAGTTCTGGAAATTCGCCCATAATGTCTTAAGTTGTTGAAAGCGTATAAGTTGCCCTTAAGTCGGCTTTAAGGACTTTGCCCAGCGGGTTTCGCGGTAATGCTTCGGCAAATTCTATGCGCTGAGGTCTCATGGCAGCTGACATAGTTCCGCAATACGCGATTAGTTCTTCCTGGCTTAGTGCAGATCCTGGTTTGGGAACCACTACTGCCATTACGGTTTCTTCCCCGTTAGGATCAGGCAGCCCAATAACAGCCACATCCAGCACAGACTGGTGGGAAAGAAGATGATTTTCAACCGCTTCAGGCGATATATTCTCCCCTCCGTGAATGATGATGTCCCTTATGCGTCCAGCCAAATAGATGCAGCCGTCCTTAATATAAGCCGTGTCTCCTGTATGGAGCCAGCCATCTTTTACAGGTGACTCCCGGGTGCCCAGATAGCCCTTCATCAGCTGCTGGCAGCTTACAACAAGCTCGCCTATATCTCCTTTTTTTACATCTTGCCCATTATCAGGGTTGACTATGCGAACGGTTACGCCTGGCAGCGGTCTGCCAATGGAGGTAAGCCTTTCAAGGCGCCTTTCCAGCTCAGCTCCAGATAATTCCCTTGGAATATCGTAGTCTTCAGGGCTTAAGGCAGCTATGATGCCTGCTTCTGTCTGCCCGTATGCATTTATTATCCTGGCTCCGGGGAACTTTTCCCATGCATCCTTTATGTGCGGCAGTGTTAGCTGGGAGCCTCCGCACGTGATGACTTTCAGGCTTGACAAATCGTATTCTTCAAATTCGGGGCTCTCCATAATCGTGCTGAGCATCTTGGGCACAAGCATTGCCCTTTTTGCTTTGTACTCCTGTGCCAGCTGCATCCACTCTTCGGCATTGAACTGCCGCTGCATTACAAGCGTTCTGCCCCCGTATATTGCAGCCATCATTGTCTGCATACCCGCAACATGGTATAGGGGCACTGACAGTATCGTTGGCTCTTCCCTTTCAGCGTCTGCCGGCTCAACGTTTCCAAGAACATATGAAGAGAACGTGCTGTGCGTGAGCAGAACTCCTTTTGGCCTGCTTGTTGTTCCGCTTGTGTGCAGGATTACTGTTGTGGCTTCATCAGGAACATCAGCGCATTGCAATTCCTGCAACTCCGCTGTTGAAGCTCCCTGAAGCAGGCTTTCGTAAGGCAGCCAACCGTCTTTTCCCAGGCCGCCGATGTTGATACAAGCCCTGATGCCCCGAAGCCGTCCCCTGATGCTGTTGATAGCATCCACATACCTGTCACCTGCCAGAACCAGAACCGGTTGGGTGTTGCCGAGCAGGAATTCAAGCTCGTCAGGTTTCGCGTGGAAATCCAGCGGCGCATAAACTGCACCCAGCCTTGCCGTTGCAAAATATGCCTCTATGCTCCCGGGACCGTTTACATTCATCATTGCAACTTTGTCGCCTTCACCTATACCCAAGCCAGACATTGAACCTGCAAGCTTGTTTACCCGCGCTTCCAATTCCGCGTAAGTAATCTTTGCGCCTTCAAAAACAATGGCAGCCCTGTCTGGAACTATGGAGCTGGCAATGTCAAGAAACACAATGGTACTCATAAGAAATGGCAGTTGAATAAATTATAAAAATATTGTCATCCAAGCTCCTGAGCCAAGCCTGTGACCTGGTACTTTTGCAGGCTGGAATTTCCCAATATTAGCCAGCTCTCATAGGTGCTGTTGACCCTGTAGAGCTTCTCTGTTGAAAGGTTGCCGAAGTATATGTAGTCAACCATGCTTCTCTGGAACTGGGGAACTCCCTTTTGCTGAAGCTCAGGAACGTTCACGAAGCTCTCTATGCCGTAAGGCGAGGCGTTGTAGTTGCCTTCCAGCCGCATGAGGAAGCTCGGGCCTGATGTGCTGTTTGTGTAATAAAAGCCGTCTATGTGCCTCTTCAGGTTTGTTGTATCTGCTCCTGAGACATAGTTGCCTTCATACAAAGTTGCGTTTACCTGCCTTATTACTCTGCCCTGTGTGCCTATGCTGAAAACAGGGTCTTCAAGCCCTATAATCGTTATTGCGGATTTTACTGACTCATTAAGATGCCATGCGGCTGTGTTCAGGGAGTCTGTGATGTTTATGGTTATGTTTGCCTCTGCAAGCAGGATCCAGCTGTCCTTCTGGCTTATGGATATGCCGTCAACTGAAATGTTTGCCCTGACATCAATCTCTGAAGCCTTGGCGTTTATCCTCGCAGCCCAGTCAGGAAGCGTTGAGCCCTGCATAAGGGACATTGACTGGTTGCTTATCCTGCCTGTCATGATTGCATCCCTAAAACCTGACGAGCTGCTGTTAAGGAATGCGCCTTCTGACACAAACTCCTCCATGCTCATCACAGCCCTGAAGGAAGATATGTAAAGCCCGCGTTGCAAATCAGATTTTACTGTCCTGACAAACTCGTTCATGGTTTCTATCCTTGTTTCGGCAACAGCCCTGTCAGAAGGCTTGTAGCTTGCCTGAAGGGAAAGCACGACTGTCAAGGCAAGAAGGAGAAGCACTGCTGTTATGGTGAAGAACATGCTTTTTTTGCTTTTGAACACGCTTATTGCCATAATCTCGCCTCTATGATTGCAGGGCCCCAAAGCGATGGCACGTTCTGGACAGTAGCGGTTGTCAGCTGCAAGTCTTCCTGGCTAACAACAACATTCAGCTTCCCGTTCTTCTCAAGGTCAAGCCTCTGGAAAAGCCAATAAGCCGAGAGGTCAATCGCGTCATCAGCATCATAAGCAGCGCCTTCATAGCTGCACTGCTTGGCACCGTTGTAGGATGCAGGTATTCTTAGCGTAGCGTTTGTGCCGTCCTCAAAGCTTACTGTCCATGTGCAGCCCTCTGATTTTGCAAGGCTTGTTGTGTAGCTTGTTGACGCGTCCACGTTAAGCGTGTATATGGCCTTGTTGTCAATTGAGCCGCCTGTGTAATTGGCTGGTGTCAGCCCGGTGGATATTTTTATTGTGTTTGTGCCTGTCCTGAAAAGATTTGATTTGGAATCAATTATGAACGGGTCTCCAAGAAGCGTGTAGTCATTTCCCCAGCTTGCCAGAGAGTGGGAATTGTAGTTGGCAGTGTTGCTTATGGTCAGGTTGTCTGTCCACTTGTCGCCTGAATAAGAAGTGACTCTTACAGAAGCAACTGTGGTGTTGTCAGGAACATTAAGAGCGCCCTGTGTCACGTTGTTGCCGAACCTGTCTGTCTCAAGCGTTATCGGTATCTTGCTGAACTCAATTGCTGAGGAAGGCGTATAGTTGATTTCTATGTATGAGTCATCATAAAGTATTGATGTGAAGTTTCCTGTGCCTGTGGCGTTTATCTGCTGTGCAGAGTAGCTTATTGCCACAAGCTGGTCTGCTATCTGCTTGTATATGTTTGCGAGCTGCTGTACGTCTGTTGCGTTGTAGTAGCTTCCGTTGCAGGCAGCCATTGACTGCAAAGTTTCTGCGTCAACATCTGTGCCGAAGCCTACTGTGTAGACTGTTATGTTGTAGTTTGTGCATGCGTCCTGCGCAGCCTTTATAGCGTCAGCCTTGGCATTGCCTGTGCCAACACCTGTGCATTTGTCTGTGGCTTCGCCGTCGCTCATTATTACGATAGCCCTTTTCCTGCTTGAGTTGCTTAGTTTTGTGAGTATGTCAACCGATTCTACAACTCCGCAGCATATGCACGTTCCCCAATAGGCGTCAAGGTACTTGTCAAGGTGCTGTGATGCGAGTGTGCTGTTTGAGGTCAGGTTCTGCCTTCCAACTATGCTGTTGGGGAAGGGCGCATATCTCTGCCCCCATGTTCCGTTGGCAGGGATTACGTTGTCCCAGGGGTTTGTGTATTCAACTGTCCCGAGCCTGTTTCCTATTGTTCCCAGAACTGTTCCTGCGAACAGCTTGCTTGCGTTCAGCGCTATGTCTATCTTCCTTGTGTCATTGGATGTGCAGTGTGCATGCCATCTTGCGCTGCATGCCTGGCTTGTGTCTGGCAGTGTGTAGTTCTCAATCCACCAGTCGCAGTAAGTTCCGTTCTCAGGCCTGTAATTTGCTATGGTGTTGCAGTACTTTGCCGGCGGCTTAAGCGAAGTGCTGCAAATGGTTCCTGAGCACCACTCCATGGAGCCTGACGCGTCGCTTGCAAGCACTATATCTGCTGTGCCCTGACCTGTTATTGTCTGGTTTCCGGAGCCTGAGCCCATTCTTATGGGAACTGTTTTTTCGCTTATGGATGTGTAATTGAGCTTTACTGTTAGTTCTGCGTCTGACATGTCCTTCACCTGGTCTCCGGAGCCCTGGCTGCTGAGCACTGTTGTATTGCCTATTGTAAGATAAGTCAGGAAGTCGCTTTTGTAGTGCAGGTGAGCGGTCATCGCAGTTATGTTTCCCGGTGCATACAGAGACGAGTAGAGATTGATTATTCCATTTATTCCAGGCAGCCACTCCCTCTTTGTTGCCATGGTCGCGCTCTGGAAGTAAACGATTTCGGTGTCGTTGAGCTCTGCAGTGTTGTATGTTACCCTCAAATAACCGCCTGCAATGTAGCCTGTGCCGCTGAAAGAGATGTTGATGCTGTTTGTGCCGTTCCTGAAATTGGAAAGGTATGAACTGTTCAGGAGCCATTTGTCAGCCTTCATTGCCCCGCCGCCAGAGCTGCCTTTTATGTAAGTTCCTGAGTAGAACGAGTTTATGTAAAGCGTGAAGTTGTTGCTTGCGTCAGCTTCCAGATAAGCCTCTTTTATTTTGCTGACTTTGCCCGGCAGGACAAGCTTCTGCGATATGTTGCCCTCTCCAGTAAACCCGCCGAAGTAGCTGTACGAATTGGTCGTCCTCGCCTGAATGCTTGTCAGCACCATCTTTGAAGAGTAGCCCTTGAACGGCTTGTCCTTTGTAATGCCTGAAACAATCGTCTTTGAAACAATCTGGCTGCTGACAAGGGATTTGTTGTTGCTGTAAATAAGCTCGCCATCAGCATAAACTGCAAAGCCGTAATTCTCAGGAATAAGTTCTGCTGTAATGTTTTCTACAACCTGCCTTGCAAGAAAAGTTTTGTTCTCAGCCCAGAATGCGCCCACCTGCTCAAGAATCGTGAGGTTGGAATCACCGATTGTCCCGTTGCTTATGAGGGCGTTTATGTAGGAGTTGTTTGCCTGGCCAAGAGTGAGGCCTGAAAGTATCCGCATAGTGTCCTGCGCGAAGTAATTGGTAGTTATAGTCCTCTCCTTTACATAAATTGACGACATGAGGAAAAGCCCGAGCAGCAGAAGCGATGCTGCGAGGAAAGCGTCAAGGCTGAAATAATAGCCTTTTCTTCCTGCACATTTTGCCTTTCTGCCTGAAACAGCAAGCCGCATGCTCATGTCCTCCACGAATAAACAACCAGCTTCACGGCGCCGTTCCTGTAAACAAGCCGCTCAGACCTCGCCAGAAACCTTGCAGAGACGCTCACGTTATCGCATATGTCGGTGGTTATGTTTGCCACGGATAGCTTGCCTATGCCGCAGATGCCTGCAATGCTCATCACGTTCCCGCCTTTGTCCTCAAAAAAGGCGAAAAAATCATTCCTCGTCCCCATAAGAACCTTTAAAGCGGAATAATTAACTGCCGAGGCACTGGTAACCTTGCTCTGGTTAAGGATGTTGCTGCCGTCAGTCAGCCCGAGCTTCTGGACATTTAAAGCATTCCAGCCGTCAGGATAGCCTGTGCCTGCAAGGCCTGAAGCAACAAACGCGGAATCCGCCTTCAGCTCCTCCAGAAGCCGCTCATCAGTGTCAGAAAGGTTGGAGCTGACCCGCATGTAAAGAAGCAGGACAGACGAAAAGATGACCATCCCTATGAGCAAATCAGTGAACCAGACCTGCGCTTTTCGCCTCAAACCAGAACAACCTTTACGAGTTAAGATAAACAGCACCCCCTGACTTCCTGATGATATTTGTGCCCTTTGAAATGCCGCCCCTGACAGAAGGCACCTTCAAGACGTGCTCATAGTTTTCTGACTGCAAAATGAGCGAGGTGTTTGATATTGTGGCGGAATACTCCTGTCCGCTGAGGTTATAAGGCAGCACAAAGCCGCGCTGGTAGCCGTCACTTGCCTCAGCAGCTGCAAACAGCTCACTCCTTATAACAGAAGCAGTATCCCTGATAAGGAAGACAGTCCTTTCCTCACGCAAATCACTGAACTTGCTTCCTACTGCAACCGCAAGCACCACTGCAATAACAAGGGCTGCGCCCGCAGCGGCAACAAACTCCAACGACGTCTGCGCTTTCATTCTCCTCTTTTGTTAATTTCTCTCCCCCTGTTTTAAGAACTGTAAGACACGTTCACATTGCTGCCCAGGTTCTCAATCCTTATGCTCCTGACCCCTGAGCCTGCAGACAAGTTGCCGGTGATATTGACAGAGGAAACCTCAACTATGTCGCTCACGCCAGCGCTCCCCCTGATGCTTATCCTCACTTCCCTGTTGGATATGCCTATTGACTCTATGTTTCTGGGCATGCTCACCGTTATAGTCGTAGTTGCTGGCTTCCCAAGGTAATAAACCTTCTCTGCGTTGTCAACAATCTTCCTGGCAATCTGCTTCGCCTCGGAAGCGCTGATCTGCTCAACAGTCTGCGCTGACTGAGAAAAAAATATTACTATAGTCGGTATGGTGAGCAGAAGTGCAAACCCCACAATGATAAGGTACTCGGTGCTTATCTGCGCATTCATGGGGCAAATAGCTGCAGCGCACTATTTAAAGGTATGCGAGCAAAAAGAAGAAAAAACTAACTTGCCTCGCCCCTTATCTGCCCGTACACAGTATGTGTAAGGCCCGACTCATGGCTAAAGTAGGTTACGCCTATATCAGCGCTAAAGCGACCAGCTCCTACGGCTGAGCAGCCAATCCTGATCACGCCCTGCTGGTCATTCTCAAAAGTAAGCCCTCCGCTTGGAAGCGCAGCAGGAGTGCAGCCAACACCTGTACATGCCTGCATCGCTGGCGCGCCGCAGTTGTCATCAGCACCCGGATCGTCAGCAACGCCTGTAACGTTCAGCCTGAAGCCCTGGTTGTTCTTCAGGGCGAAATCAATCCTGTTGTTTGCATCGCTTATAACTGCCTTGTCTATGCAGGTAAAGCCTGCTGGAAAAGTGCATGATTCAGGAAGAAACCTTGTCGGACTCAGAACGCCGAAATAAGCAAGGGCGGCAATGGCAGCAAGAACAACGAGAATGGCCCAGCCATAAGTCATCAAAAATTCCATAGCAGCTTGAGCCTTTCTCATACCAGCACCTCTTATATTATTGTATCTTTATTATCGTATTTAGCTTCTTTTGGCAAGCTGGTATTTAAATATTTCTATTTTGGGTCATGTTAGGCATTCACAGCCCCATTACAGCATCCCTTGCCTTTTCCACAATCTCGCTTGGCGTTTCTGTAGTGAAATGAAGAGGCTTGCCGAATGTTACTGTCACCTTGCTCCGCTTTGGAAACACTGCACCCCTTGGAAGAACCTTCTCCATACCTCTCACTCTTATGGGCACAACAGGAACCTTAAGCTCATGGACAATTATGCCCAGCCCAGGCATGAACGGCAGAATTTTGCCGTCCCATGAGCGCTCGCCTTCAGGGAAGAACAGGATGTTTATGCCGTTATCAACCAGCCTGCCCATAAACTTAAGGCTTTTCCTAAACCCCCGCTTCTGCGGCAGCATGAAGAGGTTTGCTCCGAGCGTTAAATACTCGAGCAGGGCAAGCTTGAAAAACTTAAAAAACCTGTTTTTTCCGCCGAAGAAGAATTCCTCTCTTGCAGCTGTTGCTGTCCTGTAGCGCCACGCCCTAGGCAGCGAGAATGCGATTGGGGAATGGTCAATGTAGCTTGTGTGGTTGGAAATAAAGATGACGGGCATATTAAGGCCTTTGATGTTTTCCAGCCCACTCACTTCAAGCTTTTTTGCAAAATACATGAAAATGCGGTTGTGAAGCGCAAAATCAAATATTTCCCGCAGAGCTCTCCCCAAAAAAGTGTTTGGCCAGTATTGAAGGCTCAGCGGCACGTCACTGTTTTCTCTCTTCTGAATTGTCCGCCTCAAATCGGAAACAGTTGTGTGCTGGTTTATTGCTGTGTCTCCAAGGTCAAGGATGAACTCCTGCTCAAGCTGATTTATCAGCTCCAGCCTTGATATGGAGTCCATGCCTAAATCTGAGACTAAGGCTGAGCCTTCCACGATTTCGGAAACAGGCTTCCCAGTTAACTTTGATATTATTCCTATCAGCTTGTCCTTTGACGCCACCGCATCCAATTTTCCGCTCTGCCCAAGCCAAGCTCCTCAAGCGCAATCATGGCGCCGGCGCTTCTCACGCCGGTCATAAGGCCGCCACACAGCACAAGAGAAATCTTCCTTCCATCATTGACAGGCACGCATTTTCCTCGCCTGTTCGAAAGCGCCCTTATAACTGAATGCATGCAAATGGTTCATTATCTGGTGTTTAAATAGTTTGTTTTACAACAAAGTTCTCCATAATCAATCCTATTTCAGGCCGGATAGCGCTTCCCTCAGCTCACTGAAGTTTTTCAGAGGACTGCTAAGGGAGCCTAAATTTCTAAAAAAGCGGTCACCCAACTCGATTGCATGGGCATTACCTCTGACATATGAATATTGGCCTAGTTCAGGCCTAACTTCTTTTATACCTGAAAGAATCGTAGGCAGAAGGTTAGCTAAGTCACTCAAAATGTGTTCTGCATTAATTAACCATCTAACTTCTTGTGCCATCTGTTCATAAGCTGTTTCACTTTTAAGATGTGCCAGATATAATCTGTTTCTAACTGAAGGCAGGAGATATCCGCAATCCCTGACAACGCTTTGCATTTGGTTCAAATGAGCTTCCATTCTTTCAAGAAACGCCCTAGATGCTGTCGAATTCATCACAGAGAAAAAATTACTCGCAACGGCATCTGGTCTCTGTTTTTTCGTAAGCTGGGCTCTTAAATCAATGCATGCCTGTAATTTGCCACGAACCGCTACTAATTTAAGCTTGAACTCATTTATAATCCTTTCTGAATCTGCTGTAGTAACTTTACTCCTGTGTATGCTGACAAGAATTGCTGCAACTTCGCCCCTTAATGAAACAATGCTCCTTTCAATGAAAGACAGTTCATTATATGCCTGGCTTGCAACTCCAGAAATCCTGCTCAACTCTGAATGGACTGTATCGCCAAAAGACCTGTACCCAACCAGTTTCGCGGCAACGCTAGTCAAAGCCGTATAAGCCTTACTTTCAGTTCCTTCCTTGGCGTTTGATTCTGCCTCTCTAAGAGCATTTTTATCCTCGGCAGGATTATCCTTTAGCTCTATTTTTGCAATTTCCGCCGCAACCTGATTTAGAACAGCTTCCAAAGAAGACAAGCGGCTACTAAGCAGCTCAATATTAGAAGCCAACCTTGCAAAGTTTGCCTGATATTTTTGGGCTACTTCTGGAGCGACCTTTTTCTCTGCCAAAGACGCCTCTACCTGTAACTTGTATTCTGCAATTGAGCCCAGAGCCCTCGCTACTTTGGATTTTACAATGGGCAGGGATTTTTTAACAGCATTTGCTATTTTTGCCTTTTCGCCCTCTAAGGAGTTGTTCAATACTATGCATGCATCAATAGCGGTCCTGAATTCTGCACAGTCCTTCCTTACCTGAGCCAAAAAAGCCGCGCTTACAGAAGCGTTGCCACCAGTTAACTGCTGATAAAGAAAATCTGTCCTGTTCTCATCCAAGACTAATTGCTCGAGTAATCTCAACAAGGTATCGTTTTGGCCGGTAATTGTCCCCACGCTTGATAAGATAGACTGTAGCTGTTGTCTTAGAGCGTCGACATCAGCAGTCAGAGCTGCAAGGTCTTTTCTATTAGCAAAGGGCAAGCCCATTAAAAACACCTATAAGACTTCAATATAAAAATTTTTTCATATGCTGCTCATGTCCCTTCCTGCCATGTGGAAAGGTATTTCTTTTGCTCTTCTGTCAGGGCGTCAATGGCTATGCCAAGAGCTTCAAGCTGCAGCCCTGATATCTCGTCATCAATCTGTTCTGGAAGAGTTATAACCCCTGCCTTCAACCTGCCCCTGTTCTTGACAAGGAACTCAGCAGCAAGCGCCTGCCCGCAGAAAGAGGTGCTCATCACAGCGCTTGGGTGCCCTTCAGCGGCAACAAGGTTGATAAGCCTACCCTCACCGCCAACATACAGCTTCCTGCCGCTTTTCAAGGTGTACTCATCGAGGTAAGGCCTTATCCTCCTGACTTTTGTTGCTATTGCATTAAGCCCCTTCATGTCTATCTCTGCGTCAAAATGGCCTGAGTTGAAAAGCATCGCGCCGTCCTTCATTCTTTCCATGTGTGCAGCCCTTATCACGCTTTTGTCGCCAGTGACTGTTATGAATATGTCGCCTTCCTTAGCAGCGTCTGCAATCGGCATAACCCTGTAGCCGTCATACTTTGCCTGCAAAGCCCTGAACGCATTTACTTCAGTAACTATTACTTCAGCCCCAAGCCCTTTTGCGCGCATCGCAACCCCTTTCCCGCAGTCCCCATAGCCGCACACAACCACTGTTTTGCCTGCGAACAGGATGTTTGTTGCCCTGAGTATGCCGTCAATTGTGGATTGCCCGGTGCCGTAGAAATTGTCAAAAAGATGCTTGGTCTTGTTGTCATTCACAGCAATTATTGGGTACTTCAAAGCGCCATCCTTCTCCATGGCGCGCAGCCTTATGATTCCTGTTGTAGTTTCCTCACAGCCGCCAATAAGGTCATTGATAAGCTGCGGATAGCTCCTGTGTATCTCGCTGATAAGGTCACAGCCGTCATCAATAGTTATGTGCGGCTTTGTTTCAATCACTTTCCTGAGAAACCTGTAATAGTCCTCCCTGGACTCGCCCTTATAAGCCCAGACAGAAACTCCCTCTTTTGCAAGCGCAGCAGCAACATCATCCTGGGTGCTCAACGGGTTGCATGCGCACAGAGCAACTTCTGCACCGCCGGCAACAAGCGTTCTTACGAGGACGCCAGTTTCCTTTGAAGGGTGCAAAGCCATGCCTATCCTCAGCCCTTTAAGCGGCTTCTCGCTTGCAAATCTTGCTTTTACCTTCATGAGGGCAGCCATCTGGCTCTCAGCATACTCTATGTTGAGCAAGCCCTGCCCTGAAAGCGTTATGTCCTTGACTGCATAGTTTTTTCCTTCGTCCATCTTGATACAAGACATTTTGCAGCTTTTTATAAAGGTTTTCAGTTGCAATAAGAAACTACGATAGCAAACAATTTAAACCACAATCTATAGAGAGGTTCTTATGGAAGTGGGCGTAAAGTTCTTCAGCCACAACAAAATCGTAAAAAAGGATTTTGAGTTTGCGGACTTTGTTGAAGTTCTTCCTGTGCCTGGAAACCCTGTTGGGGTTTTCGGAAGCATGAAGTTCAAATACAGAGTGCATTGCCCCCATGACGCCTTCGGCTTTAACCCTTCAGACACAAAGAACTCTTCCAAAAATGAGGCAATAATAAAGGAAGCAATAGCGGCAGCAGACCGACTGAAGGCAGACACCATTGTTGTGCATGCAGGATTCAACACGCCCAAGCTGAAGCTCAAAAATCCCAAAAAAACAGCCATGGAATTCATGCAGAAGCACTTTGACAAAAGGATATGCATGGAGAACCTTCTTCCGGTTGATAAGGACATGGTGTGGGTTGCGTACAGCCCTGAGGAGATCGCAGAGTTCAAGGATTTGGGCTTTGGCTTCTGCCTTGACTTCGGGCATGCTGTCGACACAGCAACGCATCTCAAGAAGGACTACAAGGAATACGTTAATGAGTTTGTCAGGCTGAAGCCGGACTACTTCCACCTTTCAGGAACTCTGAATGGCAAGGACAGGCATGCAAGCATATTTGACACTGATGCTGATGTCGGTTTTTTCAAGCAGATTATAAAAAAGGCAGGAAAGCCCGTATGCCTTGAGACTCCGCTTGACTCTGAAAGAAGAAGGAAAGAGGTTGAGTTTTTGAAGAGGTGATGTTAGAGGACTTTGAATAACCCCCATTTACTTCAAAATTCAAAGTCCTTCTTAAATTCATTTGATATTAGGAAAAGAAATTGTAGAGTTTATATCCGAAAATTAATTTCTTTTCCTATAATTTTGTCGGCAGGCTCGTTTCTCATCACCTTAAACCAGCCCCGGCAATGTGGTATTCGCTGCATAGCCTTGGGTCGAATGTTCCTGAACGCCCTGAGGTTTCTGCCGCCAGACCCAGGAAGGCAACATAGTTCATCCTGTCCGTCTGCGGTGTCTGTTCTTTTCCTTTTTCTTCAATAAGGACACGACCTGCAAGCGTTGCGAGCAGCCCGTTGGCGGAATTTGCAGCATGGATTAATACAACCTCAGGGCCATCGTATATGATTACAAGCTTGTAAGCGGCAAGCTTAATCGCAAACGCATCTCCTTCTGACATCTGTATTGGCCTGCTTTCGGGGTTTGCATCCGAGAACAGCATATTTACAGCTGGAGATGGAGAGCTGATATATGTTTCAAGCGAACTCATGGTGATGTACGGTGAGAAGCCTCTCAGATGATTTGGAAGCAACTGCGCGGCTGTTCGCTGCAGCTGGCGCTCTAACTCATATTCTCTTGCATAAGGATTGTATGGGTTAAGGAGCGCAGTACAGAGTGTTTCCATGATGTCAAGAATTTGTTCAACTGCGGCATCAATAAAACCTCCGCGCATAGAGTAATCCATCAGTACACCTCTATCTTTACACCTGTTCTACACACATTCAAATCTTCGGCATCACAAACTTTATGTTTTCCGGTCCTGTTCCTTCTTCCACAACATCCTCTATTCCGTGCTTCCTGAGGTAGTCCACAACTTGTTTTACAAGGTGCTCCGGGGCAGATGCGCCTGAAGTGAGCCCCACTTTTTCCACACAGTTAAGCAACTCCCTATTTATTTCTGTCACGTCATTTATCAGGTAAGCATTTACCCCCGCTGCTTTTGCAACATCAACGAGCCTGTTTGAGTTTGAGCTTTGTTTAGAGCCTATCACGAGCAGCAGGTCAACCTTTCCTGCTATTTGCTTTACCGCGTTTTGCCTGTTCTGCGTTGCGTAGCATATGTCTTCCTTTGGAGGGAAGATTATTTTCGGGAACCTTTTCTTCAGCGCATCTATGACTTTCCTTGTGTCGTCCGTGCTTAGTGTTGTCTGTGTGAGGCACACGACTTTGCTCTCGTCAGGGACATTCAGGTTTTGGGCTTCTTCCTCTGTTTCTATTACCTGCGTTGCTTCCGGCGCTTCTCCTGCGGTCCCTTCAATCTCCACATGGCCTTTGTGCCCCACCAATATTATGCTGCAACCTTCTTTTGCGTACCTTCTTGCTTCCATGTGCACCTTGGTCACAAGTGGGCAGGTTGCATCTATGACTTTCAGCTTTCTTGCTTCTGCTTCCTCTCTTGCCTTCGGCGGCACTCCGTGCGCGCTGAATATGAGCCTGCTGCCTTCAGGCACTTCTTCCAGCGACTCTACGAATACAGCCCCTTTTTCCTCAAGTGCCTTTACCACGTGCGTGTTGTGGACTATCTGGTGCTTTACATAAATTGGCTTTCCGTAAGCCTCAAGCGCCTTCTCTACAGCCCATATCGCCCTTTCAACCCCTGCACAGAAGCCTCTTGGGCTTGCCATTATTATCTGTTTTGCCATCTTCAGAATTCCCTCATCCTTCCAAATTCCCTGTATCTTGCTTCTATGTCTGAGATGGTTATTTGCTTCAGCCTGTTCAGGCTGAAGCCCTCTGCGTTGAAGCTCGCGACAGAGCTTCCGTAGATTATGGCTTTCCTTATGCTGCGCTCTGACGAATCCTTTGTCTTTGCAATGTAGCCTATGAATGCCCCTGCGAAGCTGTCGCCTGAGCCGGTAGGGTCTTTGACATTTTCAAGAGGGTAACCGGGAGCGCTGAAGTGTGTGCTGCCAGAAAACATCAATGCTCCGTGCTCGCCCTTCTTTATTATAACATATTCAGGCCCGAGCTTCAGCGCCTCATTTGCAGCCCTGACAAGGTTTGGCGTGCTGAACAGCTGCCTTGCCTCAGAGTCGTTAAGCAGCAGCACATCAACCTTTTTTATCACTTCCATGAGCTTTTCCCTTTTGTTCTGAATCCAGTAATTCATTGTGTCCATAACTGTGAGCTTAGGCGAATTGACTTGTTCCAGAACTTCAAGCTGCAGCGAAGGGTCTATGTTTGCAAGGAAAACGTATTCTGCATCTTTATAATCCTGCGGCAGTTGCGGCTTAAAGCCGGCGAAGCTCCCAAGCTCTGTTTTTACCGTCTTTGCCTCGTTCATGTCGTACTCATAATAGCCCTCCCACCTGAATGTTGAGCCCTCAACCTTCATCCCTTTCAGGTCTATGCCCCTGCTTTTCAGAAGCTCCAGATGCTGCTGAGGAAAATCATTTCCAACAACAGCAACTATTCCGGGCTTTGCAAAGAATGAGGCGGCAAAGCCTGCAAACGTGGCTGCGCCGCCAAGAACATCTTCTACATTCCCAAAAGGAGTCTTAACAGTGTCCAGAGCGACAGAGCCTACTATGACTACGTCAACCATAACTTGCAGAAACAGGTATGCTTATTTAAAAGTTGTCCAAATTTTTGCACAGCTGTATATTGCGTTATACGGATGCACAATTTCACCCAAACACTTTCCAAAACTCCTCAAGATACCTGGCAGCAACTTCCTCGTCATGTATTATAAGCAGGTTTTCGTCATTCCTCTCATCAGCGCTGTAAGTGGGGTTGAAGCTTCCGGTAATTACGGTTTTGCCGTCAATTATGAAGACCTTGTGGTGCATCACGCCCTTGTTTTTGTCAAGCTGCACATTCATGCCCTGGGCTTTCAGGAGTTCATATACTTCTTTGCCGCTGCTGCTGTCAATCACACCCCGCACATCAACTCCTGAGATGTTTCTGAGTATGAGCGAGTTTGCTATGCCCCTGTGGGTGAAGCTGTAAGCCATGAAGTAAACGCTGCTGTTTGCAGATTCTATCGCGTCCTGCACATTATCGGCACATGAGTCTTCAGGGCAGAAGTAGTTTTCTATCACTGTGCTGTTAAGCTTAAGCCTGCTGTTTGCTGTTTTTGCTCCTTTGCCGTAAACGCCTCCCCACAGCTCATCAAACTCAGCCTCATAATTCTTTGCAAGCTGCTTTGAGCTTACTATTATGATGTTGTTTCTGTCCTTTCTGCTGCTGCTCGGATTGAATGAGCCTGTAAGGACAGTGCTGCCATTGAATATGCAGAACTTGTTGTGCATCAGGCCAGAGCCATTGCTTTTCCTGATGAACTGCCGATCCTCCTTGTAGCCATGGTCAGTAACGACCCTCATTTCCCTTCCCCTTGTGACGCCCAGAAGCCTGTCATTAAAATTATACATCGCACAGTCAGCATGGCTGCTGCCGTTTATCAGCGTGGCAAGCTCCTCAAGGCAGTCGGTTTCCGAGCAGAAAAGGAGCCTGTATTCAAATGCCGCTTCATTTGAAAGTTCAGAAGCCTGCCTTCCTGTTATGCCGCCTTTCTGCATCAAAGGCAGAAGGACTGCGGTAATGCCTAGTGCAATCAGCGCAGCCATAATCGCAAAGCCTTTTTTCATCTTCCTAATCCTTGCCTGAAGAACTTCTCATAGGACTTGTTGATTTTCAGCCAGGCAAAATAAGCCAGCATGAAAACAACAACAGCTATCACGCTGTTCCTCAGAATAACGCCTGGACCTGCTTCAAAGAAGGCGAGCGATATAATAACTGCCAGCAGCACTGCTATGGAGGACAGGGCTGTAGCGGTCTTCATCCTTACCTTGTAGTCGTTCATAGAGTTTTACCGCATAACCGGCTATTTAAGCGTTTTGAAATGTTTCGAAAGATTTAAATACACCGAAGTATACTTGGGTGGCATGACTCAAAAGACTATAAAGGTAAAGGGCGAGACCAAGAAACTGCTTGACCTTGTCAAGAGGTATGATAATCAGAGCTATGACGAGCTCATACGCGGCATGATTGAGGAGAAGCTTGAGGAACACCTTGAGCTTAGAAAGGAGCTTAAGGCGCAGATCCTTAAGGCGGCCGAGGACATAAGGCACAGGCGCGTCAGGACATTATCTTTTGATGAGTTATATGAGAGTCTTTATGGCGCCTAATATTAAGTTCCACCCCTCTGTAGCCAACGACTTGAGGGAACTGAAGATAAATCCTGTGCAGCTGTCACAGATAAGAGACAGGATAATTGCAGCGAGCAAAGATTTGGACTCCTATACAAGCAGGATAAGGGGATTGCCCCAGCAGTTCAGAAAGCTCAAATTCAATGGACTGAGGATTGTTCTCTGGTCGAGCAAACGTGCAGTGAATGTTCTGAGAATTTTTCACAGAAGGCAGGGCTATTCCAAGGATAGCCTTGAGCGCCTGATAAGGCTTGTAAGGGAGTATACGGGTTAAGCATGAGCCGAGTTCCGAACCGCTCATACACCGATATTAAACACTTACTAGTGGTAACATATAGAAAAGTTTATAAACCTATAACGATGCACAGTACTTATGAGAAGACAACAGGGTAGATTCCTGACCAGATATGATAAGGTTCAGCAAGCAGAACCAACAGCGGCAGTAGAAAATCGAGAAGGTTACCTCTATGCCGTTTTATTCAATGCAGTCCAGGGCCAATTTTCTCTTGATTTAGAATTTGTATACAGATCGTTAATTTCTGCAGGAGTTCCAAGTTCAAATATTTCAGCTTTAGAAGGAGATGGAAGAACTACAAACAGGTTTGTAGATAAACCGGCGACAATGAGAAGTTTAGACGATGTTGTTGATTCAATTAGAAAAAAGGCAAGTCCAAATGACAGACTTCTGGTTTATGTAGCGAATCATGGGGTGTTGGAAAATGGACAATGTGGTGTCCTGGCCTACGATGGAGTAATTTGGGAAAAAGAGTTTGAACAACTGATGCAAGATTTACCGGTAAATTTTGGGCTTTTCTATTTTGCACAATGTTTTTCCGGAGGGTTTAGTGAGAGAATGGGATATGGAAGAAATATATGCATGTCAAACGCCAACAGAACTGGATTTGGATATAAAAGCAGTCAATCTGTATATTTAGGAAACAGTCAGTATAGGTATAATAGCTCTCGTGGGCGTGTTGCCGCTTTTTTTACACATTTTTTATTTCCTAACATATTAAACCCGGCTAAATCAGTTGAAGAAGCATTTGATGAAGCAGTTTACGAAGATACAAGCATTAAACGAAGGATTGGAATAGGAAGAAGACATGGTGACCATCATATTTGGTCAGAAGTCTCAGGTATTTGGTTAGAAAGAGAAACTCCTCAATTAAGATGGCAAAATGCCGACCCATCCCAGTTACATCTTGGATACGGTCTGAGTTCTACTGCCCCTTCTAGAGAATAGGCGTTCGCAAAAATCTACTCTGACCACAGATGTCCGCTAGCCTGTGCGAAAAATTTATATATGACCACTACTATATAGTGCACACATATAAAAACTATCTGGAGGGCAATTGACAAATTCAGCAGCCATATATGGATAAGGGTTGTTGGATTTGTTTTATTTGAAGCTTGGTCAATAATCTGAATTGTTCTAGGATGAATGAGAATACGATTATTGTTTCAACCGTGGTCTTTTTTATTGTGT
>ORJL010811273.1_pt1 | contig 102373 bp, 65 predicted proteins | sample 1779941 | NCBI WGS metagenome assembly ORJL01 (sample SAMEA104232317, study PRJEB22302) | groundwater metagenome | biome: forest; feature: aquifer; material: groundwater | place: USA | collected 2011-08-07 | depth 5.8 m | reverse complement strand
TTCAATCTGCCCAGACCCGACCACTGTCGCACCGCCCAGAGCGTTAAAAAGGTTAAAAAGGTTAAAAAGGTTAAAAGCGTTAAAACCGTTAAAACCGTTAAAGCTGTCGGGTCACGTCCACCCTCCTGGGCCACCGCCCACCCGTCCACGGTCGCACGGTCGCACCGTCCCACCGTCGCACCGTTTTCTCTTTCCAACAGAACGAAAACAGCACTGGATTGTCCAACCAGACACATCCCACCACATGGACAAAATCACTTGCCGCGGTTGTGGCCAGCACATCGAGTTCCCGGACGAATTGATCGGACAAGAAGCTGATTGCCCGAATTGCGGCCAGCGCACCGTCCTTTCTTCCAGCCCCTTCATCCGCATTCCGAAAATTCCTTCAGCCAAACCCGCGGAACGAGAACCGGTGCAATCGCCCGTCCAGCCGCTCGCAAATCGGCTCCTCGCCAATATCGAAAAAGTGATCGTGGGAAAACGCGACGAAATCGTCCTGACCCTCACGGCTTATTTGGCGGAAGGGCATGTTCTGATCGAAGACGTCCCTGGCGTCGCGAAGACGATGCTCGCACGCGCGCTGGCCTGCAGCATCGGGGCCACCTTCAAACGGATCCAATGCACGCCAGACCTCCTGCCCAATGACATCACCGGCACTTCCATCTTTAACCCCAAAACCACCGACTTCGAATTCCGCGCGGGACCGCTCTTTGCCCAAATCGTGCTGGCCGACGAAATCAATCGCGCGACCCCTCGGGCCCAAGCCGCCCTGCTGGAAGCGATGGCGGAACGCAAAGTGACCGCGGACGGCAACGATTACGAGTTAACGCCGCCTTTCTTCCTCATCGCGACACAAAACCCGATCGATCACGAAGGAACATTTCCGCTCCCGGAGGCGCAATTGGATCGATTCCTCATTCGCCTGAGCTTGGGTTATCCGCGTTTTGAAGAGGAAACGGACATGCTGCACCGATTGAAACTGCGGCACCCGATCGACACGCTGGAAGTTGTCGCCACGGCCGAAGAAATCGCCGCTTGCCAGGCGAAAGTCCGCGAAGTTCACGTGGACACGAAGGTCAGCGAATACATCGTGCAAATCATCCAAGCGACGCGCCAGCATCGAGACGTCAATTTGGGAGGGAGCCCGCGGGCTTCCATGGCGCTGTTCCGCGCTGCCCAAGCGTTCGCCGCCATTCACGGATTTGATTTTGTCCTGCCCGACGATGTCAAACAAATCGGCCATCACGTGCTGGGCCATCGATTGATTTTGCGCCCGGAAAGCCGCTTGCGCAAAGCCACCGTCGCGGCCGTCCTGGACGAGATTTTCGGGACCGTGCCCGTGCCGCAACTTTCCTCCCAAAAGCTGTCCCGATGAAATGGGTGTTCGGCACAATCGCGCTGCTTCTGCTCGGATTCGCTCTGAAGCTGAGTTTGCTCGTCTACGCGATGTACGTGCTGCTCGGCGTGATGGTGCTCAGCCGTTTTTATTCGCGGAATTGGGTCGATAGCATCGCAGCGCTGCGTCTGTGCGACAGCGATTTGCTCGAAATCGGAGAAGCCGCCAAAGTTCAGATTCAAATCCGCAACAAAAGCCATTCGGCCATTCCCTGGATGATCCTGGAAGATGCCGTGCCGAAAGACACGCAAACGCCGCACCGGCTGAAAATCCAAGGCCAGCGCTTGGCCATCGCGAACCTGAAACGGGACGGCGAATTGGTGCTGGCGTACAAAGTCATCTTCCTGCGGCGTGGTTATTATCAATTCGGCCCGCTGCTGGCAGAAACCGGCGACGTGTTTGGGCTGCATCGCCGTTATCGGATTATGGCCGATCCGCATTTTGTGATGGTGCTACCGAAGGTGCTTCCGTTGCGCGGCTATAATCTATCTTCGCGCCGGCCCATCGGAGAAATTCGCCTGGCTCATCGGCTGTTCGAAGATCCAACTCGCATCGCGGCGATCCGCACGTACCAGCCGGGCGATCCGTTGAATCGCATTCATTGGCCAGCCACCGCCCGGACAGGAAAATTGCACAGCCGCGTTTACGAAACTTCGTGCGTCGCGGGGGCGACGTTGCTGTTGGATTTCCACGAAAACAGTTTTGCCGGCAATGGCGGAGCGGCCACGGCCGAGCTCGCAATCACCACCGTGGCGTCATTAGCCAACGCCATTCACTTGATGGGCCAGCAAGTCGGCTTCATTAGCAATGGCCGAGATGCAGCTGACCGGATTCGCGAAGAAGGCTGGCGGGCCGAATTCACCACCCGGGCGGACGCGCAGAAGCGCGCGGTCAGCGCTGGCAAAAGCGACCGGCTGCGTCCAGTTGTTGTGCCGACACGAAAAGAGCAGTTCGATCGAATCCTGCGCACGCTGGCCCGGCTCGAGCACACCGACGGAATGAGGTTTCCAGAAATGATCACCGAGACTGCCAGCCAGATTCCCCGCGATGCGACCGTCATCGCTGTGCTGCGCGATGTCACGCCCGCGATCGCTATTGCGCTCGGCGCGCTGGTCCAGCAGGGACTCGCGGTGGAGGCGATCATCGTTTCGTTCGAGAAAAGCGCGACGCCAGATTGGGCGCGGCCGGCGGATTGGGCCGAGATGCTCTTGGTTGAGGGCATCAACTTCCGCGTAGTCACGGACGAGGAATCGCTGACGGAATTGTGCGCGGAAGCGCTGGTTCGAACGCATTAAAGGTCGATTAAGTAGCCGCCGACGTGAGGAGGCGGATGTGCGAATGCCCACGGCTGCCAAACCTGAAAAAACCGCCGGCGACTTTTTGGTCATCGGAACGAGCCCAGTCCTCATCATGCTTTTGGTGGGAAGCTTGGTGTTTTTTCTGATCGAAGTGTTTTACCGCGGCGATATGGAGATCGGCATTCGCTGGACAATGTTTTGGTTTGTCGTGGCCATCGTGCTGGTTTCGCGGATTGGCATCGAACAAGGAAAAGGTTACGCGCTCATGTATGGCTGCGCCCTGGCTGCTGCCACTTGGATTTATTTGCTGAAAACGCATCCCGGTTATTTGCTGGGCGCGGGGCTGCTGGGCGCTGTTTGGTGGAGCGCGCACAAGCTCACCTGGAACTGCACGCTCATCGACGACGAAGAAGACGCGTCGGGACATGGATTAATTCCAACCATCGACACTGCCGCGCAACCGGCCACATCGCCGCCAGCCATTCCGCCCTTGGAGAAGAGCCCTCTCCCAACACCTCGAGGCACAACTCCAAAGCCGGCACAAAGAACAGATAAAGACATCCCGCGCAAGAAGCCGGCCGCGCCCGGTGTTTGGGTGATCTATTTTTCACTGGCCGCATTGCCGCTATTCGGAATTGGCCAGATGCTCTTGCCAGCCGAGGAACAAACCGCCCGCCGAATCGGCTTCGCTCTTCTGTTTGCTTATTTGACAGCCGCGCTGTTGCTGCTCGTGGCAACCAGTTTTCTCGGACTTCGCCGGTACCTGCGCCAGCGTTTTCTGCGAATGCCTTCAGACGTGGCGACCGGATGGATCAAATCAGGCGCCAGCGTCGCCGCGACCGTGCTTGTGGTGGCGCTCCTTTTGCCCAGGCCAGGCGCGGATTACAGCTGGAAAACTCTGGCGCTGGATATCGATTACCAACTCCGCCGCGCCAGTGACTGGGCCGCTCAATTCAATCCGGCCGGACGCGGGACTGGACGCGCGGGACGAGAAGCCACCGACCGCGGGGACGGCCAAGCGCGTTCTCCGGCCGAGGGCGACGCGGAACACGGCCGGCGGGGCGAACGATCCCGAGGCCTTCCGGAAAACGAACAGGGCGAGCAACCGCTGCAACAGCCTGAATTCAGCGATGGGGAATTCTCCGATCGCGCGAGGCAGCTCTATCAGGTTTTGAAGTGGTTGCTCTTAATCGCCGGGCTGGTGCTGTGCGGCTGGTGGATTTTCCGGCGCCGGCATCTGTTTTACCAATTCGCATTGGAACTCTGGCGGGCCGTGGCTCGTTTCTTTAAGCGATTGGGAACGATCCTGCCGTTTCAGAAAAAACAAAAAGGCCGTGAGCTCGAACAAAACGAGCCGCGGCCGTTCGCTGCCTTCAAGAATCCTTTTCTCACCGGAAAGAACCGGTTCTGGCCTCCGGAACAGTTGGTGGCGTTTACGTTCGAAGCGTTGCAAGCCTGGGCTGTAGAGAAAGGCATCGGCTCGCGCCGGAACGAAACAGCGCGCGAGTTTTGCGGGACGCTCACCGAACTGTTGCCAGGCGCGGCGGAAGATTTGGAACAGTTCGCTTTTTTTTACGGCCACGCCGCCTACGGAAAAAAGTTGCCGCAGAGCTTCGACATCGAGCCGGTCCGCCGTATCTGGCAGCAATTGACTGCATATTGAGAAGACCGTGCGATAGGCGACAGCTTGTTGCGAATCATCCGGAAGCCCATCCACGTGTTTAGATTCTTCTTTCGACATTCTCGTCCCAAAACCTCTCAGATTCTTAGATCAATCAAATCCGAAATTCGAAGCTCGGAATTCGAAACAAATTCGAAGAATCGAAATTCAAATGCTCAAAACGACAGGGACTTTCCATGAAGGGCAATGGCCAGCAAGGGCTTTGTTTTGGCTTTTGGATTTGACGGTTTGGGAATTATTTCGGATTTCGGATTTAGTGCTTCGGATTTAAGTATCCTCCTTTCGAATTTCAAATTCGTTTGGCTAGTCTTAACCTGCCGCGAGTGCCAAACCCGTGACGCACGTGCATCCAGATTTGGACTAACCAAAAAACCGCTGGGCCACGCCGACTTTTTGGTTTGCCAAACCCGTGACGCACGTGCATCCAGATTTGGCATTCGGTTCCTGCCTCCCAGTCAAGGCGCTTTCCGGCTCGTGACGCCAATTCCCGCCGCAATTCTCCTTGTCCCATGATCGAAGGTTGCTTCAGAGTTTGACGATCAATTATGACGAATTCTGTCCCGCGCTCCCTTCTGTTTGTCTCCATATTCCTATTCGCGATTGCTGCCGAAGCCGAGAATTGGCCGTGGTGGCGCGGCCCGCGCGGTGACGGCACGAGTATCGAAACCAACGTGCCTGTCTCCTGGAACGCCACAAATAACATCGCCTGGAAAACAGAACTGCCCGGCGCCGGCCACGCTTCGCCGATCGTTTGGGAGGATCGCATTTTTACCATTACCGCCGCGCTCGAAGACGAAGCCCGCCTGCTCCTCGCGCTCGATCGAACGACTGGAAACATTCTCTGGAAGAAAACGGTGCTCACGGCGCCGCTCGAGAAAAAGCATAACCTGAACAGCTTTGCTTCGAGCACACCCGCTACCGATGGACAACTCGTCTACGTCGCTTTTCTCGATCGCCAGCAAATGCTCGTGGCCGCTTACGATTTTAAGGGAAACGAAAGATGGCGCGTCCAACCGGGGGCGTTTCGCAGCATGCATGGATTTTGCAGCTCGCCCGTGCTCTACCAACAAACCGTGATCGTGAATGGCGACCATGACGGGGACTCGTATATCGCCGCTCTTGACCGGACGACAGGAGAAACGATCTGGAAAACTCCACGGCTGCATCGCACCCGAAGTTATTGCGTCCCGTTTATTCGGGAAATGGCCGGGCAAATACAAATGGTGTTGTCCGGCGACAAATGCGTCACCAGCTACGATCCTGGAACCGGGCGTCTGCGGTGGATTATCGATGGGCCGACTGAGCAGTTCGTCGCGTCGCCGGTTTACAGCGAACAAACCGGATACGTTTATGTGACAGGCGGTTTCCCGGAACATCACATTATCGCGATCAATCCGAATGGCAGCGGCGATGTGACCCGGACTCATGTCGTCTGGCACACGGTGAAAGGCGCCGCTTACGTGCCATCGCCGATCATCGCGGGCGATTATTTTCTCGTGGTGTCGGATTCAGGCGTGGCGCATTGCTTCAAATCCAAAACGGGTGAGCTCCTCTGGCAGGAACGACTGGGAGAACACCATGCCTCGCTGACCTCGGCGGCAGGGTTGGTTTATTTCCTTTCGGATGAAGGCGTGATGAACGTGATCAAGCCCGGGCCGAAATTCGAGCGCATTGCTCGAAACGAAATGCACGAAAGATTCTTCGCCTCACCCGCGATCAGTCACGGCCAAATTTATTTGCGCGGCGATAAACACCTGTTTGCGGTGGGCAGATCTCGCTGAATCACCACAGCCCGCTCAGTGGTGGCTTGCGGTGTATCGTTGGAAAGCATAGTAGGCGGGCTTTTTGCGCGGCGTGCCGTTCGGTTGGTCAGGAGGCTCCAACAATCCAAGGTGATTGAACACTTCGGATTCATTCTGCAGGTCGAATAATGAAAACCAGAGGCAAACACTCGCCCCGTTCCCAACGCACAAATCGAATCGGTTGGTCACTTGTTCGGCCTCGATGTTCTCGAACAGGATTGGATTGTTCTGCCAATGAATCGGAGTGCCCGGACAACGAAAATCAGGGCCGCTCGTTTCCGTCGTGATCCAACGCGTGCCTGCCGGCATGCGCTGCTCGATCCATTGAACCTTCGCGGGAATATCTTCGGCGCATCCGTAAAAATGAAGGTCGGCGACATCATACCGGCCTTGGGTGAGAAGGGTGATGATTCGATTGGTTTGAAAGTTGTAGGTCGCGCTGCTCGGATCGAGAACGGCGTCGAGATTTTCAGAGGCGAAACTGGTCAAGATCACAGGAATATCCGCGTTGATCTCGCGCACGGCATCGAACAATGCCTCGAGTTGGACGAGGTAATCCGGCGTTGTGCCGCGCCAGAAGCGGCCTTGCGGAGCTACCGACACGTCGCCGATCTCATTCTCACATTGAACCCAAACCTGATGTCCAAAGGCCAAATACGGGACGAGCGGGCTGAGGGCCGCGCGAATGCCCTGTTGATATTCTGCTTTCGAACGGAACGGGAAGCCGCCGTTCGGCCAATCGCTCAACGTTCCAAAATCAGTCCGCACGTTGGCCGGATCGCGATATGCGAACGTGACCACCAAATTGATATCGGCCTCAAGGAAGTTCGTCAGCGAAACGTCATTGCCGTCGAGAAAGGCGTTGACCCGCATCCAGGATGCTCCGAGATCCTTCAGGTATTTAACTGTATCCGGCCGCCTTCCTTGGCTCGCATGCGCTCCGAGGCTGGAAATCCGCGTCGAACGCAATCGATAAAATTTTACCGGCCAAGCCGACGTCAGGTCTTGCGCGAAAATTCTCTCGCCCAACGTGGTGATCTGAAGATCGCGTAAGGGCAGCTCAGCCCAACTCCCCGACGCGACATTTGTGGTCGATTCCAGGTGAAGAACCGCATTGGTTGGAACCGTCCAAACCAGTTGCGGATAGTTTTGCGAATCGAGCGCAATGGCTAGGTCACCGTCGTTTGAAGCGCCCAGCGCCCCACGGATGAGCCAGATGAAAATCGGAACGCCCGCCCTGGTCGCGTGGAAATTTGGTCGGAACCGCATGCCGCACCTCCAGACGCAGGAATCTGGCCGACGGTTACGCCACGTGAAAAGTAACGGGACCGCGCGGGTCCGAGTCATTGCTTCCCATCCGGCAGCGCAAAACAATAAATCGCATTCCCAGGTTTGGTTTCGGGTTTGCCACCGCCGCCGGCAGCAATCACAACGTACTGCCGGCCCGAAAATTCGTAGGTCGCGGGCGTTGCATAACCACCCGCTTCCATTTGAAATTCCCAGAGCAATTTTCCCGTCGCCTTGTCGAACGCGTGAAACCGCTCGTCCATCGCTGCGCCGATAAACACTAATCCTCCGGCCGTCACGAGCGAGCCGCCAATGTTGAACGTTCCGGTGGGCGAGAACCCTTTCTTTTCCAGCGATGGGTAAGTTCCCAACGGCGCTTGCCAGCGGATGCCGCCGCGGTCCAAATCGATTGCTGTCAACGTTCCCCAAGGCCGTTTGTTCGCGGGAAATCCCTCCGGATCACGGAACTCATGATGGCCCGTGGCGACGAACGGAATTTCTTTAGCCCAGCTGAGCTTGAGGTTCTTCACTGGAATTTTTTCCAAATCGGCGTCATCGAACAAAAAGGAGACAACCGCTCGCTTCTCGAGGGTGGAAAAACTACTGAAACTCGGCATCTGATTCTTCCCGGTCTCGAGCAGTTGCAAAACCTGCGGCCGGGTCATCCGCTGATTCACGGTCTTGAGCGACGCGAACGAGGGCGCCGCCGGATTGTTCACGCGTTCGAATCCGTGGCAGGCGGAGCAGACCGCGCCATAAATCATTTTGCCAAATTCAGCAGCGGTCATTTCCTCCTGCGGCTTGGAAGGGGCCATCGAAATCCACTCGGCCTCGTTGCTCGCGTTGACGTAAAGAAGATGGGTTTCCGGGTCGAATGAAGCCCCGCCCCACTCGCCGCCGCCGTTGAACTGGGGCAGCGCGACCGAAGGCCGGAACCCCGGCGGAACGAACACGCTGCCCGTTTCCATTTTGCTCAGTTTATCGCGAATAAACCCCGCCGACCGCGGCGACAAATCTGTCACCTCGTTCGTCGTCAAACGTTGCTGGGCGAACGCGGGCGGCTTCGTCGGGAACGGCTGGGTTGGCCACGATTCTTCACCGGGAATCTGCGAGCGCGGCACTGGCCGTTCCTCAACCGAAAAGAGGGGCCGGCCAGTTTCCCGATCGAGCAAAAAGAGATGCCCGATCTTGGTGACTTGGGCGACGGCATCGATTTTCCGGCCAGCGTGAGTCACGGTGACCAGGTTCGGTGGGCAGGGAATGTCGTAATCCCACAAATCGTGATGGACGACCTGATAATGCCAGCGGCGGCGGCCCGTCGTTGCGTCGAGCGCGAGCACACAATTCGCGAAGAGGTTTTGGCCGATTCGATTTCCGCCGTAATGATCGTAAGCTGGCGAACCCGTTCCCGCGAACACCAGGCCACGCGCGACATCCACGGTTAATCCACCCCAACTATTCGCGCCGCCGACCGTCTTCCACGCATCGGCCGGCCAAGTCTCGTATCCAAATTCGCCCGGGTGCGGAATAGTATGAAAGATCCATCGCCGTTCGCCCGTGCGCACGTCAAACGCGCGAAGGTGGCCTGGCGCAGCGGGACTTGGTCCTTCGCCCACGACCGATCCGATGATGAAAAGATCCTTGTAAATGACGCCCGGCGAAGTCGCGGTGACGGAAAGAAAATAGACGTCGCGGTCGAGGCCATCGCGCAAATCAATTTTCCCGCCGGCGCCAAAGGTGGAGATGGGTTGTCCGGTGCGCGCGTTCAACTCAAAAAGGTAGCTGCCCGCCACGAACAAAATTCGCCGATCGTTCCCCTCGGACCAATAAGTCACGCCGCGGTTGACGCCTTGGCCGCCTTTTTCGGCCCAAGGATCGAATTGCCAGCGGAGAGAACCGTCCGCGGGATCGACCGCAACCAGCTTCAATCCCGCGGTGGTTAAGAACATCGTGTCGTCGACCACGAGCGGGTTGCACTCGATCGTGGTGGCCGGACGCATTCGCATGTCATCGCAACGATAAATCCATGCGGCCTTGAGCAGCGTTACATTCGTGGGAGTGATTTGATCGAGCGGAGAATATTTCGTTCCGGCAAAATCACCGCCATAAACTGGCCATTGCCTGGCAGGGTCACCCGCGAATGAGGCTGTGAAACTGAATAGGAATACAGAGAGCAAGAGCGCGACCGAAGATCGAAGCATCAACCGCTGTTATCAGTTTTCTATTTCCAGAGCAACGCTGGAGGAATTCAGCCGACAAATTCACGCCAGCTCACCACCCAGCAATTCTCTTTTTGTGGAGCGCGACTGTGCTGAAAGCCAGTCGCAGCAACGTTGCAAACCAGGCGTCGTCCGAAATTTTGAAGCGCAACTCCTATTCGGCCATGGCTGCGGCTGGTCTTCGACACAGCCGCGCTCCAAATCCATAATGAAAATTGCTGTTTCCCCCGATTCGGACTGACCCTGGATTTTTCTTTCAAACCCGATCCGCTCTGAATCTGCGGGGTGGTCCATACTTTTGTGTTGCGCCCGGGGAGCCGGTTTGGAAAATCACCGCGTCCCATGCCCACTCCAACCCGCATCCTGGTGCTCTGTCTTGCGTGCACGACTTTTTTGACCGGCCGGTTACGCGCCGCTGATCGAGATTGGCCCGTTTATCTTGGGGATTCAGCCAGCAGCCATTATTCGGAACTGAAACAAATCAATCGCTCGAACGCCCGCCAGTTGCGCCTGGCGTGGGAATACCATTCCGGCGACGCCCGGCCGGACAATCGTTCCCAGATCCAGTGCAACCCTCTGATTGTTGACGGCGTGCTCTACGGCACGTCCGCGCAACTGAAACTCCTGGCGCTCGACGCCGCGACCGGCCAGGAATTGTGGCGATTCGATCCGTTCGGTCAGGAGAAAGACGCCAGCGCGCTCGGAGTTAATCGCGGCGTGGTCTACTGGTCCGACGGGAACGAACGCCGGATTTTGTTCGCCGCTGGCAGCTTTCTGTATGCGATTGATGCCAAAACCGGCCGGCCGATCTCGACCTTCGGCCCCAACGGCCGCGTCGATATTCGCGAAGGTTTGGGCCGCGACCCCAAAACTCTGTTCGTTCTTTCGAACACGCCCGGGATCGTTTTTCGCAACTTGCTGATTTTCGGCACGCGCGTCTCGGAAGGGCCTGGCCCTGCCGCCCCGGGCCACTTGCGAGCGTATGACGTGCGTTCAGGAAAAATCGTTTGGAGCTTCCACACCATTCCGTGGCCGGGCGAACCTGGCTATGCCACCTGGCCGCCGGACGCCTGGAAATATATCGGGGGCGCCAATTGCTGGACTGGCATGGCGCTCGACGAAAAGCGCGGCTGGGTTTTTGTTCCAACCGGCTCGGCGGCGTTCGATTTCTGGGGCGGCAATCGAATCGGCCAAAACCTTTATGCCAATTGCCTGCTTGCGCTCGATGCCGCGACCGGCAACCGCATTTGGCATTATCAGTTCGTCCATCACGACTTGTGGGATCGAGATTTGCCAGCGCCGCCCAATTTGCTAACGGTTCATCGAAACGGAAAAAAGATCGACGCGGTGGCGCAAGTGACAAAAGCCGGATACGTCTTCGTGTTTAATCGTGCGACGGGCGAACCGCTCTTCCCGATCGAAGAACGGCCAGTCGCGTCATCGGACCTCCAAGGTGAATCCGCCTGGCCGACGCAGCCATTTCCCACCAAGCCCGCGCCGTTCGCCCGCCAGCTCTTAACCGTCGAATTGCTAAACACCCTAACGGTTGACACGTACAAATGGGCGCTCGAAAAGTTTGTGCGCGTCCGGCCGCACCTCGCTTTTCTTCCGCCCAGCGCCGAAGGGACGATTATTTTTCCGGGCTTCGACGGCGGCGCGGAATGGGGCGGCGCGGGCACCGATCCGAATCACGGGATTCTTTACGTCAACGCGAATGAGATGCCGTGGATTCTGACCATGGTTCCCACCAAATCGAGCGGCGAGCTCTCGTCCGGACAGCAGATTTACAATCAAATTTGCGCGGCCTGCCATGGCATCAACCGCCAGGGAGACCCAGCGCGGGCTTATCCAACGCTCGCGAACATCGGCCAAAAACTCAAACGGGCGGACATCCTGCACTTGCTGGAAACGGGTCGCGGCAACATGCCTGCGTTCGGCTTTCTCAGCGCGGCACAAAAAGAAGCGGCGGCAGATTTCCTTCTCGGCAGCGAACCGGCGCGGGCCGATGGATTAAATCAATCGCCTGGTGACATCGGCGTGTTGCTGAACGAACCTTACACGCACACGGGTTACAATCGCTGGGTCGACACGAATGGTTATCCGGCTGTCAAACCGCCCTGGGGAACATTGAATGCGATCGATCTTAACACCGGCGAGTACCTCTGGAAAACGCCGCTCGGTGAATTACCCGAACTGAGAGCCAAGGGAATTCCACCGACCGGCACTGAGAATTACGGCGGCCCTGTCGTCACTGCTGGCGGTTTGCTTTTCATTGCTGCGAGCAAGGACGAAATGATCCGCGCGTTCGATCGAGCAACCGGGAAGATCCTGTGGCAAACGAAATTGCCCGCGGGAGGTTATGCGACACCCTCGACCTATTCAGTCCGCGGACGGCAATTTGTTGTGATCGCGTGCGGCGGCGGAAAGATGGGAACCAAGAGCGGCGATGGTTATCTGGCATTTGCGCTGCCGGAATGAAGAGCGAACTTTTCTGTGAACCGTGCCATGGACGTGGCTGAAAACATGAGTTTTCAGGCGAACGCATGTTCCAGTTGCACGCCATCCGGTGGGGCGAGGCTACTGACGAGCCGCCAAAGAGTATCCACCTCCGGCTCGCGAGTATGCTCGCCTTACCTTCACCGCTTCGATGCACCAACCCCATCCGGTGGGGCGAGGCTACTGACGAGCCGCCAAAGAGTATGCACCCCCGGCTCGCGAGTATGCTCGCCCTACCTTGGAAGAACGTGTACCCCGTGTTGAGAAAGAATTGAAAATCAAATGCGCCGCTTTCGTTCGTCCACAACGCCGATTCTCCCGAAGATCGCCTTTACGTTGATCGAGCTTTTGGTCGTGATCGCCATCATTGCGATCCTGGCCGGCTTATTGTTGCCAGCGCTGGCTCGCGCAAAAAGTTTGGCCCGCCAAACCGCCTGTCTTTCCAATCTGCGCCAACTCGGTCTCTCATTCAGCATGTACCTGAACGATCATGGCGATCGATTTCCAGACCGGCGCGACTTGAAATCAACGCTCGGCTATAAGCCTTGGAGCGATTGGCCGAAATCCGATCCGCGCGGAGGTTGGGCTGCCATTGCGCTCAGCAATTACATCGGCAACGATCGGGTCTGGATTTGCCCTGCCCTGCTGGTGTCTTCGCTCCGCGGGGCGACACAATGCTGGCAATCGTTCAGCCCCGCCGCGACCAACAAACTGGTTTCATATTGGCTCTGGCGATTTGATCGTTTTGATGATCCGGTTCCGCTCGATAATTTCTGGGGAAAAACTCCCGAGCAATCGCTGATCGACGCGCGATTGGCCAACAACCCAACGATCGGAAACCCGCAATCACTCGGCGAGGTCGAGTTGATCGTCGATCCGTACTTTCCCAACACCGTGCCGAGCTTGCCGCCGGAACTCAAAGGCCGCGCGGCGCATTCTCGCGGACGGAATTCTCTTTTGCTGGACACGCACGCTCAATTTGTGCGGGACGATCGGCTGCGCTGACGATTTGCCTTGCCATTCCGCGAGGCAACCGGATCAATAACGAGCGACCCAAGATTCGTTACTGATCATCATTCAATTTCCTAAAGTTTATGGTCAAGATTCCCATCCTCCGCTGGGGCCAGCCGTACGAAAGCCTCGAAAGCGACAAGGTCGTTCATTTCATTTCGGGCGAGACACTCGCGGAAGTCAGCCAGGCCAATCCCGGGCTGTTGGCGAAGGACATGAAAAAAGCGCAACGCGCGCGCGAGGTGCTGCGGGAGATTCCGTGCGGGGACCTGGTCCAGATCATGAAAAAGGCGGCGGACCTTTACCGGGATGGGACTCTGGCAATGGGAGATGGCCAACAATCGCCGGACGATTTTGCCCGCCAGCAATCCGCTTCAACGGGCCTGCCCGAGCACATGTGCAAGGCCAACATGTCCAAGAACCATTTTGTGCTTTCGAACATGGAGCGAATTCTCGACTGCCTCACACGGGGATTGGATTTGGAAATTTTGAGCCGCGGTTACGGGATGGAATCGCGCGGGGTGGTGGTGAGTTATCAAGCGCAATCGCCCGTGCTCGGGCTGGTGCTGCCGTCGAATTCGCCTGGGGTGCACACGCTTTGGATGCCGGTGATCCCGATGCAAATTGGGCTCGTGCTCAAGCCCGGCCCGCAAGAACCGTGGACGCCGTACCGCATGGCCGCTGCTTTTATCCAAGCGGGCGTGCCGCGCGAAGCGATTTCAATTTATCCAGGCGGCGGCGAGATGGGCGCAGAAGTGGTCAACCGCTGCCGCCGCGTGAAGATTTTCGGAAGCACGGAAACGGTGAAGCGGTACGAGGGCAACCCGCGGGTCCAAGTTCACGGGCCGGGCTTCAGCAAGATCCTGCTCGGGGATGACGTGGTGGATCATTGGGAAAAGTATATCGATCTGATGGCCGACAGCATTTATCTGAACAGCGGCCGCGGCTGCATCAATTGTTCGGGAGTCTGGGCTTCGCGCCACACGAAAGAAATTGCGGAAGCCTTGGCAGCGCGGCTCGGGCCGATCGATGCCAAACCGCCGGAGGATCCAACTGCGGGTCTGGCGGCCTTCACGGTTCCTGGCCAGGCGCAATCGATTAACAATTCGATTTTGGAAAAAGCGAAGGAGGAAGGAGTGACCGACGTGACCGCCAAGTTTGGATCGCGTCTGGTCGAAAAACCGCATTGCGCCTATCTGCGCCCCTGGGTCCTGCACGCCGACTCGCCCGAGAGGAAAATTGCTCAAACCGAGTTCATGTTCCCGTACGCCACAGTGGTGCAATGTTCGCAAGCGGAGATGATCGAGAAAATCGGTTCGACGCTCGTTTGCAGCGCCATCACGAATGATAAGGCCTGGGAACGGCAATTGATCGACGCAACCAACATCGATCGGCTGAACATCGGCGCGATACCGACCATCCAACTGAATTGGCTCCAGCCGCACGAAGGGAACATTGTGGATTTCCTCTTTCGCGCCCGCGCCTTCCAGGCGCCGCCGGAAAAATTGGAGAAAGCCGGCTGAGTCAGGAACGCAGCGTTCACGCTGCAGCTATTGCAGCCAGGTTAAAGCGGGGCGCGACGTCGTTTGGATGAACGCTCGTTCCGAGGCGAAGCGGGCACGCCCGGCTGATTCGCTGCCGTCCAGAAACGCAACGAAATCCAACTCCGCTTCGGGCTTGCCGCGTTCCTGGGCGAATTTGCGCACGAGTTCGATGGCGGGCATTGTTTTGCGCCCGAGCACCGGCACGAGGTTGAAGTGCAATTCGCTGTCGTAAGTGTGATAAATCAGTTCCGTGCAAACCAGTTTGTCTTCGCTGAAAAAATCGAAGTCAAAGTCGTACGGTTTGCCCAGATGACTGAAAGCTCGCGCAATGCATTCGCGCAGCTTTTCCGGAGACAAGCGCGGCCGAAGGGCCGCCGCGGAATCGGCGCCGCCAATCGAATGTTCGAGCGAAGAAAACACCACGCCTTCGCTGACTGATTCCACGATCACGTGAGCGCGGCCGGTTTCATCCCGTTTGATGAACTCCGCCCAGTGCGGCGCGACGCGTGGATCCCGGTCCAAACCCATCGCAATCAAATCCTGTTCCGTCCCGACGTAGAGCGCCGAATGCGGCCAGTACCCCGGCAAAAAGGCGTTCGACAAAAACCAATTTCTTCGCTCGAGCAGGATATCCCCCGGCTTCAAAACCCGGCGCAGGCGCAGCAACTGCTCGGGACCGACGAGCGACCGGCCAGCCCGGGGTTCACGGATTTTGGTGTCTCCAATCCAGGCGTAGAAAAAGTCGCGCGCCTGCGTGGCGGCCTCTTTCGGCAGAAACGTAGCGCCGCTCACCAAGTCGCCGGCCGAGCTTTTCGCGACCGCGGCGGAATCACCAGCGCGCCGTTCCCGAGCGCGCCGAATTGTTTCGTGGAATTTGTCGAAGGGCGGGCCGGCTAATCCCAATCGGCGGAAGTTCGCGCGCCGAGCCTCATACTGCGCATCCGCGCGAGCGAGCATCTGGCGGGTGGATGCGCTGGAAAGGTTGCGCTCGACCATATCGAGAACGCCTGCGGGAATTCCCCAACGCGGCTCGGCTTCATTTAATTTGCGGCGGGCTTGGGGCGTTTTGCCGAAATCAGCGACAAAACTCGAGGACGCTTGGAACAACGCCGCGCCCGCGGCATAGGCATCCAGAAACGCCCGCAGCTGCAACCGCGGAAAAGCGATCTCGTCATAATTCTGGTAAGTCCAAATGATCCTCAACAAAGCGGTTCGGCTATTCAGATACGGGAGCAGGAGCTGGCGAATGGCATCGGTGTCGCTCTCGCGGTAAAAAGAGCGTTTGCCCGAGGCGAACTCGGATTGCAACGCACGCGCCCGACGGTCGAGCGATTCGAGCTCGACGACAATCTGTTCGAGCGCGCGCTCGTCTCGCTCGAGACGCGTCTGCAATGCGCCCGGAGTGGCAGCGGCCCAGTTCATTCCGGGCTTCACGATCGCGGGCGCGTGTTCGAACCGGAAGATCAACGCGGAAATAATCAGCAAGAGAAAAACCCCCGCGGCCGCCGCGCTCCAAAGCCTGAGCCCGGTTTTTCGGGGCGAACCCAACACGGGCGCGAGCGTCCCCGCGCCCACCGCCTTGCGATAATCGGCCGCCATCATTTCCAACCGATCGCGCAGCGCGGCATGTTCGCGCCGCAATTCGTTCAATAATTTTGGCCTGAATTGAAGCGCCAGCGCGCCGGCCCAATAGTGGGCTTCCCGGCTCGCGCCGCGGAAAAAATTGAGCGCGAAAACGCCGGCAAAGGGCATCAAGAGAGTCCAGGTCCAAGCGACCCAGGAAACGAAATAGCCGTCCAATAAAAACCAAACCAGCAGGTACCAACCGAAATAAACCGGCAGCCCAATGAGCAACCGCGCCAGCGAGATCGTCATCTGGCCTGGCGGGCTGAACTTCCGAGCGAGCGTGCGAACGAGCAAGAAGGGAAAGAGATGATGGGCCGCCCCTAGGAACGCGGGAATGAAGGCCGGGAAAATTGCCAAGGCCCGCTGGAAGAATTCGCGTCCCAAAGCCCAGCCTCGCTGGCACAGGTTAGGCGAACGCAAATCGCACCCGGCCTGCTCGAGTCGAAGACGATGCGCTTCGATGCGCTGGGCCATTTCCTCGGCGCGCGGCCGATCCGCTTCGAGAAAAAAATTGATCGCTTCGGCCAGCCGCTTCCGTTGCCGAACCCCCGCGAACGGCTCATCGTTTTCCGGTGACCCGACCGGCAGGAGCGATTCCAAATCGTCAACGAACGGCTGCCATTCTTCCTCATTGAGATGGATCACGACCTCTTTGAGATGGCGATCGATTTCAGCCGTGAGCGCTCGAATGGTCTGGGGCGCCTCCGGGAGCTGTCCGCTTAGCCAGGTCCCGAGGGTGATCGGCTGGCCAACACAAACCCAGACGCCGGAGCGGAATCGGTCTTTGCTCTCGTAGTTCAACCCCAGCGGCACGATCTGCAACGCCGTCGCTCCTTTGCAAAAAGCCTGCAACGCCATTCGCGCCGCGCCGGAGCGGACTTTGTCGACTTTCAATGCGTCATGGCTCTTGCCCTCGGGGAACAAGCCGACAGATTCGCCGGTGGCCAGGAAACTTGCCGCCAGGTCGATCGTTTCGAGGTTTCGTCCAACTTGCGCGCGATCGTCCACGCCTCGAAACGCCGGCAACATTCCGACTGCGGCCATCAAAGGCCCTAACGCCGGAGTTTGAAACAGCGGCGCTTTAGCCAGAAAATGCACCGGCCGCTGCGTTGCGATTCCAACAATCACCGGATCGATTAGTGAGTTTGGGTGATTCGCGACAAAGAGAATTGGCCCGGAACCCGGAAGCCGCTCTCGATGGAAGACTTCGATCCGTGGGAAATAAAACTGAACGAGCTTGCGCGCCGCGCGGCGGGCAAGATGACCGGCAAGGATTTGAAACCGATTCATGGCCTCTCCCGCACCTGCGTTTCCGCGAGGTCGACGGAGTCTAATCGAGTGTCCGCGCCAGTCAACGTTATAGGCCGGTCCATGGAATGGCGATGCATGTGGGCTCGTCCCTTTTTCGCGGGACAACCCATTATATCGGCACATTTGGCAGAAGGTTGAGAGCCGGGTTCATGCGAACACCGAATGAAGCCCAAGCGGTTTTCCCGATTTGTTTTTCAGGGAATCCCCTGATGGACAAAAAACCAAAGAATCTTTTTAATCCGAACCATGCGCGGCAGACCCCGCGCGGATATTGGGGAAACAAAAGGCGACTCTAGAGTGGGGGGTCGCCTTTTTTGTTTTCTTTTTTTGAAGAACTCTTCGCGGATTCAACCGGAACAGTCCAACGCCGAGCCTGAACTCAGCTACAAAACGTTCAAGCCGGTTCACTCGTCTACCCTAAGAACCCAAGAGGATTAAAATCAGATGGAATCGCCGCAGCTGCGTCCTTGTATCCAGGAATGATGTCGTTGAGCAGCGCGGGGTCGTCGCCGAAGTGCTTTGTGAAAATCTCGCCGAAAACCGACCGGAAATCCGTCAGCCGGCCGAGATACCGGCCACGCTTGTTGAACATATCGCCCTGTTTCCAGTTGCCGCTATCGCAATTATAAATCCCGCCCTTAACGCCTCCCCCACCGACAAACATAACGCTCGACTCAGCGTGGTCAGTCCCGCGGCTGCCGTTTTCAATCGAGGTGCGGCCAAATTCCGTCATCGTGACAATGACGATTTTGTCCCACTGATCTTGCAGGTCGCGGTAGAGCGCTTGAAAACCTTGCGCCAGAGTTTTGAGAAGCGAAGCTTGCGAGCCGTTAATCTGGCCCTGGTTCGTGTGCGTGTCCCATCCGCCGATGTTCAACCCCAGCACACGGGCGGGCGTTCGTTTGAACAGCATCGCCGCTTCTTGCAGTTTGGCGCCAAATGAACCGGCCGGATAAACCGCGCCGTTGGCCGGGATGTAATTGCCCGCCGCCGCGGCGTTCTGCAGCGTCTCAATCGTCGCGCCCAGCAGTTGCCCGGTTTGATGAACTAACCCGCGATAGTTTTTTCCAAGCTGGTCCGGCGGGCCGCCGTACACGCCGAGCAAGCCCGCGCCGTCTGTTCCAAAACTGGCATTCGGCAAATCGCCCAAGAATTTTTGGGCTTTCGCAGGCGTGCCCAAGAAACTGAAGTCGGCCGCCTTCTCAAAGTTCGGCAGCGGCTTAGGCCCTTTCAAGGCGACCATTTGCGAACTCGACAGCGCCGCGGCCACAAATGAATTGTTTTTGTCCGTGAGGTTGACGGTGTGCTCGATGTGGCGGTAAATGAACCCTTCTTCCAAATTCGAATTTCCGGGCACGCCATTCTCCCAATACTGCTGGCTGTCGAAGTGCGAGCGCGATTGGTTGGCATAACCAACCCGATGGATCACCGCCAGGTTTCCTGGACCAGCCTGGCCGTTCAAAGCCGCTTTGTTGTAAATCTCCATCAGCGGCTGGAGCGCTGGGTGCAGCTGAGCGAACCCGTTGCCGCTATCGAGCCCCTGGTTTTCCGGCACGAACAACGTCGGGCGGTTGGTTGTGTTGTAATCCGGATCGCCGCGGGGAATCAGCGTATTCAGCCCGTCGTTGCCGCCGCGCTGGAAGATAAAAATCATCTTCTTGTCCAGCTCAGGATCAGCGGCGAGTAGCTGGCGGTTCCACAGCATCGGGCTGAAAAAGTTAAGGCCTAAAGCCCCGCAGCTGAGGGAACCCGCCTTGAGAAAATGGCGTCGACTGATCTTCATAAATTAAATCTGTTCGGCAATAATCCGGTTATTGGTACTGCCATTCTGGGAGCGATAAAATCAAGCCCACCAAGTCCTGCACGCGTGAAATGTAATCAGCAGCTTTTGGGTCGAGTGGCTTGGGCCGGCCTGCCTCATCGGTGCCCGCGAACTGCGCCAGCAATTTCTTTTGGCCGTCCGTCAACCTGCCGTCGTACAGCATGCGATTGAAAAAATTCACGATCGAATCGGCGCTGTCGAGTTGGTGGGCTTTCAGAAAATCAGCCGGTTTCCAGCGAATGACCGTCCCGACGTTGCCCGCCAAAGTCTGACCGAATTTGATTCGCTGCAGCAATGTGCTGGTGTCCATCCAATCTTTGCCCAGCTCGGACCACCCGTCCGGATCGTCGCGCGTGAACAGATCCATCCCCAGCTTCGAATTGAACGCGGGCAATCCGTTCCCGGCCAAGTCCGCTTCCAAAGCCCGGCCGCTGCTGTTGATAAACTCGACCGGCGTTTTGATTTTTGCCCGATACGCCCGCGCGCTCCAAAAAAAGTTCGCCTGGTTTTGCGGGTCTAAAATCGCCTCGAGCACCGCTCGGATGTTTCCTTGAGGATTGGTCGAACGCCACGCCGCGATGGCGTCGTCCATCAGCTTTCGCAAACCAGCCGGGGCGGACCCGTCGCGATAACTTTCCATCGTGATTTCATCGGAAACGAACTTGTTGATCAGCTTCAGACAAATGAATTCACTCGCGGAAGGATGCCGCACAATCGCGTCGATGACATCGATGCCATCCTTCACTCCGTCAACGCCAGTCCGTCCGGCAGGGATTTTCAATTCGTAGGGAGTTCCTTCAAACAGCACTTTGGCCGTGGCATCGTGTTCGTCCGGGTTGAATCGAAACGTCCAAACGCCGTTCGGATCGCCGTTTTCCAAGCTGCCGGGCAGTTGCTGGCGCACGATCAGCTTCGGATGGATCGACAGGTCCGAGCTGTTCAAAGTGACGTTGTGAACTTCGATCGCGAGAATGTTCGCCTCCGGGGCCGGCCGCAACAGCCCGGTGAATTCGCGCAAGCTGAAAAAGTCCGTCGGCAAGGTCACTTCATGATCGGCCGTGGCGGTGGTGTTGTAGCGCGGCGGTGTTCCTGTGTTCGCCATCGACTTGCTGCGCGCCACTTCCACGCCGTTCACATACGCGACAAATCCATCATCATACGCCACCGACAGCAGGAGGTTGTCGAGTTGGTCGGGATTCTGAATCGTAAATGGCCGGCGCAAATAGACCGAAACGTATTTCCCTTGCATGTCCGTCAGAACGGTGGCGTCGTCATTATCGCCGTAACCAATGCTCGTCGCGCCCGCCAGCCAGGCCGCGTCGTTGAAATCGAGGTCGGCCCAATGTGTCGTGGCGGCTTTGTTCGCATCGGGGCTCGGCTCGGCCGTTCCTTTAAAGTATTTCCAGCCCGGCCCATCATTGAGAAGAACGGTGTCGGCGAACTGGACGCTCGGCTCCGTCGGCGGAGTTCGAGCTGACGCTGGGAACGGCAATTTTTCGTTCGGCCAAACCTTGCGAAGGCCCCAACCGGTAAAGCATTTGGCGAGCTGCTCGATGTCCTTTTGCGTGTAGCGATTGTCCACGCCGAACGCAAACAGTTCGAATATTTCCCGCGCGTAATTTTCGTTGGCCGTTCCTTTGACGTTCAACACGCTGTCCAAATACACCAGCATCGACGGGCTCGTCGCGCTGTAGAGAAGGAGATCGCCGAAATTGCCGAGGGCGTTCTCGTAAAAAAACTGATACTCCGAGTAAGAATTTTGGGCCGCTTCCAAGGCCGCTTGGGCCGGCGGCATCGCATCCAGCGCGTCCGAATTCTCCAAGTCATCCAGATACTTTTCGTCCTTGTCGTAATCCGTCGTGAAATGGTTTTGCCAAAACTCACCGAGGACCCCTTGCAACTGTTTGTCGGAATAGACTCCGCGCACGTGGACCAACTGCTGCAGGTCCGTAATGGTTTTGATCCGCTTCACCGTCGGCAAGGGCAAGGGCGTTCGCGTCAGCAACTCGGGAATCATGCTGAGATCGCTGCTGGTCAGGCTGGCGTTATGGACTTGAATCGCGAAAACATTGTCGCCCGCGACGAGCAAACTTTTTCGCGCTGTCACATCGATGTCCTCGGGATTGCCCGCTTCGTGATCGGCTGAAGCGGCTTGGTTGAAGCGCGGCGGCGTTCCGGTCACATTCTTCCGGGCGACCTCGACGCCGTTCAGATAGGCCACAAATCCATCATCATAATCGACGCGGAAAATGAGCCGGTCCACCTGTTGCGGGTCCCGCACGAAAAACTTCTTGCGCAGGTAAACCGTCAGATAGCCCGGCTGGCCAGGCGACGTGGCGGTCGCTTGGACTTGTTGCATGTCGCGCAAAACGGTTTTGTCATCGCCATCGCCATAGCCGATGCCAGTTGGCCCCTGCAACCAACTCGCATCGTCAAAAGCAGATTGCTTCCAATCCGTCGGCGGCTCGATTTGCCCCTTGAAATAACGCCACGTGCTCCCCACCGGAATCAACACGTTCTCCTGGACCGGTTGGTAGTTCATGAACAATGCGCTCTCCTTGGCGGCGAGGACCGCGTTGTCGCTCATATTCTCCGGGTGCAACTGCTGCGCGAGATACGCCATTACCCCCGCCGCCTCTGCAGCCGCTAACGAAGCCGGGCTTGGACCATACCCCACCCGGTTCAGGACATGGCCGATTTTTTGCGCCGAGGTGAGGTTCGCAACTTCCGATTCAGCGCTGTAATCCGCCGAAAAAAAATCAGCTCCCGAAAACATCGCCGCCGGGATTGTCTGGTCTTGTCCGGCGCGCACGCGCAGAACCGTTGGCCCATTTGAGAAGGGGAGGTGAAAGGTGACGACGGCTTGCTGCCCGCTCACCGGACCCGAGACAAACGCCCGCCAATCAGCGGCGCCTTCGGTTTTTCCTTCCAGGAGAGCGTGGTGATTCCCGAACGGGATCAATGCGGAGACGGCGACGCCGGTTGGGTCAGTGCGCACGCCGGTGATAACGGGCCGTTCGTCTTGGGCAAAGATTCCCACCGCGGAGCAGAGGGCAACGACAACTTTGCAAAATGCTTCAAGGCAAAACCCACGCGTCTTCATTTTTGAATTCACAACTCTTGCAGTCATTTCAAGCAATAACAAGGCCAAGAAATGTGTAAAGCCTCGTGGCTGAAGCCTACGTTCCGATGCTGTGCGGTTAGGGCTCCCGCCAGGAACGCAGCCTTCAGGCTGCAGTCGAGGCGTTGCGCCAATGCCATCGTGATTACTCTTCGGCTGCCCGTCCTCCGTAGCACCCAAGCGGAAGGCACGCTGTTGCGGATAGATCTTTCCCCTTGGCCGATCTCGTTAAGCGGGCGACTTACTGCGGAGGGTGGACAGGCTGAAGCCGCCGCGAGGGCGCCCGGCCCGCCGCACATCCGTGGCGCGTTTTTCATCCAGGGGTCGCATTTTTCGTTGCAGCCACTATTCTTCCACGAACGTGGCGCACAAAATCAGCGCGGGTTTGCTCATGTTCCGGCGGCCTCCAAGCGGGCTGGAGGTTTTCCTGGCCCACCCGGGCGGACCGTTCTTCAAAAACAAAGACGCGGGCCACTGGACCATCCCCAAAGGAGAGCTTGACCCGGGTGAAGAGCCTCTCCACGCGGCCATTCGCGAGTTTCAGGAAGAAATCGGCCTTGCCCCACCGCTCGATGCTGCATTCATTCCTCTCGGGCAAATCGAACAGAAGGGCGGGAAGATTGTTCACGCCTGGGCCTTCGCCGGAGATTGGCCGGAGGGAAAAGCGCCCGGCTGCAATCATTGCCAGGTCGAATGGCCGCCGCGCTCCGGCCACTTCATTCAGATTCCTGAAATTGATCGCGTCGCATTCTTCGATTTGCCCACGGCGCGAATCAAACTGAAAGACCGGCAACTCCCGTTTCTGGACAGGCTGGAAGAGGGAGCTAATTGAGAGCGCCCTCAACTCAGCAGATCCATCGCGCGCTGTAATTTTTCCCGTTTGCCAAGCCAATCGGCCAGCCGCTGCTGATGCTCCTGCAGCACGTTGGCCGGAACTTTCTGGACGAACGCCGGCTGATCGAGCTTCTGCTTTACTCTGCCAATCTCCGTGTCGATTTTGGCGAGCTCCTTCTCCAGACGATTCTTTTCCGCAGCCGGATCAATCAATCCTTCCAACGGGAGATACAACTCGCCGAAGATCGAATGAACCGACGGCGTTCCCTTGGCCGGCTGAAAGTCGCTCCGCACTTCGAGCGCCTCCGCGTTGAGCAACAGTTTCAGCACCGCGGTTTCTTCCGCTGGCCAATCGATCGTCGGTCGAAGCACGAATGTGATCTTTTTGTTGGCCGCGATATTGAATTCCCGGCGCAAGTTCCGGCCTTGGCCTACCAAATCGTATTTCGCGTTGACGAATTGTTCGTCGGCATCGGTCAGCCCGTAATGCGATTTGAAATTGTCGTCCAACGGCTTTGGCCAATGCGCGAACATGATCGAGTCACCGCCCTGCTCTGCTGGCAACTCCTGATGAAACCCCAGCCCGTGCCACAGTTCTTCCGTGATGAACGGCAGGAACGGATGAAACAACCGCAGCGTGTTCGAGAGGACGAAATCAACCACCGCGAGCTTGGTCGCTTTCCGTGGAGCGTCTGAGCCGGTGAGCACCGCTTTGCTGGCTTCGAGGTGCCAATCGCAATATTCACTCCAGAAAAAGCGGTAAAGCGTCTGCGCTGCTTCATTGAACTTGTAATCAGCGAACGCGGCGTCGAGCTCGCGAATCGCGCGGTCCAGCCGGAGCAAAATCCATTTGTCGTCGCTCGACAGCAGCGCCGGATCAATTTCGCCCTCGGACTCGCCTCCTTGCAATTGGCGGAACCGGCAGGCATTCCAAAGTTTGTTGCAAAAATTCCTTCCGAGTTCGACGTGTTGCTCGTCGAACAACACATCCTGCCCCAGCGGCGCCGATCGCATCACGCCAAAGCGAAGCGCATCGGCGCTGTATTTTCCGATCAGTTCAAGCGGATCGGGCGAATTGCCGAGGCTCTTGGACATTTTCCGCCCAGCCTTATCGCGAACGATGCCAGTCAGGTAAACGTCCCGAAACGGTTTTTGGGCCGTGTACTCGAGCCCCGCCATGATCATTCGCGCGACCCAGAAAAATAAAATGTCCGGCCCGCTCACGAGGGCGGTCGTCGGATAAAACTTCGCCTTGGTACCGGCGTCCATCGTCGCGAACGGCCAGAGCCAGGCGGAAAACCAGGTGTCGAGCACGTCCGGGTCCTGCTCCCAATCCGGTCCAGGCGTTTCGACCTGACAGCGCAGTTCGCTGCCGCGGCGCCAAACCGGAATCCGGTGCCCCCACCAGAGCTGCCGGCTGATGCACCAATCCTGAATGTTCGCGAGCCAATGGTCGTAGACTTTGTGCCAGCGCTCGGGAAAAAATTTCAGCTCGCCGCGCGCGGCGACTTGCCGGGCTTTATCGACGCTCGGATATTTCAAGAACCACTGCTCGGACAAGCGCGGCTCGATCGGCACTTCCGCTCGCTGCGAATAGCCGACGTTATTTTGGTACGGTTCCTCTTTTTCCAAAAGGCCAAGCTCGTTCAATTTTTCAACGGCCACTTTGCGGGCTTTGAATCGGTCGAGCCCGGCCAGGTCTTTTCCTCCAGCCGCGTTCACCGTCGCGTCCGGGTTCAGAATATCAATCACCGGCAACCGATGGCGTGTGCCGATCTCAAAATCGACTTTATCGTGTGCCGGCGTCACTTTGAGGACTCCGGTGCCAAAACTAAAATCGACCTGGTCGTCGCCGACGATGGGAATGAGTTTTTGTTCGCACGGGAATTCGGCCGGCAACGGGCGCAGCACGTGCAGCCCGATCAAATCTTTGTAGCGGGGGTCTTTTGGATTTACCGCGATGCCGGTGTCGCCCGGAATCGTTTCGGGACGTGTGGTGGCGATGGTCAGGAATGTCCCGGGCCGCTCCGCAATTTCGACTTTGAAATGGTAGAGCGAGCCCTGCTGCGCTTTCATGTCGACCTCCTCGTCGGAAAGCGCCGTCAGCGTCACAGGGCACCAGTTCACCATCCGTTTTCCGCGATAAATCAGCCCCTTGTTGAACAGGTCCACAAATGTTTCCGCAACTGTCCGCGAAAAAGCCTCGTCCATGGTGAACCGTTCGCGGGTCCAATCGCACGAGCAGCCAAGTTTCTTGAGCTGATCGATGATGATCCCGCCGTGCTTTTCTTTCCATTCCCAGACGCGCTTCAAAAACTCGTCGCGGCCAATGTCGCGGCGGGACTTGCCTTCTTCTTTTTTGATTTTCTTTTCAACCACCACCTGAGTGGCGATCCCGGCGTGGTCCGTGCCCGGGAGCCAAAGCACCTCCTTGCCGTCCATGCGGGCTTTGCGCGCCAGAATATCTTGAATCGTGTTATTCAAAACGTGGCCCATGTGCAGAATCCCTGTGACATTCGGCGGCGGAATGACGATCGAGTAGGCCGGCTTGCGCGATTTTGGATCGGCCACAAAGGCCTTGCGGTCGAGCCAGAATTGATACCACTTCGATTCGACCGCTTGCGGTTCGTAAACTTTTGGAATTTCAGGCATGGTGCAAACTCGTTTCCAGGGACAGGCTCCGGCGCATCCCGATTTTTGCGCAGGAATTTAGCATGCCGGGTGGTTTTTCCCACCGGAATTTCAGGGCCGCTCAAATTGGTAAGGGGGCCAGCCTGATCCGTCCGGCTCTCTTGCCCGTAATCCGTGGAGATCAAGATCAAGATCAAGAACGAGAGCAAGAGTATCTGCAAATGCGTGCTCGTAAGATCATGGACGGTTTCCACGGAGCGTCCCCGCAGCCCAGGCGCCGGAACGAGGCCTTCAGGCTGCAGCGTCGGGCAGAGCGGTTCATGGGCTACGAGCAAGTCCGAGCGAAACAGGGAGCTTCCCATGAACGATCAAAACCGACCGTTGCCAAATCCAGGCGCACGTGCATCCAGATTTGGCAGACCAAATCCCGATGCACGTGCATCACAGTTTGGCAGGTGTGAATTTCGCGTGAATAGCGGGTGAATACTTTTTGATAACCTCACCTTCCACTCACTCACTCGGCGGTTATCATCACCGGCAAACCAGATGCAAACGCCAACCAAAAAAAGCCACGAACTCACGCTGAAAGACCGGTTGTCACGCCTGACCTTCCAGCAAGCTTGCAAACTTCTAGGTGATTGCGGCCAAAAACTGATTCAGCGCGGCGGGGCCATCGAGATCGATATGGCCGCGCAGGTTCGCCTGGATGATGAAGCTCTCCAGGTAAGCTTTCCCGGAACTCCAGGAACGAACGGCCACGCCACCGCCAGAATCGAACGAGCTGCTGACGCACGCGATTATTTGCGTTGGCGCTGCAGCGCCTGCCAAACCGCCTGCGAACATATCGGCGCCGCCTTCGCCCTGGCCCTGGAAGATAAACTGGCGCTTGGCTTGGCCGCTCCACCACCCGACAGAATTCCTGTGGAAAGCTTGAGCGACGAACAACTCGTCCTCCAAGCCCTCGCCGAGCGGGAGGAACGCGCGCGTTTGGAAAAAATGGAGCTCCGGTCGGAAGACCCGGAACGGCTTTGGACCGATTACACAACCACCAGCGCGTTGTCAGGAAAAACGTACCGGCTGGCTTTGCGCGGCTGGGAACGGGGCCAGTCGTTTTGTTCCTGCCCGGACTTTCGGAAGAACACGCTCGGCACCTGCAAGCATATTTTAAATGCGCTTGGAAAGTTGAAGCGCCGGTTTCGCGGGAGCTCTCACGAGGCATACGTGCCAAAGCAGATCGCAGTTCATTTGCGCTACGGCGAAGATCTCGAATTGCGGTTATCGCTCCCGCCGAATCTCAACGGCCGGGCCTGGCCGATCGTTGCCGAACTCAAAGATCGACCGATTACCGATTGCCACGATTTGCTCAAACGCATTCGCCAGCTCGAGTCCGAAAATTATCCTGTCCAGATTTATCCCGACGCGGAGGAGTACATCCAACACCGGCTCTTTCAAAAAACGATCCAAGCCAAAGTTGCCGCTATCCGGGCCAATCCGGCGGCGCACCCGCTTCGCACCGAACTGCTCAAAACGGAATTGCTGCCGTATCAGCTCGACGGCATCGCCTTCGCCGCGGGCATGGGCCGAGCCATTCTCGCCGATGACATGGGGCTTGGAAAAACAATCCAAGGAGTCGGTGTGGCGGAATTCCTCGCGCGCGAAGTCGATATTCGCAAGGTGCTCGTGATTTGCCCGGCTTCGCTCAAATCGCAATGGCAAGCGGAGATTCGCCGGTTTTCCGAACGCGATTGCCAGCTGGTCATTGGCGGCATGCGCGACCGCAGAGTGCAATACGGCAATGACTGCTTCTTCACGATCTGCAATTACGAACAGGTGCTGCGCGACATTCTCGCCATCGAACAGGTCCGATGGGATTTAATCATTCTGGACGAAGGTCAGCGGATCAAAAACTGGGAAGCCAAGACCAGCCGGATCATCAAAGGGTTGAAATCGCGGTTTGCGCTAGTCCTGTCCGGCACTCCGCTCGAGAACCGCCTTGATGAATTGTTTTCTGTCGTCGAGTTCATCGATGACCGGCGGTTGGGACCGGCCTTTCATTTTTTCAACCGGCACCGCCTGGTCGATGAACGCGGAAAAGTGCTCGGCTATAAAAATCTCGATCTATTGCGCGAACGGCTCAGACCGATTCTGCTCCGGCGCACCCGCCAGCTGGTCATGCAACAATTGCCGCCGCGCGCGACCGAAATCGTCCGCATCCCTCCAACCGACGAGCAACTCGAGCTGCACGGATCCCACATGTTCATTGTCGGCACAATTGTCCATAAAAAATTCATCAGCGAAATGGATCTGCTCCGGCTGCAAAAGGCGCTGCTCATGTGCCGGATGTCCGCGAATGCCACCGGCTTGGTCGATAAGAATTTTCCCGGGCATTCGAGCAAGCTGGAAAAGCTGGACGAGTTATTGGGCGATTTGGCGCAGGAAGACGGCCGCAAGCTGATTCTGTTTTCCGAATGGACGACCATGCTCGATTTAATCGAGCCGCTCCTGACGAAACACAAAATGCCTTTCGTGCGTTTGGACGGCCAGGTGCCGCAGAAAAAACGCCAGGAATTGGTCCACGAATTTCAAACGGATCCGCGCTGCCAAGCGTTCATCACCACCAATGCAGGCTCGACCGGCCTGAACTTACAAGCCGCCAATACGGTCATTAATGTCGATTTGCCCTGGAATCCAGCCGTCCTCGAACAGCGCATCTCGCGCGCGCATCGCATGGGACAGAAACAACCGGTGCAGGTTTACATTCTGGTCACCGAGCAGACGATCGAAGAGAATTTGCTCGCGACTTTATCCGCCAAGCACGAACTGGCGCTGGCCGCTCTCGACGCTAATTCCAAAGTCGATTCCGTCGATCTGCAGAGCGGAATGGAAGAGCTGAAACGGCGGCTCGAAGTGTTGCTGGGCGCCAAACCCGAAGCCCCCATCGACGAAACGGAAAAGGCGCGCGCACAACTCGCCGCCCAACAACAAGCCCAGCGCGAACGAATCGCCCTCGCGGGCGGACAACTGCTCAGTTCCGCGTTTGCTTTTCTGGGCGAATTGCTGCCAGGCCAAATTGAAAACGACGAATCGCGGCGAATGAGCGCGCTGTTTCAGTCACAGCTCAATCAGTGTCTCGAGAAGGACGAGAAAGGCCAGTTCAAGCTGACGGTCACCTTGCCTGATCCCGCGGCGATCGCGCACATTGCGAACTCGCTGGCGAAGCTGGCCGCCGCAGCCCCGGGAGCTTGATCTTAGGAAGATTAGCGGGGCGCTTCGAATTAACGGGATTTTTGATTCGGCGCCTCGATGGCCTTGGAATCCCGCTAATTCGAAGCGACCGCGAATTAAAGAAAAATCAAAGTGCAAATTGAAGCCGCCAGTGCCCGCGTGATTAGCCCTGTTGCTGTTGCTTAAGGGCGAGCAACCGCAACCGATCGATTGCATCCTGCTCACGATAGGTTTCCTTGCTGGCAGTTTGCTTCCGTGGCCTCCACGAGAATATCCACATCCTCAGTCGCGCGCACGAGACCATGAAGGATGCAGGCCTGTGCTCCACAAATAAAGTAGTTGGCGCGGGCCTCGTTGAGCAGTTGGCAGACGCGAACCAATGGAGGTTTAGGTTCCACGTCTCACCAGAGCCTCGGATTGCGTTGTGCTTTGCGCCACCGCTCGTAATCTTCGCGCGTCCTCGCTTTGAACACAAACCCCCGCGGACGTGGATATGGATTTAGCAAGTCAACTTGCGCCTGAAGGACAGCCGCTCGGCGGAGGGCTTCTTCGGGCGCGATCGGCGCCAAATCCTCACTCGTCCGCCGCTGGCCGACGATTTTCATAAACGGACCTTAACCGATGATCGGTCATTGGAAAAGGATAGCGTCGGCTCTTCCAACGGGGAACCGGAGTATTTGCGAAGCAGTCGGGATAAGCCGTGTCTCCTGAAGCATGCAACAGAAATGTTGTTGCTCGGACCACAATTTGGCACCATCGCCGCATGGCTTTTCGCATTCACGATAGTGTCCTGCGCGGGGAAATCGACAACCGGCAGAAAGGAATCGTGCGTGGAAAAATTTGGATCGAGGGCCGAGCGGAACCGATTGTCCTTGACCTCAAAGGCAACGCGCATCCGGACCTCGCTGGCTGTTTGCTGACCTTTACGAATCCGCTCGAGCGCATTCTCCACCCGCACCTCGATTCGCTCCACTCGCTCCAGCGTGGCACGATCGGCGACTTGACCGCGTCTCGCAAGGTTCGCGTCTTCGACGTTCCAATCGAGGAGGCGCTGGAAATGTCTCGGCGGGGAGAAAAGCCTCCCGAGCACATGGCCAACAGCCTTTATCTCGAATGGTTCAGTCAGGCCAACGGGCGGGTTGTGGTCGAAAGCGCGGATTATGAACTCACCATTTCGCCGCCGGAATGGCGGCTGAGCCCCGCGGAGAACGAACAACGAGCCAAAGACGCCGCAGCTGGGATGGGCGATTTCCTCCGAAGATTAACGGAAGCGATCGACGCCCAAAAGCGCGGTCAAAAGGACCCGGAGGCTAAATGGGACGAGCACGATTACGAAAAGTTCATGCGAGAGTGCGACGCCCGCTCCGAAAAATACCGCGAGCTGTTGGATAAATACGGCGATTCCGACGAAGCCCACGAACGCATCGCAGAGGAAATGGGCTGGAACGAGGACGAAGACGAGAACGACGGGGACGAGCGGATGTCCATCGAGGAAATCAACGCAATCTGCGAAGCCGCCGCGGAAGAACCATTGCCTGAGCCGGACCCCGCCCGCGAAGGAATCGATTGGATCCGCACGCAAGAGGGGGAAATCCGGCACCCATTGCAGAATCGTTGCTTCGAGAGCGCGCTCAAGGTCTGGCGGCAGGTCGATCAGGAATTAGGACTCGACCGCGCGGAAGATAAAGATTTGGACCAATTCGTTTTCGAATTCCAAACCACGGGCGCCAAGCTGGCCGGAGCGCTTAACGGGATCGCCCAGGAACGCGGCACCTGCGACGCCGCCTTCACGGTCGCGTATCTCAAGCGCGCGCTGGATCATCTTCACAAATCCCAGGCCGGGCTGGAAGCGGTCGCCGCGAAAAAACTCCTGCCGAAAAAAATGGTGGACGAATCGCGCAAAGAGTTGTTCGAGATTCGCGAGGACATCTTGCGGCTGATGGACGAATTTCGCGGACGATAATCGGACGGTGGGACGGTGGGACGGTGCGTCAGTGCGTCAGTGCGTCAGTGCGACGGTGGGACGGTGCGACGGTGCGTCGGTAGACGGCGGGGGAGCCGCCACTGCCATTGAATTAACGCATGCACCAGCTCGGCCTTCTCCCTCTCCGCCACTCTTGGAGGAGAGGGCTGGGGAGAGGAGACCGATTTTCCTGGGGTTCCACTCTCCTCGATCCTCTGCGGCCTGCCTCCGTTCACGGGGAAAGAGGAGGGCTCTCCAACGCGCCGCTGGGTCATTCAAGATTGGGGTTTCATTTAGTCATTCGTTCATTCTGTCATTGGCCATTTCCCAACGGCTAGGATGTCCCAGCGCGAGCGACCCGTAAAATGTAACGCGATTTCCCGAATCTCATTCCTGAGTCAACCGCGCCCAGATATTGATCAGATCTTTGTACGCTTCGGCGAACGCGGCGAAATTCGCCTCATCCATGGCGTCCGGCGCGACCTGTTCGATCAGCGCGATCCGCCTTTCAACCAAAGGTAGATCATCAACAGTCGGATGCTTCGGATCGGAGAATCCATCCTCATTCAAATCCTCGATTAAGTCCTGTCGAACATGAGCGGAAACGCTCGGATCGTTGATCACCCAAAGCCACACTTCCTCAGCTTCGGGATTGGCTCCGACAAAGGCCAAGGCGAAGCGCCCAACCTGTGCCTTGCCGGTTGAATCGTCCAGGGGGTTGTTCGGAGTCAATTCCGCCGGCCGCGGAGGAGACGCCGTTCGCTGAACGGAAACCACAGCGGCGCCCGATTTTGCCAGCGCCTTGTTCGTGCGGTCCTCCGGCGAAACGACAGAATTTTCCGGCGCGGCGGCATTTGACGGAATCGGAGCCGGCCCGCGAGGCGATTCTATCGGGCCCGACGCGCGGTCTGGAAACGGAGCAGATGAACGCAATAGGTGGGATGATTCATGACTTTGTGGCGGGGCAGGCTCGCGCCTGACGAGCATGAGCGAAACGACGCCCACGAGAGCGAGAGCCGCCGAAAAAATTCGAGCATTCATGTCCGAATTTTGATCGTGCTAACACCACGTTAGCTCAGTCCGTCCCATTCGTCATTTTGATTTCCAAAGCGGCGGGCCGGTGCGGTGAAGAGGCCAGGGCGAGATGGAAAGCGCGCGCAAACCGCAGACAGGAATATCTGCGCCACGGAGATCACCGCACCGCTTGAGTTCGGCGACCCTTGCTTGGTAACCTCCAACAATCGCCATGAAGACTTCAACTCCAGCTGTTCTTTGCGCCTGGTTCGCCGCTTTCATTTTTCTCACCGCGAGCCTGGCGCAGACGCCGCCACCGCCGGCCAAACGCCTTCCTCCAGCAGGAATCAAAATTCCGCAGAGCGGCGAACTGTCCGCCCGTGTCGCGAACTTACGGCGCGAGCTCGACCTGCTTTCGAATGAACTGAAGGATCAACCGCGCCTGGCTGCCTTGCTCCCGGATATCGAGATCTTCCACAAAGCCGTCGATTGGGCGCTACGCTACGACGAGTTTTTCGACCCCAAACAACTACCGTTTGCGCAGACGCTCCTGGACCAAGCCTTCGAGAGGATCCGCCAATTGCGGAGCGGTCAAGCGCCATGGCTCGATGCCTCGGGACTGATCGTGCGAGGTTACCGATCGCAGCTGGACCTGTCGGTGCAGCCGTATGGATTGTTCGTGCCGGCTGAAGCAAAACGCACCGGCGCCGCGAGACTCCCTCTGCTGGTCTGGTTGCTCGGGCGTAACGATAAAAGAACTGAACTCGCCTTCCTGGCCGAACGCGAACGCCCGGGACTTCCGTTCCAGCTGGAAAACAGCGTTGTCCTCGTCCCCTACGGACGTTTCTGCAACGCCACGAAATTCGCTGGCGAGGCGGACGTGTTCGAGGCGATCAGCGCGGTGCGCTCCCAATACCCGATCGACTCAAACCGAATCGCAGTCGCGGGCTTCTCCATGGGCGGCGCGAGCGTTTGGCACTTGGCAGCGCATCACGCGGGTTTCTGGTGCGCGGCGTCACCGGGCGCGGGATTCGCCGAAACCGCCATTTACACGAAAGCATTCACTGCGGGCGGAGAGCTGCCACCGATTTGGGAACAGCAACTCTGGAACTGGTACGACGCGACGGCCTGTGCCGCGAATTTGTTCAACTGCCCCACAATCGCTTACAGCGGCGAACTCGATCCGCAAAAACTGTCGGCAGATCTGATGGAAAAGGCGATGGCGGCCGAAGGGCTGAAACTCGAGCGGTTGATCGGACCGCGCACCGCACACCAATATGAGCCCGCCACACGCAAGGTTTTGGCCGCGCGCTTGGATGCGCTGATTGCCAAAGGCCGCGAGGCCGTCCCCAACGAAGTCCGTCTGACGACTTACACGTTGCGATATCCGGAAGTCGCCTGGGTACGCGTCGAAGGCCTGGAACAGCATTGGAAACGGGCTGACGTTCGCGCGCGCCGCTCTGAGCCCAACGAAGTGACGGTGACGACCACGAACATTACGGCGCTCCATCTTTCTCCTCCGGGCATCCGGCGGATATTGATTGACGGCCAAAAAATCGAGCTCCCCGAAACGAAGGACAAGGTTTCGTTGCTCAAGCACGAGAAGCACTGGACCATTGGCAGCCCCGCAGGTTCGTTGCGAAAGCGCCCCGGCTTAACTGGACCAATCGACGATGCGTTCATGAGCGCTTTTATCTTTGTTCGCCCTTCCGGCCCGCCACTGAACACGCGTGCGGGCCAATGGGCCGACCATGAATTGGCCCACGCTCAAAAAATGTGGCGCGACATTTTTCGCGCTGAGCCTCGGGTCATTCCGGACAGCGCAATTAGCGAGAGGGATATCGCTTCAAATAATCTTGTGCTCTGGGGTGATCCATCGTCGAACAGGCTCCTTGCCCGCATTCTTGCCCGGCTGCCGCTCGAATGGACGGCGGAGAAGTTGATCGTGAACAGTTCAACCTACGACTCCGCTCATTGCATGCCGGTCTTGATTTTCCCAAACCCGCTCAACCCGGAGCATTACGTCGTGTTGAACAGCGGAATTGATTTTCGCGACGACGCGTATGGCACGAACGCCAAGCAAACGCCAAAACTCCCGGATTGGGCGGTGATCGATTTGCGGACCTCGCCGAACGCGCGCTGGCCCGGCCAAGTCCTCTCAGCCGGTTTTTTCAACGAGCAATGGCAGCCCGCGGCGCCAGGGCCGTGAGGAAACAAAGCTCGCTGCGATTTTCGCGCTCGATTTCCGCCGTAAGCGCTCCGATCAGTCAGCGGGCGGTTTCAGCAACCGTGAGCGATTTGCCGAGAATTTGAGCCAGCGGTTCAAAGTGCATGCGGTTCTTGGTGGCAATGACGCAGCCGGGTGGTGCTTCGAGACAGATGAGTGCATCTCCACAGCGGTGGCATTTCTTTCCGTCGAAGTGTGTGCCGGGCTGGTTGCAGAGGAGATGCCGAAGGCCGTCGATTCGGGCGACGGTTTCCTTGTCTTTGCGCGGAGTCGGAAGGGCTTCCAATCCGGAAACAACGCCTTCCACTTGAGGTTTCCAGGCTTGGATGAACGCCTGAAGTCGGCAGGCCGTAGGCTGACCACACTGCTCATCCGGCAGGCGCTGATCAATTCGTTGGTCTCCCCTCGAGATTGGCGATCGCAGGTCTTCCCGACAGCCGATTTCGTTGAGCGGCCGGAAGTCGTGTTGCAATCGCCGCCAGCCGCGCCGAATCCAACCGCGCATTTTGGCTCGGAGTTCCTCGATCTTGAGTGCTTCGACACACACGCCGTCCTCCGCCTCAAGCGCAGCGAAGTAGTCGTCAAATGCCCCCAGCCAAGTGTGCATTGCGTAAGGCTTGAACCGTTGTTGCCCGGAATGAGCCGCCTGGTGGAGATTGGCGAAGGAGTTGAACTCGAATGTGTAGTTGTGCAGGGCGATAAGACTGCGCAGGAAACCGCGGGCGATCTCGAAAATCACGTAGCGGGAGCACAACACTTTCCCATCGGAGGGAAGTGCCGCCCGACAAGCAGCCCGTTCTCCGGCGTGGCGAAATACCAGCCCGATCAGGACGCTGGAATCGAGAAAAGCATCACCCACGGGAATCACGGAGAACATCTGGGGCCAAGGAGTCAATTCCCCCATCCTCGAGAATTGCGACGACCCGATCCACCACCGCTGTATCGAGGCGTTTGGCTTCAACGATGAGGCGAAGCGCCGCCGCGACAGCTTGAATGGCCGTTGGGGGTGTGTCCTTACCAAGGAACTGGAACCGGGCGGTGCGGAGTTCTGCCACAATTTCGGAGATAACAGGCGAGATTCCGATGAACTCTTTCAGCCGTCCAACCTCTGCCCAGAGCAGCGATGCCTGGTGACCGTATTCCACGTCGTCAGGACCCAAAGATCCCGTCCTTTCCGCGCGGGTTTTAAGGACACTAATGGTGGAACGGAAGCGCGCCATTGGGCTGCCCGCAGCGCCGTATAAGATATCTTCGGAATATCTTCCGGCATGCAGGATCTTGGGACCGATGACATCGTCGCCCGCCAATTGGTTCCGACGCACTAGGTAGACATCGTAATCCGAGGGCGACAGCGCGTTCGCTTCAAGCTGGCGAGCAGTTTCGTCCCTTAAATAAGCTTGAAGTGGGTTGGTGCCCGTCTGTTCGAACTGCGTTTCGATCTGGCGAGCGGTTGAGCTCAGCGTAAAAGAGTTCATGGTTTAGGAAAGATGAGGAGCAAGTTTGGCAAGGATTTCGCGAGCGTGACTCTCGCGGACATTTTTCATGAAGACCTCGGCGTCGAACTCGGCTAGGGCGATTGGGGCCAAACCTCGGAAATCGACGTGGAACGTAATGTGCGGAACGGCTTTGCCGGGCTCGAGTTTGCCAACGATCAGGCTCGGATGGGGAACCAGATTGATGATCGCGATGCGGAATTGGCACGCGAGATTCGCGACGAGGAATTCACCTTGAAGAGCCTGCCAATGCCGCGGCTCTGCCAGTGAATGGAGCTTGGCCTTTGTTTCGTCAGGCACGAGCGGCCACATTAGGTTCTGAGCCTCCTCGTCAGAATCGCATGGCCTCCCGAGGACATAACGAAAGTGGAACTCGTTCAATTGACTGACTTCCAAGACCTCCGTGACGATTTGGAGGAAACGGGCGGCAGCGGAAGGAAACTCTTGCTGGCCGGGCGCCATCGTTTGGATGCGGGAAATGGCGATCCCGAAAAAAAGTTCTAGGTCTTGTGCAGGCAGGACGAAGTCCCGCTGGTCGACGGAGGCAGTCTTGAACGCCAGGCCGGGAAGGATTTCCTGAAGGCGACGGGACAAGGCACCTGATCGGTCATAGAAAAGAGAACCGTCCGGATACGAGAACCCAAAAAGTTGGAACAGAGGGACCATGAGCGAGTGGAGAATATGAGGGGGCGAAGCCGTTTGCAACTCCCTGTCGGGCAGTAGAGGCTCCTCGAGGCGAGCGGTGACCAGGTGCTTTATGAGCATCTCCTCGGCTGCGGCGTAAGCGAAGCTTCGGATTGATGGATCGAGGAGGGGGGCAATATCAATAACCATCGGTCAGTCCGCCATTGATGCCGTCCGCGCCCTTGACGACTGCGTTCGACGGCAGTTATTTCCTCCCGAGCCGGTACTCCATGCTGTCGACGAGAGCCTGCAAGCTCGCTTCAACAATATTCTCGCTCACGCCGACCGTGCTCCACTCGTCCTTGCCGTCGCTCGATTCGATGAGCACCCGGGTTTTGGCCGCCGTGCCCGCGGACGATTCAAGAATTCGAACCTTGTAGTCCGTCAGCTGCACGTTCTCGAGTTCGGGATAAAATTTGCACAACGCCGTCCGAAGCGCGGAATCGAGCGCGTTCACCGGGCCATCGCCCTCCGCCACGGTGTGCGCGCGTTTTTCACCCACCCGCACTTTGATGGTCGCTTCACAGGTGGATGAATTCCCGTCGCGCCGCAGCGACACGTGGTACGCGTCGATTTTGAACGGCGCCTCCTCCTTCTTGAGCGTTTTGCGGATGAGCAACGCGAGCGAGCCTTCCGCCGCCTCGAATTCATACCCCTGATGCTCGAGTTCCTTCACCCGCGACAGGATCGCTTTCAACTCCGGCGTGTCGTTGGTGATTTTGAACCCGAGTTCCTGCGCCTTCATCACGATATTGCTGCGCCCGGCTAAATCGCTAATCAACACCCGGCGGCTGTTCCCCACGCTGGCTGGATCGATGTGCTCGAAGCTTTGGGAAACTTTCTGGACCGCGTTGACGTGCATTCCGCCTTTGTGCGCGAACGCGGTCGCGCCAACCCATGGCTGCCGCGGGTCATGCCGAAAATTCGCGATCTCATCCACGAATTGGGAAAGCTCTTTGAGTTTCGGCAGCGAAGTTTCCGGCACGCAACGCTTGCGCATCTTCAGCGCGATGTTCGGGATCACGCTCGTCAAATTACAATTCCCCGTCCGTTCGCCATAACCATTGATCGTGCCTTGGACGTGCGTGGCGCCAGCTTCAATCGCAATCAACGCGTTGGCCACGCCCAAGCCAATGTCGTTATGGGTGTGAATGCCGCAGGTGACCGTGAGGCGCTCGCGGACCGCCGTAATGATCCGGCTAACCTCGCTCGGCAGCGAACCTCCGTTCGTATCACACAACGTCACGTTGTCGGCCCCGGCTTGCTGAGCTGCCAAAAATGTCGCAAGCGCATATTCAAGATTGTCCTTGTATCCGTCGAAAGCGTGTTCGGCATCATAAACGACATACTTCCCGTGGCTCTTCAGGAAACGCACCGTCTCGCCAATCATCGCCAAATTTTCCTGGGGCGTCGTGTTCAGCACCTCTTTAACGTGCAGCAGCCAGCTCTTTCCGAAAATCGTGATCACCGGCGTCTCCGCCGCGAGCAGCAGCCGCACCTGTTCGTCCTCTTCCGGCTTGACGTTCTTGCGGCGGGTCGACCCGAACGCTGCCAGCCGCGCCTGCCGAAAGTTCCGCCGCTTCGCCTGGTCGAAAAACTCAATGTCCTTCGGATTCGAGCCCGGCCAGCCCCCCTCAATAAAATGAACCCCGAAGGTGTCGAGCCGCTCCGCAATCCGCAGCTTATCCGCCACCGAAAAATTCAGGCCTTCACCTTGGCTGCCATCGCGCAGCGTGGTGTCGTATATTTCCACTTCAGGTTTCATAAGGGTCCGCTAGGCGCGGAACGTGAATATCTACTTCAGAACAGCCCGAAAGCAAAGTCGAATCAGGCCCACAAATGGCGCGCTGGCGGGCGGACGCAGACGCTTTGATCACAATTCGAAATTCGAATCCCGAAATCCGAACCAAGTCCGAAGCGCCAAAACTCAAATGGGCGAAATGAGCCGCTGCGCCGTTCCAATCACCAGACCTTCAATTTGAGATGATCTGCGATTGTTTCGAATGGGCCTGGCGCAGGCCGCGATTCGCTGCGCGGCCGGCCGAAGTAATCATGGTCAATCTTCAGCGGTGAATCGTCGGAATTCACGTAGGCCAGCTGAGGAATTTTCGCTTTGCCTAACAGCGCGGTGGTGACGAGAGCAGTCCGCGCCTCCTGCAGCGAGTTGTCCAGCGTGATTTGCAAGATCATCCTGCCGCCCTCCTCCACCAGGCGAATCTCCGGATTAGATTCGGGGCGCGAGACCGGGTTCGGTTCCTGGGCGTAGGGACCGGCCCCGTGCAAATACACATTCCCACCGGTTTGGAGCGGCAACTCGCGGCCATCGTATCCCCAAAGCCCGTGGCTGTTGATCCAGCGCAGTTCCGTCAGGTTGCCTTTGCGCGCAAGGGTGGGCACTTCGCCAGTCCCAACGAAGACGTTGTTATAGAAGCGGTCGTCGCCTCCTTTAATCGTGACCAGACCTGCGACCGCGGTGGAATGCGACAGATGAAACGGCGTTTCACGGCCGGGCTCGGGCCGATTAGTAATCTTCCCGACAAAGAGGTTGTGCGCGTAAGCGCCGCCTTCCGACATGTCCAAGATGCTCGTCTGCGAAAGGAACAGATTGTTATCCACGACAAAAGGCCCGTGGTCCACTTCCACAAAGAGGTCCTCACCGGAGTTTTCGTGGAAGAGGTTCTGCGATACGCGCGTGCCTTGCGCCATCCAATCCAGCCAGAGGCCCAGGCAAGTGCGATAAATATGGTTGCCACGAATCGTCGTGTCGATGGCGCCGTGAAACTTGATGCCCGCCATCTCAGCGCCCGTGAACAATTGCCGCACGTGAATGTCGTGAATGACGTTGCCCGTGATCGTGCTGAACGCCGCGCCCAGACTCCCCACAATGCCGGCCTGTTCGCAGTGGGAGATGGTGTTGTTCCTCACCACGTGGTGGCCGATGTTCTCCCTGTTCCAGGCGATCGGATGAGCGTGGGCGCGCTCGATCGTTTTAACATAGCCCTCCGCGCTATTGGCGGAGGTGTTGTCATACTCGTCCCCATGTTTGCCAAGGGCGATGCCTGAACAAATCGAATGGCTGACCACGTTGCTCTCGATGATCCAGCCTCGACTCCAATGCGTGCCGATCAATCCAATCTGCTCGGCGGTTGGCGGGGCCCACGGCGTGGCCGCGTGCCTCAGCGTAAAACCGCGCACCGTGATGTAATTCCGACCGGGCTTGTTCGGATAGAACACGGTCTGGCGCGCATTGATTTCGACAAGTTGCTCGTTCGGATTCACCCCCTTGAACTGTGCCCAAATGGTGGTGTTCGTCCCGTCCACTTGTCCAAACCAAAATGGAGTGTTTCCAGTGGGCTTCATCACCTCGTCCAACTTGGCCGCCTCGACCAACCAATCCCCATTCAGGTAAACCGCGCCGGTATGATGCTCACGCCCCTTTGGATTGAACCAGTCGCCGTGGATCAGATCGCGATACGGATTAAAGCTGCCGAAAAACGAATTGGGCAAAGTCACTTTCCAGACACCGGCCTGTGCCTCCACCCAGCCGCGGACAACTTCTGAGCCTTTGATCTCGACCTGCTCTTGCGGCGCGGCTTGGTAGACAATGCGGCGGCGGTCAGATGTGCCGCCACGCGGCGGATTCACGCGTTCGCGGTACGTCCCCGCGTGCACGGTAATGACATCGCCCGGCTGGGCCAGGTCCGCCGCGCGTTGGATCGTCCGAAATGGAGATTGGCTGCTGCCCGATCCGGCATCGTTGCCGTTGATGGCGACGTGGAATTCGGCGGCTGGAAGGGCGGCAGCCATCAACGCCATCACTGAAAAGGTTATTGTTTTGAATTTCATGAGCATTCTCGTTTGCAAGGCGGATCCAATCGTGGATCTTCAACGCAAGCTCGAAGGGTAACCTCATCCACACGGAGGAAGAGTGATCCTGGTCAATTAGCCGAACGGCCAGCCCGTTTTCTTGGGAATGAAATTCGAAGCTCGGAATCCGAAATAAATCCAAAACACGGAAATTCAAAAACTCAACACGGGCAGGGTGCTGATCATTCCGCTTTCCCCAAACTCAGCACGGCCCGACTGCCCCTTGACATCAACTTGTGAAACGCCGATGTTTCACGCGCATGAGCGCGGCCACCGCCAGCATTCGCGAATTGCGCACGGACTTTCGTTCCGTGAAGCGGAAGATGGAACAGCACGGCGAAATCGTGATTACGGACCATGGGGAACCCGCCTTCCTGATCAAGCCTCTGGCGCCCAAGCCAAAGAAGGCCGCTCGTTCGCTCGATTACTACGCACGGTTGTTGAAGCGCCAGCCGAAATCGATGGGGACCGACGAGACGCGGCGTTTTTGGCAGGAGGAGCGCGGTGACCGCTGAGGAAGTGTATGTCGATCCCAGCGCCCTCGCTCGCCTTTACATCCATCAGCAGGGTTCCCGCGAAATCGCCATCTGGCGCGCGAGGGTCGGAGGCGCACTGCAGGTGACGCACCATGGGCGCACCGAAATCATCAATGCGATTTGCCGCGGCGCATTCCTTGGCCACTTTGACGAAACGCGATTGGCGGAGGCACTCGCCGACTTGACCACCGACTTGGCGCAGGGCCGCCTCCATCAAGCTGACCTCCTGTGGCGGTCCGCATTAAATCGCGCCGCTGAATTGAGCCGCATCCACACTCCGAAACTGGGGACGCGTTCACTCGACGTGCTGCATGTCGCCTGCGCGCTCGAATTGAGGCTCCGTTATTTTTTGACCTTCGACGAGCGGCAGCAAAAGCTGGCGGCTGCCGTCGGACTAAAGCGGGTTCGCTTGTGAAGTCGGCCATCGTTCTGGGCGGATTGCCTTTCGTCCACGGAATCTCCAGAATCCCACCGCAACCATTCGATTCCTATGGCTCAAACGCGGCGAACACTCCTTTGGCTTTTAACGCTTTCAATCATCACTGCCCAGCCTCAGTCCGCTGACACAGCGGTGGAGATCCGGAAAGACATTCCCTTCGCCGAGGTCGATGGGAAAACGTTGCAACTCGATCTTTACCGCCCGCAAAAAGTTGAACGCCCGCCGCTAATTGTTTGGGTGCATGGCGGCGCTTGGCGGGCCGGCTCCAAATCAGGCATGCCGCTCAAAGCTTTGGTCGAAGACGGTTATGCCATTGCCAGCGTGGATTACCGACTGAGCACGGTCGCTCCTTTCCCGGCTCAAATCCACGATATCAAAGCCGCCATTCGATTTCTCCGCGGCCACACCACGGAACTGTTGCTTGACGCTTCGCGGATCGCCATTGCGGGCGATTCGGCCGGCGGGCATCTCGCCGCTTTGGTTGGCGTTTCGAACGGCCAGCCCGATTTGGAAGGCGCGGTGGGAACCAACCGCGACCAATCTTCGTCCGTGCAAGCGGTCGTTTCGTTTTATGGCGCGTCCAACCTGAAAACCATCCTGGCCCAATCAACTCCGCACGGACTCGACGTGCGCGTGCCGGCGCTGCAACTCTTGCTCGGCGGCCAGCCCAACGAAAAGCCTGAGCTCGCTGCTTTGGCCAGCCCCGTCACTCACGTCGATGCGAGCGATCCGCCTCTGTTGTTGTTCCATGGCGATCAAGACAATCAAATGCCGATCAACCAGGCGCACGAGCTGGTCGCCGCTTACCAGCGGCTCGGCTTGAGCGTCCAGTTGGAGGTGTTGGATGGAGTAGGCCACGGCGGCAAACAGTTCTACGATTCAGACCGGATGAAAATCCTCCAGAGATTCCTGGACGGCATTTTGAAAAAGCGAAGCTGAGCCAGGAAATGATCGTCCACCGCTCGAATATTACCGGGCTCATCGATCGCCTCGAAAAACGGCGGCTTGTCCAACGCCGCCCCACCGCGGACGATCGCCGCGCCTATTCCGTGGTCCTGACCCTGGCCGGCCGCAAACTCGTAGCCAAAATCCTGCCCCATTATTATGAAGCCGCGGAAAAGGTCTGGAGCCAAATCCCGCGAGCTGACACCCGCGCCATCGTGAAGCGCCTCGAACAACTCGCTGCCGGCGCGAATGCTTTGGCAGCACGCTGGGAAAGGGGCCAATGACGGCAACCACAAAAACAATTTTGGGCAACTGGAGTTTCCGCGACCATCGACCATCGACCATCGACCATCGACCACTGACCACTGACCGGTGATTTGACTGCGCCTTTATGAAACGCTTTTTTCGTTTTCTTTTCCGGCTTCTTTACGGATTTGAAGTTTACAACGAAGCCGTCCTCAAGACGCCCGGGCCGGTGCTGCTCATCCCCAACCACGTCTCCTGGCTCGATTGGTTGTTTCTCGCCGTCTGCCTCGAGGACGATTGGAAATTCGTGACCTCCGCGACGACCGCTCAAAACACCTGGATTCACCGAAAAATCATGGTGAATCGGTTCACCTTCCCGATCGACATGAGCTCGCCCTATGCAGCCAAGCACATGGCGGAATTCCTTCAGAAAGGCGGCCGGCTGGTGTTGTTCGCGGAAGGTCGAATATCGCTGACTGGCGCCTTGATGAAGCTGTATGAGGGGACCGGGTTTCTTCTGCACAAAACGGCCGCGCGGGTCATCACCTGTTATTTACGCGGGGCGCATCGAATTCCATTCGTTCGGCAGAAAGGGTGGACGAAATGGTTTGCGCGGATCAGCGTCCATTTCAGCGATCTTCTGACTTCGCCGCGCCATGCCGAACTGAGCGCATCGATCGCGCGCAAGAAACTCACCCTTTGGTTGCGCGATCAAATCCTGGGCCAGCAGTTTCAGGTCGAGATGGACCATGGCCCGCGCAGCGTGCCGGCTGCGGGGTTCGAAACAGCGTCTCTGCAACCGCGCCGGATTGTTTTGGAAGACATGAATCGCCAGCAATTGTCGTATCGCCGGCTGCTCGTCGGCGTCGATTTGTTGGCCCAGCAATGGGTGAACAAAATTCCCGGGGCGCGCGGCGAACGAATCGGCGTTCTTTTGCCGAATGCGAATGCCATGCCGGTGACTTTGCTGAGCTTGTGGGCGGCCGGCAAAATTCCGGCGATCCTAAATTTTTCCACCGGCATGGCGACGATGCTGAACTGCGCCAACCTGGCTGGGTTGAAGCGCGTGATCACCTCCCGGACGTTCATCGAACGGGCCCGGCTCGACGTTCAGCCCTTGATCAAGGCGGGCCTCGATTTGATTTATCTCGAAGACATTCGCGCCTCCATCCCGCGCCAACCCAAGACGAGCGCGCTCTTTCGGCAGCTTTTATTCCCAGGGCGAATTCCCCGCGCGATCGCCTGGAGCGGTTCGGACCCCGCTGTCGTGCTGTTCACGAGCGGGTCGGAAGGAGTTCCCAAAGGGGTCGAACTCACGCACAGCAATTTGATGGCGAATGTGCGGCAAATGCTCGCGGTCATCGATCTCGAGGACCAGGATCGCATGTTCAATGCGCTCCCGATGTTTCACAGCTTTGGGCTGACGGTTGGGACGTTGCTGCCGCTGGTGCGCGGAATCTTTCTGTTCCTTTATCCGTCCCCGCTGCATTACCGCGTGGTTCCCGCGGCCATTTACGATCAGACGTGCACCATCATGCTGGCGACGAATACGTTTCTCAACGGTTACGCCCGCAAAGCTCACCCGTACGATTTTCGCAGCTTGCGTTATCTGTTCGCGGGCGCGGAAAAGGTTCAGGAAGCAACGTTCGACACGTACGCCCGCAAGTTTGGCGTGCGCATCTTGGAAGGTTACGGCGCGACCGAGTGCAGCCCGTGCGTCAGCGTGAACACGCAGCTCGCGCCTAAGTTCGGTTCGGCCGGCCGCCTATTGCCCGGGATCGATTTCAAACTCGAACCGGTCGAAGGAGTGGCGGAGGGCGGGCGGCTTTTTGTGCGAGGCCCAAATGTGATGCGTGGTTATCTGAACACGGACGCCAACGCAAAATTTCAAGCGCTGGGCGGCTGGTATGACACCGGCGACATCGCCCGCGTTGATGACGAACGCTTCGTCTATCTGTTGGGCCGGATGAAACGGTTTGCCAAAGTCAGCGGCGAGATGGTCAGCCTGACCGCCGTCGAAGATGCCTTGGCCGGGGCTTTCACGCACCATGCGCTGAGGGCCGAAGTCGTCGTGCTCAGCCGGCCTGACGAAGATAAAGGAGAAGTGCTCGTTGCCGTGGCGAACGACGCGCGGGTGACGCTCGAGGAAATCCGCGCGGTGCTCAAAGGCAAAGGACATCCGCCCATCAGTTTTCCGCGCGATCTAAAAATCATTCGCGAGATTCCGAAGCTCGGGACGGGCAAAACGAACCATCGCGAATTGGCGACGACGCTGGCGAACAATGCTCTGCAGTCAACCCCTGCAGCCGGCCCTCCCGGAGCCGCTGCGGTCCATTGAAGCCTTCACTCTCTGTGCTCGATGGAATTCCGAAATCCGAAGATTTCGTTATTCGAGTTTGCGCGCGGTTATGGGCAAGGGCCCTGTGTTTGCAACCGCGCATTGCAGCGCTTGCTCCCAGCGTCAGCGTCGGGCTCAATCCAGAATCCGCAATCCAAAATATCCAAAATCCTTCTGGGGGTGGACCATTTTTGTCCGAGGGGGTGAGGCAAGATCGGTCAAAAAAGACCTATGAAAAACCCCATTCCGGCTTCCACCGAGAGCGAACCGCTCTGGCAAACCATCCTCGGATCACTCTCTTTAGCTGCGTTTATCCTGGTTTTGATGCTCGCGGTGTGAATCCCGACCGAAGAGGCGCCCGAGTGTGGAGTTCGCAAAAGGCTGGTATTTCGCGAGGCCCTATTGGCTTTGTTTACGACTGATTTTGACGTAGGGTGGGTCCATGGCAAATTCGACCGCTTCAGCCCGCCCGCCCGAGGAAATCGTCTCCCCCTCGGCGGAGCCGTTGCTGGAACCTGGAGATCGTCTGTCCCGCGATGAATTCGAGCGACGTTACGAGCGCATGCCGGAGCTCAAAAAGGCCGAATTAATCGAAGGGATTGTCTATATGCCATCGCGTGTCCGCGTCAAAAAACACGCCCAACCGCATAGTCAACTGGGGACCTGGCTCGGGGTGTATGCCTCGGAAACCCCGGGCGTCGGATGTTTTGATAATTCGACCGTCCGCCTGGATCTCGACAACGAACCCCAACCGGACCTGGTGCTGATGAAACTTCCCGAAAAAGGTGGCCAGGCCCGCATCTCGGCCGACGATTACATTGAGGGTGCGCCCGAGTTGGCCGTCGAAATCGTCGGCAGTTCGCGCGCTTACGATCTGCACCAGAAGAAAGGAGCTTACCGGCGCAATGGCATTCGGGAGTATCTGGCTTGGATCACGGGCGAACAGCGGGTGGTTTGGTGGGAATTGCGGGAGGCTGAATACGGGGAAATCGCCCCCGGGCCGGATGGATTGCTCAAGAGTGGTGTTTTCCCCGGCCTCTGGCTCGACATCGCCGCCCTGGTGCGAGGCGATTTAAAAACCGTCCTGGCGGTCCTGCGCCGCGGATTGGAGAGCGCGGACCACCACGCCTTTATTCAGACCTGACGGCCGCGGCGCGCTCTTGTTTGGGGTTTTCCTTCGCTTCCTTCGGATCTCGGAGGTTCTCCGAGGTTTTTCATTGGCGCTTTCGTTTCGCTCGCTAGACTTTCCCACCACACATTTCTTATGAACTGGCGTCGATTTTTATTTCTCGTTCCACTCATTTCCATTTGCTGCGCCGCGGCGGCTCAACCGGCCCAACCCCTCCGAGTCTTCATCCGCGCCGGCGTAAAAACCCACGGGCCAAACCAGCATGACCATCCGCATTTCCTCCAGGATTGGGTTCCGTTCCTGCGCCAGCGCGGCATCGACGCCGCCGGCTCGATGAATTTCCCAACTCCGACCGAACTCGACCACTCGGACGTAGTCGTGATCTACGTTGCTGATGGAATGAAAATCGTCGGCGCCGAACGCGAACGCTTCGAAAACTTCCTCCGGCGCGGCGGTGGGTTGGTCGTCATCCACGACGGCGTCGTCAGCGCTGATCAACACGAGTGGGCCAAAAAAGTTCAAGGCGGCGCCTGGATCTGGAACGACCCGAATCGTCCTGAGAAAAAAACAAAATGGTTCGAAGGCGAGGTCGGGATCTACTTTGTCAACACCCAGCACCCGATCACGCGCGGGATTTCGAACTTCGATTGGAAAGATGAGATCTATTACGACCTCGATATGGCGCCGGACGCGAATGTCCTGGCCACTTCATTTCACAGCGTCTTTGTCATCGCTCCGCAACTTTGGACCTATGAAAAAACCTGGGCAGGCGGCTCGGCGCCGTATCGCGCTTTCGTGAGCATTCCCGGGCACGAATACGACATATTCAACACGCCGCATTATCGCGCCATTCTCCTTCGCGGCATCGCTTGGGCTGGCAAACGGTCCAACACCGATGAATTCTGCCGGCCTGAGGAATTGAACTCGCTCAAGTATCCGGCCGGCGGCCCAACCTCCCCCGCAAAAGCCGCCGCGAAGCTGAATGTCCACCCCGAATTCAACATCAACCTGGTCGCTTCCGAACCGCTCGTCGAAAAGGTGATTTCGCTCGATTGGGCGCCAAACGGAAAATTGTGGGTCGCGGAAACCCCGGAATATCCGAACGGCCGCACGATCAATCGCAATGACAGCCCAATTTACCCAGACCGCAATTTGCACCCGGAACGATATCGCGCCACTAAAGAAAATCGACCGGCTCGGGATCGCATCTCCTGGCTCGATGACACGAATCACGACGGTCTGATGGATCGGAAACATGTCTTCGCGGATGGACTCGAATTGGTGACCTCGTTCGTGTTCTACAAGGACGGCGTCATCGTCGCTCAAGCTCCCGACATTCTTTGGCTGCGCGACCGCGACAGGGATGGGAAGTGCGATATGGTTGAAGGGAGCGAGAAGACCACCCTTTACACCGGGTTCGGCACGGGCGACGCGCATGCGGTCATCAACAATTTTCGATGGGGCCTGGACGGCTGGGTTTACGGCGCGATCGGTTACAGCGCTGGGCATCCCAAATCACTCGACGGCAGCAAAGATTTCGGGCGCGTGACAGCGGGCGTGATCCGATTCAAACCGGACGGCTCGGCTCTCGAACAATATGCGTCCGGCTCGTGCAACACCTGGGGGTTCGATTTTGCTCCGGATGGCGAGGCGTTCTACACCACCGCGACCTGCGGCGAGCATCTGCTCCACATTGTTATGCCGGAAAAAATCCTCGCCCGTGGGAACACCGGCGGTTTGCGCGCATCCTGGGTCGCGCCGGACCATCAAAAAGTTTTTCCCGCTATTCACCACACCCGTCCCGCCTATTTGCAAATCGACTGGGTCGGCGGTTTCACCGCTTCGGCCGGGTCGTGCATTTACAACGGCGGCGCGTGGCCTGACCGTTTCAACGGCTCAGATTTTTCGACTGAACCGACCGTCCACATCGTTCATCATGAAATCCTCCATCCGGCCGGCGTCACGTATCTCGCCAGCAAAGAACCAGGCCGCGAGGAAACCGAATTCGTCGCCGGCGCTGACCTTTGGTTTCGGCCGATCCACGCGCGCGTCGGTCCCGATGGCGCGGTCTACGTCCTGGATTTTTACAATCAAGCAGCCATTCACAATGACACGCGCGGCCCGGCTCACGGCGCCAATAACGCGGCGACGCGTCCCGATCGCGATCATCATTTCGCCCGGATTTGGCGCATCCAACACAAAGAGGCGAAAACCATTTCCGTGCCGCGCCTCGATCAGCAAGCGGACCAAACCGGCAAGCTCATCGCCGCGCTGGCGCATCCCAACGGCTGGGTGCGCGACACGGCGGCGCGTTTGCTGAGAGAGAATGGCGTCGGCGACAACGCGATGGTTCCATTACGGGCATTGGTCAAGGCCGACAACATGGGAATGCCAGCGCAGGTCGCCGCGCTTTACACGATCAACGCTCTCGGCCGGCTCGACAGCGGCAGCCTCGTGGAGGCGGTCAACAGTCCAAGCGCCGCCGTTCGGAAAAACGCGCTGCGGATCGCGTACGAACGCGACCACGCCAGCAGCAGCGCCGAGTTGGAGGCCATCGAAAAGCATTTGAATGATGCCGAGCCGCGCGCCCGGCTTAACGCTCTGATTGCGCTTGGCAGTTTCGATCCTTCTCCTGAAATTGCCGCAGCCATTTCAGACGTTTGGCCCAGCTTGAAAGATCATTATTTGGAATCAGCCGCGCTCGGCGTCGCCGCGAAAGATCCGCTGCTCTTCATTGAAGCCGCTTTTAAAGCTCAGGAACCGGCCTTTCGCGCGGATTTCGTCAATCATGCCGTTCGGCTGCTGGCGAACAAGCAAGACCCAGAAGATGCGGCCAAGCTGATTGAGTTGCTCGCGCGGCAGCCCCAATCGGCTGACGGCTTGAAACAAATCGCCCTGCAATCGCTCGGCACAAATTTCAAATCTGAAACGGCCCCACGCTGGTCGGCCCAACTCGAAACCGCCTTCAAATCGTTGCTCCATTCGCCACGCGCTGGGCTGGCGGGCGCCACGCTGCCGTTAATCGCCCGTTGGGAACGCAGCGGACGGCTTTCCGGCGAACTGCAGCCGATCATTCAACAACTCAAAGCGAAGCTGAACGACACCACCGTAGCCGAAGAAGAACGCGGCCAGGTCGCGGCCAACTTGATTGGCATTCGCGCGCTCGATCCCAGCATCGTGCCGGCGTTGGCCGCGCTGGTCACGAGCTCCGGTTCGCCAGATTTTGCCAAACGCATTGTGACGGTGCTCGGCAGCGTTCCTGACGCGGCCGCGGGGCGTGAACTCATCAGCGCGTATAATCGTGTTGCGCCCGAAGTGCGGGAGCCGATTTTCGACGCGCTGTTCAAGCGGGCGGAATGGTCGCTCCAATTGGTCAAAGCAATGTCTGATCGCCAAATCGACACGCTCGGGGTTGGTCCGGCGAACCTGTTCCGTCTTCGCACGCATCCCAACCGTGAAGTGGCCGCCAAAGCCAATGAAGTGATCGACGCGCTGCGCGGCCCGGAGCAAAAAGAAAAAGACCAATTGATCACTCGCTTCAAACCCGAAGTTCAGAAGCCCGGAAACGTCGCCAACGGCGCGAAGGTTTTTCACGATAATTGCGCCACTTGCCACGCGTTCAAAGATCAGGGGCGCGATCTCGCGCCCAATCTCACGGGCATGGGGGCGCACGGGGCGGGCGAACTGCTCGTTCATATCATCGATCCGAACCGGCTGGTTGAACCAAATTTTCTCAGCACCTCGATCGAGACGAAGGACGGGCTGATTTACGACGGCATTATCGCGCGCGAAAATCGCGCCGAGCTCGTGCTGCGAAATGCCGCGGGCGATTATGCTTTGCGCAAAGACAACATTGCTCAGCGGCGCTCGACCGGGCGTTCGCTCATGCCGGAAGGCTTCGAAGCTCTCGGCGCTGATGGGTTGCGCGATTTGCTCGGGTATATCTGTGCGGATGAAACGCGGTTCCGCATTGTGGATTTGCGGCCGGCTTTTACGGCAAACACCAGCCGCGGGATTTATAATCGTGAAGATTCGCTCGGCGAAACGCTCCATTTCAAACAAGTCGGCCTCGTCAAAGCCGGCGATGTTCCATTCGAGATTGTCACTCCGACCAAGAGCGCAAACGGCCGCAACGTCGTTGTCCTGAAAGGGGGAAGCGGCATGGCCAAAAGTTACCCGCAGCGAGTCAGCGTGCCGGTGGGGTTCGCTGCCAGCAAACTGCATTTCCTCGGCGGCGTCGGCGGTTGGGCTTGGCCGTGCTGTGGTGAAAACAAACACGAGAACGTGCCCGTAGCCAAGGCCACCATTGTTTACGAGAGCGGCGCCCGCGAAGAAATCGTGTTCCGCAACGGCGTAGAAATTGCCGATTACAACGGCCGTTACGACGTGCCCGGCTCGAAGGAACTCGCTGGGGTGATGCGGTCAGGCCAGCTGCGCTGGTTCAGCCGCCCAATTCAACGGGCCGATCCGATCCGCGAATTGACTTTGGAAAGTTTCGACAATGCGGTCGCGCCCACGTTTGTTGCGGTCACGGCTGAAATCGCGCAGCCGGCGGCTTCGGCCAGTGCGGCAGTGGAGCAAAAACCTGCCGGCAAAAAGCGGGTCTTAATCGTCGGCGGCGGAAGCTCTCATGACTTCGAACGCTGGTTCGATCAGGCAGATTCGAAGACATTGCAAGCGGCCGGCTACGACGTTGAATATACGAGCCAGCCCAGTTCAATTCTGGAGCGTTTGCCAAAGCTCGACGTGCTCTATCTAAGCAACAATCAGCCGTTGCCCGATCCGGCCCTGCGTGAAGCTATTTTTCAATTCGCGCATTCGGGCAAGGGGCTTCTGCTGGTGCACCCTGCGCTCTGGCACAATTGGCCGGACTGGCCGCAGTACAATCGCGAATTGGTTGGCGGCGGCGCGCGCAGTCACGACAGATATGGAGAATTCGAAGTGACGGTGGATAAGCCAAATCATCCGCTCATGGCAGGCATCCCGGCCACCTTCGCGATCCGGGATGAATTGTATCATTTTGAGAAAGACGCGAAGGGTTCCGCCATTGAAGTGCTCGCCACCGGACGAAATATGAGCACCGGCAAGAGCTACCCGCTCGTTTGGGTCACGCAGCTGGAAGGAACGAAAATCGTTTGCATCACGCTCGGGCATGATGGCCAGGCGCATGATCATCCCGCGTTTCAGACATTGCTCAAGAACAGTGTGCGGTGGCTGAGTGCCGGGAAGTAGCCGCAGACTCGCAGGCCGAGCTCACGAGGCGGACAAGGCGCGTTCGGTCTTGAGCCGAAGCTGACCGCAAGCCGCGTCGATGTCGTGGCCTTTTTCCCGGCGAAGTGTGGCTGGAATTTTCATCCGCTCGAGGCAGGCCAGAAATTTTTCCTGAACAGCTTCGGTTGGACGATTCCAGGGCAGCCCTTCCACGTGATTATATGGAATCAAATTTACTTTCGCGTGGAGCTTCCGAGCCAATTCTGCGAGCGGCTTCACTTGATCCAAGCTGTCATTCACGCCTTCGATCAAAATGTATTCGAACGTGAGCATGCGGCCTTTCTCAGCTTGGTACGCTTCGCAAGCCGCGACCAATTCCTTGAGCGGATATTTTCGATTCACCGGCATGATTTGGTTTCGGACCGCATCCGTGGCGCCGTGCAATGAAATGGCCAGACGAAACTGAAACGGCTCAGCCGCCAGCTGCCGAATCTGCGGGGCCAATCCGCTGGTGGAAACGGTGATTTTGCGGGCCCCGATTCCAACGCCCCAAGGCGCATTCAGAATCTTCAGCGCCTTGAGCAGGTTGTCGTAATTGGCGAGCGGTTCGCCCATGCCCATGATCACGAGATTATCGATCAACCGGCTCTTCAGGTTGGGGCTGCCCTCCTTCTCGCGCTCCAACGCGTGCCAGCGCTCAATCGCAAGAACCTGGTCCACGATTTCCTCGGGCCGCAAATTCCGTTTAAAACCTTCCAGGCCGCTTGCGCAAAACCGGCAGCCATACGCGCAACCCACTTGGGTCGAGACGCACAATGTGTGGCGATCGCTGCTCTCTCCGTACAACGCTGGATTCGCCGGGATGAGGACGCTCTCGACGAGCGCTCCATCCGTCAAGCGCCAAAGGAATTTCTGCGTGCTGTCGCGCGCGCCTTGTTTTCGGACGAGCGCCAGGAAATCGTTTCGGTACGTTTCAGAAAGTTTTTGGCGCAGCCCTTTTGGCAGATTCGACATCGCTTCCCAATTGCCAGCTCGGCGCGCGTAAACCCACTCGAGCACCTGATCGACGCGGTAAGCGGGTTCTTTCCAGGCCGCGAACTGCGCCTGCAGCTCTTCTTTACTTTGAGACTTGATGTCGTTCATCCGTGGCGGAATGCGGTTGGATATAATATTTCGCGGTGTAGTCCTGCACCATCCGCCAGGTGTTGAATTTCGGGCAGAGCGTGCTCATGGCGCGCCGAATTCGACGGATCCATTGGCGCGGGACGCCCTGAGAATCGCGATTGAAGAACATGGGAATGACTTCCTCAGTCAACGTTCGGTAAAGGTTGTCGCTATCGCGGCGATCCTGTTCCTCGACCGAATCTGGGTGTGAATCGTCGCCGATGGAGAATCCGTTCGTGCCGTCATACCCTTCGCGCCACCAGCCGTCCATAATGCTCAAGTTCAAACAGCCGTGCGCGGCGGTTTTCTGGCCGCTCGTCCCGGAGGCTTCGAGTGGCCGGCGCGGGTTGTTCAACCAAACATCACAACCGGAAACCATCTGGCGCGCCACATGAACGTCGTAGTTCTCGATGAACACCAAGTGCCCCTTCAACTCGGTGAACTTGCTGAGGTGAATGATGTGCTGAATGAATCGCTTCCCTTCGTCATCGCGCGGATGAGCTTTCCCGGCAAAAACAAATTGAATGGGCCGCTGCCGGTCGGACACGAGCTTCACCACTTTTTCGAACTGCTGGAAAACGAGCGGCGCACGTTTGTAGGTGGCAAACCGTCGCGCGAAACCAATCGTCAACGCGTCCGGGTTTAACAGCTGATCAAAGCTGATGAAGTCGCCTTGGGTCAAGCGCTGGCCCTGAATGAGCAGCCGCCGGCGGGTGAACTCGATCAGCTCGCGGCGAAGCTGGTAGCGCAAGGCCCAGATTTCTTCGTCCGAGATGAACGACGGGTCCTCCAGACGCTTCCAAAATTCTTCCGAGTTAATTCCCATCTCCCAATCGACCCCAAGCGTTCGTTTCCAAAACCGGCGCACCGGCCCTTTCATCCAGCCGATCAGATGGACGCCGTTGGTGATATGGCCGATCGGGACCTCCTCCTCTTTGCGCTTGGGATAAAGCTCGCGCCACATGCGCCGGCTGACGCGCCCGTGCAATTCACTGACCCCATTGGCCGAACGGGTAAGCTTCAGAGCGAGCACCGTCATGCAGAACGGCTCTTGGTCGTTGCCCGCTTGAACCTGCCCCAGCGCCATCAACTCGCGCAGTTCAATGCGCAAGCTGCTCTTCATCCGCATTAAAGCGTACTGAACCAGATCGCTGCTGAAACGGTCGTGCCCCGCCTCGACGGGAGTGTGCGTGGTGAACACGCATTCTTCTTTCGTCCGGCGCACCGCCTCGGTCCAGGTTTTGCCTTCGGCCAGTTTTTCCCGAATCAACTCGAGCGTGAGAAAAGCCGCGTGGCCTTCGTTGAGGTGAAACACCGAAGGCTGAACGCCCAGCGCCCGCAGCAACCGCACGCCTCCCACGCCGAGCAACACCTCCTGCAGAATGCGCGTGGTGGTGTCCCCGCCGTAAACCCGCAAGGTGAGATCGCGGTAAAGCTGCTCGTTTTCCGGCCGGTTCGTGTCGAGCAAATAAACCTCGCTTCGCCCCACATTGACGCGCCAGGCCTGAAAATAAACCTGCGTCATCGCAATCTCCACCGTCGCGACCAACGGCTCGCCCTTGGCATCGAGGACCGGTTCGATCGGCATGTTGCGCGGGTTGAGCAGCGTGTAAAATTCCACCTGCCAATTGTCCTGATTGATCGTCTGCTGAAAATAGCCTTCGCGGTAGAACAAGCTGATTCCAACAAAGCCGATCCCCAAATCGCTGGCCGATTTCGTGTGGTCGCCAGCCAGAATGCCGAGCCCCCCCGCGGCAATTGGCAAACTCTCGTGGAACCCGAATTCGGCGCTGAAATAAGCGACGGGGCGCTGGCGAAGTTCCGGAGCGTTTTCGGCCGCCCACGTTTTTTTCTCACTCATGTACGCTTCGAAGCGTTCGAGCACGGCCCGCACGCGCGCGGCAAAGGCCTGATCTTGCAATCGCACGCGCAACTCGTAATCCGACACTTCGCGAAGGATCGCCAGCGCGTTGTGATAGAGGTTCTGCCAGCCGCGCGGCGACAGTTCGGAAAAAATCTCCTGCGCTTCCTGATTCCAAGTCCACCAGAGATTGCGCGCGAGCCGGTTCAGGCCCACCGTCAATTCCGTTACTTCCGTCGCTGAAAGAGGCGGCATAATTTCAAGTTCCTTCACGATATCCTTTGACTCGCGCGCTCGACCGCAGCGGTGGAGCCTGACGCGAGCTCTGCGTTTTTTACGGCCTGCAATTGAATCCGCCAAACCGGCGCCGGCTGGTCAAATCCTCGAAAGGTCAGCGCCGCAGGCTCGGCCGTTTTCCCGAATCGGCGCAAGAATTCGCTCGTTTCGGATCGTTGAAATATTTCCTCCGACACTACCAAGTCGTTCCCCTTGGACGCGCTGACCAAGCGCGCAGCCAAATTAATCGTCGTTCCAAAAAAGTCGAGTTTATCGTTCGCATTGACGGCCAGACACGGGCCGACGTGCAGCGCCGATTTCAGAATCAGCTTTCCGCCCGCGAACGGCGCGCCCGCCAGACGATCGTGCATCTCCAAAACGCCTTCGAGCGCTTCGTCAAGCTTGCCGAAAACCGCCATCACCGCGTCGCCAATCGTTTTGACCAGCGCTCCCCGGTGCGCCCGCAACACTTCCGTGACCACCGCAAAATGGTCGCGGACCAATGCATAGGCAGGGGCATCTCCCACTTCCCGATACAACGAAGTCGAGCCGCGCAGGTCTGTGAACAAAATAATTTGGCAGCCCACTTTCACTTCTTCGCCTGGCGAGACGACTTCACGCGCGAAAATATCCCTGAACTCCTGCCAATTCGTAATGCGCGCCGCGGTTAAAATATCCGCGCTCCATTCGGCTCGCTCCAATGAAACCACCACCGGATACGAATGCGGGTTGGTGATTTTGCCCGGAGCGGTTCCCTCGCCGCGCCGGATATCGAAGCATTCTTTCGTGCAAACGATCTGCTGCCCTGGAGCGCCAAAGCACTCGCCCGCGCGGATCAACGCAGACGCCCCCACTTGAGCCGACCGCAAGCGATGGTCCGTCTCCACGGCGCGGCTCGAAAGTTCCCGAACTTCCCCGGGCCGCAAAACCAGTTGTTGCACGACGTGCGGTTTGCCTCCGGGGCCGGCCAAACAATACGTTTCCGCCGGCGCCGACCGCACCGCTGGGTTCACCGCAAATTTTAACTCGACCGAACGGTCGAACTCCGCGTCGTAATCAATCTGACAGGCGTCACAATGGACGCGGCGGCGCAGCCCGGACAACTCCTTCACGACCTCTTTCGGCGCCGAGCGGCAGTTCGGACAGAGAATTTCCCAGCTCAGGTCGAACAGACCAGCGCGCGTGCCGTGCAAAAAACAGCGGACCACCTCCCAGTCATCACGGCCCCATTGACGCGCCGCGGCCAATGGACGGATGCGACCGACCTGGACGTCGGGCCAGTCGCGGATTAGTTCGCGCACGCGCTGCAGCAACTCAGCCGGCTGATTCGCTTTCCGCAAACGAGCGAGCCCCGCTTCGAGCGCAGGCTCGCTCACCGGCGACCGCGCCAAATTCGGCAACGGCACAGGTGGTGGGTCCTCCCAATGCGCGGCCACGTGTTTGACCACGCTGGCGAAATCACGCGTGGCTTTCCGGGCGAGAACATTTCGGGCCAACCACGCCCCGAAGCGATGGCGCGGCCGGAATTCGGAGAAAACTTTCAGGCGCGTGGCCCCGCCATTCGCCTCCAGAAATTCAACGCCCCCTCGGAATTCGAGCAACGGGCCCGAAGTGAATTCTCGCCTGACCCAATAATAATTCGGCTCGCTCCATTCGAACGGAAGTTCGCGCCAGCGGAGCTCCTGGCCAAAAACCCGCGCTAGCGCAAAGATCGCCGCGCCTCCTTCTGGCAGGGGCTCGGTTCGGTATTGAACAGGCGGCAAGCCAAGCGAGCGGTTCAGCCAATCGGTTTTGCTGAAAATGGGCCAGACTTTCTCGCGAGGAAATGGCAGATCATACAGCGCTTCAGTGCGCACTGGCGCGGGCATGCCGCGCAGAATGCCTCTCCCCTCGGCAAGATTCAAGGCGCCAGATCCCATGGCAACGATGCAACGGAACACCCCGCTCCGCTGTTTTCTCGGTGTCCTCCTGTTGAAGGGCCAAAGTGCTGCGCCGCTCGGAAATTGAACAGGAGGCAACGGAGGGAACAGAGAAGCAGCGGCCGAATCGCGGGGCGGCATGAGCTGACAGAGGAGTTTGAATCCCGCTAATTCAAAACGACCGCGAATTAAGATTGTGTAACTTTTCTCGCGCTCGTGGATCCATCATTAACAGATCGGGTCCGCGCCATTGCGGCGGACGATTCAAGCGAACTCACGATTCACTATGAAACTGGAACAGCACATCCGGCTTTTCGCGGGCACATTCATTCTCGTCAGCCTGTTGCTCAGCCGCATTCACACCCCGCTCTGGCTCTGGTTCACCGCCTTTGTTGGATTAAACCTCTTCCAATCGGCGCTCACGAACTTTTGTCCGCTCGAAATCCTGCTGCGGCGCCTCGGGGTCGGAGAAGAACAGCCGTGTTCGACACGACGAGACTGACTTGATGAAACAAGCGATTTACACCTCCGCGCGGAAACTTTTTTCGGTGGCCGTGAGCTTGCTTGGCTCGCTCGCGCTCATTCAAAGCTCGGCGGAAGAACCCTGGACGCTGCACAAAGCTCTCGAAGTTGCCCGGGCCAACAATCCCGAGGCGCGCCTCGCGCAACTTCGAATCAAGAGCGCCGCGGCCCTATTGATCCAGGCGAACGCTGCCTTCTGGCCGAAGCTCCAGATGGAATCCAGCTACTCGCGAATGGATAATCCGCTCCGGGTCTTTGGCGCCGCCTTGAATCAACATGCCGTGTCGCCGGATCTCGATTTCAACGAAGTTCCCCAAGGCGACAACCTCAACGTGGCCGGCGTCGTTTCCATGCCGCTTTACAACGGCGGGCGGAGTGTGGCGGAACGCCGCGCCGCCCTCGCCAGAAAAAATGCCGCCGCTCATTTGGCCACTGCTGTCCGGCAAGATGTCGACTTCGAAGTCACCCGGGCCTTCCTGACCGTCCTGAAGGCCCGAGCGCTCGTCCGAGCCGCTTTGGCGGCGTCGGAAGCTTTCGAAACCAATTCAGCCATCGCCCAGCGCCGGTTCGAGGCGGGCACGCTGCTAAAGACCGAAACGCTCGATGTGAAAGTCCGGCTCGCGGAAGCCCAGGAAAATCTGTTCCGCGCGCGCAACGGCGAAGCGCTCGCTCGGCGCGCCTTGCAAACGTTGGCTGGGTTGGAAACCGGATCGATTGATATTTCCGAGTCTGCCCCCGAGCTGGCGCCGCCGGCCCAGCGCGACTTTTCCGCCCGGCCAGAGCTCGCTCAGGCCTTCGCGGAGAAGAACGCCGCCCAATCTGATTTGGAAAAAGCGCGCGGCGGATATCGGCCGAGAGTCAGCGCATTTGCGCGCGGCGATTATGATCGGGGCTGGGAATTCAACGGTTCGGGAACGAGTTGGACGGCTGGAGTTGTTCTGCAATGGGACCTTTGGGATGGATTCCTTTCGCGCGGGCGAGTCGATCAAGCCGAAGCCGAGGCCAAGGCCGCGGCCGAGCGGGAAAGAAAAACCCGGCTGGACCTCGCGCTCGAATCCGACCAGGCGCGCTTGAAGTTTGCGGAAGCCGCCGAACGCATCCGCGTGACCCGGCAAGCGGTCGATTTCGCCGCCGAGAGCGCCAGCCTCACACGCGTTCGATTCGAACAAGGGTTGGCCCTGAGCACACAATTGATCGATTCCGAAACCGCCCTGCTGTCCGCGCGCGTGCGGCAAGCAGAAGCGGAAGCGGACGCGAAGATTGCCATTGCCGCGTTACGCAAAGCGGCCGGTCTGCCCATTGTTGAAATGACGAAGCAATGAACGAACGCAAACGAAAATGCTCCGGCGGCCGAAAATGAAAACGTCCATCCAAACGCGTCTCACGCTTCTTGGAATTGCCATCGCGCTTGTTTCGTGCGCGCCGCAACAGCATCCCGCCTCATCGGAAACGTCTGCCCCGCGCCCTGTGCGAATGGCGGTGTTGGAAGTTCAAAATGAGAATCGCTTCGAAGAGTTCATGGGAACCGTTCGGCCAAAGGTAAAAGCGGTCGTCGAGAGCAAACTCAGCGGGCGAATCGAACAGGTGCTCGCCGCGCCAGGCCAAACCGTCAAGGCGGGAATGATTCTGGCACGAATCGACAGCCGCGAAGTTCAAGCGGGATTGGCTCAATCCACTGCCGCAAAAGCGCAAGCGGATCGCGACCTCGCGCGGTTAACCGTTTTGCTCCGCCAGGGCGCCGTGACTCAGGCGGATTTCGAAACTGCGGAAACCCGCGCGCGGATTGCTGACGCCGCCGTTCGCCGCATCCAAAGCTCGGTCAATGATGCCGAAGTCACCGCGCCATTCGCTGGAATCGTCGCCCGCAAATTCGCGGAAGAAGGAGATTTCGCCGCCCCGGGAAAACCGCTGTTCGAACTCGATCAGGCGAGCGGGCACAGATTTCAAACGGATATTCCCGAAACCTTGATCGAGACGATCGCGCTCGGAGCAAAAATGACCATCTCGATTCCGACAATAAAGGAACCGCTCGTGGGAACCGTGGCGGAGATTGCGACGGCAGGCGACCCCGCCGGAACGTTCCTGGTGAAGTTCGACCTCGCCGCACACGCTCAATTGCGTGGCGGGCTGTTCGGACGCGTCGCTGTGCCAGTCGGAAGCCACGCCGTCATTCGCGTTCCGGCGCAAGCGGTCGTTCGGCGCGGACAAATGGATCTCGTCTTTGTGGCCAAAGATAATCGAGCCCAAGCGCGGTTGGTCCGAGTCGGCAAACGCACAGCGCGAGAGCTGCAATTGCTATCGGGCGTTGAAGCCGGAGAACGCATCGTCGTGGAAAATGCGGCCGCACTGCGCGACGGCGATCTTTTGCAGGAACAACCCGTCGCGCCATGAGAACGATAGAGCAGGCGCCGACGTGAGACTTGTTGTAGCCGCCGACGTGAGGAGGCGGACGAGGCGTTGCAACTGGTGCATGCTTCCGCCTCCTCACGTCGGCGGCTACCCTGACCTCGGCGGCTACAGATCAACGGCTACTGGCTAATCGTCAATCGTCAATCATTAATCGTAAATTCATCATCGCCTCATGCCTAACCCTGACCCGCTCGGATTGGCCGGCCGAATCGCCCGCAGCTTTATCGACTCGAAGCTGACGCCGCTCTTCGTCATCGCGTCAGTCGCCGTTGGCGCTGCGGCGATTCTTCTTTTGCCCAGGGAAGAGGAGCCTCAAATCAAGGTGCCCATGATCGACGTGATCGTTGGGATGCCAGGGTTCAGCGCAAAAGAGGTCGAGGAGCGAGCCACCCGCCCGATGGAAAATCTGCTCTGGGAAATTCCCGGCGTGGAATATTTGTATTCGACCTCTCGCCCGGGCGAAAGCCTGGTCATTGTTCGTTTCAAGGTCGGCGAGGAAATCGAACGCAGCCTGGTGAAGTTGAACCAAAAGCTGCAATCGAACTTCGACCGGATCCCGCCGGGGGTGTCCTTCCCGATCATCAAACCGCGCTCGATCGATGATGTTCCCATTCTGGCCCTGACGCTCCACAGCTCGCGCTACGATCATCTGATGCTCCGCCGGCTCGCCGCCCAATTGCAGGATGAGATCAAACAGGTCCCGCTCGTGGCGGAAACGGCGCTCATTGGAGGGACGCGCAACCAAGTGCGCGTTCTCCTGGATCCAACCCGAATGGCGTTGCGCAGGCTCAGCATCGATCGAGTCGCCGAAACGCTCCAGCACGCGAACCGCCAATCCACCGCGGGCACGATTACGACTGACAATCGCGAAATCAAAATCGAGACGGGCGGTTTTCTGGCGACGCGCGAGGACGTCGGCCAACTGGTCGTCGGCGTTATCGAAGGCAAGCCGGTTTACCTTCGCGATATCGCAACCATCGAGGAGACGGGCGGCGAAGAACCTTCCCAATACGTTCTGCACGGCACGGGCGCCGCGGCGAAGGACGCGCGCGAAGAACCCGCCGTGACGATCACCGTGGCCAAACGGCCCGGCGCAAATGCCATTGCGGTTGCTCGCAACGTGCTCAAAAAAATCGACGCCGCTCGAGGCTTTTTCATTCCAGCTGACGTGACGGTGTCTGTCACCCGCCATTACGGCGCCACCGCGGCCGAAAAATCGAACGAACTCCTCTGGCACATGCTCATCGCGGTGGCGGGCGTCTCGACCCTCATTCTCCTCGCGCTCGGCTGGCGCGAATCGCTGATCGTCGCCATTGCCATACCCGCGACCCTTGCGTTGACTCTGCTCGTTTTTTACCTGCTCGGTTTCACGCTCAATCGCATCACCTTGTTCGCGCTCATCTTCACCATCGGGATTCTGGTCGATGACGCCATTGTGGTGGTGGAAAACATTGTCCGCCATTTCCGGCTGTCAGCGGGCGGGAAAAGTTCTTCGAGCGAATTAGCCGTGCGGGCCGTGGATGAAGTGGGCAACCCGACGATTTTAGCGACTTGGGCGGTGATCGCAGCGGTGCTGCCGATGGCATTTGTCGGCGGCTTGATGGGTCCGTACATGCGGCCCATCCCCGTCGGCGCCAGCGTGGCGATGTTCGTTTCGCTGCTCGTCGCATTTGTGGTGACGCCGTGGGCAGCGATCCGTTTGTTGCATCAACCGAGCGGGCGAAAAGCGGCGGAAGAACGCCGCGAAGATTTTTTCACCCGAATTTACCGGCAAACAATGAAACGGCTCATCGAACGGCGCTGGAGCTGGGTTTTTCTCGCCGCCATTCTGGGTTTGTTAGCAAGTGCTGCGGCCTTCGTTCCGCTCGGCTGGGTGAAATTGAAAATGCTCCCGTTCGACAACAAGAGCGAATTCCAAATCATTCTGAACATGCCGGAAGGCACCGCGCTCGAACGGACGGCCCAAGTCGCGCGTGAAATCGCCGCTGCCATCCGGTCTGAACCTGAAGTGGTGGATTATCAAATCTACGCGGGCACAGCGGCCCCGTTTAATTTCAACGGCCTGGTGCGGCATTATTTCCTCCGGCGCGGAGGCAACATCGCGGATGTGCAAGTCAACCTGGCCAAGAAGCACAATCGTTCCAAACAAAGCCATGAAATCGCCAAACGCATTCGCCCTCGCGTGACAGCGATCGCGGCCCGATTTGGCGGGCGCGTGGCCGTCGCGGAAGTGCCGCCAGGTCCTCCTGTCCTGCAAACGCTGGTCGCGGAGATTTATGGCGCCGATGACGCGCATCGCCTCGCTTTGGCGCGGCAGGTCATCAGCATTTTCAACCAAACTCCCGGCGTCGTGGACGTCGATTGGCACATCGAAGCGCCGCAACCCATCACTCGATTTGTCATCGATAAAGAGAAAGCCGCCTTGCACGGCATCAGCGCCGAAACGATTTCCCGCGCGCTGCGGCTGGCCGTGGCCGGAGAGCCGATCGACCTGCTCCACGACGCCTCGGAAAATGAAAGCGTCAATATCGTGCTTCAGCTGCCGCTGGCCCTTCGGACGTCGCCCGAGGAATTGCTCGGCCTGCGCATTCCTACAGAATCATCGGACGCGTCCGGCGGCCCGCCCAAAGTTATTCCGTTGCGCGAATTGGTCCGAATGGAGCGAGGCACAATCGAACCGAGCATTTACCACAAAAACCTTCATCCGGTCACCTACGTGATGGCCGACGTGGCGGGCCAAGCGGAAAGTCCGTTTTACGCCATTGCGCAAATGAACAAAGCGCTGCGCCGGGTGGATGCGCGAGCCTTTGGCGGGAGCACCGCGTCCTTGAAGATTTTCAATGCCCGTTTGCCATTCTCGGACGCGGAACCGTCTTTGAAATGGGATGGCGAATGGCACATCACCCTCGAGGTGTTCCGTGATCTCGGAATCGCTTTCGCGGCGGTGCTCTTGTTGATTTACGTTCTGATGGTCGGTTGGTTCCGATCGTTCCTTACGCCGTTGGTTGTCATGGCCGCCATTCCCTTTTCACTGGTCGGCATTCTCCCGGCCCACGCCGCGTTGCACGCATTTTTCACCGCCACCTCGATGATCGGATTCATGGCGGGCGCCGGCATTGTGGTCAGAAATTCAGTCATCCTGGTGGACTTCATCGAGCGGCGGATCGAGGAAGGGCTGCCACTCGATCAAGCCGTGATTGAAGCGGGCGCAGTGCGGTTCCGGCCCATGCTCTTGACGGCGCTGGCCGTCGTGGTTGGAAGCAGCGTCATTTTGTTCGACCCGATTTTTCAAGGGCTCGCCATTTCGTTGATGGCGGGGGAAATCGCTTCTCTTCTCATCAGCCGCATGGCCGTTCCGGTCTTGTATGTTTTGGCGGCGCCCAAACGAAAGCATCCGGAACTGGCCCCAGTGCAATTCGGCCTAGCGAACGTGGCGCCTGCCAATTATGGTGACATTTAATGACGCCAGGCCAGCCGCCCCCCTCGGCTCTCTCAGAATTGCCCGATGTGGAATTGGTGCGGCTCGCCAAGACAGGCGAACTGCTCGCCTTCGAAGAGCTGGTCAATCGTTACGAACGGAAAGTCTACACGCTGGCCTGGCGCGTCGTCCGGCATCAACAAGATGCCGAGGACATCACGCAACAGACCTTTCTCAGCGCGCTCGAGCATTTGGGCGATTTTCGCGAAGAAGCTGCCTTCTCGACCTGGCTGCTGCGCATCGCCACATTCGGGGCGTTAAAAATCCTTCGGAAAAAGCGCGGGCTCGCCTTTGTTTCCCTGGAAGAAAATTTGGAACCGGCCAGCGAATCGATCCCGCCCCCGGAATTCATCGCGGATTGGCGGGAATCGCCCGAAACTCTCGTTGGGCAAAAAGAAACCGGGCGGATCATCGACGAAGCTCTGGGCCGATTGGACGAAAAGCACCGGCTCGTCTTCCTTCTGCGGGATGTCGAAGGCCTCTCGATTAGAGAGACCAGCGCAGCGCTTGGGCTGACGGAAGCGAACGTCAAGGTCCGGTTGCTCCGAGCCCGGCTTGAACTCCGTGAATTCATCACGCGCGCGCTGGGCGATCCGGAAACACGTTTGCAGCCGCCGCGTCACGGATGATCGGAAAATGTTTTGTAACTTTCCTCCCGTTCAAGGTTCAGACTGCTATAACGCCTTATGAAATGCGAAGAGCTCCTCGCGCTGCTCAACGATTACGTCGATGGAACTCTGGCGCCAGGGTTCTGTGAGGAATTTCAAAAGCACCTGGAAGGGTGCAACCCTTGCCAGGTCGTGATCGATAATATCCGGAAAACCATCGTCCTCTATCGGAACGGCGAGCCGTACCAGCTCCCAGTTTCATTCCGCGAACGTCTGCACGCGGTCGTCCGAGAGCATTGGAAAAAAGCTAGCCCTCCGCCACGCTGCTGATCTCGCCGTTCTGCAGCCGTGTTTTGAGCCGTTGTCCGGCCTGAACTTCGCTGCTATTTCGAACCACCTTTCCGCTGGCGGCATCCATCGTGATCGAGTAACCGCGGTTCAAAACATTTTGGGGCGATAACAGCCGCAAGTTGGCGACCGCCCGGTCCGCGCGCGTTCGCAAATCTTCCAAGGCCTGCCGCGCACATCTTGAAAACTGTTCCTGGGACTGGCGCAACCGTTCACGCCGCTGCTCCAAAACAACCCCGGGACGAACGCGCATCAATCTCTCGAAGATGGTTCGTCCTTTCTCCTGGCCGTGGCGCACCGCAACCTTCGCGTAGCGCAGCAGACTGCACTCGAGATCATCCACCCGCTGGGACTTTTCGAGCATGCGCCGCCGCGGATGTGCCCGCGCCAGCCGATCAGCTTGGCGCTGCCATTCCTCGGCCAAACCTTCCACACGGCCGCGCAGCACATCCACCAACTGTTCGCCGGCGCTCTCGACAAAATTGCGGCTCGAAAACATTCCCTCCGTAATAATCTCGGCCGCTGCGCTCGGTGTGGCGGCGCGAAAATCCGCGACAAAATCGCTGATCGTGAAATCGATCTCGTGGCCGACGGCAGAAACAATCGGAATTTCAGATTGGCCAATCGCGCGCGCGACCACTTCTTCGTTGAACGCCCAGAGATCCTCCAAGCTCCCGCCGCCGCGAGTCACCAAAATCAAATCCAACCCGTGGAACAACGAGGCGCTCGGCCCCGGCAGCGCCGGCGCGCGCGAAACGGCCCAATCGTTCAGCAACCGAATCGCTTCGGCTATCTCCGCCGCGGCGCCCGTTCCTTGCACGCGGCATGGGGCCAAAACGATTTGCAAACCCGCGTGCCGCCGCCGCACCACGTGCAACACATCCCGCAAAGCCGCGCCGGTGGGCGATGTCACAATCCCGATTCGCTGTGGAAAACGGGGCAAAGCTCTTTTTCGTTCGGCCGCGAACAAACCTTCCGCCTGGAGTTTTTGTTTCAACCGCTCGAAAGCGGCTTGCAACGCGCCCAGCCCTTGCCATTCCACCGCGGTCACTCGCAATTGATACTGGCCGCGAACTTCGTAAACAGTCAGCTCGCCTTGCACGATCACCTTTTTTCCATCCTGCAGGAGGTCGCGCGAAATCTCTTTTCCTTCACTCCGGAACAACACACAGCAGAGCTGCGCCCCGGCATCCTTGATCGAGAAGTAAACATGGCCGGAGCTTTGCGCTCGAAGATTGCTGATTTCGCCGCTGACCCAAACCGAGCCGATTTCTTTTTCGAGCAGCCGGCGAATGCTGCCGGTCAATTCGCTGACGCTGAAGACGCGCCGCAACGTTTCCGGAGGAAATAATTCGCCAAAGTCCCATTGAGATTTCATGCGCGGTTCATTCGAGTCGTTCTTAGCCCCCTCGAGGCGTTGGCAGCGGTTCGGAAACGCGTTCGATCCGCAGGGCGCGGCCGGTGTCCGAATCAATTTCAATAAATGCTCCCTGCAAAAAAATCCGTTCCGAGGCCACGCCAAACCGTTGCGGCGTGTTGCTCAAAAAGCGCTGAATGATCGGCTCGATCTCGCGGCCAAGAATGCTTTCATGCGGCCCGGTGAATCCGGCGTCGCAAAGGAAAGCGGTGCCGCCTGGAAAAATCTGTTCGTCCGCCGTCTGCACGTGGGTGTGAGTGCCGACAACGGCGCTCACCCGGCCATCGAGCATGCGGGCCAAAGCGATCTTCTCGGAAGTGGCTTCGGCGTGAACATCGACAAAGATCAACGGCGTGACCGCCCGCAACCGCGTCACTTCCTCTTGGGCGCGGAGGAATGGATTATCCAAATCGGCCATGAAGGTGCGGCCTTGCACATTCATCACGGCGAAGGGAGGAAGGTTATCGAGAGTCACCACGGTGCTTCCCTGCCCTATCGTCCCCTGTGGATAATTCACCGGCCGCACAAAGCGGCGTTCGTTCTCGAGCAACTCCCGCACTTCTTTCTGGTCCCAGAGGTGATCGCCCGTCGTCATCACATTCACACCCGCGGCGAATAATTCTGCGGCCGTGTTCGGCGTGATGCCCGAACCGCCGGCCGAGTTCTCCCCGTTGGCAATGACTAAATCCAGCGCGTACCGTTGTCGCAAGAGAGGGACGAGTTCTTTGACCGCGCGGCGCCCGGGCTGCCCGACCACATCGCCGATAAACAAAATTCTCACTCGAAAAACAGTAACCGCAGCGCCGGGACTGGCGCAAGCCCGCGTGTTCTCGGCTTGTTCTGGTTCTGTAATGCGTGATTGCAAAACCGCTCATCGCGAGCGCAGCGCGCAACGGCTCTCTTGCTCTTGCTCGACCGAAGAAAGATTAGAACAGGACCGAGAGCGAGTTTATGGATCGTAATGCGTGCAACGGTTCGAGCGAGGCTCCCATGAACTCCCAATCCAACCGCAAATTAGGAGTAACATTCCACAAGCACTGGGTGGTTGGCGGAATCGATGTCAGGCATGAATGTGCGCGTTGTTTGTGACCGAACTGGTGATCGAGTGAGTGAACGAAGCAGCGGATAAGATTTAAAACAATTTCTCGAACCACCTACTCATCCCCCTAACGGGCCGGAGATTCAGCCCCTCTGGCCCGCTTCTTTTTGTACCGAGCCGCCCAGGCAATGTTCAACGCTCGACGCTCGACGCTCGACGCTCGACCCTCGATTCAGGGAACCGGCCGGATTCGGTAAAAACGTTTACTGACGCCGAACCGGGGTTCCATAAAAATAAACTCCGACCCCGACAAACTTATCTGCGTCATTGGTCTCCAATTGAGAATATCTTCGGAGATTTCCCAAATGAAGCTGTCGCCCCGGTATCCTTTAATCCGAAACCGGAACCAATTCGGCTCGCTTAAACTTGGAATTTCGAGAGACGGTTCTTTCGCGATGTTTAGATAATATCGAGTGATCACGTCTGGGCCGACGCGCAAGTCCGGTTCCGCCTGATCGGCAGCGATGTGATACCTCACATTTGCCGCCGCCGGAAATCGAACTGTTTTTCCATCCTGGCGTGACACGAGCACCAGGTTTGAAACCGTGGGCCCGGTGTAAACCGCCATGGTAAAATCACGCAGAGGAAATGACGGATTTACCGTCGCAAACTTCCTGACTGAGTACCAACCGCTCGACGGAGCAAGGAATGTCCACCAGAGAGAATGGCCCGTTTCGCGCCCGCCATGCGAGGGTTCGGCCGGTTCACGAGTCGCTAAGCGGAAGTCCAGCGAAGTCACTTCTATTGACTGCGGCACGGTCACAAAATTGACTCCGTCCGGCTGAAAGGCGTCATTCAAGCTGAGGGTACTCGTCAGCGTCAAAGCAAATGGGCCTTCCCCTTCTGCGGTAATCGCAATTTGGTAAATCGCGTCCGTTTCCGTATTCAGCAATACGAAGCCACGACCGCTCACGACTTTCCTTAGGGTCGAAATTGTTCGTCCTGTATAAATGTCGATCCAAGGGTCAGGCACGTTCGGAGGCAATCCAGCGGAACCGTACGGGCTTTCATCTCGGGCCCAGGCCAAAAGGCCAACGTGCCATGAGAAAGGCGCTTTCCATGAATACCAGACGGAGTGGGCCGCGCCTCTGGCATGTTCCGGTTCTCCAAGTTCGACCGTTGCGCCCGCAGTCGAGGCCCTGAGCTGTGATCCGCCTTGGCCTGGTGTCCAGAAATTGAAATTTGTCAGCGCGATCCAGGAGTCAAAATCGTCGTTCAGCGGTTTCGAGCTGTAATTCAGCGCGAACCAAACATGGGAACTCGATTCCGCTTCATCCACTCGCAAATGATACGCCTTTCCTGCGGCAGCCTGGAACGTCACCGATGACCACCGCGCGTCCGCGTTTTCGTTCGCGGCGATAAAACTCAAGCCCGGCAAATCATCCCCGGTGTAAATTGCAAAACCCGGCGGCGTGCCACTTGAACTGCCGAGGCTCACCACGGCCAAACCATTCGTCGGCGCGGTCCACGACCACCAAAGCGAATGGCGCGGTGGTGAGTTCGCTACGGAAGGTTCATCCGTCTCGGCCGTCGCGCCCAGTGTGCTGGCCGTGACTGGCAGCGGATAGTCCGCGAGAAAAATCCGGTTCGTGAAGGAATCATTCGCTGGAGGCGGTTCGAATTGCAATTGCAGGCTCGTGCCGGGGTAAACCGCCTCCTTGCTATCCACCGCGATGATGTAGTTCGTGCGCGCGCTGACATCCAGTGAGATTGTCTCGCCGCGAGAGATTGGCGGCCAGCCATTGTCGAACGAAATCCGGTCGTTCGCCCCAATCAGATAGTTCCCGGCGAGCACCTGCGCCGCGATCGGCGCCAGGTTCGTCAGCGAACTGCCTGTGTAAATCGCGACATTCAAATCAGAGGAATCGTCGATCCCTGGAAAAAAGGTATTCCGCAATAAGATCAGAGCGCCGTCCTTCGGCGGACGCCAAGTCCACCAAACGGAACGGCCGCCGGGCGCTTTCCCATGAATCGGCTCACCTGGTTCGCGCGTGGCGGCAAAGTTCTGCACGCTCAAATGAATTGCCGTGCCGCTCAGACTCGAGCGTTGCTTGAAACTGTCATTCACCGGAGCCGGGGTCATCCTCAAGCTGAGGCGCGCTTCGCCGTACGTGCCGTCCACGGCAAAGAAATAGGTCGTTCCGCGCACCACATCAAAGCCGTCCCGAGCTTGAGCGGTCGTCGCGACACGCTGGAGGGTCGTCAATTCAGTTCCAGTGAACACGGCAAACTCAAAGAGTCCTGGCGAAGAGCTCACCAACCCGGGCCCAGAGCTGTCGCCATCGATGAATGTGACGAGGCCCAAACTCGTCAGCTGAACGCGCCCGGTGAGCGGCGGGGACCAATTGAACCAAACGGAATGACCTCGCGCATTCGGGCCGATCGCTGGTTCTTCAATCTCACGCGTCGCACCCGCGGTGATCACCTGAAGGGTGGTGAGGTTGGACGGTATCCGAGTGGCCGCTCCGAAATTGTCATTTACCGGCCGCTGATACGCTTTTATTCGCAGCGGCGCGCTTCGGTCCACACGTTCTCCATCCACCATGATTTGGTAAGTATGACCGGCCACTATTTCAAACTCCGCACCGCCCACGGGCCAATCCGATTTGGCCAGCAACAACAAGCAATCGAGCGATTCTCCCTCGTAGACCGCCACGCGCGCCCGGCCGACAGTTGAGCCATCGGCCACAACCATGGCCGTGCCGGAGAATGGCGCGGTCCAACTCCACCAGGCCGTTGCTGCCGGCGCGCCAAACGGCGCTGGATTCGATGGCTCTGGAATCGCCGCAAACAAATTCGCCGTCGCGATCACATTCGACCCGGTCAACGTTAACCGGTTGGCAAACGTGCGATTGTGCAATCTGACCGCGACCGTCGGGCCGTCAAAACTGCGGCTGGGGAGCCCCTCAAGTTCCACCGTGATGCTAAGTTGGTGGTTGCCAGCAGGCGCAGTCCAGAGCACCGCATACGGCGGCTCGACGGCTTGGCCAACAAAACTTTTATTATCGAGAAAATTAACCTTCAGCGGCCCGGGCTCATCCCTCGTAACCTCCGCCTGCAACTCGATCACCGTTCCTTCTTCGAACGAGTCGCCATTCTTCGGCGCGATCAATTTCGCTTCCAGCCCGCGGTAAGCGCTCACTTCCGCGGCTGATTGGACAATTGTCTGCGCATTGTCAGCTTCGTTGGGCTGGCCCGCGGGAAGGCCCAACGGCACTCCCAGAAACGTCAGACGCGGATTGGAAAAGTACGGCAGCACCTCGCCCGGAAAATAACACATCACCGTCCGATACGTCACGCCGTTCAACTCGAACCGGTATCCGAACGAATAACTGAATCGTCCAGCTCCCCAGGCGTTCCGACGGTCATGATCGCACCCAAAGTTATGCCCAAGCTCGTGCACGAATTGATACCAACGCGTCGCTTGCGATCGCGCAATCACACTAAAACCGCCCGTGCTCTCAATCGCTGTCGTCGCCACGCCGGCGTAATCGCTCCCGTTTTCCGTCCAGAGCGAAACCAAATCGGCTTGGAATTGGTCCCGCCACGCGTGTGCCTCGTCCATGAACCCGTCCTCAGTCGCGCGCAAACGGTCCAACTCGACATTCATGTTCCCCGACTCGGCGTAGGCGATTTCTCCCGCATGGACCAATTCGATCCGCACGTTCGTTTCGCTGTTGGCAAAAACCAGGTTCGCTTGCGCCACCGCCAGATTGATCGTCGCCCGAATCTCATCATCTCCGCCTGCGCCAGCTTTTGCGTCCGGCGTGTAAACCACCATCAGTTTAACCGTGTGAATAGGGGCCAACGCGCCAGGTTCAGGCAAATCCAATAATCCCACAGGGCGAGACTGCGGCTTTTCGCTGGATGTGACTGCAGGCAATTCGAGAGCCTCCGCACACGAACCGCAACGCCGGATCGAGCTTGGATCCAATTCAGAAATTGTGCAGAGCGCGCCGCCCGCTCGATCGATCTGAAATGAGCCGGCGCCAGGAATCGTGATTTGCCCCGTCAACGCGCTCCCCTGCACCGACAGCAACACCTGGCTCCCGGGCGCGTCTTGCACCTCGCCCGAATAAACCGAGCCCGATCCGACTGATTCCTTTCGATGAAACAGACAGATCGGCTCGGCTCCGGGAAATAATCGGAAACGGACCGCCAACGGGTCATCGGCTTTGATTGACTCGAGTGCCGCGAGCGTCCCGGCGTTGAGCTCGGCAACGCGGCGGCGGCGAAAACCGGTAGCGCAGGATTCCAAGCCTGCAGGTGAGGGCGATTTTCCAATCGCCTCGTTGAATGAGGAGCTGGAAAGCTCGTGGAACCCGGTGACAAGCAGTTCTGCGCTACGGTTCGTGGAAAGCGGTTCAGCGGTTGAACTAAAAAAATCGAGAGGCTCCGCGTTGGCGGCGATGGATAAAGCACTCGCGAGCACCACCGAGATTGGGAGGCGCCCGAAGATCACCGCATAAATGCCGGAACGTTTCATCTGATCGAGCGTTGTTTTTAGCACGGCAGATGCCAGAAGGAACCGTACATCCGAAGCACTAAATCCGAAATCCGACCTGTCCTCCGAAGCTTCGGAGGACAGGTCGAATTCCGAGCTTCGTATTTCGGATTTGATTGATCCACGAATCTGAGAGGTTTAGCGACGAGAACGTCGAAAGAAGAATCTAACAAGAGCCCCTCACCCTTTTGAATTTCGCCCTGCGACCCACCAGTAGCCAGCCCAGAGCAACCACAATATCTCAATCAAATGCTTTTGCACCGGTTGAAATGCTTCATCCGCCTCATTACTGCGACGGCTACGACTTCGGCGGCGACAACAGCTAATGCGACATGATTTGGGCGCCGGCCAGAATCGACTTTGGATCGACCACGCCGACCCCCGGCCCTTCCGGCACGGTGATGGCCCCGTCCTTGATTCGCAGCGCCGGGCTGAACCAGTCGCCGTATTCTTTCACGCCTTCCTTGTACTCCTGCCACCGTCCGATGTCCCGAACACACGAAGCAAAGTGGAGCATGTAAACAAAACCGAACCCGCCGGAGATGTGCGGCGTTGTCGGCATGTCGCGCAACGCAGCCATCCGAGCCACTCGCAGCGACCGGATCAATCCCCCGTAATAAAACAAATCCGGCTGCACGATGTCCGACACGCGATTACGGATCGTATATTGAAAACGCCATTCGCTATATTCCTGTTCGCCTAGCGCGATTGGAATTTTCAAAGCGTCGGTCACCTGTTTTGTCGCGCCCAGATTATCGAATGGGCACGGCTCCTCAAAAAAGACCGCGCCAATATCTTCGAGCATTCGTCCAACTTTGATCGCGTGCGGCGCATCGTACGAACTGTTCGCATCCGCATGAATGGCGATTTTATCGCCGAGCTCTTTTCGGGTCAGCGGGATCAGCGTCTCGGTCCGCCCGGGCATCGCGTCGATGTTGCGATTCATGCGCCCGCCCACGCGATACTTGACGGCTTTGGCCCCGGTCTCCGCGAGCAGGTGTTTCAGATATTCGATCTCCTGCGCAGGCGTGGTGTCGCGCCGGCCGCTGGCGATGTAAAAAGGGACTTCCTTCCTGACGATGCTGCCCAATAACTGGCCGATGGATTTGCCGGCGATGCGGCCGAGCATGTCGAGAACGGCAAATTCAACCAGGGCCACCGGGCACCACAACGCGAGCCCTTGGAACTTATAATTGTCCTGGCGCCGATAAACACCGAACAGGTGTGCTTCCAAATCACGCGCATCTTTTCCAATGAAGTAGGGCGCGACCAAGTCGTTGAAGATTGGATGAAGCACGTTGGCTCGGCCGTTGTCGACTGACATCCCCTCCGCGCCGTCTTTGGAGCGCACGCGCACGAAATAATTCCGCCCCTTCTTCAGCAGCTGCACAGATTCAATGATGATCGGCTCCTTAAAGCCGGCGCCATCAAGCACGGGCGCAGCCGCGGCTTTTTCCAAGACAGCATCGTCCGGGTGCGTGTCTTTTCCGAAAGTGCGGGATGGAAATAGTGAAAGGGCGGTGGCGCTAGCGGCTGTTTTGAAAAATTGCCGGCGGCTGGATTTCATAGGCATGGAATAGCGCAATCAGGTTCTATGATCAAGGAACGTGAGCAGCTGCAGGCTGGTAGGCTGATCAGTTCAGGAGGGGCGAGCGTACCCGCGGGCCGCAAGGCGTTGGCTCATCCTCCTGCGCGGCTCGTCACTAGCCTCGCCCCACCGAATCATCTTGCCACATCCAGCCAGTGCAGGTGGGGCGAGCGTACCCGCGAGCCGCAAGGCGTTGGCTCATCCTCCTGCGCGGCTCGTCAGCAGCCTCATCCCACCTCAGCCGAACAGGTGCACGAGGAGCTGGAAAGCTCCTGAACCCGCAGACAAGATTGTCTGCGCTACGATTCCTTTTGATCGCGCGAGCCGGAATGAGCCTTTACAATCACGCCGCTCAGCCAACCAGCGCCCACTATGAACCATCATTTTTTATCTCGGAATTTGGGATCGATTCTTTTGCTTGCACTCTCTTTGCTCGCGAATCCTTCCCTCCTCGGAAGCGACGCCACCAATTACATTCGCGGCGGCCTGATCGAACTCAACGATAACGGCGCCTGGTCCTGGTTCATGGATGAACGTGTCATTGTTGACCGCGGCCGGTTGATCGTCGGATCGGTGCGGGCTCCCGGCCGCTTTGCGGATACGTCCCTGCCAGGCTGGGGCGACATCGAGCTGAACACGCTGGAAATCGAGACGGGCAAAACGCGCGTCGTTAAACTGCACGAGCACTTCGAGCAGGACGATCACAATGCCCCCGGTCTTTTCGTTCTGCCTGACGGGCGATACTTCGCCGCCTATTCCAAACACAACCAGGAGCCCCGGATTTTCTATCGCTTTTCCACTCGCCCGGGAGATCCGTTCGAGTGGGGGCCGCCCACCGAATTCATCACGCCTGGAATGAAAGGCAACTGGAGCGGCGACAATGCGACTTATTGCAACCCGATCCGGCTGGCGGCTGAACACGGCCGAATTTATCTGTTCCATCGCGGGGTCAACCAGGATCCAAATTACCTCGTTTCGGATGACAACGCCGCGAGCTGGAGGTACGGCGGTCGGTTGTTCATTGGCCGACGCGGCTACAGCCCGTACACGAAATACGCATCGAATGGGCGCGACACGATCCATTTTGTCGGCACGGAAAATCATCCCCGGAATTTCGATAACAGCCTCTATCACGGGTTCGTTCGGTCCGGGAATGTTTACCTGAGCGACGGCACGCTGGCCGCGCCGCTTGCCACCAGTTCCAACACCACCGTCCAGGTTTGGAACTTGACGCGCATTTATCAAGGGGGACCCACCAACGTCGCGTGGATGACCGATATTCACCTCGATCGCAACGAACGGCCGGTCGTTCTGTTCACCATCCAAGTCGACGGCGCCGGTTTGCCTCGCGGCCAAGGCGGCATGGATCACCGGTTCTGCTACGCCCGCTGGGATGGAACGCGGTGGCTCACGCAGGAAATCGCTTTCGCCGGACGCCGCCTTTATCCAGGCGAAGACGATTACACCGGGCTCGGCGCGATCGATCCGCAAAACACCGACATCGTCTATATCTCGACCGATGCCGATCCGATCACTGGCGCGCCATTGATCAGCCGCAGCGATCACAAGCGGCATCGCGAAATTTTCCGCGGGTCAACTCGCGACGGCGGTCAACATTGGCAATGGACGCCCATCACCGAGAATTCAACGATGGATAATCTTCGGCCGCTCGTTCCGATTTGGAATGATCCGCGCACAGCGCTGGTCTGGATGCGCGGCAGCTACAGCAACAACCGTGGTGAATGGACGACGAAAGTGGCCGCCACCATTCTTAAGCCGGAAGAGTCCAAGTCGATCGTTCGGGTGGTTGATCTCAACGTAAACGAGACCGCGGAGGTCACGTTGGCCAACGGCGCAATCGTTCGAGTCAAACTGTTGAACCTCGAAGAAAAACGAGATTCCTTGCGCCAAGCGGTCCGAAAAGCCGAGGTCACTGTCGAAATCGACGGCCGTCCAGTGACGCTCACCTCCGCGACCTATCATTTACCGGTTACAGTCGGCCCGGTTCAGATCGATTGCCCGATCACGAAAGGTTACGTCGGGAACAGCAGCGAAGGAAACGCCTGGGGATTGTTGAAAGATGCGCGTCTGCGGCTTTGGCCAGCGGGTTCGCCTTGGATCGAGCCGGGCTCATTTATTTACCCGCTCAAACAGCGCTGGTTCGCCAGCCACACGCAAATGGCAAACGAACCGACTTTCGTCGATGGCGGGGAAGTGCCGAGCGCAAAAAAGATTTACTACCATTACGGGCTCGATTTCGGCGGCGCGGAAGCGATGGTCGATGTCGTCGCGGCCACGGCCGGCCGAGTGATTTCAGCGGGAAAAGAAATTTTGCCAGGCTATACGGACAGCCCAGTTCAACCGCGGTACGATGTGGTTTATCTGCTCGATGACCGAGGCTGGTACTATCGCTACAGCCATTTGTTTGCCATCGATCCCGCTATTCGTCCCGGCGCCGAGATTCAGCTCGGCCAAAAAGTCGGCGTGCTCGGAAAGGAAGGCGGCAGCGGCGGTTGGTCGCATTTGCACTTTGATATTACGAGCCGCCAGCCCTCGGGATTATGGGGGATTCAGGAGGGCTACGCGTTTGTTTGGCAAGCGTACCAGCGCGAATATTCGCCGAAGATCATTGCCGTCGCGCGCCCGCACCAATTCATCTCGCCGGGCGAAACCGTCACACTCGATGGAACCAAATCGTGGAGCGCGAACGGGCCTTTGCGGTACAGCTGGAAATTCACGGATGGCTCGACCGCCACCGGTCCAACGGCGCAACGCACCTATTCAACTCCGGGTGAGTACAGCGAAATCCTGAAAGTCACCGACGCTCGCGGCCAGGTTGATTACGATTTTGCGGTCGTGGTGGTCGCTGGCAAGGGCGCTGACGAACTCCCGCCGACAATTCACGCGACGTACGTGCCGACCAAAAATCTGCGAGTCGGCGAACCGGCTACTTTCAAAGTGCGAACGTTCCGGACCACCGCCGGACATGAGACGTGGGATTTTGGCGATGGCACGCCGACCGTGGTTGTGAAATCGGATGGCAATGTGAAGAGCCTGGCAAAGGATGGCTACGCGATCATCGAACATCGTTTTGCCAGGCCGGGGGATTACATCGTTCGAGTGGAACGAACGAACGAGCACGGTTACACAGCCACCGCGCGGCTGCACGTGCCGGTCGAGTGATCCGCGCCAGGGACGCAGGGTTCACGCCGCTTGCCAGGAACGCAGCCTTCAGGCTGCAGCCGAGGCGTTGCACCAATGCGATATTGATTACTCTCCGGCATTAGCCTAAAGCCCGCGTTCCGATCGCGTGCGGTCGCGTCTCCCACCAGGAACGCAGCGTTCACGCTGCAGCCGAGGCGTTGCACCATGCCATATTGATTACTCTCCGGCATTAGCCTCAAGCCCGGTTCCCAGTCATAGCGAGCGAAGCCTGATTCCTTGCTTTTTCAGTTCGGTTGCTCATGCTCGATTCCTCTTCACTTTACCAACGGGAATTATGCGATACTCACTTCCACTCCATAACGGGGCTTATCCTAACCAGAATCAAAATTCCTCGCAGACAGGAATTAGAACCATCCCAACCGCAGCGCTGGGTGGCGGGACCTTGTTCCTTTCGACTGTGGCGATGTGCGCCCAACTGGCAACGTCCGAAACGTTTGAAGGTGTCTTCGGCCCGCCCGCAGCCGCGCCTCCCGACGGCATCAACAGCGAACTCGTGACCACCAGGCCGACGGCGGTTTTCGAGACGCCCGCCGCCGTCACCATTCTGAGTCATGAAGACATCCGCCGTTCGGGCGCGACGACGATTCCCGACTTGCTCCGGCTGGTTCCCGGACTCGATGTGATCGAGTTTGGCTCCTCCGCTTGGACAGTGTCATCCCGCGGCTTCACCGATGCGACGCTCGACAACATCCAATTGATGTTTGATGGCCGCCGCGCCAACGATCCGTTCGGCGCTGTCTTCTGGGATATTCAAGACACGCTGCTCGAGGAGGTGGATCACATTGAAATCTTGCGCGGGCCAACGGCAGCGGCGATGGCCCCGGATAGTTTGAATGGCGTTGTCAACGTCGTCACCAAGAGCGCCAAAGATTCTCAAGGCGTGCTGATCACCGGAGGCGGCGGGACGCTCGACCGCGGCTTCGCCGGCGTGCGGTATGGCGGGAAAATCAGCGACACCGCGTTTTACAAGATTTACGCCAAATACTTTTATCGAGACAGCGTCGTCACTGAGCAAGGCAAACGGATCGGAGATGATTGGCAAATGGGCCGAGTTGGCTTCCGCCTGGATTGGGAACCGCAGCTAGGGAACGAGCTGTTGTTCGAAGGCGAGCTGTTCGGGTTGTTGGAAGGTCGCGGCGCCACCGACGATCGAACGGCCCCGCCCGTTTTTCATGACGACACCGAGCACGTCTCGGGCGGAAATCTGCTGAGCCGATGGACGCGAACGTTGTCTGAAAATTCGCAGCTCAAATTGCAGGCCTCCTACGAACGCGGCCATCGCGATGTCCCATTCAGCCAGCGCTATGACTTTGACACGGGCAATGTGGATTTCAGCCATTTGCTCAGCCTCGGCAATCGCAACGATCTCGTCTGGGGCGTCTCTTACCGCGTGACCGCTGACCGAACGGCCACTGACCGCGATGTCGCGTTCGACCCCCACGCGCGCACGACGCAGCTCTACGGCCTTTTCGCCTACGATACGATCACGCTGATTGAGGACACGTTGAAACTGGCGCTCGGGTCGCGGCTGGAACATAACGACTTTACAGAATTCGAAGTTGAACCGAACGCCCGTCTGGCTTGGACATTGACGAAACAGCAGACGCTCTGGGCTTCGGTGGGGCGCTCAGTGCTCACGCCCTCGCGCTACGACACGGCCGTTGACGACCACAGTTTCGCCGGCGACTTGTTCGGGGCGTCGCACTTCGAAGCGGAGGATGTGGTCGCGTACGAACTCGGTTATCGCATTCAACCGTGCGCGAGGGCTTCATTCGACGTCGCGGGATTTTACAATGATTATTCGGATCTGCGGACGACCGAGGCTTTGCCTGCCATACCGCCGCTGGCGCCGACGACGTACGGCAATAATCTTTTCGGAGAAGGTTACGGCGTGGAACTCGCCGGAAACCTCCGGCTGCTCGATGAATGGCGGGTGCGCGCTGGTTACACTTATACCGAAGGATTCTTCCATACAAAATCCCACAGCACAGACGCCGCGAGCGAAGGTGTCGCCGAACGGATGACGCCGCAAAATCAGTTTTTCGTGCATTCGTCGACCGATCTGCCCGCCGGAGTCACGTTTGATGCCGTCGGCCGATACGTCGATCATACCGCATTTGCGCCGAGTTACTGCGTCGCGGATCTGCGCCTGGGCTGGTCGCCGTGCCGGAATGCCGAGTTGGCCGTGGTGGGGCGGAATATTTTCGAGACCAGGCATACGGAGAATGCTGACTACATCGAGAACAGCATCTTCGGAAAACTGACGGTTCAGTTTTGAGCCGCGCTTGTTTGCCCCAGGAACGCAGCGCATTCAGGACTCGACTTATCATGTGGCCTTAGGCTTAGCCTCCGTTCCAGTCTAACGCCTTTAACGCCTTTAACGCCTTTAACGCCTTTAACGCCTTTAACGCTTTTAACGCTTTTAACGCTTTTAACCCGCCCGGCCCGACGAATCTCTTTGAACTTTGGTTTTCCGCCTCTAAAGTTTTTAAATGCCGCCGGCTGAATTTGTTCATCTGCACGTGCACACCGAGTATTCGCTGCTCGATGGCGCGTGCCGGCTCGACCGTTTGATGGAGAAAGCCGCGGCGCTCCATTTTCCAGCGCTGGCAATCACTGATCACGGGACTCTTTACGGGGCGATTGATTTTTACCAGGCCGCCAAGAAGCAAGGGATCAAACCGATTATCGGTTGCGAAGTTTATGTGGCCCCAGGCAGCCGCAAGGAGAAGAAAGCTGGCAGCAGCGGCCGCGATGTCTACAACCACCTTGTGCTGCTCGCCGCCAATCAAGCCGGCTACAAAAATCTGATCCGGCTGGTCACGGACGCTCATTTGACTGGCTATTATTACAAGCCGCGCATCGACAAAGAAATTCTCGCCGAGTGCAAAGACGGCTTGATCGCGCTTTCCGGTTGTCTGGCCAGCGAAATTCCAGATCTGATCGCGAAGGATCAACTGCGGCAAGCCCGCGACACGATCGATTGGTTCAAGCAAGTGTTCGGCCCCGAGAATTTTTATCTCGAACTGCAGAACCACCAGATTGCCGAGCAACTGAAGGTCAATCGACAGCTGATCGCGTGGGCGAAGGAATTCGACTTAAAATTGGTCGCCTCGAACGACGTTCATTATGTCGAGAAAACCCATTCGCATGCGCACGACCTGCTCATCTGCATCGGCACGCAAACGACCATTCAAGACCCAAAGCGGCTCAGTTATCGGCCGGAACAATTTTACCTTCGATCGCCGGCCGAGATGTTCGAACTTTTTCAGGAAGTTCCAGAAGCGGTCCGCAACACCCTCGAAGTGGCCGAGCGGTGCAATCTCGAAATCGAGTTCGGCAAATTGCACTATCCCGTTTCCACGCCGCCGGGAAATCTCAGCCGCGAAGAGTACCTGCGCCAGCTTCTCGCGGAAGGGCTGCAAACACGCTATGGAATTCGGGCGCAGGCCGCCGGCCAAGACTTTCGAGTCGAAGCCATCGAGGACGCGCGCCGGCTTCCCACGTTTTCTCCGTCCACAAGCGCAGATTCTCCTGACGAACGGCGCGATTTGCAAAACCCAGCCGTCGCCGCCGCCATCAAAGGCGTCATTGACCGTCTTCAACTCGAACTCGCCACGATCGAGACGACTGGATTCACCAGTTACTTCTTGATTGTCGGCGATTTCGTCCGCTACGGCCGCAACCACGGCATCACCTGCGTCGCTCGTGGTTCGGCCGCCGGCTCGATCGTGACGTATCTCTTGGAAATCTCTAACGTCGATCCGATCCGGTACGGGCTTCTCTTCGAGCGGTTCCTCAATCCCGAGCGCGTCAACCCGCCCGACATCGACATTGATTTTGCGGATGATCGCCGCGGCGACGTCATCGAGTACGTGCGGGAGCGGTACGGCCGCGATTCGGTGGCGCAAATCATCACGTTCGGCACGATGGGCGCCAAATCGGTCGTGCGCGATGTCGGCCGCGCGATGGGTTTGTCCTACGGCGAGTGCGATCGGCTCGCGAAGATGATTCCGAACGAACTGAAAATGGATTTGGCGAAGGCGCTCGACCAATCGCCGGATTTCAAAGCGGCTTACGAATCGGAAGAAGCCACCCGGGAACTGATCGACAACGCGTTCGTGCTCGAAGATCTGACCCGCAACGCTTCCGTCCATGCCGCCGGCGTTGTCATTGGCGATCAGCCGTTGGTGAATTTGCTGCCGCTCAAGCAGGACGAAGACGGCACGATTGTCACGCAATATGCCATGGGCCCCGTTGGAGATCTCGGGCTCTTAAAGATGGATTTCCTCGGGCTGAAAACGCTCACCGTCATTCGCAACACCTGCGAAATGATCAAAGCCGGCCGCGACATCGATATCCCCATCGATCATCTCCCGCTCGACGATGCCAAGACGTACGACCTTCTCAACAAAGGCAACACCGTTGGCGTGTTCCAGCTTGAATCCGGCGGGATGCGGGACCTCTGCCGCAAATTTCAAATCAGTTCGGTCGAGCATATCACCGCGTTGATCGCGCTTTACCGGCCCGGCCCCATGGAGCTGATCCCGGAATTCATCAAGCGGCGGCACGGCGAAGTGAAAATTGAATACGAGCATCCGTTGCTCGAGCCGATCTGCCGCGAGACGTACGGGATCATGGTTTATCAGGAGCAAGTCATGCAAGCGGCCCAGGCCCTGGCGGGTTATACACTCGGCGGCGCGGACCTGCTCCGGCGCGCGATGGGCAAGAAAAAAGTCGAGGAGATGCAGAAACAACGCGCCACGTTCGTGGCGGGCTGCGCGAAGGTAAATCAGATTCCGACGGCCAAGGCCAACCAGGTTTTTGATTTGCTGGAAAAGTTCGCCGGCTACGGCTTCAACAAATCACACGCCGCCGCGTATGCGATCGTCGCGTATCAAACGGCTTACCTGAAAGCGAATTATCCGGTGGAGTTCATGAGCGCCATGCTCACGAACGACATGAATGACACCGCGAAATTGAGCATCCTCATTAATGAAGCGCGGTTGCTCGGCCTGGAGGTGCTCCCGCCTGATGTGAATGAAAGCCGGGTCGCATTCGCGCCAGCCAATCGCAGCGACGCGATTCGATTCGGTTTGGCCGCCATCAAAGGCGTCGGCGAAATCGCCGTTGAATCAATTTTGAAAGCCCGCCAGGAAGGCGGCCGATTCAAGTCGCTCATGGAATTGTGCCAGCGCGTGGACGGACGAACCGTCAACCGCAAGGTCCTGGAAGCGCTCATCCGTTCCGGGGCGTGTGATTGCTTGGGCGAAACCCGCGCCACTTTGTTTTCGCAAATCGATTTCGTCCTCGCCCGCGCCGCCAGCATCGCGCAAGACCGCCAACGCGGCCAAAAATCTCTCTTCGGCATGCTGGGCGAAGCCGCCGCGCCCGCCGATGACAAAATGCCGTCGCTGCCCGAGTGGCCCATGGAAGACCGATTGGCCGCCGAAAAGGAATTGCTCGGTTTTTATGTCACGGGTCATCCGCTCAATCCGGTCTTGCCGCTGCTCGAACGTTATTCGCTCGCAAATACGACGACGCTCGCGCAATTGCCGAACCGGACCATCACGCGTCTGGGCGGCATGGTGGCCGCGGTCCAGCAGGGGCTTTCCAAAAAAACCAGCAAGCCGTATGCGCTCGTGACGCTCGAAGATATTCATGGCTCGGTTCAGGTTCTGTTCATGAACGAGAACTACGATAAATACCGCGAGTTGCTCGTCCCCAACCTGGTGTTGATCGTCATCGGCGAAGTGAATAACGGCGAGGACAAGCCGAAGATTTTTCCGCAGGAAGTCATGCGGTTGGAAGACGCCCCATTGAAATTCACTAAACAGGTTCACTTGCGATTCCAGACCGCCGCCGCTACGGAAGACAAACTGCGGTCGACCCGCGAATTGGCGCTGGCGCATCCAGGGAAATGCCCGCTCTTCCTCTGTTTTCAGCTTCCGGGCGGACAGACTGTTTATGTGGAAACGCACGAGCGTTACTCCGTTTGCCCGTCATTGAAATTCGAGCAAGCCGCGCGGGCGCTGCTCGGCCAGGAAAGTTATTATGCAAAGGTTGATTCAACCTTGCCCGAACGGAACGGCCGCCGCTGGGAACGCCGCAACGGCAATGGAAATGAGGAGTAAGGTCGAACCCGGCGAACGAGCCGCCGCATCGAGCCTGGACTCAGCGCATCGATTTGCCAAGTGTTCGGTGGGAATTGGTTTACGAAGTTGACGAAGTGGGTCACCGCTGGAAAGGTGAGATAGACCATGACAACAGCTGCGAAAGCCCGGCATCCCGCCGATGAATTCAAAAAGGACGAACAGAAAGTCATCCAGGACATTCGCTCCGCTCTGAGACGGCTCGCGGGAAAAATCAACACCGCCCAGCTTGCGCTGCTCACCGGAATCGCTTTCCGGCAGGAATTCCCGGTCACCGCCAAGGCGGATAATCGGCTGGCCAACGCCATGGCCCGCGGAATTTCGGCCCGGCAAAAGCTCATCGAAGCCGAAGGCGGAAGTGTGTCCGCGGAGGAAGCAGCTCGAGAATTGGGAATTTCCAAAACCGCCATTCTGAAGAGATATCAAAAGGGCCAGATCCTCGCCTGGCGCGAAGAAAAGCAAAACGGCGTGAGATTTCCGGTCTGGCAATTTGACAACCACAAAGTGCTGGATGGACTGGAAGACGTGCTCAACGCCCTCAATACCGCAAGCCGTCTGGACGATTTCGGGCGCATGCTTTTCTTTCTTTCGAACTTCGGTTTTCTGGGACGAAAACGGCCCTTGGATTGTTTGAGAGCTGGAGAAATCAAGAAGGCACTGTCCGCCGCGGAAGGCTATGGCGCCTGAGCCTCATAAGCGGCCGGTCCGGCTTCCTCCAAACGACCTCGCAGCACGCGACCTTCCGCAAACCCGCGAGGGCGCCCGAGTCTGGTGGAAAATTCACCGGCCGGCTCGCGATCCAACTCTTTTCAGCCTGCAAAGCACTCATCGATATTCCCATCCCAACTGCCCACACCCGATTCTCTACGTCGGGATTGATCCGGCGACATGCTTATGGGAGGTCTTTGGCGATACGCTCTTCGATAACGGACGCGTCCTGCCAAAAACTCATTGAGCGATAAGTCACGATGGGCCCGCTTTTCCGCAATCGACCCAGCTGCCCTAACTCAATTTCCAGGGACTCCGCATCGGCCGCGACAGCATCGCATTAGCCGCGTCGTCATTATCGAATCGTTGCGCGGCAGGGTCCCATTTCAGTTTGTGGCCGCGTTTGATCGCGATGTTTGCCAAATGACACACGGATGAAACGCGATGGCCAATGTCAACGGGGAAATAAGGATCCTTGCGGCTCTTCACACAATCGAGGAAGTCGCGATGTTCTCCGGCGGGATTCGTATACAGATGGATCTCTTCCGGACCGATCTTCGAATTCAGGATTTCCTCCGAACTCGCTTCCAGCTTTCCAATCCAGCCCCGATTCCCAATCCAGCCGTCGCTGCCGATGAATTTGATGCTCGGGTTGCCCGGCTTGCACGTCATGATCACTCCATTCGCGTAACGATACGTCACGTCGTAATCCTTGACCGTGTTGTAAAGCCCGCCTTCCCAAAACGTGCCAGTCCCCTCCACCTCCACTGGCCCCGTCCGTTCCGTGTTGTTGGCCCATTGCGCCGTGTCGAACAAATGCGCGCCCCAATCGCAAATAATTCCTCCGGAGTAATCCCTGATCCAACGGAAATTGAAATGAACGCGGTCCTTGGTGTAAGGCGCCTCCGGAGCAGGACCGAGCCACATTTCGTAATCGAGCTCGGGCGGAACCGGCTGCGGCGTGGGATCGCCAGCAAGGGCTGGCTGCTTCGGCAGGATGACTTCAATTCGTTGTAATCGGCCGATCCGCCCATTCCGCACCAGCTCTGCCATCCGATGATAAACAGGCAGCGATCTGTCCTCGGTGCTGGTTTGGAATACTCTCCCATGCCGCCGGACCGTTTCGATCAGCAGCTTGCCTTCATTAATTGTCAGGGTCGGCTTCTCGCACTGAACATCCTTGCCCGCCCGCAACGCCAGAATGCTGATCAACGTGTGCCAATGATCCGGCGTCGAGATCATCACGGCGTCAATATCCTTTCGGTCGAGCACTTCGCGGAAATCCTTGGTGATCGCACAATCGCGGTTTCCGTACTGTTGATCGACCAACGCCTTGGCCCGTTGCGCGTGGGTCGAGTCGACGTCGCAAACGGCCAGAACTTTTGCGTCCGTTTGTTTGAGATAGCTGCGCAAGTTCCAATCGGTCCCGTGGCCACCGACGCCGATAAACCCAACCGTGATCTTCTTGTTCGGCGCTTCCGCCCCAAAAAGTTTTGCCTTGAGAACGGTGGGCGCGCCGAGAACCAGCGACCCGGACCGGATGAACTCACGTCTGGATTGTGTTTTCATAATGGTGCGGCGGGAAACAGCGGCGCAATTTCCGCGAAATTGGACTTAGGCGTGCCGGGACGAAATACGGGCATGAACCTACTCGAGCGAACCCGGGAAACAATGAGAAAAGGCGCCGATCACTCTGACCCAGCGGTTCCACCGCCCGCGAAGGTGGAGAATTAATCTTTCGCAGGAGACAACCTAATCTCGATTGTGGTATATTCGCCCCCGGAAATTCCCAATGAGTTGCGCCCGGAAATGTCTCTTGCTTTTCATCGGGTGCATGTTTTTCTCCGCCTCGCTTGCCGCGGAGCGCAGCACGAATTTCTGGGCCTTCCAGCCGCTTCACAAATCGACTCCGCCGCAGGTCCGCTCGACCTTCTTCGTCCGCAATCCAATCGATCAATTCATCGCAGCGCGCCTGGAACAGGAAGGGGCCGTTCCTTCGACGGAAGCGGATCGGCGCACGCTCATCCGCCGCCTGAGCTTTGACCTGCTCGGCTTGCCGCCCGAACCGAAACAAGTTGAGGACTTCTTGCATGATGCTCGGTCGGATGCGTACGAACGCCTCGTCGATCGTTTCCTTGAGTCGCCCCATTACGGGGAACGCTGGGGCCGGCATTGGCTCGACCTGGTTCACTTCGGGGAAACGCACGGCTACGACAAAGATAAACTCAGGCCGAACGCCTGGCCGTATCGCGACTATGTCATTCGCGCCTTCAACGAAGATCGCCCGTACTCCCGCTTCGTGCAGGAACAACTAGCGGGTGACGTTCTGTTCCCAGACGATCCGCAAGGAATCGTGGCCACCGGGTTCATCGCCGCTGGCCCGTGGGATTTTGTCGGCCACGCCGAATTGCCGGAGACGAAAACGGACGGGCTCATCGCCCGCTACAACGATCGCGATGACATGGTCATGACCACCATGTCCACCTTCATGAGCCTCACGGTTCATTGCGCCCGGTGTCACGACCACAAATTCGATCCGATTACCCAGAAAGATTATTACCGGTTGCAAGCGGTGTTCGCGGGGGTCGACCGCGCTGACCGGCCCTACGATCGAAGCATCGACACTGCCCACATACGCGCCCGGCTCACGAACGAAAAGAAGCGAGTGGAAGCTCAGCTCAACAGCTTGAAAAAAACAATCGCGAGCGCGCATCCAGAGTTGGAACAGATCGATCGCGAAAAAGCCGAGATCGAGAAGCGCCTGGCCCAGCTGGCTAAAACAGCCCGCGAAAGTCCGAGCAACGGGTATCACAGCGCTATCGCTTCGAACCCCTCCGATCAAAAATGGGTTCAAGTTGATTTGGGTGACTCAGTCCCGCTCGCTGAAATCCGGCTCGTGCCGGCGCGGCCGACCGATTTTCCGGACACACCAGGCTTCGGTTTTCCCATCCGTTTCCGAGTCGAGGCTTCCGAGAACGAAGATTTCTCGCAGCCCCGGCTCTTGCTCGAACAAGCGCAGACCGATTTCCCAAACCCTGGTGACGGCGCATTCGTGATTCCCGCAAAAGGCATGCGGGCGCGCACCATCCGGGTCACCGCGACGCGACTCTGGGAACGAACGCAAGATTACGTTTTTGCCCTGGCTGAATTGCAGGCGATTTCAAACGGGGAAAATGTGGCGGCCGCGGCCCGCGTGACAGCGCTCGACTCGATCGAATCGGGCCGATGGGCCAAAAAGTTCTTGGTGGATGGGTACAATTCCCGAACCCGGATTGCGCCAGAAAACGCGGAGAAGCTCATTTCGGCTCAAAGCTCCGAGATGCGCGCCCGGCTGCAAAAATTATCAGAACAGCGGGTCGAAGTTTTTGCCAAACTCGTCGACAGCCCTACCCGATCGACTCTCGAAAGACTGGAGCGCGAAAGGACAGAAATTGATCATGAGCTTTCCAAACTTCCGCCCGCACAGCTTGTCTTCGCAGCCGCGCACGATTTCGCTCCGATGGGCAGCTTCAAGCCTGCGCCAAAACCGCGTCCCGTTTTTTTGCTGAATCGCGGGGATGTGAAACAGCCAGGGCCAGCTGTGTCACCCGGCGCGATCGGATGTATGGCGCCGCTTCCTGCTGAATTCGAGATTGCCGACCCGAACGATGAAGGCGCACGGCGCGCGGCCCTGGCGCGGTGGATCACCGATTCGCGAAATTTCCTGAGCCGCCGTTCGATCGTAAACCGGATTTGGCAGCACCACTTCGGGCGCGGCTTGGTCGATACGCCAAACGATTTCGGGCATATGGGTTCCAGGCCGAGCCATCCGGAACTGCTCGATTGGCTTACGATCTGGTTTCAAGACCATGGCGAATCGATGAAAGCTCTTCATCGGCTCATTTTGACGAGTGGAACTTACCGGCAATCCAGCCACGCCCGGCCTGAGTTGGACAAAATCGACTCGGACAATCGGTGGCTCGGTCGGATGAACCGGCCTCGGTTGGAAGCTGAGGAAATTCGAGACGCTATTCTCGCGGTCAGCGGCCAGCTGGATCGGCGCATGGGTGGACCTTCCGACCGGCAATTCGTTTTCAAGGACGATCATTCCCCCGTTTACGATTACGCCCGCTTCGACGTGAATTCGCCCGCCAGCCGCCGCCGCAGCATCTATCGGTTTGTCGTCCGCAGCGTGCCTGACCCATTTATGGAATCGCTCGATTGTCCGGACCCATCGCTTTTGGCGCCGCGGCGCGATGCGACTCTGACAGCCTTGCAAGCCCTGGATTTGCTCAACGACCCGTTCGTCCTCCGGCAAGCGGAGTGTTTCGCCAATCGTCTAAGCTCGGAACGCCACGGTTTGACCGAGCAGATCCGCTGGGCCTGCCAGCTCGCTTTCAGCCGCGATCCGCGCCCGGAAGAAGTGACGACGCTTTCGAAATTTGCCGAACAATTCGGCCTAACGAACCTTGGCCGCGTCATGTTCAACAGCAGCGAATTTATTTTTGTGGATTGAATGACCGCTCACCGTCCAACCGCTCTGGACCGCAACAATTCTCATTTTGCGGAGCGCGGCTGTGTGCGGAGCACCAGCCGCAGGCTTCAGGAATTCGCGAGTCTTGGATGTGCCGGCATTGCTGCGGCTGGTCCGGAGGACACAGCCGCGCTCCAAACCCATAATAAGAATTGCTGCCTGGACCGCCGCGAATTTCTCTGGCGATTTGGCGGCGGTTTAGGCGCAATCGCGCTCGCCCAATTGCTCGGAGAAACCGGTTTGCTGGCGGACGTTGTTTCGCCCCAAACTCGCGCGCGCTTTGGCGGCGGCCTTCACTTTCCTGCCACAGCCAAACGCGTCGTGCAGCTGTTCATGTCAGGCGCAGCCAGCCAATGCGACACGTTCGATTACAAGCCGGAGCTGATCCGCCGCCACGGGCAGAAGTTTGATCCCGGCGGCAAGGTCGAACTTTTTCAAAGCGATCCCGGGCCGATCATGAAAAGCCCCTGGAACTGGAAGCCTTACGGCCAGTGCGGCAAATGGATCAGCGACCTCGTCCCGAATATTGGCAGTTGTGTCGATGACATCGCATTCGTCCATTCGATGATCGCGAAGTCCAACGTTCACGGCCCGGCGACGTACATGCAGAACACTGGTTTCGTTTTGCCGGGCTTTCCCCACATGGGAGCGTGGGCCTCCTACGGTCTCGGGAGCATGAATGAGAATTTGCCCGCCTTCGTCGTTTTGCCCGACTCGCGAGGTTTCCCGCCAAACGGCCCGGCCAATTGGAGCGCCGGGTTTTTGCCGGCCGCGCATCAAGGCACGATGATTCGCGTGGGCAAGCCAAATCCCATCTACGATTTATTCCCGCCCGATTGGGCCAAAGAAATTACACCGGAAAGCGAGAAAGCGACCCACGCCCTCCTCGCTCAACTGAATAAATCCCACCTGACCGAGCGAGCGGGCGACTCCCGCCTTGACGCCCGAATCGCCTCATACGAACTCGCGGCGAAATTACAGCTGAGCGCGCCGGAAGTGCTCGACCTCGCGGGCGAGAGCGAAGCCACGAAAAAGCTCTATGGGCTCGACAACGAAGTCACCGAAGAATTCGGCCGCCGCTGCCTGGTAGCGCGCCGGCTCCTCGAACGCGGCGTGCGCTTTGTCCAGATTTGGAGCGGCGCGGACAACGGCTTTCCGCGGCGCAATTGGGATTCACACGAAGACCTCGCGCGGGACCACGGCAAGGAAGCCGCGGCCATGGATAAGCCGACCGCGGCGTTGCTCAAGGATTTAAAAGCGCGCGGGCTGCTCGACGACACGATTGTGCTCTGGACGACGGAATTTGGCCGGATGCCTTGCAGCCAGGGCGGAAAAGGGCGCGATCACAATCCTTTCGCTTTTACGAATTGGCTCGCGGGCGGCGGCGTGCGCGGCGGCGTCAGCTATGGTGAAAGCGACGAATGGTCTTACAAAGCTGCTGTCAACCCGGCGTATTGCTACGACATTCACGCCACGATTTTGCATTTGCTCGGCATCGATCACTCGAAGTTGACATTCCGCCACAACGGCATTGATCGCCGCTTGACCGACGTTCACGGCGAAGTGATTCACGACATCATCAACACTTAAACCGCGAAAGCTATGAACCCGAAACAATCCAACGTGAGCTCTCCCCAAAAAAACCAATTGAACCGTTTCCATGAACTCCACGTCCCGGAGCGGGGCCTTCAGGCCGCTCCACCGCCCTTTTCCCCAGCGACATCGAAGCGGGATGAGTCCCGTCCCGCGGCGGGTTCAGGGCCGTCCGGCCAACACGCTGCGCCGCGAGGATTCACCTTAATCGAACTGCTCGTCGTGATCGCGATCATTGCGGTTCTCGCCAGCATGCTCCTTCCCGCTCTCGCCAAAGCCAAAGCTCAAGCCCACAAAGTGCTCTGCGCGAGCAATTGCAAACAATGGGGGCTCGCCCTGAATATGTACGCTGGAGACGCCAATAATATGTTTCCAGATAACAGCACGGGCGTTGATCTCAGCTGGATTATGCCGAGCATGAGTAATTTCTGGAATAATTACCTGATCAAAAACCTCCACAGCAAAACGGAACGTGCGATTAACGACGTCATCTATTGCCCAACCGACAAATGGCATCGTGGATATGAGGTGAACCATTTAGTGGGCGATTTTAAAAACAACCAGCTCATCGGATACTTTTACTTACCCGGACGGCGGGATGGAGATGGCGGTGTCACTGGCATGGCCAAAGGGACCGCGGACTGGTTCTTCCGCAAAAAGCTTGGCGGCCCATTCTCACAAGCTCCCGTTCTCATCGATCGGTTGCAAGGCATCGGGCCGATGACGACTAATGTTTATGATCCGCGGCTCGTTTGGACCACGGATGACAGTGGGAAAAAGTTTTTCACGGCCGTGCACCGCATCAAGAACGGGGCGCCCAGCGGCGGCAATTTCTTATTCGAAGACGGTCACGTCGAATTTATCCCTGGCAAGAAAGTTGACCTGGGAGCGGCTGTAGGCGCTTGGATGTGCTTCTTTAAAATCCCGGTTCAAGTGAATTGAAAAACGCCGGCGCTCGCCCCGCACAAGGTTTTTCGTGAACTTCGCGGCTCGCAGCGTGCTCGCCCCGCCGGACGGGCCATTTCCCCTTGACTGGCCCGGCCGAAAAGCGCTCAGTGCCCGTATGAATCCGGTTTCTCGTCGTGATTTCCTCAAAGCCTCTCTCGCTCTCACCTCTCTCGCCGCCGTGCCACTCGGAGCCGCTCCGAATGACAAACTCAAAATCGGAGTCACCGATTGGAATTTACACCGCGCCGCTCGGCCCGATTCCATCAGCCTCGCCAAGCGCATCGGGTTTGATGGAGTTCAAATTAGCCTCGGGCGTGCGCCCGACCGCCTGCCTTTGAGCGATCCGGAGTTGCAGGAAAAGTTCCTCGCCGCCGCCAAAGCTGAAAATTATCCAATCGCCGGCGCCTGCCTGGATATTCTGCACCAGAACTACTTAAAATCTGACCCGCTCGGCCAGCGCTGGGTCCGCCAATCGATCCCGATCACTCGCAAGCTCGGCGCGAAAGTGATCTTGCTCCCATTCTTCGGCAACGGCGCGCTCCAGACCCGCGCCGAAATGAATTACGTGGCCGATTTCCTAAAAGACGTCGCGGCGGAAGCTCAGCAAGCCGGCGTGATTCTCGGACTCGAGAACACCAACTCAGCGGAGGACAACGCGCGGATTCTCGATCGCGCCGCGTCGAAAGCGGTTCTAGTCTATTACGACGTCGGAAACTCGACGCAGTTCGGCTACGACATCTACAAAGAAATCCGCTGGCTCGGCAAAGATCGGATCGGCGAGTTCCACTTGAAGGACAACCCGCATCTAATGGGCGAGGGCAAGATCGATTTCCCACGCGTGCTCGAGGCGATCAAAGAGATCGGCTTTAGCGGCTGGGCTCAACTCGAAACCGACAGTCCGTCCGGCTCGGTCGAGAACGACATGAAAAAGAACCTCGGGTTCGTTCGCAAAATCGTTGGCTAACCATGGAGCCAGGTCCACCCGCAGCTCCGTTCGAGCTCGGAGTCGTCATTCTCGGCGCCGGCGCTTCCCGCCGGATGGGCTCGCCCAAATTGCTGCTGGCGTGGCAAAACACAACCGTCATCGGGCGCCAGGTAGACCTCTGGCGTCAACTCGGGGCGCGGCAAATTGCCGTCATTCTCGCAAAGTCCAATTCTGATCTGATTCGTGAACTCGACAGAATTGGCGTTCCAACCGCGGACCGGATTATCAACCCGGATCCTGAACGGGGCATGTTCAGTTCGATCCAATGCGCGGCGGGTTGGGACGGCTGGAACCCACCCATCACGCACGTGGCGATCGGCCTGGGAGATCAGCCGCACCTTCAGCGAAAGACGCTCGATCGTTTGATCGAATTGGCCCGCAGCAAGCCGCATCAAATTTGCCAGCCTCATTATCAAGCTCGGCCAAAGCATCCCGTGATTTTGCCGCGCAACCGCTTCATGGCCCTCGGGTCAACGACAGCTAAGACCCTCAAAGAATTCTTGCGGGCTCAGCCGGAAATCGCCTCCTTTGCAAGCGACGACGCTGGACTGGATCTCGATATCGATCGGCCGGAAGATTACGCCGCAGCGCTCGCCGCCGCGGTGACGAGCCGGGTTGAGCTCAGCCAAAAGAATTTGAAATTCGAAATGGGGATACTTAAAAATGAGGATACTTAAATTCGAAGCACTAAATCCGAAATCCGAAACAATTCCCAAACCTTCAAATCCAAAACCCAGAACAAAGCCATTGCTGGCCATTGCCCTTCATGGAAAGCCCCTGCTCGTTTTGAGTATTTGAATTTTGGTTCTTCGAATTTGTTTCGAATTCCGAGCTTCGAATTTCGGATTTGATTGATCTCAGAATCTGAGACGTTTTGCGACGAGAATGTCGAAAGAAGAATCTAAAAGCGGCAGCTGAACTTCAAACGCCGCAACGCCGTCCGGAAACATCCTAACGAAAATCGAATGGCGACGGCTGGCGCGGGCGCATTCGAAACGCGACGAAATCCGTGACGCTCGCGAATTGAAAATAGATGTTGGTTTGAAGTATCTGATTCAGCGTTTGCCCAGGTTCCTTTCCGTACGAGTGCCCAGGAAACACCCGCGTTTCGCCCGGAACAGACTCCTTGATCAGGTTTAGACTCCGGAACATCGCTTCCGCTGAGCCGCCCTCGCAGCTGCAAATTCCGCAGCCCTCAGCAAATAGAGTATCCCCAGTGAACAGGTCGCCCTCGAACTGGTAACAAATCCCGCCCGCAGTGTGCCCTGGAGTCCAGAGCGCCCGCGCTTGAGTTGCGCCGATGCGCAACTCGCTCAAGTGATCCAGCAGCGCCAAACGGCTCGAGGAGAACCCATAAAATTCCGCCTCGGCCCGGCCGACATAAACCGGACACGAAAAACGCTTCGCGAACATCCGCGCCAAATTCACATGATCCAAATGTGAATGCGTCAACAGCACCGCTTGCACTTGCGTTTGCTCGCGCGCGAGCAGTTCGAGAATCGGACGCGGCTGCCAAGCCGGATCAATGACGGCCGCGGCGCGCGTCGCATCGTCCACCACCACGTAGGCGTAATTCTTGAAACCAAACCTGCTGACCTTCAGCGCGTGAACAGTGTGCATGCGAACGAGCGGACCGGGTTTTAGCACGCCCCCCGTCCGGTTCAACCAAAACCTTGACGTTTTTCCAGGGATGGAGATCATTCTTTCGCTCCACACAAACGCCCGGCCAACGGCGGTTTAGTGTAGTCTCCGAATTTACCTGGAAAACCTGCGACAGCATGGCAGTTGCTAATTCAATCGCGAGCGCTGCGGTTCGAACCGAAGCGACGTCGAACATCTGGGATCGATTCCCGCTGGCGCTCTGCATCAATCTCAAGGAGCGCGACGACCGGCATCAGGAAGCTCTCGCCGAATTCAAAAAGGTTGGACTCGACCAGGTCACGTTTTACAGAACGACCCGCCAGGAAAACCGCAACAAGGGGTGCATCGATTCCCATATGGCCTGCCTGCAATATGCGGTCGACCGCGGCGTCCCATACGCGCTCGTCTTCGAAGACGACGTTTTGTTCCTCCCGGATTACGAGGAAAAAATGCGGCGCGTGCTCGACTTCGTGACAGCGGGAAACGATTGGAAAATTTTTTACCTCGGCGGCTTTATCTTTCGAAAAGTCCGGCGGCTCACGCCGCACATTTTACAAGGCGGCGTGCTCTGCACTCAGGGTTACATCATCAAAACCGATTTCGCCAGGGAACTGCTCAAACACCGCGCCTGGTTCGACAACCGCCTCATCTCTGTCGATCTGTTTTACTCGATGATGGTTTGGAATGCCGCCCTCATTCATTTCAATCCCCTCGTCTGCATCCAGCGGCCATCCGCATCCGACGGCACGTGGGACAACCGCAACCTCGCGAAGGCCGGGTGGCTCGGCAACGCCATGCTTTATAGCTCGCTCGATTTCCGCGACCGCTGGCGTTCAGACCTCTTCCCTTTCGCGGAAAAAATGAAGATCCGCAACGGGCTCATGTTTTTCGTTGTGTATCGCTGGTTCCTCTTTTTCCAGCAGCACGCGATTCATGCGCTCCGGCGATTGAGAGGAACGAAGCAGCTTTCAGCTCACCCAGGAGAATTCATTGAACCGAGTCGCATGGATCAGACGCCAAAATCAAATTGACCGGCCCCGGCCTTTTAACCTTTTAACGCTTTTAACGCTTTTAACGCTTTTAACGCTTTTAACGCCTTCAACGCCTTTAACGCCTTTAACGCCTTTAACGCCTTCAACGCCTTCAACGCTCTCGACGTCGCATGATTCCCAGGATCATTCACCAAACCTGGAAGAAACAGGATCTGCCCGAACGGTACCAACGCTGGGCCCAGACCTTCCGGCGCCGGTTGCCCAATTGGGAATACCGGCTTTGGGATGACGCCGATTGCCTGCAGTTCGTCCACGAAAATTTTCCCCAGGACCTCCGAACTTATCAGGGCCTGTCGAACCCAGCCCAAAAATCGGACCTGTTCCGCTATATGGTTTTGTTCGTCCACGGCGGCCTTTATGCCGACATCGATTGCGAGTGCAAACGGCCGCTCGATTTCATCAGCGACAACGACGAATTCATTGCTGCCGTCGAACTGCAAACCACCGATCCGAAAATCATGGAGCTCTACCCGACTGACCTCCATGAGATTTATTGCCAATGGGCTTTTCTCGCCCGGCCCGAGCACCCGGTCTTGGCCGGCGTCATTGAGCAAATCCGCCAGACCGGGCATCAAAAGTGGAGTGACAATCCGATTTTGGACGTGGTCAAGCGGACCGGCCCGCATGTTTTCACGAAAATCTTAAAACAGTTCCTCGCCAAAGGCAGCCCCATCAAAATCCTGCCCGCTTCATTCTTTGGCTGTTGCGATGGCAGGAATATGTTCCGGTTCGCGCTGAGCTTTTTTTTCCCGACTCTTTTTCGCAAGGTTTATATCCGGCACCATTTCGAAGGGAGCTGGATCGACAAGAAAGTGAAGCGCGAGATGTTCCGGCGAAATCTGGCGTTTTCGGCCAAACGGAAAAAGGTCATTCCGCGCCGGGAAGATTTGCCGACCTATTCGAGAGCCCCGCGGTGCTCGTCAAATCACTTTGCGCGCTGCGATTCGTTCCCCCTCGGTATCGGGTCCGGTGCAGGTTCAATCTTCGATGTGCCAAAATGAGTGCACGACCTTTTTACCCGCATCAACCTCCCAGAGCTTCTTGAAGGCAACCCGCTCGACATGGCCATCGAGCAACGTGACATTCGCGCCGTTGTTGTGCACGGTCGGGCGGCCGAAGTTGAACGCGACATCCGGGTATTGTGACATGGTATCGACTTGGCCATCCTTGTTGAGATCGAGCGTGAAGCGGTAATTCGGGTCCACCGGCGAATAAACGTAATGAGTGACCGTATCCATGAACAACATGGCGTCGGCTGGTTTGTTGATCCGGGAAACTCTCAACGGCGGCGTTTTATCGCCGTAGTAGAAAGGCGCGCTCAGGGGACTGCCATACGCCCCGAAGTTCGCGCCGATCCAGCAGTTCCAATTGGTCGGTCCCAGCGTCAGCTTCGAAAAAGGAATGCGCCCATAGCCGCCTCCGGGGCACTTCCTCAGTTCGTAATTGTAAATGTCGGTTTCATTGAAAACCTTCCCCGGCTGCACTTGTCTCGCCACATACGGCGCCAACTTCGCGTGCCAAAAAGCCTTCGTATAATCTGTGGACAAGTCCCCAAACAGCGGCAACCGATCCTCGAAGTCGCCTAAATACATCATCGTCGCTAGACCCCATTGTTTCATGTTTGACGAGCATTTTGCCGTCTGAGCTTGGCCTTTGGCCTTGCTCAACGCTGGCAAAAGCATCGCCGCCAGAATCGCGATGATCCCGATGACCACCAGCAACTCAATCAGGGTGAAACCTCCTCGAACCTGACGCGGCGGAAGCGCGGCGGACCCATTCGAGATGAGCGCATTCATAAACAGGGAAGCCCTTTTGGCAACGCAAACTTTGAGGCGCTCGCGTGCGCGAGTCAAGCTGGCTTACTCCCGCCAGTGGTCCGCGGCTCGCTTGACGATCTCGGCCATGTCCTGCTTCAGCAGATAACCTTCATCAATCAATCGCAACGCCGCCGCCGTGACCTGGCCGACGTAGGCGTCGCGACTGCCATAGCGTTCCTCGATCGAGCGCCGCGGGTCCGCGCGGGAACTGCGCTCTCCTCGCGTCCGCGGAAATGGAATGTACGACCCGGCCATGCTCGAGATCTCGTTTGTCGGGCCGGCCCCCGCATTGAATAGATTCCATCCGGTGTACGTCGCCAAAGGAACTGCCAGTTCGGGCATTTTGATTCCCGCAATTTCGTTCCCATCCTGATCGACGGCTGGGACCATCATCGGGAATGCCGCGCCGATTTTCGGCGGTTCGATGCTCACGATTCCTTTCGTTCGAAATTCAGGCCCGTAATTGACGCGATACGCTTTGTGCAGCCGCGCGGTGAAATTCACGGTCGGCACCTTTGGAAAACCAAGCAACTCGGGCGCAACCAGCGTGCCGTCCGCGATCCGCGGATAACGGCTTGCTGGCGGCTCCTTCCCTTCGCTAAGCCAATGATTCATCGCCGTCAACAGCGCCCGCATCGACCATCGGTAATCGGTCGGGTTGTTCAGTTGCTGGCCGATCGAACGCGTCGGTGGAAACCCAGCTGGCCCATGTTGTGACCCCGCAAAAAAATAAATCCGAACATTGGCCGGCGCGGCTATGTCCTGTTTGCCATCGATGGTGGTGTGGATCAGCGAGGCGGCGCGGCCCCAGTATTCGTAGGAAGAATTCGAATAAAAAATCTTGGGCAAAAATTCGGCCCCTTGATGAGCGAGCAATCCATCCGTTAAACCGGTTTCCGGATCAGTTTGTTCGAGATCAGAAAATGGAAAGATGTCCGTCGGATAAAAAAAGTTCATGAACGGGTGCGCGTCCCGCGACGGCTGGGCAAATCGATGATTGAAACTGCCGCGGCCGCCGCCCGCGACGTGGGCGAGGACTCCATCAAACGCTTTCCGTTGCTGTTCGTCTCGGTTGAACCCGTAGTAAAGGAACGTCCGCAAAAAGCGGCCGCTTTGCGAAATGCCAAACCCGATCGCGCGCGAAATTCCCTTGCCGGGAATGCCGAGCGGCGCGGCGCCTTCATATTTCAAACACGAAATCACGTCGCGAACCGCGGCCGGCCCAAGGCCAGCCAGCGGCGGGTTTTCCGACACATACACGACTTCGTAAATGCGCCCGGGTTGAAAGCCGGTCCGCAGATAAACATGCCCGGCGTCCGGCACGACCGCATCCTTGTCGACCCGGGCGAACTGCCATTGGTCCCGCGGAATCAACTCACGCGGCGCTTCCACAGCGTCGCGCACCGTCAATTGTGTCCCCGTCGCTTCAGGCACCGCCACCGGGTACGGTATGTGATCGCGGTCAGCCAACGAATGGAAAAGCTCGGGAGCGGTCACGACAAAATCGCTGCGAACGAAGCCACGGATCGGGCCGGTTGAATTCCGCGCCATCGGCGGATACAACCGCATCAGCCCGTCGACTCGAGGCGGATCAAACTGCCATCCGACCCAGAGCAGCGAAAAGCCTTCGCGCAAAAGAAATCCATCTCCAAACTGCTCGGCGGTTTCCGGGTTGCGGCTTCCCGCTGCGTTATTAAAAAAGCTGAGCATCGCTTTCCCGCCGCGATTGCTCACCTCATAAAACAGCGTGCCATTTCCCCGATTGATCTCCTTCGGTTTGATCAGAAAAAAGTCAGACGCGAATTCCACCTCGCCGCGATCGTTGCGAGGCGCGAGGTCGACGTCCGTGATGATGCGGTTGGCGGAATTTGCCGGATGGATCGTGAAGTGGACCTTGCCGGCAATGTTTTCAAAACCGCCGGCCAATCCAAACGGCCGTCCGTTGAGAATGTCCTGGCGCGAGGTCACCTCGAACCGGACCACACGGGCCAGACTGAATCGCGGCAGCAACAAGAACAGGCCGGCCAACAGCGGCCAGGTCGCGATGCGCAGAGGGAACATGCGAGAAGTAAAGCGACGGAGAATCGCGCCGGTCAAGTGGCATTCCGAAAAGCGGGGGTTTCCTTCTCCTCCCAAAAAATCGTGCATATGCACGATTTTTTGGAACGCGAGTTCAGAGCGGCCAAACTCTGGCGAATTGAACGAAGTGCGACCGCCAAAATGAGAATTGCTAAGGGGCGTCATCCCAGAGTTGCGCAGGCGCTCGGGTCGGTTACACTCAAGCCCGATTCCAACGCCAGAATACTTTTATCGCGCTATGAATTCCAAAATCTCCCGCCGTCATTTTGTTTCCACGTTCGCCTCCGCAACTGCTGTGCTCGCGGCGCCCCGCGCGTTCACCGCGCAAAAATCAGAGAAGCAGCTCGTCATCGGCCAGGGCGCCCATCGTTACGAGGTGCTGCACAACTGGCCCCAATTGCCGGACAAATATTCGTGGCAAACAACGCACAACGTCGCCATCGATCGGGACGGGTTGCTTTATGTTATTCATGAAGGCCGCGAGAATCTGAAGGATCACCCGTCGATTTTTGTGTTCGACGAACGAGGCAAGTTCATTCGCGCCTTCGGCCAGCAGTTCCAGGGCGGCGGCCACGGTCTCGAAGTCCGCACGGAAGGCAGCGAGCAATTCCTCTACGTCACCGCTTACCAACAAGTGAAAAGCTTTGCCAAGCTCACCCTGCACGGTGAATCAATTTGGGAAAAACGCGCGCCGATGGAATCACAGCTTTATCCAAAGGGCGAGGACACCCACCCGACGAAGCGCTGGGGTCGCGACGCTTTCATGCCGACGAATTACGCCTTCCTGCCTGATGGCGGATTTTTTCTTGCGGACGGTTACGGCTCGTACCGGATCCATCGTTACGATAAAAATGGGAAGTGGCTATCGATGTTCGGCGAACCTGGCAAATCGGACGGCCAATTCAACACCCCGCACGGCATCTGGATCGATAGTCGTCCGGGCCGGGAATCATCCGTGATCATTGCGGACCGCGCTAACAAACGACTGCAATGGTTCACTCTCGAAGGCAAACATCTCAAGACGCTGGACGGCTTTATCCTGCCCGCGAACATTGACATTCAAAACGAACTCCTGCTCGTGCCGGACCTGAGCGCTCGCGTTACGCTGCTCGACAAAAACGATCGGGTGATCGCGCATCTCGGCGAAGACCCGGCGTGGCGCGAGCAAGTCTTAAAGGAGAACATGAAGCTTCGCGGCAGCCAGCATGGAGAAGGTTGGGTCTCGGGGAAATTCCTCCATCCTCACGATGCCTGCTTTGATTCGGCCGGAAATATTTTCGTGGCCGAGTGGGTCGATACCGGGCGCATCACGAAGCTGCGCAAAGTGAGTTGACGCACCCGAGGGTTTGACATGCGCCTTGCGTCTCGCGAGGGCGCTCCGCGCCGTGCTGGTCCAGGCGGAGCCTGGCTTGCCCCACCTGCGCCGCTTCGACGCACCAAATCCATCCGGTGGGGCGAGGCTACTGACGAGCCGACAATGAGCATCCACCCACGGCTCGCGAGTACGCTCGCCCCACCGGCACTCGCCTCGATGCACCGACTATTACGACGCGACCTTACCACTCCGAAAACCACAATTTCTTGGCGGTCAGCCCGAGGATTTGCTGACGGTCCGCATCGCGCAACGGAAGTGCGTTCATGAAAATTTGCAAGTGCTGGCCGTAGCTGAGGCCAGGAGTCCAAAGTTCGTTCGGGAAATCGCTCCCCCACACGCAACGTTCCGGGCCGAACGCGCGCGCAATCTGCACGACTGCGTCATGGATGTCCGCGCAGGGATATTTCTGTTTCGTGCCCATCGGGACGAACGTGAGCTTCGCGTGCAGGTTTGCAAACCGGGCGAGGCGCAGCACGTCTCGGAGAATCGCGTCGTAATTCGGCCCCACTTCCGGATACATGCAATGGTCCAACACGACCTGAACTTTCGTGAACTCCGACAACATGCGAGCGAGATTCTCTGTGTTGTTGTGATGGATCAGAACATTCACCACGACACCTTCATCAGCCGCTCGCTTCCACAAGTTCCGCACGCCATCGTCGTCAATCCGGCCGCTCTTCCCTGGTATGCTGCGCATGCCTTTGATCCCATGCTCGCGCCGAAACTGCGAAAGCAGCCCGGGACTATGGAGATCGTCGGGATCCAGCGTGCAGATTCCAGCGGCCCATTCCGAACTGACTTTTGCGCTGTCGCAGACGTAGCGATTGTCGAACCGGTAGAAACTCGAGACTTGAACGAGACAGGCCCCGCGAACGCCATGCGCTGCTGAGACGGCCCTCAATTCACCGAGCGTTCCGGTCGTGCCGGGCGGGCGCAACGGTTTCTCGATTGGCGGATAACGGTTCTCGTCGTGGCTATAAATGTGCGCGTGAGTATCGATGATCAGCATGGCAACCATTTTGATGAATAGGCATTCGAAAACATTCCCTGTGAATCCCAATCGTTTCGGAGAGCCAGAAACTCCTTCCACTTTGGGAATCGAGCTTCGACATAAGATCGAGGCGCGGGGCAAACCTTTCCCCAGTGCGGGCGGTATTCGTACGGCGCAAAAAACTCGTGGAGCATCGCGTAAAACTCCGCATCTGCTGGGTATTGCCAAAATTCAAACCAGCAGACGTCCTGCAGGTAATTCGGACTGAGCCAGGCCTGGCCGGCTTTCGAGCAGCGCAGATGCACCGGAAAAAAGCAGGGATACCGTTTTGTGCGGTGGAAGTGTTCGGTCAATTTCTGGAGAACCAGCTTGGCCCTCTCGAACGGCACGGCGAATTCAAGATCGTCGATGGGGAACGGTTCGCCGCCGGTGAGTTCGGTAAAATTCAACACGTCATCGCTCCGGCCGCAGCGCGGCTGATACGATTTGCCGATCATTTTCCGCAAAATAAATTGGTGGAACGCTGGGCTCTTCGAACGGGCGAGCGAGCGCAGCAGCACTTTGAGAATCCACGTGGCGATTTTTTTCTGCGCCATCGATGGCTGCCGCGAATCATTCGGCGCTGCCATATCCGCGGGCGGATCCACACGATTCATCAAGAGCAGTTCCACACAATCGAGCCGCGGGTAGTAACGCAAATCGACATATTCATTCGCGCGGTGGAGTCGCTCAAATTCCGCGATAACATCGCGGATCGGCTTCACCAAAACCCCCGAGCGCAAGCAAAACTGCCGAACGACGCCGAGCGTCACGGCCGAGACAACTCCCAGCAAACCGAGCGAGACAACAGCGCCGCCGAAGGCCGGATCGCGGCAATCGATTTCCGACACCTCGCCGCTCGCTTTGATCAAACGAATTTTTTCAACACAATCCGCCATGGTCCCGTGAAACATCGAGCCGCCGTGGGTTGCTGTCGAAATAGCGCCAGCGATGGTCTGGCCGGTGTGCGACCCGTGAATCGGCAAGGCTAAACCGCGCCTCGCGAGCGCCGCATTCAGATCAGCAATGGTCATCCCGGCTTGAACGGTGACGGAGGTTCCTTCAACCGCGGTCAATCGATTATATCCCGCCAGCGATATGCACACCCCATCCGTCGCGGGAATCGGCACAAAGGAATGCAACGAACCGATGGCTTTGACTTTCAGCCCGCGCCGGGCCGCTGCACGCACCGCCTGTGTGATCTCGCCTTCCGTCCTCGGACAAATCATTGCCGCCGGACGAAAATCGTAATGCCGATCGGCGCTTTGCATGACGCGCTCGGTTTTGGCGAAACGTTTGGTTTCGCGGAGCCCCAATTCCGTCTCGAGCATGCCCATACCCAGCGAAAATTCCGGTGCGTACCCGAGCACCTCTCTGGCTTTCGAACTCGGATAGGTTTGCTGATTGAGCGACATCCTCAAGACTGTTCCGATCCCGCTCGCGATCGGCGAGAACAGCTTGTTGGAGAGCTTGCGTCCGTGTCCCGCAATTCTGGCGATCCGCCGAAGCGTCCGCTCGCAGCCCAGCCGCGGGGTTTTGCCAATCATGCCCCCAAGCGCAGTATAAAATTCGCGAAACGTCGCGGGTTCGCAACCGAGGTTAAAAATCTCTCCCGAGATACCCGGAGTTTCTGCCGCCGCGAGAATCCCTTCGACCACATCCTCGACATGGACCGGATCGAGCAGCCCGTCGCCGGCGTCCAAACCAAGGAACAAGCTTCGATTCTTCTCCATCAACCCAAGCGGCAAAAGTGTCCAGGACTGAATCCGCGGGCCATAAACAAACGTCGGCCGCAAAATCACAAATTCCGTCGCGGTGTTCCTGAAAGTATCGGCAACGATTCGTTCCGCTCGAAGCTTGCTCCACGCATAGGAATCGCTCACCGCCTCTTCCTGCAAAGGAAGATCTTCCGTAAATGGGGCGTCGCACGGCTCAGCGCCGAAATAGACCGCGATCGAACTGAGATGAACGAAGCGCCTGACCTTTGCAGCCACGGCGCGTTCCACCAGATTCCGAGTTCCCTCGATGTTCACGCGGACGAAATCGCGGCGTGAAAACCCAATTACTTTCGCCGCGCAGTGAACCACAATCTCGGCCTCCTGAACCAATTCATCGAGCGCGCGAATCTCGTCCAGATTCCCAATCACAAGCTCGCAACCTCGTTCCGCGCATTGTTTGCTCAGGTCTGACGGCGAGCGAAACAACGCTCGCACGCGGTAACGCCCGATCGCACGGGCCAGCAACGACTGGCCGATTCCTCCGCTAGCACCGGTAATTGCCATCAACGGTTTGGTCATACGACAGCCGCGGCGCACTTCTCGAGCACGCGCCCGAAATTCTGGAGCTCCTGGCCAAAGGGAGTCGAGATCGACAGAAATTCCGAACTTGATCCAGGCTTGAGATTGTATTTAACGGCCGTGGCCATGTTGCCGGACGGTCCCAAATCGACAAAGCAGTAGGGCCCCGAGCTGTCGAGGGCGCGGACCGTTTCGCAAAAATCGAGGCTCCGGCGCGTCGCGGCCCACAAATGGTCGGAAGTCGGATTGGGCAAAGCGCCGCGCTGCTCGACGGAGAGCAACGGAATCGATGGAGCAGCGATTGGGAGCGCTCGCAATACGGCTCGGAATGGCGTTTCAATGACGTCGATGCTATTCGAGTGAAAGGCG
>ORJL011010187.1_pt1 | contig 102585 bp, 85 predicted proteins | sample 1779941 | NCBI WGS metagenome assembly ORJL01 (sample SAMEA104232317, study PRJEB22302) | groundwater metagenome | biome: forest; feature: aquifer; material: groundwater | place: USA | collected 2011-08-07 | depth 5.8 m | reverse complement strand
GTACCGGGTTCAGCGAGGTCATCGGCTCCTGAAAGACCATTCCAATATGCTTGCCACGTATCGCCCTCATCCTCTCTTCCGACACCTTCAGCAGGTCTTCGCCCTGGAACAGAGCCTCGCCGCCGATGGTTTTCCCAGGATAGGATACCAACCGGAGCACTGAGAGAGCGCTGACAGACTTGCCGCTGCCGCTTTCGCCTACCAGGGCAAGCGTTTCCCCCGCCCGGAGCTCGAAAGAGACGCCGTCAACAGCTTTGACCACGCCTTCGGTTGTATAGAAGTAGGTCTTCAGGTCCCGGACGTCAAGAATCGTGACCGACATGCAAATTATCTACTTCTCCGCAACGGCTGCATATACACTCATACTAACATGGCCCCTGTAGACGTGGTCTTTTGGAATTCCCACAACCAGTCACAGGGAGAGGAGATTCTAGCGGGTCCCGTCGCCGTTCGGGGTTGGGGTGTGGGAGCGCCGCACACGCCGGAACAGCAATAAGGAGTGTGCTTCGGCCCAGACCTTTTCTCCGGCCTGGTAGGTCTTCCTTTGGTCACAGGCTGTCAGCGAAGTATCCAGTATCTTTCTCCAGGACTCGCCCCAATTCTGGTTAGGAAGGGTAAAATCTTCCGGTACCCGACCGGGGTTGAAGGCTATGAAGAAACTTCTGTCCACAATGGGGTCTCCCACGGCGTTCACAGAGGGGATCGCATCTCCGTTGAGGCAGACCCCCAGCGCCTTGGCGAAGGCGTCCTTCCAGTCCTCCCCTGACATCTCTTTACCGTCTGGTCTGAACCATCCGATATCCCTGATGTCAGAGCCGTGTATCGGACGGCCCTGGAACCAGCGCCTGCGGCGGAAGACAGGATGCCTCCTGTACAGCTTTATCAGACTGGTCGTGAATTGCAGTAGCTCGTTATCGGCATGCTCCCAATCAAACCATGATGTCGCATTGTCCTGACAGTAGGCATTGTTATTTCCCCGCTGGGTGCGGCCGATTTCATCTCCTCCGAGCAGCATCGGCACGCCCTGGGAAAGGAACAGCGTTGCCAGGAAGTTCCTCTGCTGCCTGGCCCTCAACTCGTTTATGGCCCGGTCGGAGGTGGGACCTTCCACACCGCAGTTCCAGGAGCGGTTGCAGTTGTCGCCGTCGCAGTTGTTTTCACTGTTTGCTTCGTTGTGCTTTCTCTCGAACGAGACCAGGTCCCTGAGCGTGAAGCCATCATGCGCCGTGACGAAATTGATGCTGGCGTAGGGTTTGCGCCCTGTATTCTCGTAAAGGTCCGAGCTTCCTGTAAGCCTCGATGCGAATTCACCCATCATGCGAGGTTTGCCTCGCCAGTAGTCTCTCAGGCAGTCCCGGTATCTGCCATTCCATTCCGACCACAGGGGAGGAAACTTTCCAACCTGGTAGCCGCCCTCGCCGATGTCCCAGGGTTCAGCAATCAACTTGGTCTGGCTGATAACCGGGTCCTGTTGAATTATGTCCAGGAAGGATGATAATTGATCAACGGCGTGTACTTCGCGGGCTAGAGTAGACGCCAGATCGAACCTGAACCCATCCACGTGCATTTCGGACGCCCAGTAGCGGAGCGAGTCCATGATCAATTGCAGGACGTGGGGATGCCTTGTGTTCAGGGTGTTCCCCGTGCCTGTATAGTCCCTGTAATGTCGCGAGTCGTCATCAGTGAGCCGGTAGTATGCAGGGTTGTCCAGGCCCTTGAAGCAGAGTGTTGGACCCAGGTGGTTCCCTTCTGCGGTGTGGTTGTAAACCACGTCCAGTATTACCTCGATACCAGCCGCATGGAAGGCCTTCACCATCTGCTTGAACTCCACCACCTGCCCGCCCGAATCGCCGGTGCTGGAGTACTCGTTGTGAGGCGCGAAAAAGCCGATGCTGTTGTATCCCCAGTAGTCCCTCAGCCGCTTCTGGACGAGGTGGGACTCATGGAGGAACTGTTGCAGCGGCAGGAATTCCACGGCCGTTATCCCCAGGCGCTTCAGATAATCTATGACCGCCGGATGGGCCATGCCGGAATAGGTTCCCCGGAGCTTTTCCGGTATGTCCGGATTTCGGATGGTGAAACCCTTCAGGTGCACCTCGTAGATGATGGTGTTATTCCAGGCTGTGTTAGGGCAACGGTCAGAGCCCCAATCAAAGGCGGTATCGACAACCACTGATTTCGGCACGAAGGCCGCATCATCGGTCTCGTTGAAGGAGTTCTCGGGGTCTTCGAAACAGTGAGAGAAGACTGCCGGATCCCAGTGCAAATGTCCTGATATGGCCCTGGCATACGGATCGAGCAACAGCTTAGCAGGATTGCACCGGAGACCAGCCTCCGGTCTGTGTGGCCCATGGACCCGAAACCCGTAACGCTGTCCAGGCAAGACCGACGGCAAATACCCGTGCCAGATGTAGCCGGTGTTTTCTGGAAGGTCGACCCTCATCTCCCGGCCTTGACGGTCAATAAGGCAAAGTTCCACGCTCTCGGCTACCTGCGAGAACACAGAAAAATTAGTTCCAGCGCCGTCGTAGGTGGCCCCGAGCGGATAGTATCTGCCGGGCCATGGCTTCATTTAGTCTTTCGCTTATCACTGGCGGGGGAATTCTGTCGGGTTTGGGACGGCTGGGTCTTGGGGGCGGGGCTGCTGCGCCCGGCCGCAGACTCCTTCCGCGAGGACTGAGGCCCGCTCGTGGACTGCCGAGTTTGAGGTTTCGCCGGCGTCTGCTGTTGCTTCAAGGCAGAACGCTCCCCAATCCTGTTGCGTACAATTTGCTCAGCTCTTAACCAATGGTCGATATCTTTTCCTTCAGGCCGGCCTTCCTCTTCCCATAAGTGGTAGGCAATTATCTGCATTTCCTCGAGACTGTCCATTCATGAACCTCCTGAATATCGCCGATTTGTGCGGTGGATTAACAAACGCCAGTCCACGCTGCAGTAAGTATTGTACACCCTATGTGAAAAGCAGGCATGCTCTTTGTCCATGTCACTGAAGATCTGGGGTTCTGCCTTGCTCAGCCTGCGCCTGATTGACAATAACGCCGCTGTGCCATATTCTGAGTCCGGCAACAAGCTCTTGAAACTAATGACCGCGATATCCCGTCACTGCCTTATTGTCGGACCATGGCTCGCACTGTCCCGCAGTCGCAAACCAGCTCTGGGCCTTACTTTCGTCGTCTTCGCCATGGCCGCTGGGATCAGGCTGTGGGCAGCGCCACTTTCGGCGGGGGTCGACGTGCCCCAGTTCTGGGCCTTTGCCAGGGTATTCCTGGATCACGGGCTTGACTTCTATCGGTATGCGGATGCCTCCCTGGACACTTTCCCTGTCCCGGGATGGAGGTTTGTCTATCCGCCAGTGTGGCTCCTGACCCTCGGGCTTTCTCTTTGGGCTTCTCCGGGGAGCTCGGCGACGAATGAGGCGGTAAGCATAAGCTGGCGCCTGGCGGAGAAAGCGCCGATCATGGCAGCAGACATCATTATCGGCGTCCTGATCTACCGGACAGTCCGAGGGTCCAGATGGAAGAAACTTCTTTTCTCAAGTATCTGGTTGTTCAACCCCGCCGCCTGGTACCAGTCCTCGGTTTTCGGCCAGTTCGATGCCATAGCCGCGGGCCTGTTGCTTGCCTCCGTCCTTGCTTTTGAGAGGGACAAGTTCAAACTGGCCTTCATACTCGCCGGGCTAGCTTTGATGACCAAGCAATACATGCTGCTGCCTGTTGTTGTCATACTTGCAGTATATGCGCGAGACCTTGGAAAGAGGAAGGCGGTCTCCGGCTCTGCCTTACTGGCAGGTACGGCGGCCGTTATCTCCGTCCCTTTCCTCGTCTTCGGGGACGTCTTTTCCTACGCGGTATCGGTGTTTGCACCGGGGCAGGGGTTCGACTACGACAACCCGCTGATGTACATCTTCAGCGGAAGCAAGGCGCTGTCCGAGTATCTGCGCACGACCCTGGGATGGGACACCGTCAACTATCTGGCACTAACGTTGCCTCTTCTTGCCATATCGGTCCTGATTGCAGCGTGGACCAGTTACCGGAAGTCGGTGACTTTCCTCAACGGAGCACTGGTTGGACTGCTCTTGTTCATAGCCCTGTCGTATCAGGTCAATTACCAGTACATCATCGCGTTCATCCCGCTGGCGGTGCTGGCGGCGTCAAGGGTGAAGGGGTGGGACAGGGTCTTGACCCTGGCACTGGGGCTGATGCCGGCTGCATGGCTATGGCTCTTTGATACATCTATCTGGTTCACGTCTTACGAACCTTCTAATCGCTGGGTCACACCTCTGCTGGCCAGGGTTGGACTGGTCCGTTACGTGCCCGACTACTACTACGTTATCTTCGCTGTGACCCTGATGGTCCTCTGCCTGGCGTATGCCTTGCACATCCTGATTTCGGCAAAACCACGCGGGAAGGACGGGCCAGGTCTGCCAAACGGTCCCGGCATGTAGCCGGAAAACCTTTCATTTGGGTAGAGGGTCTCTAACAAACTCCCGACCCATTGAATAGTGTCCGGTCGTGCAGACACAACCAATAGCCTCGTGTCTTACTGGGGGAAGGCAACCTACAACCAAAAGGGGCAGACTGCTTCGTTCTTGGGGATACCCTTACCGTCGTCTGAACCCACGGCAGACCTGGATGAACCGTTGCGCCATTCCGGGACGGGCGGCAAAGTGCAGATGGACGTAGGTGGCGAAGATATTGCCCAGGTGGAAGCCTTCGAACCGATTCCCTTCCTCAACCAGGTAGGCGTTCATTTCGGGGTGGCCGGGTTCCAGTGTAGACCAGTGAAACTCATGGCCCCGGACCTGTTCGCCTTTCGTAAGGAGAGGTCCGTCGTTCAAGGCGCGCACAGTGCGGTATCCAAGCGACAACCTGGGACTGCCGATTTGCGTCGCGACGGGTATTGCCCCCACCATCCTGTGTTCGACACGGTCAAGGTCGTGTATCGAACGTCCGAGGTACATCAGCCCGCCACACTCGGCATACACCGGCATTCCTGTTTCTGCCGCATTCCGTATCGATTCCTGCATTGGCTGGTTAGCAGCCAGTTCGCTGGCATGCATCTCGGGGAAGCCTCCGCCAATGTAGATGCCGGAAACGCCCCCGGGCAACCCTGCATCACTCAGAGGGCTGAAAGGAAGGAGTTCGGCGCCCCAGGACTGCAGCATGTCGAGGTTGTCCTGGTAGTAGAAGCTGAAAGCCCTGTCCTGCGCGACGGCAATCCTGACCACAGGGGCTACGGGCACCGGCGGGAACAAACGGTTCGAGGGATGCGGGACCTCCGGCATTTGCGCCGCGTCCAATATCTGTTCGATGGCAAAACTGGCTTCAACATGGGCCACCAGTTTGTCGAGTAAGTCCTGTCCGGGATTTGCCTCCGCTGTGGGCACGAGCCCAAGGTGCCGCTCCGGTATTGCCAGGTCCGGGGAACGGGTCAAATAGCCGAGCACCCCGGTCTGAGCATAATGCTCTATCGCCTCGCTGCACAGCTTGAGATGGCCCTCGCTGCCAATTCCATTGAGTATGACTCCGGCCAGTTTGATCGCCGGGTCCAGCGTCTTGAATCCCAGTACCGTCGCGGCTATGCTGCGAGCCGTCTTACGGCAGTCCGCCACCAGCAACACCGGGGCTCCCAGAAGCCTGGCAACCTCAGCCGTGCTGCCTTCATCGGTGGTTGCCGAACGACCGTCATAGAGGCCCATTACACCCTCGATTACCGCTATGTCTTTGTCTGCCACGACCCGCGTGAAGAGTTCAGTCACAGAATCATGGGGCACCATCCAGGTGTCAAGGTTGCGGGACGGTTCGCCCGTGGCCCAGGTGTGGAAACCGGGGTCGATGTAGTCGGGACCTACCTTGAACGGCTGTACCCGGAGTCGCCGTCTCCGCAGGGCCGCCATGAGCCCCGCGGCAACCGTCGTCTTGCCCGTGCCGCTGGACGTCCCGGCGATCAAGATTGCCTTCACGATATGTGTCTCCCGTTGACGCGACGGAGCGCGTCCCTCCGAAGGGAGAGGGTTCTTGGTACTAACACATTCCCCCGTACTCGGTGCAGGCTCTTCAGTCCCTCGCCCTGAAGGGTGAGGGGGCCAGATTCTGGTACGTCACTTCCGCGGACGCGACGGAGCGCGTCCCTCCGAAATGAGAATCTTCATTTCCTGTTGAATCACCTGGGGCACCTGGTCGACCCGCTGGCACCGGGCCGCCGGGCGAAGGGCTTCGAACAGCTTCGCCGCCGCCCCGCCCGTGAAGTCCCGCTGGGCAAAAGGATTTGTCTCGATCGAGATGACCGTTTTGGAGGCAGATAACGCCTCCAGATTGCGCAGGTTGTTGACACCGAACGGTACGTCGCAAAGGACAGCGATATCCGCCTCCGAGGCCAGTTGCATGTGGCGCCGGTGCGCCTCGTCGTCGATCGCGCTGAAAGCTGGAATGGGAACAATAGGTATGCCCATCATTTCAGCAGCCATGCGGTCGGTGTCGCCCGTTCCCAGCGCCCCTGCCGTTACCGTATGCCCGGCACGCTGCAATCCACACATGAGGCGGACACCGCTGCCGCTACCGCAAATGAGATGTACCCGCGCCACGTGGCCGTTCTTGTCCTGACCTGGCATGCTGTCTATCAGGCTGATGCTCAGTCTGTCCGAGAACGGATCGCGGAATACAATCGCGTGGACGCCGAATATTTCCCTCAGATTCTTGGGCGTAAGCACGGCTTCCGGCAGACCTTCGGCTACGATACGGCCGCGGTCGATCATGACAAGCCTGTCGCAATACCTCGCCGCCAGAGATAGGTCGTGCATTGCGGCAATCGCAGTGATCCCCTCCGCAACCAGGCCCCGGACGACATCAAGCACCCTGGTCTGGTGCTGCACATCGAGGTTGGATATCGGCTCGTCCATCAACAGTACCCGGGGCTGCTGGGCGACAGCCCTGGCAACGAGGACGCGTTGCCGCTCGCCGCCCGACAACGTCGTCAGCACCCGGTCCGCAAAAGCTTCAGTCTCAGTGAGCTTCATCGCGTCCATGGCTATGCGCTGGTCCTCAGGACCCTCTACCTGGAAGCGCCCGAGATGCGGGTACCGTCCCATGACTGTCACTTCTAAAGAGGTGAACCCGAAGGTGTTGGGAGCAGCCTGGGGTACCAAAGCCATCGACCTGGCCGATTCCCGCGCAGGTACACTTTGGAGGTCACGGCCCTCCAGGAGGACTGCTCCTCCCTCGATACGAAGGAGCCGCAGTAAAGCCTTGAGAAAAGTAGTCTTCCCTGCCCCGTTCGGACCGACGAGCCCAACGAACTCGCCCTTTCCGGCACTAAGGCTCATCCGGTCCAGCAGGCGCCTGCCGTCCACCTGGAACACCAGGTCTCTTGCTTCCAGCGGCAATTCGTTACTTTCTACGCCAGTTGACATGTGAGCAGCCTTACTTCGGGAAGCTGAACGATGGAAACTCCTTGCCTTTGAAGTCTTCCGGCCACAGGATCTTTGCCAGTTCCTCGGCTCCACGGATGTTCCAGAAGGATAACGTGGTGAAGAATTTCGCCTCCACCAGGTAAACCCTCTGTTGTTTGATTGCCGGCACCTCCGCGAGTGCGGGGTCGGAGAGAAGCTTCTTGCGGAACGGCTCCCCGCTGTCTGCCGGTTGCGCAATGAATATGACATCCGGCCTCATCGATATGATGCCTTCGGAGCTGATCGTCTTGTTCCCTTCGATCGAGGCTTCGGCGGCGGCATTCAGCCCACCAGCGACTTCAGTTATCGTCCCCTCGGTAGAGCCTTTGCCCGCAGTGTATATCTTGTCCGAATATGAAGTCAGCGGGAGAACCCTGGGCCTCTTTCCATCGGGCTTTGTTTTCGTGATGGCGGCAAGGGCGTCGGAGCGGCGCTGCACCTCATTTGCCAGTTCTATTGCGCGGTCCTCCTCGCCATAGAGGTATCCCAGGAAAAGGATGTCCTGAATTCGTCCCTGCGGGTCGTTGTGAAGTTCGGTTTGGACGACCACCAGTCCGGCATTCTCCAACGCCTTGATGAGGTCAACCTTGATGGTGTGGCTGGCGACAACGAGGTCTGGCTGCCGGGCGACTATCTGTTCCGGCTCTCTGCCTATTCCCGGGACCTTCTTCGCCAGTTCGGCAACGTTTGAATAGACCGGGTCCTGGGTATACTTGCCAACTGCGGCAACGCGCTGGGCGGCGACGAGGGCATAGGTAACTTCATCGTGTCCCAGGGAAAGCGTGTGGATGCTCTGCGGCCTGGACTTGATGACTACTTTGCCGTTCATTCCCTGCCCTTCACGAGGCCAGCCATGGTTTGCCGGGTCGATTATCCCGGGCACTGAGGCGAACGGATTGACTGCCGGCGTCGATGTTGTTCTTGCAGCGGCGGTGCTGGTGGTGGCGACTGCCGTTGTCTTGCCTGTTGTAGATTGGGGGGCTGCTCTGGTGCATGCCGCTGTGGCGATAGCGGTCAGCAAGAACATTGTGACAAATAGCATTCCGGTCCTGGGAAACATCATTGTTCCTCCTCTGGTGATTGGTTTACAGGGCTTCTACTCGACGTTTGTTCCGTATCAGCAGGAAAACAAAAAACGGTGCGCCGACCAGGGATGTGACAATGCCAACACGCAGTTCGACAGGCTGGGCGACAGTCCGGGCGACCGTATCGGCAGCAACCATAAACAGAGCCCCTCCGACGGCGCTCACAGGAATCAGTATGCGATGGTCCGGGCCGACAATCAGGCGAAGCACATGGGGCACCACCAGTCCTACGAAAGCGATGGTCCCGGACACTGCGACGGCAACGCCGGTGACAACAGATGCCGCTACGATGAGTACGGGGCGCACCACTCCGACCCGAACACCGAGGGAACCTGCGTCGTCATCCCCCAGCATGAGCAAGTTCAGGTCGCGGGACAGGAAAATGATAAATGCGACTCCAACCAGGATGAGCGGGGCCGAAAGACGGACGTGTGTCCATGACCGAGCATCGAGACCTCCGGCAAGCCAGAAAAGTATTTCCCGCAACGCGTCGTTGCTCGGTACGACAACCAGGACCGCCGACACGATAGCTCCGAAAAAAGCGCTTACCGCAATTCCGGCGACAAGCAGGGCAGACATGGAGAACCTTCCGCCTGCAAGAGCAATTCCATAGACCAGGAAAGCCGCCCCTGTGGCACCCAGGAGGGCAAACAGCGGCAGGGCCATGGGAAACATGCGGCTCAGTCCCAGGGCGATTGCCAAAACGGCGCCAACAGCCCCTCCTGCGGATACGCCTATGATGCCAGGGTCGGCCAGGGGATTGCGGAAAAGCCCCTGCATCGTCGCCCCGGCGACGCCCAGGGACATTCCCACCAGCGTGCCGACAACTATCCGTGGTATCCGAAGCTGCTCGACAACGAGTTGCTCGGTGCGGGTGAATGAGGATACATCGAGGCCCGTGTGAGACAGAATGATCCCGCTAACGTGAGACAGCGATATATTCACCGGCCCCACGGTCAACGACACCAGGCAAGCAGCGATGAGCAGCAACCCGAGGGCCATCAGTGCCACGAACAAACGCCTGGATATGCCTGCGCGGCTGCGAGCGACCGCCGGCTCCACGGTGCCCGAGACTTGCTGGGTTATGACTTTCATCCGGTCAAGTTACCTTCGCAGAAGAGGTGGCAGTCCAGTGCACTAGATTGCTGACAAGCAGGCTGGATTATAGTGGCGTCCCTGCCTGCCTGTCAAGGTGGTGGTCTGTCGGGCTCGGAGTCAGGAGCCAGCCTGCGAATCAATGCAGGCAGTGGACCGTCTTTACGGTTGCATGGGGGGAGACGGATTGACCTTAGGAGGTACCCTGGTCTGCATTCGCCATGTCGAGCGTATCATAGTCAAGGCTTTCGGACTGTAACCTCCTGGCCAGTGCAGGGACTGCTTCTGCGGTTGCCACAATCAGGAAAGGCAGGCCGCAGTGTGCGGCCTCGACTGCCGCTTCGATGACGCCGTAACGGTAGTCTGGCTCGATGCCTCCCCGTCTGAGGGCCACGAGGGCCTCTATGCCTATCGTGCCCACTTGCCGGTGCGCCGAGGCTGCGGCCTTGAGTTTCGCAATATCCGTTTGCCGGGACCCGCCCTTCCCGATCGAAGGCACCTGGGCGATTGTCACATGGCCTTTGGTGAAGTCGACCAGCCCCTCGATGTTTGCCACATCGACATCTTCCCCTCGCGTCACGGCCGATACGGCTATTCCTTTTGCGCCTCCACCGGGTCTGGCAGAGGCATAAAGCAACCCGTCTTTCATCTTCAGACTGACGGCTTGTCCCGGCGACAGGTCCTGTTCGGCGATAGCTGCACAGACTGTGATGTTAGTGACGGCCCGGCTGGCGGAGGCCGCATAATCATTCAGTTCCCGCAGCATCTTGAGCATCCAGTTGACGCCCTTAGGGCTCACCCGGCAGGTTGAACGGTCCGAGGAAGATACTAATCCATCGTTAGAAAGTTGCCGGAAATAGTCGGAGACGGCCTGCGGTGTTATGCCCAGCTTCGCAGCGATGTTCTTTTGCTGCACATTCGGTCCCATGGCGGCGGTTTCCACCAGTATCTGGAACCTCGTGGCTGAATTCTTGTTTTGAAGTACCTCGGGCACGGCCTACGCCCCGACGTCTCTCTTGTGGAAGACGTAGAATGAAATGCCTAGGAACACCACGCTGTATATGGCCAGTACAATGGCAGCGTGGATTGGGCCAGGAAGCTCGGATGCACCGCCGGACATACCCATCATGATGCCTGAGGGAAGGTCGGACAGGGCATTGATCGCCCTGGCATTTGTCTCGGGCAGATAGGCTGGTATCCTTGCGATCCAGCCACCGGACAGGGCCATGAACATGGTTACCACTCCCTCCAGGAACAGGACGCCAATGCCCAGCCCTATTCCCGGTATAACCGAGCGGCCCACTATGGAGAGCATGAAGCCGAGAGATATGAACGGCACAAGCGCATAAAAGGTGCGGCAAAACTGTAGCCATTGCCGCCACAGGTAGCTGAAAGTCATGAAGGAGAAATCGAACTTGTAGCCGCCAATAGCTGTAGTTATGAGGCTTATGATGAAGCCGGCCACTATCGCAATTATCATGCCGAAGAAAACGAATATCCCAACCGCTATCAGCTTGGCCCAGAGCATTTTAGCCCTGCTTTCGCTGTTCATCGCCGCTATCCTGATGGTACGCCAGTTGTACTCGCTGCCCATCGAGCCGGCAATCAGTATCACGGCAAGGAAGCTGCCAAAAGATGAAAGCATCGACAAGGCGAAAGGCAGGGCCACCCGAAGCCCGAGCAGGTTCTCCACCTCCCCTGGTTCAGGGCCTCGCTGTCCGGGCAGATTGGCCCTGGACACCGCAAGAAGGAGCGTGTACATCAAGGCGAGCATGCCAACCAGTACCAGCAGGAGAATGATGGTCATCGGTCGCCTGCGAAGTTTCAAGATTTCCGCCGAGATCAATCTATCCAACGCTCTCACCGCCAGTGAGTTGCAGGAATACCTCTTCAAGGCTGTTTGAACGCATGATGATTTCCGAAGCAAAAATGTTCTGCCTGGCGAGCATCTCGTTCAATTCTGCCCCGCTGGCTTTGGGAGCATCAACCACGAGCTGGTGGCCATCCTGCTTCACGGATTTGACCCAGGGGAGAGCCTTGAGGATATCCGCCGCACGCGCGATATCCTGCACGGTTATCTGGAATGCCTGGCCCTTAGAGGTCAGTTCTTCGACGTCAGCGCATTCCAACAGCTTACCCTGTTTTATTATGGCCACCCGTTTGCAGACCAATTGGACCTCATGCAGCAGGTGGCTGCACAGAAAAACGGAACGTTTCTCATGGGCCAATCTGGGAATAAGGTCGCGGACCTCTTTTGTGCCCGCCGGATCGAGCCCGTTCGTGGGCTCGTCAAGTATTATCAGCTCAGGGTCCTTGAGGAGTGTTGATGCGATTCCCAGCCGTTGCTTCATGCCCATCGAGTAGTGGGAGTACTTGTCGCCGCCACGCTCCAGCAGGTTCACCCGCTCCAGGACCTCGTCGATCTTTTCTTTGCCGATTCCTCCGACAGCCCGGCTGATCACTTCCAGGTTGTCGCGTCCCGAGAGATAAGGATAAAAGGCAGGCTCTTCGATGATCGCCCCTACGCGCCGCAAGGCCGCCCAGCGGTCTCCATTCAGTTTTTGACCGAATAGTTCGATGCTGCCTGCGCTCGAACCAATCAGCCCCAGGATCATGCCCACGGTAGTGCTTTTCCCTGCGCCATTCGGACCGAGAAAACCGAATACCTCACCCCGGCGTATTTCCAGATTGAGGTTATCGACAGCTTGGATTTTGCCAAAGTTCTTGCTCAGGCCAACGGTCCGCATGATGATTTCGTCCGCGGACGCTGAGGAAGGGCAGGAATCCGGTCTTGAAGGATTTATCATAGGTTTGACGAAATGCCTGGCCGCCGCCAGGTTGCCTAATCCTATTCCAACCTGTAGGGAGTGTCAAATAGACCCGATGGTATTCAAGGCCTGCTACTCCAGGGTTAGCTCCCATTTGCACCAAGCCTGGTCCAGCCGTGCATCAGGAGGACAAAACAGGCAGGTCAGCTTCGCCCTGGGTTCGGCCACCCTCGCGACGCTGCTCAGGAGAAGGGTTTTCATTGTCCGGCAGGGGAATTCTTCCTTGCCTTGCTTATGGCGGCCCTCCTGGACCGGACAACGGGGGTAGCTGAAAACGATCCTCTGTGAGTCCTCCTCTTCCACCCTGAAAGACGGCGATGCCACCTGCCAGCTCATGAAGGACAGTACCCTCAACACGCTGGCGAGCCCGCCCTGCCTGATATCGAGGACTTCCATTATCCTCCGAGCTTCGATGACAGATTGCTTCTCCCAGTTTTTCAGGTCTATCCGCACGGCGGCATCGAGGCCGAATTCTCCCTCGACATTGCGGAACCACAGCCCGTCCAACGTCTGCCAGTTCCGGGCATACATCCGCCCCAGTTGAATCAAGGTCTCTCGCGGGAGTTTATCCCATTCCTGTTCCATGATGTCCTCGACGGTGGAATCATCCGGTACCCGACACGCGGTAGAATGATAGCACTCTGCGAGCTCACTGTCGTTCGGTTGGCCCAGGTATCCGCTGTATGACACTCATGAGTACTATTGAATGTCTCATTGGAAGCTGGCCGCCTCGATACGTTTGACTGAGCTAGCCTTTTGCCGTATGCTTGTAATTCGCAATATATGACACAAACTTTGACCATAGGCGAAGCGGCGGCCACGTTCCTTGCCAGCCTTCCTCCCCAAGAACGCGAAAAGGCCCAACAAGAAGTCTACAGGTTCGCACGTTGGTTTGGCTTCAACCGCCAGTTCGATGCTATCCGGCCCACTGAGATCGGCAGGTATGGGGAGCAGATTTCATCGTCCTCAAGCGACCCCGCCACTTCCCTGGAACCTGTGAAATCCTTTCTCAACTACTCTCGCAAGACCGGCCTGACTGCCACGAACTACTCCACTCACCTTCGGGTCAGGAAGACAGCGCATTCCCGTGCATCTGCCAGGGAGAAACTGGCATCCAAGACCGCCAACCAGCCCATATCTATGACTGCGGAAGGCTATGCAGCACTGCAAGCCGAATTACTCTCCCTGGAAGAAAAAAGGCCGAAGGTTGTGGATGAGATCCAAAAGGCTGCTGCTGATAAGGATTTCAGGGAAAACGCCCCTCTGCAGGCTGCCAAAGAACAGCAAGGGTATCTTGAAGGACGCATACGGGAACTTGAGGCAACACTGAAGGCGGCCAGGGTTGTATCCGAGGAAAATGGAGACCGCATCGGCCCGGGCGATTACGTTGTCCTCAATGAGATTAATTGCGAGGACGAGCTTTGCGTGACCGTGGTACACGCTACCGAGGCCAACCCGGGGAAGGGCAAGATATCACTCGCCTCACCTATCGGAAAGGCCTTGATTGGCCGCAGCCCGGGAGATACCGTAGAAGTTGCCGCTCCGGGTGGCGTAATCCGCTACAAGATAGCTGCCGTGGAACGAAAGGGCGCCTCTTCTGCCTAGCCGCGACGGAACAGCGCGAAGAATCTGTCCTGGTATTCCTCGAACAAGCCCCATGCATCCAGTTCAGACTTAAGGTCTGAAGGACTGCAATCCCCGCGTCCCACCCGGGCAAACAGGTCCTCGATAGTTGTCCGAGCGTCTTGCGGCACCCCCCTCTGGTCGAGGCGCAACATGCCTCTCTGGAAGAGGTCTGAAACATTCTTCTGCAACGAGCTTCTTGCCACATCATGGACCAGTTTCATCAGGGAAACGTCCCACATTTCGTCGACCCCCCGGACGATGGCAGAAAGGTTCTCGTTCTCCGCCTCTATCACACCGTTCAGCCGGTCTACCACAGCCTCTATTGCGCCGGCGACGATATTCACGTTGCCAGCCTCGTTCCGGTACCGGTACAGAAGCCCGGGCTCGTTGGGCCCATAGCGCCGCATGATGAAATCAGCGTACTGCTTGCCGTGCTCGAACCCGTCAAACATGTTCGTCAAATAATGCGGGGTCACAATGCGCGGCCGCTCAGCGATGACCCTGCCTTCCCTGACCACGGTTTCCTGCGTCCCCTGGCCCATGCCTTCCAGGTCGGAGTAGGATGGCTCGGTCACCAGGAAGTAGCGAATGTTGGTCACACCAAAGGTTGCCAGGCCCTGTTTGGGAGACCTGACCACTTTGGTGTTCTCTATTGCGTGCTGTATCCTCTGATCGAAATCCGACATCGAATCCCCCGTTCGGCCTCCCTGAGGAGGTCATACATTGTAACAGAAAGCCTCAACAAGGGGGCTGGAAGGCGGGCGCCTTCGCTCGTTCCGTTTGACTGAGAGGCAACCCGTTGATATGATGCCAGAGTCACCTGATAAGTAGGGTAGTGCGATAGTGGCCGATCTTACAGACCTCGAGCAGCGCCTCGGCATCTCCTTCCGCAACAAGGACCTTCTCCAGCAGGCAATGGTCCACCGTTCCTATTCCAATGAGAATCCACAGTCGCCCCTGGCCTCCAATGAACGGCTGGAATTCCTTGGGGATGCAGTACTTGGATTCGTGGTGGCTGACGAACTTTATTGCAGATTCCCGGAGTTGCCCGAAGGCAGGCTCACCAGGTTGCGCGCTGCACTGGTGTGTCAGGACGGGCTTTTCAGACTGGCCGAAAGGTTTGGCCTGGGAGACTTTCTGCTGCTGGGACACGGCGAAGAAACCAGCAACGGGCGGTCCAAACCTTCCAACCTGGCCCGCACGCTGGAAGCCCTCATCGGCGCCATATACCTTGATCAGTCCCCGGACCAGGCACGGCGATTCATCTTGGGCTTGTTGGGTCAGGAAATCAACGAACAATACAAGTGCGCCCCGGCCGATTACAAATCACAATTGCAGGAACTGCTCCACGCCCGCTCACACGCTGCCCCGGTCTATCGCGTAATACAGACTTCCGGCCCGGACCACGACAAGTTGTTTACCGTGCAGGTGATGGAAGGACAGGAACCTCTGGCCAGGGGCACTGGAAGAAGCAAGAAGATTGCCGAAGCCGCTGCCGCTCGCGCGGCCCTGGACATACTGGGGAAGGAGTAGCCCCCCTTGCCCAAACAACGCATAGACGCCATCCTTGTTGACTGCGGCCTCGCCGAATCGAGAGCCCGTGCCCAGGCTTTGCTCATGGCCGGCCACGTGCTCGTCAATAACAAGCCCATCACCAAACCCGGTGCAATGTTCCCTTCGGATGTCGAAGTCCGCCTCAGGGGAGTGCTCCCCTACGTAGGGCGTGGCGGGTTCAAGCTGGCCCACGCCCTTGACACGTTTGGTATCGATCCGTCGCAGATCTCTACTGCCGACATCGGAGCATCGACGGGCGGCTTTACCGATTGCCTGCTGCAGAGGGGAGCAAAACGGGTGTACGCAATTGACGTTGGCCGCGGGCAAATAGACCAGCGTCTGCGCAACAACCCCGGTGTGGTGGTACTGGAGGAGGTGAACGCCCGGTTCCCCCTTCAACTGCCCGAACTCGTCGACCTCGTCACCATTGACGTATCGTTCATCTCAGCCACTCTCATTATCCCCAATGCCTCGGCCATCCTTAGACCGGGCGGAATACTTATAGTCCTTGTCAAGCCCCAATTCGAAGCCCACCCCGAAGAAGTTGGAAAAGGCGGCATCATCCGTGACCCCCTCGTCCACGCCAGGGTCCTCGCCAGGTTCATATGCTGGGCAGTGGACAATCACTACCGCATATGCGCTCTAACTACCTCGCCGATAACCGGCGCTTCAGGAAACAATGAGTTCTTCGTCATGCTGAAAGCCAGTACGGCTACCCCTCATTTCCCCCGCCTTACATAGGCAGGCTTCATAGGCATATGCCAGCCCCTGGAGAGCGCTGGAAGCTCCATTGCCAGGGCAAAGCTCAAGCAGTCCATGGCATCAATAACACCCCTCCTTAGGCATTCTTGCGGCCACGACGGAGCGTGGGCCCGCCCCCGTGGGCGGGCCCACGCAAACAAAACAGAAGGGGGAGCCTTGCGGCTCCCCCTTCCTTGCTCACGCCTCGTCTAATGGGTGACTAGACTTTGCGGGTTCGAGCAATGAGAACGATTACCACGACCAGCAGGATGCCGCCAATCAGGATAATCGCCCAGACCCACACCGGGGTCGGTTGTGCCGCCGGAGGCGGTACCGTGAAGGTAACGGTCGTCGGGGCGGGCACGTTTACCGTGACAGTAGTCGCTGGTGGAGGAGGAGCCTGGGTGATGATGGTCGTCGTCACCGGGGCTGGAGGAGGCAGGACTATTGTCGTTATCGTAGTGGTCGGCGTCACCGGCGGCGGAGTCGTCGTCGGGGCGGCTGCGGTAGTGAACGAGAACACACCGCTCCACGGGCTGAACGAGGTGCCCAAAGAGGCCCTTACCTGCCAGAAGTATGTCCTGGCGGGCAGAAGAGCAGGGGTGACCGTCATGGCAGTCGAGGCGACCGCGTTAGCGCCGCTCTTGTCCAGGACGATGCCGTTGTTCAGTTTGCCGTTGGCATCGGTATCAGCCGCAGTCGCTACGATTACCTCGAAGGCGGTAGCACCAAGAGCAGTGTTCCAGCCCAGGGTCGGCGTCGTGGACGTGTTGGCCGTCCCAGGAGCGGGGACCACGCTGACCGCAGCGCCGGCAGCGGGAACGCCCGGGTTCCACGCGCCAGGTCCAGGCTGTGTCGCCATCGGGGCGCTGGCCGACACATAGCTCGTGTCAGGAGCAGCAACGTTCACGGTGAACGTGTAAGCCGCCCCGGTCGTGAGTGTGGTGACCACGGCGTTAGGAGCTCCAGCCGCAGCCAGAACAATGGTGGCAGCGGTTGCTCCAAGAGGAGCCGTCACAGTCACCGCGTAGGCAGTTGCGTTGGCCACCGCCGGCCAGGAGATCGAAGCCGTTGTCGGTCCCGTCGCAACTGAAGTACCGGCCTGGGCCGGGACGTTCAGGGTATCAGTGTAGGTCAATATGCGAGGCGATACGCCAGCGACAACGGCAGTATCAATGGCCCACACTGTGTTCGAACCAGACTGCAGGCCTTTTATTCCTGCCAAAGTAGCAGTCGTTCCAGTAAGCGAGGTAGCAGCAGCACCCAGGAACTCGAAGGCGGGTGCAGGCGCCGGGGCTACGTTTGTCGCGTTGATTGAGCGGATCGGGGCCGCATCGACGCCCGAGTCAGACACGTACAGGGTCGCCGGCAATCCGGTCGGGCCAGGGAACATCGCTACGCCTGTTCCGCTTCCGGCCAGAAGGGCGGCAAAGGTGGTCACGGTATCGGTCGCCGCGCTTGTGCCGATCTTGACACGCACGAGATCAGTATCCGCATCACTTACTGCGAATGCGTAGCCGTTCGTTGCGAATCCGGGATCGAAGCCCACGAATGTGTTGCCGGCGGTCAGAGCCAGGGCTCCGAGCGCCCTGAAGGTGGCGGCGGTGTCTGTCGAAACGAATGCTCCGCCAGCGTTATCTCCCACGAGGACTGTCGTCCCGGAAAGGGCGATAGACGACACTCCCGCGGCAACAACGTTGACGCCAGACCAGATCACACCATTATTGGTGGTCTTCAAGACGTCGCCGTCGACATCGCCGACGAGCACGGTGGTCGGGTTTATGACCACAACACTAGTGGCCTGGCCCAATAAGAATGTCGCCAGACCAGTCGATGCTGCAGTTACCGGGCTGAGGGCAGATGTGAACGTCGCGTTGCCATTAGCGGTGACCGTCCGCCTCATGACGATCGTAGCGGTGGCGGTATCGCTCTGCGCAACCCAGAGTGTCTGGTCCGTGGCGAAAGTTGGAGTTGCTCCGACCACTATTGCCGGAAGAGCAATCGCACCGGGGTCGGCGGCGTTCAGTATTCGCCACCAATCGGCGCCGGCTGTCGTGGCCGTTGTCCGCCACAGGCTCGAAACGCCGGCAGCAGAAGTACTCACCACGAAGAGGTTGGCTGCGGAGGGCAGCAGTTGGTCGATGGAAGCAATGTCGGTATCTATGAGCGACCTCTGGTTGAAGCTCGCGGCGCTGTCCGTGCTTATGGAGAAAGCGCTTTGATCATCAGCGACGAGATCGCCCGGAAGAGCGGAGCCCGATGTTCCGGCATAAATCGTGCCGGCGGTCGCACCAAGGGCCACAAAGGTCAGACTGTCAATGGCAGCGAGGGGGTCGCCACCCGAGGGCTGCTTCGTTGCTGCAGACCATGAAGTGCCGCTGTCGGTGCTCTTGCGGACCTTGGCAGTTGCCGCCGCCACCGTCGCTGCACCGGTAGTGTCCAGGCCGATGAAGATGCTCGCAGCATCGGAGGGGCCGCTTACCACCAGGCTGGCGATGCCGAAGACCGAAGAGCCATTGGCGTTCAGGTCGATCGGAGCAGCAGCTCCGGCCACGATTTGATAAACATCGTCGCCGGCAGGTGTCTGGTTCAGGCCAACGAAGGTCACGTTGTTGGTAGTGAAGTCAAAGTTGCTGGGGAACCCGATCACTGCAGCAGGTACGGGAGAGACTGCCGCGCTCGGGCCGCCTGTAACTATGGTCTGGATAGTCGCCCAGGCGCCGGCGCCGACCCTGCGGTCAACCAGCATGTTGCCGCCGAGGCCATCGTCGCCAATGGCGAAGATGACGTTGTCGGTCGCGAAGTTGGGCGAGAAGGCCACGGCGTTCACCGTGCCAGTGATGTTAGCATCGCCGTTTGCCTGCCAGGTCGGGAAGGCTGTTGACTCATCCAGTATCTGGATATTGTCGGGAGCAAGGGCGATGTCGGTGCCGACTGCGATAAGGTGGGCAGTCTTGAAGGTTACGTCCATGCTGATGATGTTTCCGGCTGTTGCCGGGATGTCATAGGTCAGGGCGAAGGACGTGCCAGAGTTGGTTGACACGCGCACCTGGTTGACGCCGCCTCCGGAGACTGCCACGTAAATGCGGCTGGCAGTCTGTTTAGAAGCAACGACAGACACGATGGCCGCCGGGGCAGCTAGTGCCAGGGTAGTTCCACCGGCGATGCCCCAGGTCATACCGCCGTTGGTGGACTTCAGCAGGCGATAATCGCCAGCCAGCCAGGTGCCCTTCGCGGCTTCCGCAATGGCTGCCGCGTACAGCGTGCCATCCCTGGCCACCGTAATCGAGGTGATGTCAGCAGGGAACCCCGTCGCGGACAAAACCGTGAAGTTCGCATCGGACGAATCGCTGCTGCTGCCCATTGCGGCGCTAACCCTGATGCGTGCCAGGCTGGTGGCCCCTCCTGCCACTGTCCATGCATGGTCCCCGTCGTTAGTGGTGGATGGGACTATCGCGGTCCAGGACGAGCCTCCATTTCGGGAAATCTCTATCTTGACCATTCCGGTGACGCCGGACGAAGTCCATGTGATAGTCTGCAACGATCCGCCAGCCCAGACTTCCCCGCCGTTGGGCGAAGTGACAGTGATGGACGGCGGGGGAATAATGAAGTCAGCGTTGGAGCTGTCCGAGGTGGTCGGGCTGGCGACGCTGGTTACCTTGATGCGAGCCGTCGTGCTGCCAGGGCCGGTGACCGTCCAGGGATGGGAACCGTCGTTGGCGGTACTCGATATCAGCGAGGACCACGAAGAGCCGCTGTTTCGCGAGACCTCTATTTTGACCATTCCGGTGAGGCCGGAGGAGGTCCAGGTGATGTCCTGCACCGTGCCTATATCCCAGCTTTCACCACCATTGGGGGCAGTGAGGGTGATCGTGGGCGGGGGCGGGCCGGTGATGGTGAAATCGGCATTGGAGCTGTCCGAGGTACCCGGGCTGGAGATGCTGGTCACCTTGACTCGAGCCGTCGTGCTGCCAGGGCCGGCGACTGTCCAGGGATGAGAGCCGTCGTTGGCGGTGCTGGAGATGAGGGTCGAATACGACGCACCGCTGTTGCGCGAGACCTCGATTTTGACCATTCCGGAGATCCCGGAGGAGGTCCAGGTGATAGTCTGCGAAGAGCCGACCGCCCAGCTTTCGCCCCCGTTGGGGGCAGTCACCGTGATGGCGCTGGGCGCAGGATAGAGGTATCTTATGCCAGCTATGTCGTCGCTGTGGAGCACCCGCTTGAGAGTCCCAGACGAGTAATAGCCGTACATCACTTTGGCTGTGTCCGAACCGCTGTACAGGTCCCCCAGGAACAGCCAGTGTCCCATTTCGTGCAGTGCGATGCTCTGAATATCGTAGGTGCCCGGGGCCCAGTTGTAGTATTCATTGAACTCGATGTCGGCCTCGACAATGAGAAGGGTCGAGGTGTTGTACCAGTGGATCGCATGGGCGAGTGTGGACACGTCCCCGAGGTTCTTCCACAGTATTTCGTTTGTGCCGTTCAGGCTATATGCAGTCGCCGATGTCGCCCCGGCATAGGAAAAGGCGAAGTTCTTCCCGGTTACAGCGGTCCAGGTCGCTGCCGCTGCTTGCACCGCAGTCTCTTCCCCGCTGGTGTCCGCCGTATTAGGGTTGACCCTGTAGGAAACCGTGGGGCTGGCCCCCGGCCATTTGTGGCCTTTTTGAAGGTAGTTCGGTGTGATCACATCAGACCGGGCACGGGCCAGAGCCGGTTCGCGGGCGATTCCTTCGAGTTCTTGAAAACTCATGCTCTCTACTTTACCCGGTGGAAGCGACAGTTTCCCTCCGGAGCCGCCATAGACTTGTAACGCCGCCCCGGCGGACTGCTTCAGGTACAGCAGGATGTCTTCCCCGGTGTCGAAACGGGGTGAATCGGAAACCCACTCGCCTATCTCACCTACTTCCCCTCCCGGCACCGACACCTCGATAGTGTCCGGCGCACCGGGCCCCTTCACCGTCTGCTTCACGGCAACCGTGACCCGTGTCGATATCCTGGTACGGTCGGCATTCCACTCCGAAGCCTGCCTGGTAACCGTTCCTGCCACTATGGAGTCAGATCCCGCATACAGGTCGGAGGTGATATGCCCGGTACCAGTGGCGGCCACGGGCACAGCAACGGCCGGACTCAAAGCGGCAAGCGAGATTACAGCGACCAGGAACCCTGACAGCAACTTCCTGAACGGTTTGACCGGTGTTCTTGATGTCATGATATCAATTTCCCCAGTGCCCACCTGGCAGGCGGGCATACTGGCCAGTATCTCCGGCTTATGGTGGTGAATTCCCAGAGAACCCACGCAGTTTGCCAAAACGCCCGGGCGCCGAACCACAAAGGTCAAGGAAGGACCGGCTGCGTCACCGCCGGCCCGGGAGAAAAACGCCACTCGTATTCTATCATGGTTGTAAAGGGGGTCTGAGCCGTTTTGGAGCCCTCTTGACATCTCCGGCTTTCCATTCTATATTTGTGTCCAACGTCATGCGCCTATGCAGATGCTGCGTCCTGCTGCATAGGCGGCAACGTAATATGCCTGGCAGGAGTCATGAATGGCAGAGCTGACGATCACCGAGGCGGCTGCGGCCCTGGGAGTCTCGGTGGACACGGTCCGGCGCAGGATAAAAAGCGGAGAGATGGAGGCACACCAGGACAGCCGTGGCAAGTACCTGGTTGCGGTGGAGGCATCCAACGGCACTCCCGTGGCGGTCCCCGGACCAGGTGGTCTGGCGGATGTGGCAAGGTTGAAGCTGGACCTGGACCACGCCTTTGCAATGGTGGATGAACTCCGCCACCAGCGAGAGACGCTCGAGGCGGAACTGCAAGGGGCCAGGCAGGCATTGCAGGACGCCGCAACTGATCGTTCTGAAATGCGCAAGCTCCTGGGCATTGCACAGATGCAGCTCAGCCAGGCCCTCCCCGCCCTGGGCGCAGGGGAGGCGAAGCCCTCCGCGTCCGCCCCGCGCAAACGCAGATGGTGGCCGTTCAAATAGTTTGTAGCTGTGAATAACCCCATGATATACTCCTCGCTCAGTGCAAGAAACTAGTCCGCGTGCAGGAGGCCCCCTGCCTCCAAACTGCCACATAGCATCACCGATTGCCGCAAGGAGGCGCTATGGAACTGTCACCGTTAACCCTTGTGATTTTCTGGCTGCTCTTCGCCGTCGCTCTGGGTGTCTTCGCCAACAGGGCCTTCACGCTGTACCGCCTGGTCATGCTCGGGCAGCCCGAGGACCGCTTCGACCGCCCTGGAACTCGGCTGAAGGTGATGCTGTGGAACATCTTTCCACAGCGGTGTTCCCTGAAAAGCATCCGGGCGGGAGACTTCGCGGGACTCGGGCACGCCCTGATCTTCTGGGGCTTCCTGCTTTTCCTGCTCAGCTACGTATTCTTCATCTTCATCGGCGAAGGGTTGGGACTCAAGCAGATTGAGACCAACACGGTCGCGCATTACTTCTTCTTTGCGCTAGAAGTAGCAGGTACCGTGGTTACCCTGGCAATCATCTGGGCGGCAGTGCGCCGGTATGTCCTGAAACCCAAGAGGCTGGCGCCTTCACGCGAGGCTGCGGTTATCATGGCCCTTATCTTCGGGCTGATGATGGCCAACTTCCTGTTCCAGGGTTTCACTATCGGTTCTGGAGACCGGACGCTTGCGCCATGGCAACCAGTCAGCTCGGCGTTTGGCACGTTCTTCACCAACTTGGGAATGGGTGCGGACGCGCAACACTCCGGCGCCCAGGTCGCATGGTGGGTCCATTACCTGCTCGTTATCGGGTTTCTCGTGTACATCCCGTACTCCAAGCACCTTCACATAATGTCGTCCTTCCCCAATACCTTCTTCAGCGAACTGGGGCCTAAGGGCGCTCTCAAGTACATCGACCTCGAGAAGGCTACCAGCTACGGAGTGTCCAAGGTCAATGGCTTCACCTGGAAACAACTCCTTGACGTTTATGCCTGCACCCAGTGCGGGCGATGCACCGCCAACTGTCCGGCGAACCTGACAGGGAAGAAACTGTCTCCCCGCGAGATTATCCTCGACCTGAAGAAACACCTGATACATGATGGGCAGGCTCTGCTCCCCAAGCGCGCCGCAGCCGCCTCCGCGGAATCAGGGGCTTCTGCAGACGGGACGGTGGCCACGGCAGCGCCGGCTGAAGCGCACGAGGAAAAACCCATGGTGGGCGGGATCATCAGCGAGGAAGTGCTGTGGCAGTGCACCACCTGCCGCGCCTGCCAGGAGCAGTGCCCCACCCTGATCGAACACGTGAATAAGATCGTGGACATGAGACGCCACCTGGTCATGGAGCAGGCCTCCATGCCGGAAACAGCCCAGAAGGCGCTGGAATCCATCGAAAAACGTGGCCATACCTGCATGGGCACCACCTGCACACGAGCAGACTGGACACAGGGTATGGACATCAAGACCATGGCTGAGGACAAAGACGTGGAGGTGCTTTACTGGGTAGGTTGTATTTCTTCGCTTGAGGCGAGGAACCAGAAGGTCGCGATCGCCCTTGCCAGGGCAATGAAGGCCGCGGGCGTGAAATTCGGCATACTCGGGCCTGAAGAGAGCTGCTGCGGCGACCCGGCGCGGCGCATGGGCAACGAATACCTCTACCAGATGCAGGCGGCCAAGAATATCGCCGCGCTTGACGGTTATGGCGTGAAGAAGATCGTCGCCTCTTGCCCCCACTGCTTCAACACGCTGAAGAACGAGTACCCGCAGGCGGGCGGGAAGTACGAGGTCGTTCATCACAGTCAGTTCCTGGCGCAGTTGGTCAAGGACGGTCGGCTCAAGCCGGTGGCGGGGATGGACGACCTGGTCACATATCATGACTCATGCTACCTGGGCAGGCATAACCAGGTATACCAGGACCCGAGGGACGCGCTGAAATCAATACCTGGACTGCGCCTCAAAGAGATGCAGCGGTCACAGAGATACGGCCTGTGCTGCGGGGCCGGCGGGGGGCGGTACTGGATGGAAGAGCCCGAAGGCAAAAGGATTAACGTCGAGCGATGTGAGGACGCCATGGAAACCAGGGCCAGCGTGGTCGCGACGGCCTGTCCCTACTGCCTCAACATGTTCGAAGATGCTATCAAGACCAAGGGCATGGAAGAGAAGCTCTTCGCCAGGGACATCGCCGAGTTGCTGTCGAAAAGCGCCGAGGCTAAATAAGGAACACGCGCCAAAGGCGTTTCGGACGACATGCTGTGTTCAGGGACGCTTCAGCGTCCCTGTATGATTGCTTTGTCGGCTAGAACACCCTTTTGAGGATCAGGGTGGCAAGAGCCCCCAGCAGGGCACAGGCGGGGAAGGTCAGCAGCCATGCGATGACTATGCGCCTTGTAAGACCCCAGCGGACGGCGGAAAAGCGGCTGCTGGCTCCCACCCCCATTATGGATGTGCTGATGGTATGAGTGGTGCTGATGGGGATTCCAAAATGTGAGGCCAGCAGTATCGTCGCAGAGGCAGAAGTTTCAGCGGCGAAACCCTGCACCGGCTCCAGCCGGGTCAACTTGAAACCCATGGTCTTCAGAATGCGCCAACCTCCGAAAATCGTCCCGGCCCCCATAGTCACACCGCACAGCAGCACTACCCAGAAAGGGACCGAGAAACTGGCTACCGTCCCTCCGAGGAGGAGTGCCAGCGCGAAAACTCCCATGAATTTCTGACCGTCGTTACTTCCGTGAGAAAAGGCCATGATCGCCGAAGAAACTATCTGGAGCTTCCCGAAAGTCTTTCTTGTCCTCAAAGGGTCAGCTCGCCGAAGTATCCAGAATATCGATAGCATGACCAATATCCCAACCGTGAAACCAAGAATGCTGGAGAAAACCAGTCCCAGGAGTACTTTCTCCCAACCTGCCCAGAGCAGTACGCCAGGACCGGCAGCGACCATTGATGCGCCCGTCAAACCTGCGACCAGAGCGTGAGTGGAGCTGGAAGGCAGTCCCAGCCTCCAGGTGAAGATGTTCCAGGTGGTAATCGCGACCATGGCTGCTCCAACGGTCGCCAGGTCGATTGCCTCTGGCCGTATGATGCCCTTCCCTACCGTTGCGGCCACGGCTGTGCCGGTGGAGAGGGCGCCGACCACGTTGAGCACGGCGGCCATCGTGACAGCCCGCTGAGGGCTGAGGACTCTGGTTGATACGACGGTGGCTATTGCATTTGGCGCGTCGTGGAATCCATTCACGAACTCCGCCGCCAGTATCAGGAACAGTACCAGCAGCAGCACAAACGGTTCAGGCATACTTGAGGGCGACCCCTTCCAACACGTTGGCCACGTCCTCGGCGCGGTCCGTAGCCCTTTCAAGATGGTCGTATATCTCGCGCCATTTCAGTATGGTGATCACGTCGCTCGTATCGGAGAAGAGTTCACCCAGCGCTGCCCGATACACCCTGTCTGCCTGGTTCTCAAGCCGGTTCAGTTCCACACAGTGAGTCAGTATGTCGTTCAGCTTGCCCTGGTGGCGCAGTATAGGCATGGCTCGCTGTATTACCAGTGTTGCCTCGAGGATTATCTGGGCCAGTTCCTTGGCTCGATGCGTAGGTTTGGCAACTTTGTACAATAGCATTGCGTCAGCAGCCGATTGTATGAAATCAAGGACGTCATCGAGGGCGTTGACCAGAGCGGTCATGTCTTCCCTGTCCATCGGGGTGACAAAGGTACGGTGCAGGCGGGCGATGATTTCGTGGGTAATGCCGTCACCGGTATGTTCGATATCGGTAATGGCGTTGGCCTTGATCTCGATGTCTTGCCAATCGTCGAGCATGCTGACCAGGGCGTGTCCGGCTTCGACGAGGTTGACGGAGTCCTGCTCGAACAGGTCAAAGAACCTCGAGTCACGCGGTTTCAATGAGAAATTCGGCATGGTGGGCCCTCCTTAGCTTTCCCCGGAGTGAACCCTGTTCATTGCATCGGCGCACCAGGGCGATGTCAGGGTACCAACACTATCTTTGAGGGGTATTCCTGTTGCAATTCTTTCATCCTGGCCAGAGGGACGGTCGCACTATTCCTGGTATTCCTCCGGGCCCCTGCCAGGCCCTTCACCTGTTCCAGTAACCAATCGATCTCGTCAGGCTTTCCGGTGACGCAGGTCTCGTTCTTTTCGTTGACCCTGCCGCTGCCGCTGTAAGCTATCATTGTGGTCTCTCTTTCCGGGCATTGTGTTGGCAGGACTGCCTTTCAGGACGGTCTGCCCGAGCCGGAGATGCGCCTGCCCCGCGTCATCGTGAGCCGCTGGCTATTGTAGCAACGGGAAGCCAACCGGGGCAAACCGCGTGCGGACGCAGGCAGCACCAGCCGTATCGGGTGGCACGGGCGTCCCTGAATGTGATGTGAAGGCTGGACCCACGTCATGTTGCCTTGCCGCCTCACCTTCCCCGGGCTTGCCTGGGTTTGTGCCTGCTTGCCGCTTCTACGGTTAGGGCCAGGCTCATCAGGAAATCGTCGTGGCCTTCGCACGGGTCAACGTAGAAATTCATGGTCTGGTTGGGGCGGAACTGGCTCCTGGCCCGCTCAGCCTCCCACATCAGTTGCCGGTATTCCTCGCTTCCGTCTGCGGCATAGACCTTGAGGCCGCCCCGGTTCACGGCCGCCAGCAGCTCGAATCCCAGGGTGGACTTGGAGGCCTGAGTGAACTTGAACGGCTCAACCTTTCGGCCCAGGGCTCGCCGCAGAAAGGAGGCTACCGGTTCACCTATGGCAGTGGCATCGACCACGATGTCTGACGGTTTCCAGGTGCGGAAAGTGTCTACCATTATCTGGTAGAGTTCGGTGTGCGGCCTCCCTGTGAAGGCGAGATGTTCGACGACCTGCACCACCGCTGTTTCCAGGGGGCCGCTGGCAGCCAGTATCCTGGCGATGGTAATGACGGCGGCGTCGTTTCCCGGTTTTTCGCCCCTGAGGACTGTCGCGGGGGAGTCCGAAAACTCTGCCTGGCCCGCAAGGTCCACACCTGACACATACACGTCTCCGGCAACGGGTTGCCGCAAACGGCAATGTGCCCCCTGCAGGCGGGCGCGTTGCGCCGGGTCAAGGAATCCTCCTCCACCGTGTATCGGCAGGAGAAGGTACTGCGTGCGGAACAAAGGGTGCGCTTCGCCAAGCCTTTCCTTTTCTGACTGCACGTAGGTTGAATAGGCGGGGTTGCAGGCACCAACTGCCTCCCAATCGTAGCGGAAGTGTCTTTTTACGCCGTCCTTGCGTTCCAGTTCCAGGTTCGATTGCTTCACCTGCTCCAGCAATGACCGGTCATCCCATGCAGTCCCGTAATGTACTACGGTAACATTGGTGGAGGCACCCATGGGCCGGAAATCCTTGGTGTACTTGTCGGGCGAAATGTCCTGGCTCTCGTCCATTTCCAGCAGAAGGTGGGCAGTGTTTCCTACAACGTTGGCCGATTCCCCGGCAGATAGGAAGATGGCCCGGGCCTCTCCAAGCCTGATAATGTAGCCCACCTCCGCATGCCAGTGGCCCGAAAAGCCGTAGTCGTTCAGCCGTTCCCTCAGACGCATCATGGAAATCAACGTTTGGGGCTTGAACGTTGGGGAAGCCTTTATCAGATTGCCACCATGGGAGACATACATGGTCAGCAGAAGGACCTCAAGATGGGCGGAAAGCTCGTTTTTGCCGCCCTGACGGGCGATTTCCACGGAGAAGGTGAGGCCTCTGCGGTCGCACACGCTGTCCATGACAGCCCGCGCGATTTCCATTTGGTAGGGACGAAGTTGCATGTCAGAACCCCAGTATGATAGTCGGGCCGCTATTTCGGCAGCCCGGGTATGAACTTGATGCCCAGAGGCAGCGCAACCTCCGTCAGTACCTTCAGCAATGCCTCTTTCAGGCTGTTTTTCTGCTCGGCCGTCAACTGGTAACGGGTGTGCAGAAGCTTCGCCAGCGTGTTGACCGTATCGAGTTGCAGCTTGACCTCGTCAGGGCGTTCCTGAATCAGTCTCCTGAGCAGCAGTCTCAGGACCGCCACCTCATCATCGAGGCCGTCAACCTGGGCCGCCTCAAGAAGGTACAATCGCTCAGCTTCTACCAGGGCCTGGCCATAAAACCCTGACTTAGCCTTCGGCCGGCTTTTCTTGTTCGGGCTTTTCCGTCCGCTCGTTGCCATGGATATCCTTCGTGGGTTTTCGTGATGCATAGATTAGCCCGATGACCGTAAGATGGGCGGCTATCTCCCACTTGCCCTGTGCTATCGCAGTACTGAGTTTCATACCTGCCTCCGTTTTCAGCCAGAGTAGCACACCAGTTCTACGTGGTCAATGCGGTTTTGTCGTGGTCACGCTCCAGCGGTCCGGTGGAATTGCGTCGGCGAGGCGCCCCGCAGTGACAAAGACGGTCAGGGGCTTGATCGACGTGCCAGTGGCAGAGAGAAACGAAACGCTGATCCCTTGCCGGGTTCGGATTCGACCCATATCCGGCCTCCGTGGGCCTCAACCAGCCTCTGACATACAACTAGACCCAGGCCGGTGCCCGCCTTCTCATGTACGTCCTTTCCCAGCCTTTCAAACCTGTTGAACAGTTTGGCCTGGTCTTCCCTGGAGATTCCTTCTCCTCGGTCCTGAATGCTCAGAACGATCCGGTCCTCATCCAGGCCGGCAGACACTATAACTTCGCTGTCCTCCGGAGAATACTTCGCTGCATTGTCCAGCAGGTTGGACAGCACCCGCTCAATGCGAGTCCTGTCTGCGTAAAGCTCGGGAAGATTCCCGGGAACGCTCGTCACAAAATGATGTCCCGGATGCTGTTGTTTTGCCTTTCTTACTTGCTCAACCACGACATCTTTCAGGTCCAGGGTACAGTGTTGCAGCACAAGTCTATTCGCTTCGGCCCGGGACAACTCCAGCAGGTTGCTCACTATGTCTGCCAGGGACTCGGCCTCCAGGTAGGCGTAGCGGATCAGGCTTTCCCGCTCTGCGTCCTCCAGCCGGCTTCCTTCCACCATGACTGTTTTCAGTCCACCGAGGACCACTGTCAGCGGAGTCTTCATTTCGTGCGATACCATGTCCAGGAAGTCGTCCTTCAACCTATCCACCGCTTTGCGCTCGGTGATATCACGGGCCGAATGCACCACTCCGGCAAGTTGGCCATCAGGCCTGATGATGGGGTCGACCCTGACTCGCAGCCAGCGATTTCCCAGCGCCGGCTCCTGGTACTCAGCTTCGCAGGCCTTCTTCGAGTTGAGGCATCTGATGCCGGGGCAATCAGCGGGCCGGCACTTATTTGCGTGCATGACCGCGTAGCATTTCTTGCCGATCATGGAGGCTCTCGGGGTACCCAGCAAGTTCGCCATTGCCTGGTTGGTCTGGACGATGGTCGATTCCCTATCCAGGATACACACGGCGTCGCTCATGGCGTCGAACGTCTGTTGCCATTCGTTTCGGGCGGCCTCCATGTCATTGAAGACCAGAGCCCTTGAAATCGCTATCCCCACCATGTTGCCCAGGCTTTCCAGCGTCTCCTTGTCCGAGGCGGTCAGAGCCGCGCGTCCGCTGGAATAGGTGGTTATTGCACCCACGACCCTTCCTTCCACCTGAAGGGGGAAGGCGACAAGCAGGGTCGGCTCCAGGGCGGCTATCGATGGATACGCCTCCCGCATCTCTGGAGGCAGTCCGGGGGCAGTGATGACCTGGCGCGTCGCCACCGCCTTTCCGGTTACACCCTCGCCAGGTTTGAGGGGACGTGAGAAGACCTCGCGGGCGACTGCGTCTGGTCCCCCGCTGACGGCCAGGGCAAGCAGGTCGGCGCTGCCCTGGTCAAGGTACCAGATTATCCCTGCCTTAAGGCCCGCAGCATCAAGGATGCTTGCCAGGGCTGCCTCCGCTACGCCCTTGAGGTCGTGAGCTCCGGTTATTGCCTGGCTTGTGCGGTAAAGTGCCTCCAGCCTCACTGCCCGTGAACGCAGTTCCTCCCGGGTAGTCTTCAGGTCCGAAATCTCATGCATGATCAGTGCGGCAAACCAACCTGAAGCAGTCTGTTTTGAGGCCAAGGACAGCTTCAGCATGAGTTGCCCGCCCGCGCTATTCCTCGCTGCCAGCTCTGTTGGACCCCACGAGAATCTGGTCTGTTGCCCCCGGCTCAGGTCGGCAAAATCCTTCTCGAATTGGCCCTTGATGTCGTCGCTCAAGATCAGGTCAGAAAGGCGGGAGCCGGCCGCTTCCTCTTTGCTGTACCCGAACATTCTTTCTGCCGCGGGATTCCACAGCAATACCCTGCCCGACGAGTCCAGGGAAACGATGGCGTCTGTTGCGGCGTCAACCAGCAGTTGGTAGTTGGTCTCAAGCTCCTGGAAGAACCCTGCCAGGGCCTCGGGCAGGCCCGCGTTCGTGTGGCGTGATTCGCCAAAGAGGACCACCACTGCCGCCAGCATATAGAGACCTCCCGCGTACTGGCCTGCCCTGGCTACCCATACCAGTGCATCGCCCACGCCGGCCACCGCAATGCCTCCCAATCCGAACGATGTCAATACCAGGCTGAGACCGTACCAGAACAGGAAACGGCGTTCAGTTTGGCGGTGCATTGTGAGGAAGACGATTCCGGCCGCTCCGAAAAGGGTGGTCCCTGATGCCAGGATAAGCGTCCTCAAGACAGTTGGCTGTCCTCCGCCGGACAGAAAAGGAGGGAGAAGGTCCAGCACAGTAGCAGCCACCACGTATGCAAGGAAGGCGATTATGCCAATGTATATTTGAAGGCCAGAAATCAGCCGGGCTCGGGATTCTCCACGGAATGGACCCATTCGTTTGGAAACTGAGAAAGCCCCGACGGCATGGAAACCTCCGGCAAACATCGCGCCGATTCCGAAGACTGTGGCGGCGGCATTCATTCCCGATTGGCTGATCAGCCATGCGGAGGCCATGCTGGTCGTTCCCAGGCACAGGGCTCCTGCTCCCATCCATACCACCGGCCATGAACCCGTGGCGGCGAAACTCTGTGCGGCGATATAGGCAACGGCACATGAGATGACGGTAATACATAGTGTGTTAAGAAGGAGCAAGAGCCATGGGATGTCGGTCACGCTGGTGGGTACGGTTGCCGCGATAACCAGTGATGCCGCTACCACGAGGACCCCCGCGAGACCAAGCGCGGCGTAGCCGCCAGAGGGCGCGGCCTTCCCACGGGAGGCCTTGGTCCGGGTTTCGCTCGGAGCGTATTTCAATACATCGCTCTCCACGTCAGTCCTCTCACGGGCTAGATTATACCAGAGCGGGCCAAACAGAGAGTTTGGTTTGGGGTTAATTGACGCGACAGGTATCAGCGGCTACAATGCGCCGGAAACCAGATGCAAACCCCAACTTTCAGAGGGGCAGGGGACGGCCCCAACTCACAGAACAAACCGCCGAACGGACGGCCCCCGCGGCCACCGGTAGCCAGGCACATCCGCCGCCCCGGCGACCGTGTGGTGCGGACCCACCGGGCGCCGGAATTCCACCTGAGACGGATATTGGGTGTGCCTGCCTTGTTCAGCGTAGGCTATGGCGATGTCGGGTCTTCGATATTCTACGCATTGGGCATAGTAGCCGTGGCAGCAATGGGCGCGACCCCTGTTGCTTTGGGTATCGCGGGCCTGTTCTTTGTGTTTACTGCACTGACCTATGCCGAAGGAACCTCGATGTTCCCGGAAGCAGGTGGCTCGGCCACCCTGGCCCGTCACGGATTCAATCAAATGGCTGGTTTCCTTGCCGGGTGGGCCCTGATGTTCGGGTACATCATCACGATTTCCATTTCGTTGTTCACAGTTCCGCATTACCTTGCGTATTTCTGGCCCGTGCTGAAAAGCACTCAAGCGGCGTCGCTGGCTGCTATGGGCATAGCCTTTTTCCTCATGGTGATCAATGTTTTCGGCGTGAGAGAGTCTGGCCAGCTAAATTTCACCCTGACTATCATTGTGCTGGCTACCCAGTTGGTCCTGGTAGTAACCGGGCTTGCCCTGTTTTTCGATTACCGCGTTGTGTGGGAACGCATCGTCTCGAATTGGCCCTCGACCCCGAATCTCGTCTTTGGCGTCGCCCTGGCGACGGTGGCCTTCACAGGAGTTGAAGCTGCATCACAATTGGCAGGAGAAGCCAAAGAGCCTCAGAAACGGGTGCCCAAAGCATTGGTTTTGCTCATCTTCACGGTTCTCGCCGTCTTTGCCGGGATATCCATTACTGCCTTCAGCGTAATGGACCCTTCAACTCTGGTCAACTCCTGGCAAGAGGAGGCGGTCGCCGGAGTGGCCGATTCGATCTATACCGGGATAGACCCGCAGGCGTGGGCTGCGTCACGTACGTCTGAACCTACGTCGGCGGCAGTGCTGGCATTTTTCGCAAACATCTTTCGGTCGATCTTCCCGCCGCTTGTGGCCGTAATGGGCGCAACTATCCTGGTGGTGGCCGCAAATGCCGGGATGCTCGGCATTTCCAGGATCACTTATTCGCTGTCCGAACATCATTGCCTGCCACCGGTGTTCGGCAAGATACATCGGAAGTTCAAGACCCCCTATGTGGCAATAGTCGTCTTTGCATTCATATCCATGTTCGTCCTGGCCCAGGGCTTGTTCTTGCCGAATATCTTTACCATACTGGGCGGCCTTTATGCGTTCGGGTCCATGCTTTCCTTCGCCATGGCCCACGCTTCCATCCTCGCTTTGCGCGTGAAGAAGCCTGACCACCCCAGGCCCTTCAGGCTCAGGTTTTGCATCCGGATCAGGAACAGAGAAATCCCGATAACGGCCGTACTGGGTTTTTTGTCGACCGTGGGAGTCTGGTTTGTGATAGTGGTCATGCAGCCTTACAGCCGTTACTTCGGCATGCTGTGGATGATTATCGGACTGGGAATGTACGTTTTCTTCCGCAAACTGCGAGGCTATTCCCTTACCAAGCCTGTTCACGCCACCCATAAGGACAGCGTGACCATTCCCCATCCAACCGACACCCTCCGGCCCAAATAATCCTGCATTACTCCAGATAGCATGCCGGGCCAGGCATCTGCGGCAGGCAATTTCGCGGCCGGAAGGCGAACGGCCCCGCCCTGGACTAAAATTGCTGCGCGCCTTTTGGCAGGGCCTGTCGGAAATATCTACAATATTGGATGTATGACGCACTCATTGAACATACATACGGCGCGGCCCGAAGAGATGGACGCTGTATCCCGGCTTATCGTCGCCGCCTACGAGCAATACAAGAAAGACCTGCCGGAAGACGCCTGGAAAAACTACTCGCGGGACATTGCCGATGTCCGGAGCCGGCTTGATATATCCGAGTTGATCGTGGCGGAACTTGACGGTAGACCTGTCGGCGCGGTCACCTACTATCCCGACGCATCCCTTTCCGAGGGGGAAGGGTGGCCCAGGGGGTGGGCGGGCATCCGCATACTGTCTGTAGACCCCGGGTACCGTGACCGAGGGATAGGCAGGGCCCTCATGGAGGAATGTCTGGAGCGTTCCCGGAACAGGGGCATCAGGACGGTAGCCCTCCACACCAGCGAAATGATGGAGGTGGCCCTGGGGATGTACCAGCATATGGGATTCAAACGGGCCCCGGAGTATGATTTCCATCCCAGGCCGGATGTTACCGTGATGGCATACAGGCTGGACCTATGATTCGAAAAGGGGCCTTGACGGAGCAGGGCCCTCCGAACATATGCTCCGGGCTGCTGCCGGGGTTGTGCTGGTTGACCTCTGCCCGTGGTTTAATTATCATGGCATCTATGCTGGGAGATTTTGCATAGGAGATGTATTGAATGAAGAATAACACTCAGCACCTTCCAATCGAGCGCAATATTGCCATGGAGCTAGTGCGCGTGACCGAATCTGCTGCCCTGGCTGCAGCGCGCCACATGGGCATGGGCGATAAGAACCTGGTAGACCAGGCTGCGGTCAACGCCATGCGCTATGTGCTGGGGCACATCAGGATGGACGGCACTGTAATCATCGGTGAAGGTGAGAAGGATGAGGCGCCGATGCTATACATCGGCGAAAAAATCGGCGATGGCTCCGAACTGAAAGTGGACATCGCCGTTGATCCCGTGGACGGTACGACACTGACCTCGAAAGGCCTTCCCGGCGCGATTTCGGCAGTTGCCCTTTCGTCCGCCGGCACGATTAATTGTCCCAGGGAATTTGTGTATGTGAACAAGATAGTCACCGGCGCCGAGGCCAAAGACGCCATCGACATCAACGCCTCGGTGGCGGAAAACTTGAAGAACATTGCCGGGGCGAAGAAGAGGAAGATCTCCGACATTACCGTTGTTGTCCTGGACAGGCCGCGACACGAAAGGCTGTTGCAGGAAATAAGGAGCGCCGGCGCGAGAATCAAGCTGATCACCGATGGCGATGTAGCCGCGAGTATTCAGGCGGCCCTGCCTGAAACGGGGGTGGACGTGCTGATGGGCGTCGGAGGAACCCCTGAAGGCGTGCTTTCGGCTGCGGCCATATCCTGCGTCGGAGGAGAGATTCAGTGCAAGCCGTGGCCCCGCGATGAAAAGGAGAGAAAGGCTGCTCTATCCAAGGGTGTGGACCTGGAAAAGGTCTATTGCACCGGAGACCTTGTGGAGTCGGGTGATGTCTTTTTCGCTGCCACCGGTGTGACCAGCGGGGAATTGCTCAAGGGAGTCCGCTACACCAGCGGCGGGGCTCAGACCCAATCGCTGGTCATGCGCTCCAAGTCCGGGACTATCCGCTGGATCGACTCCTGGCATAATTTCGAAAGACTGGACAAGATGAGAGAGTTCTAAGGGCAGGCCTTGAGGGTTGTGACGATCTGAACCTGGACTGGAATCCAGGACATCATCACCCGAAGTCTTCCGGCACCCTGGCCAGTTTGGCGACCTTTGTCTACAGGTGCTCGCTGACTCTGTCCCGCAGTTCCTGGTACGGGAAAAGCAGTTGGTATCTTATTAGCCCTGCGAGCGAATATGACCGGGCGCGCAGGCCGGTCTCCTCAAGGATTGCGACTGGGTTAAGTCCTCCAATCACGATGGACCCGACGCATCCTTCGCTTACCGAAATATCGAGCAATGGCTGCCCTGGCATACCTACGCTGAGGAAACCTCCCAGCCCGACACGGTCCAGCTTCTCCGCCAGTTCCTCAACACGGGGCTTGCTCTCGGCGGGGAATTCGCGAAACCCCGCCCCGATCCTTCCGTCGCCGGTCTTCACAGCCCCAACGTAGTTGGTCATGCCGCTGCTGATAAACACCTCCAGAGGGTCGATGCTCGTGCCCTCGTAGTTGATTATTTCCACAAAACGCGTGGGTTTTCCCGCCTCCAGTTCCAGTAGTCCTCCGAAACGCGAATTGGCCGGGATGCCATGTTTCAACAGGACCCCATTCAGGGCGATTGATGACACTGTCCCTATGCCTACCATCCCACGGGGCACTATCCGGTATCCGATGGTGTCACCCGGTCCGAACAAGGCTAACAATCGTCCCATCGCGTAGCCCGACTCATAGACCTTGCAGATAAGGTCGAGCCGCTCCTCCAATTCATGTGGCTCGACCATGGTCACATTTACGATCACTGAGCCGGATCGGTCCACCAGGTCAAAGTCCATCTGGTAGGTCATCCGGTCTATCCTGGCGGACATGAAGCCGACCCGTTGCAGCGCGGAGGTCGAATACAGCTCCGCCAGGCCGCGTTCGGTAATAATGTGGCCGCGTCCCTTACGGCGTGTGAGGCCCCCCTTCCCCATTTCCTGAAGGTACAGCCGCACTGACCGTTCGCCGATCCCGTTGCCGATGGCCGAGAGCTGTTCGCTGATACGGGAACTGGACTGTGGGGCGCTGTCCGCGCGAAGAATACGGAGGATCGCTTTCTGCTGGTCTTTCTTGGTCATGGCGTGTATGAAGGATATTTCGGTACCTGAAGCTTGTCAAATCTGGGCAAAGCGGCCGCGGGTATTCCGCTCAAGAACGGTTTGAAGCGTGAAGAGAACAGTGGTAGTATGTAGGCGCGCGGCAATCAATTGCCGCTAAGGCGGTGCCAGAATGCCGCCATGGCGAATACAAAGGTGTACGGAGGTAGGAAATGAACTTGCAGAGGCCAAATTCCAATGATGCAACCAGAACCGTCAATCGCTCCAAAGATGTTGTGCCTGCCAGCGGTCTATGTACGCGGTGCATAGATGGCTGCGCGGGCAACTGCGAGGTCTTCAAGTCATCTTTCAGGGGCCGTGAAGTCATCTATCCCGGTCCATTCGGCGAAACCACAGCCGGAGGTGACAAGGACTACCCCGTCGATTATTCGCACCTCAATGTCCAGGGTTATGCCTCGGGCGCGAAAGGACTTCCCGCGGGAGTTGCTCCCAATTCCGATACCGCCATCTTCCCGGCGGTGAATACGGAGATTGAATACGGTTGGGACAAGAAAGTGAAAATGCGCGTCCCGGTGTTCACAGGAGCGCTGGGCTCGACGGAAATCGCCAGGAAGAACTGGGAGCATTTCGCCGTTGGCGCCGCCATAAGCGGGGTAACCATAGTCTGCGGCGAGAACGTCTGCGGAATAGACCCGTTGCTTGAACTCGATGCAAAAGGGAAGGTTGCCAAATCGCCCGATATGGACCGCAGGATCGAGACCTACCGCAGGTACCACCAGGGATATGGCGAGATACTGGTGCAGATGAACGTGGAAGACACGAAGCTCGGGGTGGCTGAATACGTGAAGAAGAAGCACAGCCTCGATACCATAGAACTGAAATGGGGCCAGGGGGCCAAATGCATCGGGGGAGAAATCAAGGTCAACTCTCTGGAAAGGGCGCTGGAGTTACAGAAGCGGGGTTACATTGTCACCCCTGACCCATCCAGCCCTTCGGTCCAAACAGCTTTTAGAGAGGGCGCTTTTAAGGAATTCGAACGCCACAGCAGGCTTGGTTTCCTGGACGAAGAGAGTTTCCGAAAAGAGGTGGACCGCCTGCGACAGCTTGGGTTCAGTCGCATAACAGTCAAGACTGGAGCGTATGGGCTCCGGGAACTCGCCATGGCCGTCAAATGGGGTTCGGAGGCGAAGATTGACCTGTTGACCATAGATGGTTCCTCAGGAGGGACCGGCATGAGCCCTTGGCGCATGATGGAAGAGTGGGGCATGCCAAGCATCTACCTGCACTCCGCGGCGCACGAGTTCTGCAACCGCCTGGCGAAGAAAGGGCAAAAGGTCCCCGACGTCGCCTTTGCCGGAGGGTTCAGCAGCGAGGACGGCGTGTTCAAGGCACTGGCGCTTGGCGCGCCCTTCGTGAAGGCTGTGTGCATGGGCCGTGCCTTGATGATCCCCGGCATGGTCGGCAAGAACATCGGACTGTGGCTCTCGGAAGGGAACGGCAAACTGCCTAACACCATAAAGCAGTACGGCACCACCCCGGAAGAGATATTCGTGAACTATGAGGACGTGAAGAATATTGTCGGCCTGGATGCAATGAAGACCATACCCCTTGGCGCGCTGGGAATCTTCTGCTATACGCAGAAGATCAAGGTCGGATTGCAGCAGTTCATGGCGGGCGCAAGGTGTTTCAATGTTCCTTCAATCTCCAGGGGGGAACTGATGTCTCTTACCGAGGAGTGCGCCCGGATTACCGGTATTCCCTACCTGATGGAGGCGTACCGCGAGGAGGCCCTGGCAATACTGGACAGCTAGCGCCTGAGCCTGTGAAAAACGTCATTGCCGCGTCCCTCCGAATGTTACGGAAACGGAGAGCCATGTTTTCGTCATGGCCGGGGTGCCTGGGATGGACGGCGGCTCTGATGTTCGCCGAAAGAGGCTGCCGACATCGGGCACCGCGGCGAGAGAACACGGGACAATGAAAAGGGGGGCAGCCCGCGGGCTGCCCCCCTTGTGTTATTGCAGTCCGGTTTTCACCCGAGCCGGTTCGTCTTCTGGAACACCAGCAGGTACAATGCCCCGGCTATGATGCCCAGGAAGATCAAGATGAAGGCGAAGAACATCCAGGTCGGCATCCAGATCGGCAATACGCCGATCTTCAAGGTGGAGATGGAGGAATAGGCGCTTTCGTTGGAAGCGTTGTCTGTCGCCTTCACCCGCCAGTAGTACAGTCCGCGGGCAAGCTTCTCGGTATTGGCCGCGGCATAGGTGGTCTCGGCCATCCCCGTTTTCTGTATCCTGGGCGAGGCGAAGGACGGGTCCTTGGAGACCTGGAAGGTGTAGGTCACTCCGCTTGGATCGCTCACCGGAGCCCAGGTGAAGACCGGCGCCACGCTGCCGAGATTGCCCAGCCTCCACCCGTTGGCGGGAGACAGCGGCTGGGGCGCCTGGGGCGCAGTCGACTCCATGGTGAAAGCGGAGTGAAGAGTGTTCCTGGAGGCGTCGCTCGCTGCAATGTCATGCGGCCCCTTGGGGCTCTTGGGGATTGTCAGTGTAGCCGTGAAACTGCCGCTGGCATTCGTGGCAAGCGGTGACGGCACAGGCGCAATTGCGTTGCCATCATAAGTGACGGTCACGGCGCTGTTGGCTGCGAAACCGCTGCCGGAGATGGTCAAGGCGCTGCCGACGTTGCCATTGTTAGGCGCTACTGAGAACGAAGGCGACACAGAGTAGGTTACATCAGCCTTCGCTGTCCCCGATGACAGGCTGATCGTGTGATTGCCAAAGGCCCCGGCAGGAACGGTCACTTCCGCAGTTGCCACCCCGTTGGCGCCGGCATTGACCGCTGCCGGACTGGCAGGCGCCCCATCCACCGTGATCGTGACGGTCCCGTTGCCCGGGAACCCGGAAGCGGTGACGGTGACCTTATCACCAACCTTTGCGGCAGAACTGGTTGCGGTCACCTTCGCGGTGACACTTACGTTGCCCTGGGCAGAGGCAGCGCGGTCGGAGGCTTTCACGACATGGGCCCCACCCGCGACTGAAGGGACAGCGAAGGTTGCGCTGAAGGTGCCATTGGCCGCGGCAGTCACCGCCGGCGGGGTCGTGGTCACAGAGGCATTATCCAGAGCCAGGGTTATCGGCTCATTGGCCCCGAATCCCTTTCCGGTTACCGTTATTGAGGCGCCGACATTCCCCGATTCAGGAGTGACGGTGATCTTAGGAGTCACTTCGACGCTAAGCGTTATCACAGTCGGTCCGGAACTCACCCGGACCGGGTGTGCGCCGCGAGCAGCGTCGGGCACGATCACACTCGCGGTGAAGGCCCCGTTCGCGTCAGCGGTGACCGTGGCCGGGTTGGTGGCGACGGAGGAGCCTTCAAAAGTGAATGTGACCGTAGAGTTGGGCGGGAAGCCCTGGCCGCTTATCCCGGCAGACCCACCAACGATGGCCGAACTGGTAGTGGTGCTGGCCGAAGACGTAATAGTGAAGGTAGCGTTGATTGGCCCGACGCCGTCGGTCACCGCTATAGTATGTGCCCCGGAAATGGCTGCGGGGACGGCGAAACTCCCGCTGATTTCGCCCTTTGCGGTACTGGTGATAGTGGCAGGAGTGGTGGCCAGCGTTGTGCCATCGAAGGTAATCCTGATGGCAGCATTGGCGGCGAAGCCATCGCCAGTGACGCTAACGACCTTCCCCGAAAAGCCCGAGACAGGGTCGATTGTAAGCCGCGTGGAGATGGAGAACGGCCTCTCGGGTACCTGCGATGCCGTAGTCGTGCTTCCCTTTGCAGATACCAGGTGGTCGCCGCGGGGAATGGGTCCAACGACGAATGAAGTGCTCCACGAGCCGTTCACGTTGGCCGCGATCCCTGACCTGACCGGAGTTCCATCAATGAGCACCTGGATTCCGGTCTCGCTGGCGAAGAAGCCGGTACCGTTGACTGTGATGGTGGTGGCAGCGTTGCCTGACGCGGGCGACATGGTGAAGTTGTGTTGCACGTTCAAAGTAAGGTCAGATATTTCGCTGGCGGCGGTGGTCCCGCCGCGGGCGTCTATTATGTGCGCTCCATTGGCCGCATTAGGAATGATGAGCGGAGTACTCCAACCGCCGTTGGCGTTGGCGGTCCCTATGGTGACCTGGACAACACCGTCCCATAAAAGGACGACCCCGGTCTCAGACTCAGCGAAGCCCGTGCCCGTTACGGTGACGGTTTCACCCACCTTTGTCCCTGTTCCCGTGAGCTTGATCTCGGGTGTTACGGTGAATGGCTCGACAGGGACGGTCGCAGCCGTGGTAGTCGGTCCAAATGCGCTCACATTGTGGGTGCCGCCGCTTGCCGCCGGGACCAACGCCGTTGTCGCGAACGTGCCGGAAGAAGTGGCTGCCACCCCGGTTCTTATGGTTACGCCGTCGAAGGTAATCTGTATTCCCGTTTCGCTGGCCGCGAATCCCTGCCCGCTGACGGTAATTGTTGTGCCCACAGGCCCCGTTGTGGGTGTAATCGACAGGCCACGCAAGTTAAAGGTCTGGTCAGGCACATCCGCGGCAAGTGTTGCGTCACCTGAAGCATCGACTATGTGGGCGCCGCTCGTTGCGGTAGTGGGGACTTCAAACGCCCCTGTCCAGGAGCCTGTCGTCAGGTTCGCGGTAATAACTGCAGGTACGGTGGTCACAGGTACGTTGTCAAAAGTGACCACCACGGTGTCGCCGGGCTGGAAACCGGTCCCGTTCACTGTCACCGTGGCCCCTCCCGCGCCTGACGTGGGCGTTATGGACAGCCCCGGTTTAATGGTGAAAATCTGTGTATCGGTCACTGTAGTGGCCGTAGCGGTGACCGGGTAGGGACCCGCCGGCAGTGAAGGAACGGTAATGTTCCGGGTCCAGGGTGCCACCGATGTCGGTCTGAAAACAGGCGCGACCACGGTGCTGTCGAAGGTGAGGCTGACGAACTCGGTGGTGACAAAGCCCGTTCCCATGACGGTCACGGTCGAACCCGGCACCCCGGTCGTCGGATTGACTGAGATGCCCGCGGCTATGGTGAATGCCTGGTTGGTCACCTGCGCGGCTGTCGTGGTCACGCCGAGCGCGTCTACCGTGTGCACGGTGCCTACCCCGGCCGTGGGAACGACGAAAGTGGCGCTCCAGACGCCGGCAGCGTCTGCCGTGACGGTGGCGGGTTTGGTGGTCACAGTTACAGAGTCGTACAACACGCGTATGCCTGTCTCGTTGGGCTGGAAACCGACCCCGTCTACAGTTACCACTGTGCCCACGCCGCCAGCGACCGTAGACAGGGTAATGCCGGGGGTGGTGAAGGTGGCGTCTACTCCGGGGACTGGGACTCCTGTTGAAGTCGCATTCACAGTGTGCGGGCCGCCGGTGGCGGTTGGTACCACGAAGGTTGCGCTCCAGGACCCGGCGGCACTGACAAGCGGCGATGCGGGGGTCGTCACCACGGGAGTCCCATCGAAGTCTACCACGATCGAGCCATCGTCAGCGTCCTGGAACCCGGTTCCTGTTATCGTTACCGTCCTGCCAACCGGACCGAAATCGGGGGTCAGCGTAATCCGGGGTTCAACAGTGAAGGGCAGGGAAACGGAGGTCGCGTCGGAGACTTGCACCAGGAAGATCGCATGGGCGCCTGCGGGTGCCGCCAGTATGGTGACCACCCGGTTCACCGCGCCGGTTCCGCCAGCCGTGCCGCTGCCCGAGGGCAGGATTGGACCGGCGGCTGAGTCCCACCGGATCTGGAATGCCGCTCCGGGGCTCACCGTACCGATTACCCTCACGGTTGTGCCTACCGGACCCGTATCGGGCGTAAGGCTGGTTAGTGCCGCCGCAGCATTGGCCGTCCGCACAAAGGGCGGGGCGAAGACTGTCATCGAGGTTATCAGGAAGATTGCCGCCAGAAGGGACCAAAGCCTGTAACTACGCATTGTTGACCTCCGGCTCTATTTCTTAGCCGTAAAGTATAACGCAAACAGGGTGTCAATGATAGGCCAGATTAGACCCATGGATTCTTCAAGCAGGACTATAGCCGTTAGTTGTTTGGAAACTATTAATGTCAGTCGAGGCCGACCGCCCGGCGTCTTTGCCCTATTTCGCGCTCGGGTCCGTCACTATGCCCACGAATATGGTGCTGCCGGTGGGTATATCGCGGATAAGGAATACGAAGGGCCGGTCGATCTTCAGTTCGACCGGCGTCGGCGGCAGCGACGTTGTGCCAACTATTACCGCGGTGGCCGCTGCGGCCTCGGTGCCCGCCTCGTCGACCGAGACGAAGGCCTTGTGCAGCACGTCCTGTATCAGCAGGTCGCGTTTTCCATTCATTCCTGAGAAGTCGGCCTGTTCGGTGAAGGCAACGCCCATGCCCAGAGCGCTCAGTGACTGCTTGAGGCCAAGGCTGGAAGTGAACTGGAATTTCGGGAAGGTCAGGGCGACACGGCGGGTCTGCAGCTTTCCGATGATGTCACTTACCTTCTCAGCGCTCAACCCTTTTTGGAAGTCCTGGAACTTGCCGGAGCGCGGCACAAGGATTACCATCGACAGTTCACGTCCCTCATAGGGCAACTCGACTGCCTGGTAGCCGTCCCCCTCCGCGTAGCCCAGGGATTCGGTCTGGTTCATCATCGGCACGGTGACAATGCTTCCGCCAAGCAGATTGAAAGGACCGCCGGAAGTCGATTCCTTTCTGAAAGGGTACTGCCACGCAGCGTTGAAGTAGATGGCGTTGGTCAGTACCAGCCGGGTCAATTGGTTTATTGCGCCCCGCGGGACCAGGTCCTTTACCTTCCCTTCGGTCTGGTCGCTGACCCAGTCATTGATGGTGATACGGGAAGGTTCAGTCGCTCCAGCGAAGTCCACCACCCTCAGGCCCGCGCCGTAGTTCTGGGCGAGAACGTCCAGGAATGGCGCAAGGAACTTGTAGTCTCTCTGTCCCCAAATGGCATTTGTCACGTTCAGCCGGAAGCCTTTGCCGTCTTTACCCTTTGCTCCCTGGCCTCGCTCCCTGAGTTGCAGGTCCAGGTTATTGAATGCCGGATGCAACCTTTCCTGTGCCATCTTGAAACTAAGCGCTTCCGCCATTTGCTTTTCCGTCTCGCCGCGGGCGCCTGCGTAAGTCATGGCCAGTGCCTCGGATATGCTATACGGGGAATAGAACAGATTGCCTTCGGTCGCCCCCGCCGCCTGGTAGAGTCTGAAGGCAAAGGAAGTATTCCCTTTCGCCAGGGTTTCAAGGTCCCCCTTGTCCACAGGAGGAGCGGTAATGCGCGGCTTGTGTGACTTTACCTCACCCGCAGAGGCGGTGCGGGCGCAGCCGGCCACGCCTACGAGCAACAAAGTTACCATCAGCAGCGAGATGACCGTCTTCATATGTACGCTCCTTTATCCATCATAACGCACTAACCGTCTTCAGGTTAGGTCGGCGCAGAGTCAGTTGGGGTTCCAAGCCGGAACTCGATATAATGGCCTTCTTGCCCCCGACAAGGCCTGTTGGCAAGGGAAAGTAAGAACGTTCTTTTTGGCAACGACCACCAAACCGGGAACAAGCGGTTCAGAACGATCCAGTGTTAAGACAAGGGCCACCGTTCCTGGTTTCTCCAGCCGCTGGTTCCTGCTGGGCGTCCTGACCCTGTTTTCGACGTTTGGAGCGGCCACAGTCTGGTGGGGTTTCACAGCCTACTATGATCCCCTGATCGAGGAGTTCGGGTGGAGTCATACCGAGGTCTCGTTCAGCGCAGCTTTGCAGGCGACCGAGTCCGGCCTGGGAGCCATTTTTGCCGGACTTCTGTTTCAAAGGCTCGGCGCCAGGAAGATCGTGATCGGGGGCGCTCTTCTCATGACTTTCGGCTTTCTGCTGTTGAGCCGCGTCAGTAACCTTCCAACGTTCTACTTGAGCTATGTGCTACTGGGCCTGGGTGTTACCACGAGCGGAAGCGCGGTCATGCTGCCGATAATTTCGCGGCGGTTCCAGGATAGGGTCGCCCTGTCCTTCGGTCTCTTTTCCGTATCAGGCGGAGCCGGTGGCTTTGCATTGCCATTCATAGCCAAGCTCCTCGACAGTATCGGTTTCCGTAAAACGTTCGTTATCTTCGCGTTGGTGGCCTTTGTTCTGGGCCTTGGCGTGGCGACAGTCTTGCAAGATGCCAAGCAGCCCTCGTGGCCGGCGCCCGGAGAAAAGGCGTTGTCCGCCCGGAATACCCGGTCAAGCAGTCTTGAGAAGCCCAGGTTCAGGGAAATGCTGCGTTCGAGGGTACTGTGGGTGTTGATTGCTTTCTTCGTTGCCCATTTCATCGCTCTTCAGATGTTGACGGCGCACGTGATGCCTTTCCTCGAATCGATAGGTTATGGAAGGGGCACCGCAGCCCGAATGGCCATGGCAGTCCCTGCGTTGAGCCTGGTCGGCAGGATTGGCTTCGGCTGGATCGGAGAACGATTCAATCATCTATACGTGATTGCCGGTGCGGTCTTCTTGAGTGCAGTTGCACTGGGCGGCCTGGCCATCACAGCGCCGGGCATGGCAGTGATGTTCTTCCTTGGACTGTTTGCGGTAAGTCACGGCCTTCTTGTCCCGGGCAGGGCCACTATCCTGGCAGATTATTTTGAGGCAAGCTATTTTGCGGCAATGCTGGGGTTCATGGTGGGGATAGGCTCTTTCGCCGGGATGCTCGGACCCGTCGGCGGCGGCTGGCTGTATGACCTTACCGGGACCTACCGGACACCTTTGCTTATCAGTTCAGCAGCACTGCTTGTTGCCGCTTCCCTGCTCATAAGTTCGAGCCAACTTCGGGACCGGCTATCCATGCAGGAGAAATAGCCCTTACATGCTGCAACGCTAGCCGCGCGGCCTGGCGTCTTCGGAGAACGTGGTGTGCTGGATGTACTCATATATCTTGACAGCAGTCGCTGTCAGTGGCACGGCCAGGACTATCCCCCAGAAGCCCGCGATTTCAGCCCCGAGAGGCAAAAGGACGATTATCACGACAGGATGAAGTCCCAGGTACGCCGATTGGACCCTCGGGACCAGGAGAGAGTTTTCCAGTATCTGGACGGCGAGAAAGACCACGGCCACCCAGAGCGCCTTTTCAGGCGCCAGGGCCAGGGTCACCAGCACGCCGATTGCACCGCCGATCCAGGGGCCCAAGATAGGGACCATCTCGGTCAACCCGGCCACCACGGCAAGCAGGGGAGCGTTCGGCACGCTTAATATCATCAGCCCGATGAAGACCAGGGTCCCCACTATCAGCCCCAGCATAAGCTGCGCCCGGATGTAGCGGCCCAGGATATTGTCCACAATACCGATGATGTCTCTGGCATACCCTGCCAGCCAGGGAGGAAGGCCGGCATAGAAGCCGCGTCCCAGGCGCCGCGAATCTTTGAGCAAGTAGAAGAGGAAGAACGGCAGGGTCACCAGGCCAAAGATAAAACCAACCGAGGCCGGGATCAGCGAAGCGCTCTTCGAAAGCACATTGGTGAGCGCATTGCCCAGTTGATTGCCTGCGTTGGTCAGGGCCTCATCCACATGGGCCTGCCATTCCGGCGAGAGATTGCTGCGCAGTGGTTCCAGCGATTCTCCCAGCCGGGCAAATGCGGAAGAGAAGAATTCCGGGGCGTTGGCTACCAGTGCGCCGAGAGAATTTGCCATCGCTCGCCCGATATACAGGGACAGCAAAAAGAAGAGTCCAAGAGAGACGATGAAGAAGGCCACTACCAGGAAGATGCGTTTGGCCTCCGTAAAGCGGCCTTGCCAGGGCAGCCTGGCTTCAATTCTGCTGAGAAGCGGCAACACTACATAGGCAATGATCCCTCCGATGACAAAAGGGAAGAGTGCGCCGCGCATCCGGTACGCAAAGAGAAAGGTTGTTATCGCGAGGACAACGGCCGTGATCAGCTTCCAGTGCCGGGTGACCAGGTGGCGTGGCCCGTTCAAGCTCTCCTGCCTCCACGGGGGCCTCTTTCTTACCGGGCGAAATCCGAAACTGAGGCCCCTGTGTGCATACTAACACGAGACAAGCCGTCATTCAATGGCGGCAATCCCTTAGTTCAGGAGTGAGCCCGTGGGTGGCGGCGAGCTAGGCGAAAATCACGCGAGGTTTGCCTCTTTCTGGCACCACCTCGCCTACCCCAATGGCTTCGGGAACTGCTCTGGTCAATTCCGAGGCATGCTCCGCGCCACAGATCAGCACCATCCCGATACCCATGTTGAACACGCGGTACATCTCATCCTCGGCCACGCCACCCGTCGCTTGTATCAGCCGGAACAACGGCGGGACCTGCCATGAGTCGCGCCTGATTTTCACGCTGACGCCGGCTGGCATCACCCTGGGTACATTGCCCTCGAGTCCGCCTCCGGTGATGTGGGCTATCCCTTTCAGCAGTCGCAATACCGGCCGCAACGCAGGAAGATAGCAGCGGTGAACGGCAAGCAACGCATCACCCAGCGTACCCTTCAACTCGCGGTACTTCCTGTCCAGCGGGACATCCAAGAACCCCTTCCGCGCCAGCGAGTAGCCATTTGTGTGCAAACCGGTGGAGGGCAGGCCGAATACTGTGTCGCCTGGCTTAATGGACTTGCCGTCTTTTATCTCGTCCCTTTCCACCAGCCCTACGATAAACCCGGCCAGGTCGAAGTCATCGCCGGCGTATATCCCGGGCATTTCCGCTGTCTCGCCACCTATGAGGGAGCAGCCCTGTTCTTTGCACGCGGTTGACAGGCCGGAAACCAGGCTGACCACTCGCTCCGGCGCCAATTTGCCCATTGCGATATAGTCGAGAAAGAAGAGCGGCGCGGCGCCGCAACACAGAATGTCGTTGACGCAATGGTTTACCAGGTCCTGGCCGACCGTATCGTACCTGCCCATGGCCGCAGCAATCATGAGTTTCGTTCCCACGCCATCGGTGCTGGAGACAAGCACTCCGTTCCTGGCTGAGGGGATCTGGAAGAGGCCGCCAAAGAGGCCAATATCTGAAAGAACCTCGGGACGAAAGGTGGGCCGGGCCAAATCCTTAAGTCGTGCTTTCACACTGTCGGCCGCAAGGATGTCCACGCCTGCACCCGCGTAGGTGTGCGTCATGAAATCACCTCAAGGATTAGATAATACCGGTGATTGTTGCGGCGCTTCAGCATTCGTCTCGGGCATTTCCAGCGCCAGTTTGTCCATTTCAAGCTGTACCGGGACCGGGTAGTCTCCGGTGAAACAGGCAAGGCAGAAACTGCTTCGCGGCAGGCCGACCGAAGCGAGCAACCCTTCCACGCTCAAATAGCCCAATGAGTCGGCGCCGATGGAATCTCTGATCTCGGCGACGCTTTTGTGGGCTGCAATCAGTTCGCGCCGGGTGGCCATGTCCACTCCGAAGAAGCAGGGGTGCCTGATAGGAGGGGCGCAGACCCGCATGTGGATTTCCTTTGCTCCCGCCCGCCTGAGCATAGATATGACCCGCGGCGTGGTGGTGCCCCTGACGATGCTGTCATCGACTACGACCAGGCGCTTCCCGGATATTCGTTCTACCATCGGATTGAACTTGAGCTTGACTCCCAGTTCGCGAAGCCTCTGGTCCGGCTGGATGAACGTTCTCCCTACGTAGCGGTTCTTGAGCAGTCCCTCGCCATAGGCTATTCCTGATTCCTGGGCGTAGCCGATCCCAGCCGCCGTGGCCGAGTCCGGCACACCCATTACCATGTCTGCCGCAACCGGATGTTCCCGTGCCAGGTGGATTCCCATTGCCTCCCTGGTGGGATAAATGAGCTTGCCGCCCATCATCGAGTCAGGCCGTGCGAAATAGATGTACTCGAATATGCAGAGCGCATTGCGGCCCTTCTCGCCCGGCAGGCTGTGCAGCCCGTTGCCATCGACGGTAATGATCTCCCCCGGCTCCACTTCGCGCAGGAATTGCGCGCCGATATGGTCGAGCGCGCAGCTTTCCGAAGCGACTACCCAGCCCTCATCCACCCGACCGATGCACAGGGGCCTGACCCCCAGCGGATCGCGGACGCCGAACAGCTTATCGTTGGTGTTGATGACCAGCGAATACGCGCCTTTCAATCGGCGCATTGCATGGCGTATCCGTTCTTCCCAGGTCTTGCCCGGGGCCGAAAGGATGAGGTGAGCTATTACCTCGGAATCGGTTGTCGTCTGGAAAGTGAAGCCCAACCCGGCAAGTTCGTGACGCAGCGAACCTGAGTTGACTATGTTGCCATTGTGGGCCAGTACGAGGGTGCCCGGGGCGCCTTCAACCTGGATGGGTTGGGCATTGCAGATTTTGGAAGAGCCGGTGGTGGAATACCGGTTGTGTCCCACACCGATATGTCCTGTGAGTCGGGCCAGGGTGTCCTCTTCAAATGCCTGCGCTACCAGCCCCATTCGGGTGTGGAGCTTGATGCGCTCTCCGTCGCTGGTCGCCATGCCAGCGCTTTCCTGCCCGCGATGTTGCAGTGCGAAGAGACCGAAATAGGCGAGCCTGGCCACATTGAGGCCTGGCGCATATATGCCAAAAACGCCGCAGCTTTCGTGCATTCAAAGGACCTGACGATAGTATAGAGCACGGCCCCAGTTGGGTCAATCGTGGCTGTGGCGGTTCTATGGTCCCGACGCAGAACTGAGCACAGTTCAGCTACATGATGGATCAGAGAACATCCCGCACGACCAAGGAAGCTGCTTCCAATCCTCTAACATGCGCGAGGATGATCAGGGGGCTCCGAAGAATCCCTCAGCCACGGTCGCGCTGGATGCGGTCTTAAGCAAAACCTGCGTCCCGTTTATTACATCCGGAAAAGCCTGGCCGGTCTTAGCCTTAATAGTAAGGTTCCCCTTGCCCACCCCATCCAGCTTGAATGTCCCCACAGTGACTGCGTCCGCCAGGCTAGTTGTTGCTATCTGTATCGTGACCAGGGAATTCGCCAGTTCTGGTGCGCCGGATATCTGCAACTTGAAGATATCCCCTTCGGGCGTAACTTTGAAGTTGGCCAGGCCATGTGCATTCAGGTAGGCGCCACTCCCATCCAGCAAGGCTATGCCCTCATGGTATTCGTCAGCCCGCTGATCTGCTATGAAAGCGCCGCCCAAGGTACCACCAACGACGCTTATCATTGCAGCGGTAACGAGCAGCAGTATTGCTTCGAACCCCTGATTGCCTTTCCTTGCTCCTTTGCGGAAGTTACCGACACTCATGAATCGAGGCATCTTCAAATCCGTTTTGATGACATCCCTTTGCCGTGCTCCTTCCCGGGCAGACTCATCATGATGGTACAGATTCAGGTGTTGAAAAGTCACAAAGTCTCTTGATAAGAACATTCAAAAGGATGACACTTGTGAGTTCCACGCATCGAAAAGGGGCGCCACTCGGCGCCCCTTTTCCAATAAAGCGCGGGCGCTACTTCACCGTGGCGGCAAGCTGCACAGACTGGGCCAACATCGCCCCTCCTGGCTGGATGTCAAAGCGAACGATCACTTGCTTGTTTGCTGCTACGCCAGCGCCAATAACCGTTGTTGGATTGACCTGGAAGGTCCTCGTGCTGACCATCATGGAAGTCGCACCCATTGTCTGGACCACGCCCTTAAACGAGAATCCCACAAGCTTCGCATTGGCTGCTGTTATTATCTTGGCCAGCAGTGAACCGCCTGGCTGGATGATGAATTTCACCTTGACCAGTTTCTTCACTCTGAGCCCTTGGTCTACCAGGCTGGCTGCATTGACCACAAAGGTGCGCCCGCCAACGACGTAGGCGGTAGGTGAAATCGATTGAAGCGTACCAATGAATTCGAAGCCGCCGGTCTCGATTTCAATTGCGGTCAGCGAGCCGTCGGGTTGAATCACGAACTGCACGTCGGCGATGGCCCCAACCACCAGTCCGGTATCAAGTTTTGTCAACGGAGTCAGCTTGAAGGTCTTGCCACCGACGATGTAAGACGCCGCTGATACTGCTTGAATAGGGCCAGAGAAGTACAGGTTGACGCCTTCATCGATTCCCGTTGTCTCTATCTGAGTAGCCACCAGGGTGCCATCTGGCTTTGCAATAAACTCCACCTTGGCCAGCGCTCCCTTCTTAAGACCTCTATCCAGAACGGTAGTGGGAGTAATCTTGAAGGTTCGGCCATCGACCAGTATCGAATCTGCCGTTAACGATTCAATCGGACCAGTGGCAAACATGTCCTCGTCAATAAGGTCGTTATCCGGTGCATCCGTCTCCACACTGAGAGCCAGGAATGAACCGTCCGCAATGACGATGAACTCCACCTTGGCCAGCACTCCTGCTGCAAGGCCGTTGTCCATGAGAGTGTTAACATCTCTCTTAAAGGTTTTGTCAGCCACTACGATCTTGTCTTGCGATATCGATTGGACTAACCCGGTGAAGGAAAAATCCTGGGCTATGTCCGGCATCACGGCTGCAAGGGCCTTCGGGTCGTCATCAGCGTTGGTTTCAATTTTCGTCGCCAGAAGAGAGCCGTCGGAAAGTGTGATGAATTCCACGTCCGCGGTCACACCGGCAGCCACTCCCTGGTCAAGCATGGTTGCGGCGTTTACTTTGAAAGTCTTGCCTCCAATGACCCACGAGTAGGGAGTAATGGATTCGACTGCACCAATGAAGTGCAGGTCCTTGGGAACTCCAATGCCATCGTCGGCCTTCTTCGTGACCTCAACCAGCTTCTTCTTGTTGTCATCGCCAGGTTCTACGATGGCCTTAACATCCTCTCCGACCATGTTTTTCACATCGTCGGCAGACTTCTCGATTTCGACGCGGATTCTGCTGCCGTCGTCGAGGGTTAGCACTGCCTCTTTGTTATCGATAGCCTGCACCACCCCTTCCAGTTCCTGTTGCACCGCAGCCTTCGAGCTGCATGCACCTCCGAATACCAGGATCGCTGTCATGCCTATGGATAGCAGGGCAGCCAGCATTGCCTTCCCTTTTGTCTTGGTTTTCATAGTCTCTTTCTTTTCTCCTTCTTCTCAAGGCAACGGCCGTCCGCCAGTGAAGCGCCCTCCTGATGTCACTAGTTTTTCACGGCAATTGCTAGTTCATTTTACGTAATCCGGCATAACAAAGTCCTCAAGCCAAGCTTGAGGATGTGCAGAAAACATGACAAATTGCCGAATTTCGAGAGACCGGACCCAGCCAACTGGCCTTGCCTGCCTTTCGCCCCGCCGCCAGACCTGATATGCTTCTATGAAAACGCGGAATTGAGGAGGAAGAGTGTGCGGCCCGAAGTACCCTTTCAACTGGACGAATGCCAGGCACCCGGGAGAAAGACGCGTCCTGCACCTGTTTTGAGAGCAGGGGCCTGCGTCGGCGGCGATTCGGTTCTCTACACCCCAACCGGACCGAGGAGAGTGGCGGAGATAAAGCCAGGTGAGGCCCTCTACTCCTTCGATGATTACACGCTGGCCGAACGCGAGTGCGTAGAAGTTTCCAACTGCGGTATGAAGCCCGTGTTCCGCGTGACGCTCGAGGATGGGCGTTCCATCCTGTTGACCTCGGACCAGATGATGGTCAAAGTGGTGGACCCCCGCTCAAACATGAAATGGGCAATGCGCTGGTTCGTCTGGGAACCACTGTCAGAGTTCAGGCAGGGCCACATGGTGATAGCTGCCAAGGCCGGGCCTGAGAAGATAGTGCAAAAACCCCTGATCGAGGACGAAGAGTTTGCCAGGTACATCGGGTTCCGGGACTCTTCTCTGGCAGAGTATGCGGTCAATCCGTTCTTCGACGAGACGTACACCGAATTGTTAAACATCATATCTATCCGTGAAGCCGGGGAAACGGAGGTATACGAAGTGGCCGTCCAGTTCGACGAGAGCTTTGTCGCTAACGGATTCGTATTGCTTTAAGCAGCCTAGTGTTAACGGCGGCGGAGTTGTATAATAAAGATAAAGAATCTCATCCAATTATGACAGAGGCATTACAAAGAGTCCTATGACTGCTCTCAATGAGCTTCGGCGCCACGTGGGGCTGGACTGGAAGAAGATGGGACGTGATGAGTTGAAGGTCCATCTTCAGCAGAGCCTGCAAAGGATTGCGGAGGAGCAACAGAACTTAGCCACCAAGTTGGGAGCTTCATCGGTCCAGGAGATGGAGAAGCTTTTCATGACGGGACATCTCAAGGGTAAGGAGGCAGCCTCGGGCCTGCACCAGTTTACCAGAATGAGTTCGCTGACCCGTCTTGCCGAGAGGGCACTCGAGGAACTGGAAGCCACGGACCCGGATGCTATCGAAGACGAGTTCGAAGGAATCAGGCAGTACTAGCGGGACAAAAAGGGGAAAGGGACTGCGATGTTTGAACCAAATCAATTCGAGACCGACACCGCCCATGCGTTATTGGAAGAGCTCGGCCTCTTTGAGCTTATGGTCGACCGTCCTTCATCCGTTGTCCCCGAGGAAGTGCGCCACCTGATGACTCAGCCCTCTCCCTGGCTGATTACCGAAGGTCCCTGGCCTGTCTCGAGCAGGCCCGAAAACTGGGCGTCATAGAGTAGTTAACGGACCGCGCGCCTATCTCGGAGGCCCTCTTACGCTGGTACCGCAGCAGGCTTTTCCGCAGTGTGCCACCCAATTGACAGAAACGCTCTTGTGTATCTAGTATATCAGCATATGCGCATACACCGATGGTGTTGCCCGGTTTTCTCCTGGGGCCAGGAAGGCAAGACCTCCATTTCCGCGGTAAGGCCCACGGTCACTATGAATGTAGTGGGAAACGAGAAACTGGGCGGCCTGGCCCGGCAGGTGGAAGACAAGCTGAAGAAGGCAGTAGGTTCAGTCTCTTAGACAGGTAACGATGATTCCTGTCCCCAGGAGGGAACGTGGATCATTCACACTGTTTGTTGCTGCCCAAAATATCAGCGGGCAACAGGATGAATGTGGCCGAACCGTGGGCGTAGAGTTTCCCTGATGCATCGCTGAGGCGGCCTTCTGTAGTGGCGATGCGCTGTCCCTTCTGGATGACGCGGCCCTCGGCCAGCAACGGCCCCGTCGCATCAAATATCGGCTTCAGGTAGTTCACTTTCATCTCTACAGTTGTATGTATTGTTCCTGCAGGCAGCGCCGTCCACGCCGCGCATGCCATACATGTGTCGAGAAGGGCAGCCTGCCAGCCGCCGTGTACCGAGCCGAAGGGGTTGTAGAACTCGAATCGCGGTTCGCCCACGAATACGACGCGTCCCTCTTCAACCTCAGACAGATCGAAATCGAGGGTATCGCTCATCGGCGGGTGAGGCAGTTCGCCGCGCAACATGCTGCGAAGCAACTCCAGCCCGCTCTTATGTGTGCAAACCTCAGGGGCCAGAATGCCCCCGGGTCCTTTGCGCGCTTTCTTGACTCCGGTTCGCATCTTGCTCTCTTCCTCTCGATTCGTTCCGGTTGGTTCTTGCCGGAGCCTATCTTTTCCTTACAGATGGTTCCAGCAACTCCTGGTCTTTTCTCAGTTCGATTATCCTGTCGCGGATGAGTGCCGCCCGCTCGAACTCCAGTCCCTTGGAGGCAGCCTTCATCTGTATTTCCAATTCCTTGATAAGACGTGCGACCTCTTCCTTGGGTATAGCACTGTAATCGGCCCTTCTCTCCGCCACTACCTTGACCCTGTCCGATATGTCTCTCACTGCCTTCTTAATGCCCTGAGGTGTTATGCAGTGTTCCCGGTTGTAGGCTTCCTGGATGCCTCGGCGCCGCAAGGTCTCCTCTATGGCAGCCTGCATCGAACCAGTTACCCTGTCGGCATACATTATGACCTGTCCGTCGACATGCCGGGCCGCCCGGCCCATGGTCTGTATGAGGGACTCTCTGGACCGGAGGTAACCCTCCTTGTCGGCATCGAGTATGACGACCAGGCTGACTTCCGGGAGGTCAAGGCCTTCGCGCAACAGGTTTATTCCGACAACCACGTCATACACGCCCAGCCGCAGGTCCCGCAGTATTTCGACCCGCTCCAGCGTGTCGACCTCAGAATGCAGGTAATGTGTCTTCACTCCGGCCTCGACAAGGTACTCGGCAAGCTCCTCGGCCATCCTCTTGGTCAGCGTGGTGGCCAGGACGCGCTCTCCCTTGCCCACCCGCATCTTTATCTGGTGCATCAGGTCGTCGATCTGTCCTTCGGTCGGCTTGACCTCTATGGTCGGCTCCAATAGCCCCGTCGGCCTTATCAATTGTTCTGCCACCTGTTCACTGTTTCCAACCTCATATGGCCCGGGCGTTGCGGACACAAATACGGCCTGTGTGAAATGCTGCTGGAATTCCTCGAAGCTCAGTGGCCTGTTGTCCATGGCGGAGGGCAACCTGAACCCATAGTCGACCAGAGTCTGTTTCCTGGAGAAGTCGCCGTGGTACATGCCCCGGACCTGAGGAAGGGTCATATGCGATTCGTCAACAAAAAGCAGAAGGTCTTTGGGGAAGTAGTCCATCAGCGTCCACGGCGGACTGCCCGGAGCCCGCCGGGCGAGATGCCTGGAGTAATTCTCCACGCCACTGCAGTAACCAGTCTCGCGCAGCATCTCAAGGTCGTAGTGCGTGCGTGATTCGAGCCGGGCCGCCTCCAGCAGCTTTCCCTGGTCGCGAAGTTCCTTCAGCCGGCCTTCCAGTTCTGCCTCTATGTCGGCGAGCGCCGCCATCAGGTTATCCGGCGAAGTAACGAAGTGTTTTGCCGGGTATATGTCTATGGAGTCAACTGTGGCCATGACTTCGCCCGTCAATGGGTCCATCTCAGTGATGCGTTCTATTTCATCGCCCCAGAACTCCACTCGTACCGCCAGTTGTTCGTACGCAGGCTGGATTTCGAGGGTATCCCCTCTGATGCGGAACCTGCCCCGGGTGAAATCGATGTCGTTGCGCTCGTATTGCTGGTCGACCAGTTGTCGGACGACGCGGTCCCGGTTTCGGGTTTCACCTTTCTTCAGGGTGATCACGAATTTGCGGTATTCCTCTGGTGAGCCGAGGCCGTAGATGCAGGACACCGAGGCCACAACTATTACGTCGCGACGCTCCAGGACCGCGCGGGTAGCAGAGTGCCTCAAACGGTCGATCTCTTCGTTAATATCGGACTCCTTTTCGATGTAAAGGTCGTGTGAGGGGACGTACGCCTCGGGCTGGTAGTAATCGTAGTAGCTGACGAAGTACTCGACCGCATTGTTGGGAAAGAAGTCCTTGAACTCGGCGGTGAGTTGGGCAGCCAGCGTCTTGTTGTGGCACATCACCAGCGTCGGCCGCCGCACTTGCTGAATGACGTTTGCCATGGAGAACGTCTTTCCACTGCCTGTAACGCCGAGGAGGGTCTGGGCGCGGTAGCCCCATTCGATCCCGTCGACCAGTTTGTGCACCGCCTGCGGCTGGTCGCCAGTCATATGGAAGTCAGAAACTATCTCGAATTCGGACATATACTCAGGTTTGAGTATAGCGCGGGACAGGCGTTAGGGCAAAGGCATCGAGAGGTCCCGGCAGGGACGGATGCAATAGGCGGGTTGCGGCTCGCGCAACCCGCTATTGCCCCAAGTCGGGCGATTGTGGCGATGAGCGGTCGTCGATAGAAGTAGGGCTACTTCGCCACGACTGTCAGAGTCCCGCCAATCTTTCCTGTATGGTACTCGTACTGCGTCCCACTGGATGAAAGCATGATCTTGAAACCCGGTACTATGACCTGAGCATACATCTTCCCCGGTTCAGGTACGCCGAGGCTGGTGTCAGGCCAGTCAACCGCCTGGATGCTCACCAAGGTTATAGTGGCCACTCCGACCTTCAATCTTTCCGCCAGTTTTGCCTTAGAGGCATCGACGGCCTGTTGCTGGTCTGCCGGAAGTGTCGTTGGAACTGTCGTTGGAACTGTCGTAGTAGTGCCTCCCGTTACGGCTGAACTTTTCGTACAGGCTATGCCTGCGGCCGTCAGTAATGCCAGGCCCAGGAACAATGCTGCGAGCTTCTTCATTTCTGCTTACTCCTTGTTTGTTGTCTGCATTTGGCTGGCGTTCAGTAGACTCCAGCCGTGAATTATAACGCCGTTTCGCGACAAAGGATAGACTGAAGGGGCGTTTGCCGCTTCAAATCGCCCAATGCTACAATCCGAACGTGTCGTATAGTGTTACTGTCGAGGGCTTCGATAGCCTGACCCCCGCCTGGTCGAAGCTGGTAATCGATTGCCCGGCCTGTCCGGTCTTCTTCACCCCGCAGTGGCAGGAGACATGGTGGAGGCATTTTGGAAATGGCGAACCGTTATTGCTTGCGGTGCGCCATGAAGGGGTCCTGGCAGGCGTGGCCCCGCTGATGAAAACGGAAAGAGGTATCTCGTTACTCGGCAGCGGCAATGTCTGTGATTACCTCGATATAGTTGCACGCCCGGGGCACGAAGAAGCAGTCTGCCGGGCATCCTTCGATTTCGTACAACAAATGCCCTGGGATAAGCTGGACCTTTTCTCTTTGCCCTCTGAGGCCGTCGCGAGAAAGCACTTCCTGCCGCTGGCGAGGCATGCAGGGATGTCCGTCAGAGAAGAGATAGAGGATGTCTGTCCGCAGAGGGAACTCCCCTCCTCCTGGGAGGAGTATGTCTCATTGCTTGGCCGCGATGCCCGGCACGAATTCAAACGCAAGATGCGCCGCCTCTCCTCCGTGCCGGGTGTCACACAGGAGGTCGTCACCAGTCCGGCCAACCTGGAACATGACATGAGCGACTTCCTGCGCCTTTTCCTCGACAGCCGTGAAGCCAAGGTAGATTTCCTCACACCGGGCATGGAGGTCTTCTTCAGAGACCTGGCGCGGGTGACTGCCGAGAATGGCTGGCTGAAGCTTTTCTTCCTCACCGTATCGGGCGCCCGGATAGCCTCGGCGATAATATTAGATATCGGCGACACGTTCTATCTGTACAACAGCGGTTACGACAAGCGGTTCTCCAATCTCAGCGCGGGGCTGCTGCTTAAGGCGCAGTGCATTGAAGCGGCCATCGCCGCGGGGAAGAAACGTTTCGATTTCCTGCGGGGCAGGGAGCCCTACAAGTATGACCTCGGCGGCATAGACCAGCCGGTATACCGCTGCGAGGTGTCGAGAGGTTAAGGCAGAAAAGGGGAGGAACAAGGATATGCGTTCCGTACTTGTGATCGCCGCCCATCCTGACGACTCGGAATTCGGCGCCGCGGGCTGTGTCGCCCGCTGGGCCGAGAGGGGCGACAGGGTGGTCTACGTCATCTGCACCAATGGCGACAAGGGCAGCAGCGACCCCGACATGACCCCCGAGCGCCTGGTACCCATCCGGGAGGCGGAGGAAAGAGAGGCAGCGAAAGTCCTCGGAGTCAAAGAGGTCGTCTTTCTCGGATACCCGGACGGTGAATTGGAATATACGCGGGAGTCCCGGGGGCAGATAGTCCGCGCCATCAGAAAGTACCGCCCCGACCTGATACTGTCTTCGGACCCGTACAGGAAATACATCTGGCACCATGACCATCGCGTCTGCGGGCAACTGGTGCTCGATGCAGTCTACCCTTACGCGCGCGACCGGCTTTCTTACCCCGAACACCTCAAAGAGGGGTTTATGCCTCATACCGTAAGGGAACTTTACCTTTGGGGTTCCGACGAACCGGACGTCTTCTTCGATGTCACAGACAAATTCGACCTCAAGATTCAAGCGCTGAAATGCCACGTCAGCCAGGTCGGTAAGCGTACCGATCGCGAGCTGCGGGATATTATTGGCTTGCGGGCGGCGGATGCCGGGCAGAAGGTGGGCGGGAAGTATGGCGAACAGTTCCATCGTGTCGTCATACCGATGTAGGGACTTCCTGGTCCTGCACGCATTGATGAATGTCGTCCTTCAGAAGACAAGATGTTCGACAGATATCCTTTTCCTGGCGGGGTTGTTTTTCAGCGTAAGCTTCTCCTGGCTGTTTTGCCCAAAGCGTCCCTGGGCAACTGTGAAATGAACTTGATTTCGGACGGAATGCTGTATTCTGCAAGGGTTTCTTTACAGAAATTAATGAGCTCTCTTTCGGACACGTTCGAACCGCTTCTTGGCACCACAAAAGCCCTGACCTTTTCACCCTGTGCTGGGTCTGGCGCACCAACCACAGTGGCGTCAAGCACTCCAGGATGCCGCAACAATATCTTTTCCACTTCACGGGGGAAGACTTTGTAAGCAGTAAGGTATGCCGTCTTCTGGACCTTGATGATGTCGCTCTTGCGGTCGATAAACTCGAAATAGCCATCGCTATCCATCTTGACCACGTCTCCTGTATGGAGCCAGCCATCCACTATCGCTTTTGACCTTTCAGGAGTGTCCCCGAGGTACCCGGCCATGACCTGGGGCCCTTTAACGCAAAGCTCTCCCGTAGCATTTGGCGGAAGCACTCTTCCCGTCTCTTCGAGGTCTACTATCTGGCAATCGGTGTCGGGCAGGGGTATGCCAATCCCTTTGTTTGTGCCATAGACAGGGTTACATGTGACGGCAGGTGATGCCTCGGTAAGCCCATAGCCTTCAACCAGCCTGCATCCGCTCAAGTCTTGAAACACTTGCCTGGTCTCAGGCAGTAGGGAGGCAGCCGCGCTCAGGCAGACCCGGACTGACGAAAGGCTGTGCCTTGAAACTCTGAGGTGCTGGCCGATGGCGTGGAAAATGGCGGGAACGCCCATGAAAAGTGTCGGCCGGGATTCGTCGATCGCCTTCAGTACCGCGGTCATATCAAACCTGGGCATAAGGACCATGGTGGACTTTACCAGGACTGGCAGGTTAAGGCAGGTGGTCAGCGAAAAGGTGTGGAACATCGGCAAAACAGTGAGGAATATTTCTTCAGAACGCTTCATGTCCGGCACCCATGACTCGCACTGCATGGCATTTGCCACCAGATTCCTGTGAGAGAGAGGGACTCCCTTGGGAATGCCGGTAGTCCCGCCGGTATATACAACTACCGCAAGGTCATCGCTCCCGGGATGTTCATCTGGTGGACGTCGGTGCGAATTCAGAAGATCACCAAAGAGATTGATACCTCCGGTCTTCAAATTCAGGTTACTTCTGGATGCGGAGGATACGGCGGAGGTTCTTCCCTCTTCTGTGAAAGGAAGGTATTCGCCGATCTCAGCCACAATGATGGAGGCAAACCGGATAGCTTCATTGACCCGCATGACTTTTCGGACGAACTCCGGTTCGTCAAGCGTGACAATAGCCTTGACGCCGCAGTCCTTCAATTGATCGAGCAACTCGTTTTCCACGAGAAGCGGGTTGCACGGCGCCACTACCGCTCCAAGCCTCAACGAGGCAAAGTAGGCGATCACGTACTGGGGACAGTTAGGGAGAAACAGGGCTACCCTATCGCCTTTTTCTATTCCCAGCCTGCTGAGGGCTCCAGCGAAGCGCAATGCCAATTCAGTCAGGGTCGAGTAGGATATTCTGTGGCCGAGGAAGGCCAATGCGCAGATATCGGGACTGCTGGCCGCAGCCTCTTCCAGCAGGCCGAACAGGGTCTTAGGCGGGTAGGCGATGTTTGGGGGGACTCCCCGGTCGTAGTTCTTCAGCCAGATTCTTTCCATTTCTGATATGTTCCGACGGGCTATTTGCCAATTCCGGTCATTGTCTCAACCTGCCAATGGAGACCGCTTCACGTGCCGTGGCCCAAAAGGAAAAGCAACTCGTTTTCTTTTTCTGCATGTGCGCTGGCCTCGTCGAGCAGGCCGCGCAGTGAATTCAGGGTCTCGCTCATTTCATTCCTCGCCTCGACCGGGCCTGTCGAAAGGGAAATCTTCTCGATTCTTTCATTGAGGTCCCTCAGCCTGCGCTGTAGCTCATGGTGCTGCGTCAACAAAGAGCCAGCCAGTTTCTGCGCGTTGCCGGTCGAGGCCATTTCCAGGTATTCCTTCTCTTCAGTCACGCAATGCTTGCCCAGGCCTTTCTCGAAAGCGCCTGCAAGCTGCCTGAGCTGTGGCAGGAAGAGTGGTTCCTTTTCAGCCTGTTTCAGACGCACCGACAGCGTGTAGGACGCGTCGATCAGGTCCAACTCGCTTTGGAGTTGGTTGAGACGCCTGGTCTCAACGGCCAATTGCCTGCGTTCCTGGCCCATTTTGCTTCGTGCGATCGCATAGTGAATGCTGCGGGTCAATTGCTTTCCGTCGATCTGGCCCTTAACCAGATAGTCCTGGGCGCCGTTTCTAACGGCACGTATGGCCTGCGCTTCATCACCCATGGAAGTAAGGACAAGAACAGGTACCTGGATAGCATGGAGCATCGTCCTGCTGAAGGTATTGAGCCCCTGGCTGTCAGGCAGGTTCAAGTCCAGCAGCATAATATCCATACCGCCTTCGGAAAGCCTTTCGAGTCCGGCGGAGAGAGAGTCGCGCCAAACGAGCTCGAAGGCGCCAGGGGCGGCCTCGTCCAGCATTTCTCTGACAAGCCGGACGTCTCCGGGATTGTCCTCGATAAGCAGTACCTTGCGTCCTTCCATGTGGGAGCCTCCCGGTGCAAATCTATGGATGAGATATCTTGCCTCCGATGTAACCAAGCGCCGAAGACAATATGGCCAGGCTGAGCAACAGTCCAATGTAGAAGAAATTCGTGTCTACCAGGACCTGATCGTCCAGGGTCCGCCATAGAGAGGTAGCGATGGTGACCGCGGAAAACGCTGAGGTCAATACTATTTTCCAGGTGTAAAGCCGGTCTTGCTTGCCTTCATAGGTGGTCTTCCACGAAAGGACCCCTGACAGTCCGCTTAGCGGTGCGAAGAGGAGGCCAAGCAAGAGTAGGTAGTAGGAGGCGGCCTCGAATCCTATGCCACCGGCGAAAACGTAAAGTATCGCGAACAAGGGGATTCCGATGCCGTAAGCCACTGAGAAGTGCACCACCAACGAATGTGGATGGTGCGCTTCGAATGCGAAAAGCGCCTTCGCAAACAGGGACCTTTCCTTGACCAGTTCTCCCAGGACCGGTATCTTCAGCAATGTCTCAACGCCATGCGGCGATTTTTCCAGCATTCCGGTCAGGTCTTGTCCAGCGAAATGCTGTTTCACGTGCGCGCCGGCTTTCCAGAGCCGGTTGCCTGTTACATCGTAGACCTTTTCTTCGAACGCTATGTACGCAGGGCGATCTTCCTTGCCATCGAAGGCTCGCAGTTCGCCCAGAGTGAATTTCCTGTCTCCGCCTGCCCTTCGAGCTATGGCATAACGGATGGAGCGCAACAGGTGTACGGCATCCGCCTGCCCTTTGACAAGGTAGTCCTGCGCTCCTTGCTTGACCGCCTTTACAGCCATGTCTTCATCTGAGATGCCAGTCAGTACCACAATCGGAATCCTCGGCGCCCGCTCCAGGACCTTGGCGAAGGTGTCGAAGCCCCGGCTGTCGGGGAGATTGAGGTCCAGGAGTACCAGGTCTACCTTGTTTTCTGCCAGGTGGGCCAGTCCTGACAATAGATCAGTCCGCCAGTCCAGATGGTACTGCCCTTCAGGTTGTTCCGCCAGCATTTCTTTTATCAGCCTGGCGTCTCCCGGGTTGTCCTCGATTAACAATAAATTCGTCTGCTGCGTCGCTTGCATCATGGCCTCGCAGGAATCCTTGCGACCCCGAACCAGAATTCCCATATGCCCCGGACCGCTGCCATGAAACTTTCCAGGTCTCGCGGCTTGACCACGTAGGCATTTGCATAGGCACCGTAGCAATAATCTATGTCGCCCGGCGCCTCTGAAGTAGTCAGGACCACGACCGGTATGCTTCTAAGGTCCGGATCGGTCTTTATCTCTCTCAAGACCTCACGGCCATTCTTTACCGGCATATTAAGGTCAAGCAGGACGAGGCTTGGCCTTGGAACGTTCTCGTAAGGCTTCACGCGCCTCAGGAAGGACAGCGCTTCCATTCCATCACCTGCCAGGTTCAGGTTCACCTTGTAGGGGACTTCTCTGAGAGCTTCTCTGAGGAGCCGGACATCGGCCGGATTATCTTCGACCAGAAGGACTTCCATTTTCCATTGGGCGGCTGTTTCAGGGGTGGTCATGACCGCTTGGCCGAAGGAACTGTGAAATAAAAGGTCGATCCCTTGCCCGGCTCCGATTCCACCCAAATCCGGCCCCCGTGACGCTCCACTATCTTCTTGCAGATCGCCAGTCCTATGCCTGAGCCGGGATACTTCGCCTGCGGTTGGAACCTCTGGAAAACCTGGAACAACCGGTCAAAGGACTCCCTGCTTATTCCGATTCCGTTATCTTTCACTGAAAAAACCCATTCGGTCGTCTTCCGTTGCGCCGAAACATGGACTTTTGCCTGTTCTCCTTCCCGCCTGAACTTGACTGCATTGCCAATCAGGTTCTGGAATAGCTGTACCATTTGAGACGAGTCGGCCATTACGGCTGGCAACGGGTCGTGGGTAACAGCGGCCCCGCTTTCCTCCAGGGAAATCTTGAGGTTTTCCATTGCCTGGGAAAATACGTTCTCGCATTCGACCGGCTCGGGCGGCTTGCCGCGGGTCCCGACCCTGGAGTAGGCGAGCAAGTCGTTGATCATGATCTGCATCCGGGACGCCCCACTGACGACGAAGCCGATGAACTCGTCGGCATCCTGGTCCAGCTTTCCCTTGTACCGCTTGTCCAGGAGCTGGATGAAGCTGCTTATCATTCGCAGTGGCTCTTGAAGGTCGTGGGAGGCGATGTAGGCGAACTGCTCCAGTTCTTTGTTGGAACGGGCAAGTTCCTCCGACGCCTGTTTCAGCCTCTCTTCTGCTTTCTTGCGGTCGGTAGTGTCCCGGAACAGGACCACGAAATAGCCTTTCTTCGGGGAATAGGCATAGACATCAAACCAGCGGTCGAGCGCGCCGAGGAAGTTCTCGATGTGGGCCGGTTCCCCGGACAGGGCAACGGCGCCCAACGTATCTGTCCAGTGTCGTTCCAGACCAGGGAACACTTCGGTCGCTTTCTTTCCCAGGGCCATGTCTGGCGGAAGACCTGTCATTTTTTCCCAGGCCCTGTTAAGGTCAAGGTATCGGAAGTCCGAGGGGTTGCCTTTTTCATCCAGGATAATCTCGCACAGTGCGAAACCCTCGGTCATATTCTGGAACAGACTGCGATATTTCTCTTCACTTTCCTTGAGCGCCAATTCGGCCTTCTTACGCTCCGTAATGTCTGTTGTTATGGACCATATCCCCTGTGGCTTGCCTTCCTTGTCCTTGATCAAGAGTTTTGTGCAGATGACAGGGAAGGTGGTGCCGTCCTTGCGAAGATGTTCCTTCTCGTACGGGTCTGAATAGCCCTTTACCATCACCTGGTCCGCTATGATTCTCTGCTCATGTTCCAGCCATTTTTCGGGGACCAGCTTGCTGTAGTCCATACCTCTCAAATCGGTCTCGCTGCTTCCTATCAAGTCGAGGCATGCCTGATTGCAGTCGAGGATTTTCCCCTCCATGTCCGTCATGATGATCCCTTCTTTCAGGGAATCGAAAAGGCCGTGGTATTTCTCCTCGGACACCTGAAGGAACAGCCGTGACCGGTCGATTTCTTCCTGGCGTTGCTTCAGGCCGGAGGCCATCTCGTCGAAAGCGCGGGCCAACTCACCTAGCTCGTCCTTTCTGACGCCCAGCCCGCTGCGCACATCGAAGTCACCTGAGGCAACCTCTTCGGTTTCCGAGATTAGCCTCCTCATTGGGCGCACGACCACGAATACCAGCGCCCAAGCGGCAACCAGTGCAAGGGCGGCTGTTCCAAGCAGCGTCAACAGACGAATCTTCAGCAGTTGATTAATCTGCGCCAGGGCAACGCTGTCCGGGATACCGACAGTCAGGAAAGATCCAGCTTGACCTTCCTTCAACCTGGTGAACCCGAACATACGAGGAACGCCATCCAGCCCCCTGCCGTGGGTTGTACCATCCTTCCCCGAGGCCAGAATATCCCTTACCACCTCCACGTCGCTTGCGTCCTTGCCCACGAACTTTTCCGGTTCCGGATGACGCGTGATCACAGTGCCTTCTCTATCAATAACGAACATTACGGCGCCTTCCGGCAGGTTCAGTTGCTCCATTATTCCGTTCAAAAAGCCTACGTCGATTCCCACGACTAAGACTGCATCAACCTGCCCCGAGCTGTTCAAGATGGGAAAGGCAGCGGGGATATTCGTCTTGCCGGTTAAGCGGCCTATTTGGTAATCGCCGACGACAAAGCCCTTTTCAACGAGCGCTCTCTTGAAATAGGACCGGTCGGATACGTTCACCGGACCGGCCTGAGGGGTTGCGCTGGCATAGACATCGCCATTCGGGGAAGCAGCCGCTATGGTTGTGTACCACGGATATTGCCTGGCCAAATCAGAGAACAGAGACCTTGAAGCCTCCGGGTCTCTGCTTCGGACCGGGGGTACCTCCGCCAGCGCCACCAGTAGTTGCCTGCTGCCAGAAACCAACTGGTCGAAGGATGCCGAGGCGAGTTGTGCCATTCGTAAGGCATTGAGCTCTGCTTCCCTCGTGGCACTCTGCCTTACCTTCGTGTTGGAATACAGCACTATGCCGAAGTTAGGCAGAATGACAAGTACCACAAGGAAGAATATCCTGAAACGCAAATTGTGGTGGTTGATCTTCATGTTCCCCCGGCCCAAGCCTGCAACAGCAGACCTGCACTGGAAGCATAATGACGACGCTGCCTGCTATAGTTTCATTATCCCATGCCCTGCGGACGGTACATGTGAATATCGGGCCGCGGGGAGAACTGTCACGGTAATCAGCGCAGCATGTCGAACCGGGATGTTGGATCTCATTCCCTTCGCCATGCCCGGAGGGTCTCGGCTCACGGCTGCAACTGCAGCCAGGGAGGCTGTGGGATAGGTTGCCGGACCATCATGGCATTGACGGCGGTCCTCTATTCCCGTATCAACTGGCCAGGACTGTGCTGGTGACCAGCGTGGTCGCCGGTTATCATTGTTGAGCGTGGCCGTCCAACTTCTCCGCCACGATGCCGGCGATAGCCTTCCCGCCTATTTGCCCTTCCCTGTACCTCAGGCACCTGAAATCGCGAAACATGTCCAGCAACTCGTTGTGCCTCAGAAGGTGGTCCGGGTTCTTCGGTCTGCCGAACAGTGCCTGGTCAACGATGAACGTCTCGTACACTACCATGCCGCCTTTCCTCACTCCTGCCTTGATCTGAGGTATCAGCGATCGCTGCAGGTAATCGAAGCAGATGATGACATCGTAGACACCGGTCTGGATCCGGTAGTCTTTCTCCAGGTCGCCGACGTGCGCATCGATGATAGTCCCGGCCTGATTGGCCGAGCCGATGGCACTGCTCACCGCTCCGGCAGATATATCCACACCGGCTACGTGGAAACCCATTCTGGCAAGGTAGATGGCATTGCGGCCATATCCCATGGCAACATCCAGGACCCTGCCACGCGGCAGGAGGTCGATGTTTTCTGCAAGGAATTGGGCCGGCTCAAGGCGATGGTTGTCCACGATGGCCCTCCGCAGAGTTCGTCTCCCTCTCCCCCCACGGGAGAGGGGAACGGTTCTTAAGAATCGGTCATGCCTCAGCAGACCGGTTCTGAGGCAGTCGACTTCTTTATCCTGGACAGGCGGGCGGTCTTTTCAGTAATGGAAGCCTGCGCGGCAATGAGCTTGGCCACGGGGATTCGGAAGGCGCTGCAGCTTACGTAATCTACGCTCATCTTGTAGAAGGCTTTGATAGAACGCGGCTCGCCGGCGTGCTCTCCGCAGACGCCTATGACCAGGTCCTTCTTTTCCAACCTCCCCCAGTAGATGGCCGTTTCCATGAGGCGCCCGACCCCTTTCACGTCCAGTACCTGGAAGGGGTTATCCTCCAGTATCCCTTTCTCCATGTAGGTGCTGAGGAACTTCTTCTCTGCATCTTCCCTGCTGAAGGAAAAGACTGCCTGGGTCAGGTCGTTAGTGCCGAACGAGAAGAAGTCCGCCACCTGGGCCAGTTTACCCGCTCTCATGCAGGCACGCACCGTCTCCATCATCACCCCGATCTTCAGTCCCGACCCTTCGGCTATCTCCCGCACCCACAGAAGCTCCTGGAGAGTTATCACCTGGGGGACCATTATCGATACGTTGGCGTCGGCCTCTTTCTTGGCTTCGATAATGGCCTCGACCTGCATCCGGTACACCTCCGGGGTGGTAATGGCAAGGCGAACGCCGCGGTGTCCCATCATCGGGTTGACTTCTATCAGCTTTTCCAGCCTCTCCGCCACCTTCGGGTCGACGTCGGTCTTGGGCAGGAATTCATGCAGCGGCAAGTCGAGCAGACGTATGACCACAGGGAGGCCCTGAAGCGCCTTGAAGATGCCGATGAAGTCCTCCTTCTGGAGTGCCTTGAGACGCCCCAGCGCGCGGGCGATATCGTCTTCCTTCTCCGCCAGAATGAACTCCCGTATGGCCGCCAGCGCGTCTGGAGAATTGAACTGGCGCTCCGTCCGGCACAGGCCGATTCCGTCTGCGCCGAACTTTTTGACCATGGCCGCCCCTTCGGCCGTGTCGGCATTCCCCATGACGCCGATCCAGCGCAACTCATCCGCCCACCGGGTTAACTCCTCGAATTCTGGAGTGGTCTCGCCTTCGACCATCGGCAATTCGCCTGCGTAGACGTAACCGCTGTTGCCGTCGATGGTTATTACCTGTCCCTTCTTCACTACGTGGCTGCCGACCTCGAATTGCTCCCGGACCAGGTCTATCTTCATCTCGCCTGCGCCGATGATCGATGGCTTGCCCATTGCTCTCGTAACAATAGCGGCATGGGAGGTAAGTCCACCTTTAGAGGTCAGCACCCCTTTGGCGGCGGATATTCCCTGGATATCGTCCGGGCTGGTCTCGGGCCGCACCAGTATTGTGTCCTGGTTCTTCTTGGCCATTATGGCTGCTTCTTGAGGAAAGAAGACCACCATGCCCGAAGCGGCACCGGGGGAGGCATTCAGTCCACGCGTAATCGGCCGGAAACGCTCCGCTCCCTCAATATGGGCGTATATGACGGCGCGGAGGTCTTCAGGCGTCACCCTCAGGATGGCATCGTCGCGCGAAATCAGGCCTTCTTTGGCCATGTCCACCGCGATTTTCACTGCTGCCGCCCCGCCCCGCTTTCCGGAGCGCGTTTGAAGAATATAGAGCTTGCCTGAATCTACGGTGAACTCGATGTCCTGCATATCCTTGAAATACGCCTCAAGGTTGCGGCCGGTCTTGTCCAACTGGTCGTAGACGTCGAACATCTGGCTACGCAGAGCGTCGATAGTGCCGGGAGTAGCGCGTCCGGATACCAGGTCCTCTCCCATGGCGCGGGGGAGGTATTCGCCGAAGAGGCCCTTTTCGCCAGTACTCGGGTTCCGGGTGAAGACCACGCCCGTACCGCTCTTGATATCGCGGTTCCCGAAGACCATTGCCTGAACTACGACCGCCAGCCCGCTATCGGCGGAGATGTTGTTTATCCTCCTGTATTCCACGGCCCTGGGGTTGTCCCAGGAGGAGAAAACCTTGCGTATCGAATCAAGGACGATCGAGTGCAGCCGGACATCCAGAACGGTATCCATCATGCCGGGCATAGACACGGCGGCAGATGAGCGCACGGACACGGCAAGTCCTTCGCCCAGCTTCTTGCCGAAACTCTTTTCCAGGGAGGCCAGGGCGCTGTCTATCTCTTTGACAGGCAATTGACCGTTGCGCCTGAACTCATGGTAGGCGTCTGTCGAAATAGCAAACCCGGGCGGGACCGGCAGTCCCAACCTTGTCATGATGACAAGATTTGCTCCTTTGTTCCCAAGCAGGCGCTTGTCTTCGCAGGAGTCTTCAAAAGCGTACACGTGCGGCATGGTGATTCCTCCGTTGGTGGCTGGCAGAGGGTTGAAAACTGGTCAGGAACGACCTGCCAGCCCCGGGGTTCTGCCTCGATTATACCATCTGGATGATTTGCGCTTGACGGGCGAAAGAGTGGGTCTATTACGGATGCAGGCTTTCCTCAGGACACTCGCGGCTTTCCTCCAAATACCTCGGAGCGCGTCGAAGGATTAGGGGTCGCGATGAGAACGACTGGTTTAGACTAGACGAGTGCCTCTTCCGCGACCTTCTTGGGCGCTTTGGGCGGGCAGCACAACCTCAGGCGGAGTTCGCAGCGCAAACAGCGCTTTGCCTCAGCCATGGCGACTTCCTGGGCGTAGCCGGCTTCCACTTCGGCTTCCCCTCTGTCCTTCAAACGTTCGGCGTCGGCGATCATAGGCATTCTGGGCGCTTTCTTCATGGCGAAGGACTCCTCGCGTCCCAGCCATTCGGGAGCCTCTTCAGGTTCAACCAGTACCTCTTCTATCTGTCCCGTGCCGCCCAGGTACTTGTCGATCGAACTGGCTGCGGTGCGGCCATGGGCTATCGCCTGTATAACTGAAGCGGGACCGAGTTGAACGTCGCCCCCGGCGTAGACGCCTTTACGTGTGGTGGCCAGACCCTTGTCGGCCTGTATGGTACTGCCTCTGGCTGTCTTCACCCCGAAACCAAAGGGAACCTCCGGGACCTGACCGATGGCAGCAATGACTGCATCGTATTCCTCGGTGAATTCGCTGCCCTTGACAGGCACCGGGCGGCGTCTGCCGCTGGCATCAGGCTCTCCCAGTCTCATCCTGATGCATTCGAGGAGGACCTTGCCGTTCCTCGATGTAATCTTGTTCGGCGCTACCAGGTAGACTATCTTGATGCCTTCGTGGAGCGCTTCTTCGACCTCTTCATCTGCGGCCGGCATTTCTTCGCGGGTCCGCCTGTAGATTATCGAGGTCTCCTTTGCTCCGGTTCGCAGGGCGACGCGGGCACAGTCAATTGCGACGTTTCCACCGCCGATGACAGCTACACTGTTGCCCACATTTACTTTCTCGCCGAGGTTGAACTTCCTCAGGAAATTGACCCCTTCTACCACGCCAGTGGTATCTTCGCCCTCGACCCCCATCTTCATCGGCCCGTGGGCTCCCACCGCCAGGAATACCGCGTGGAACCCCTGTTGGAATAGCTCATCGACGGATTGGATGCGCGTGTTGGTCCTGATTTCAACCCCCACACGCCTTATTTCGTCTATCTCCTCGGACAGGACCTGGCGCGGCAATCTGTAAGCTGGTATGCCTACCCTCATCATGCCGCCCGGCTCCGGCAAAGCTTCAAAAGCTGTCACCGCATGGCCGGATTTCGCCAGATAATAAGATGCGGTGAGGCCGGCTGGTCCAGCACCTACCACTGCCACCTTCTTGCCCGTGGCGGGTTTCCTGATGGAGCGTTCTCGCCATGCGCCGGTATCGTGGTCTGCCGCATAGCGCTTGAGGAACTTTATGCACACCGGTTCGTTCAGGCTGCCTCGCCGGCACGCCTGCTCGCAGGGATGGATGCACACCCGTCCCAGGGACCCTGGGAACGGCGCTTTTTCCCGAATGACGGCCGTCGCTGAACCTGGTTTACCCTCAGCGATGTGCCGGACATACCTGGGTATGTCGAGATGCGCCGGGCAGGCTTCGCGGCAAGGCACAACGAAGGCATCTTTGTTGCAGATGCCTGTGTACCGTGCCTCGTTGTCCACCAGGGCGCCGGTCGGACACACCTCTACGCAGGTCATGCAGAACTTGCAGCCGGACTCCTTGAGATTCCCTTTGACCGGCCCCGGGAGCTTCTCGCCGCACTTGTCTTGCCAGTCTATGGCTTTGACTCCGCGGAGCTTCTGGCATGCCGACACGCAACGCCCGCAGCCGATACAGAGATTGTAGTCCCGATCGAAGAAGGGGTTGTCTGTCTCAAGCGGTACGTCGCGGTATTTGTAGTCCGGGACGGTCTCGCCGACCATGCCGATGTAGTCGGCTGCCTCCTGCAACTCGCACCTGGTATTCCTGGGACAGGTGACGCATCTTTCCGTAACCCTGGCGTTTCTCAGGCAGATATCGAACGGCTTGCAGCGAGTTCTGCGTTCGCATACCAGGCAGGCATGAGGATGGCGGGCAAGAATCCTCTTCATTGCCGCGAGCCGGGCCTCCCTGATCGCGGGCGAATCCGTTCGTACTGCCATGCCTTTCGAGACCTGGGTCTGGCATGCTTTGACGAGGTCTGGCTTACCTTCAACTTCCACGAGGCAGAGATTGCAGGTGCCGGCGGGCTCGAGGTCCGGGTGGGCGCATAAAGCAGGAATATAGAGTCTGTTCCTCCATGCTGTCTGAAGGATGCTCTCTCCTTCTTTGGCCTTCGTTTCCTGGCCGTTAATCGTGAGCATCACAGCTTTGGAGTTCTCTATTGCAGTAGTCATGATCAGCCTTCTTTCCGAATGGATATTTAACCATGAACAGGCAGTGAATTCAAGGTATGGTATGATATTCTACGTAGGATCAAGAATCGGGAAGGGGGATTGAATGTACAAGAGAGTCATGGTGCCTTTGGATGGGTCCAAACTGGCCGAATGCGCATTGCAGCACGTGGAGGGCCTGGCTGAAAAAGGCCTGGCGCAGGAAGTCCTTTTTGTCAGAGTGGTCGACCCTTTGGAGAACAGCGTAGCGGGGCTGGAAGGCGGCACCCAGTCGATGGTGGAGCAGATGATGCGCGAGGCAGAACAGAAGGTCACTCGCGACAAGTCCACCGCGAGAGAGTACCTTGACAGGGTGGTTTCCAGGTGCAGGGCAAAAAATATCAAGGTCCATGCAGAGGTCCTGCAAGGTCAGGCGGCAGAAACGCTTATTGAGTATGCCGAGAAGAATAGCGTCGATTTCATCGTCATCGCCACTCATGGCCGTTCTGGCGTGAGCCGCTGGATAAGAGGCAGCACTGCTGACAGGATTCTTACCTCCGCCCGAGTGCCGGTGATGATGATCCCCGCCCCGGGTTGCGGGCCTCAGCGCTGAAGCTGTGGAGAAACAGAATAAGCTGGTGTTTCAAACGCTTCGCCAGTTCGCCAAACTGTTGTCATTCTGAACGAAGTGAAGAATCTACCCGGTTTGTACCTGATTGTCGCTGACAATAGGGTGTCGCAGAACGGCCGCAAGGGGCAGATTCCTCGTCGCTTCGCTCCCCAGAATGACAGTCGAGGTAACGTTAGTTCGGATGCACCACACTGCCGCCTGGACCTTGGCAGTCCTTGCGCAGCTTGGAAGAGAAAGGCACCCGGTAACCTCATCGACAAGCTGCGCCCTCCAACTCGTTTGCTGACCAAGCATTCGCGTGATAAAATCCGGTGGTTTTTCGCCACGGGGCTCCGATCTCACAACTAAAGGCAGGAGGGATACAGTGACCAGGAGCAAACGTGAGTGGCAGGACAGTGTCCTCAAGCCTTCAGTCAAGAAATTCCCCGAGAGACAACCTCGTTTCGAAACCTCGTCTCAGGCCGAAGTTGAAGCAGTCTACGCTCCTGAAGACCTCGGCAGTTTCGACTACGAGACCTGTTTGGGCTATCCCGGGGAGTACCCCTTCACCCGCGGAATCCAGCCGACTATGTACCGGGCCCGTCACTGGACGATGCGGCAGTACGCTGGTTTCGCCTCCGCCGAAGAGTCGAACAAACGGTACCTGTTCCTGTTGCAGCAGGGTCAAACGGGCCTCTCGATCGCTTTCGACCTTCCCACCCAAATAGGTTATGACTCCGACCACCCGCTCGCGCAGGGCGAAATCGGCAAGGTGGGAGTGCCGATCTCTACGCTGAAGGACATGGAAGTACTATTCCAGGGGATACCTCTGGACAAGGTCTCCACCTCCATGACGATAAACTCCACCGCAGCGGTATTGCTGGCTATGTATGTGGCGCTGGCCAAGAAGCAGGGCATCGATCTGACCAAACTCGATGGCACCATACAGAACGATGTCCTCAAGGAGTACATGGCGCGCGGTACCCACATCTTCCCGCCGCGCCCTTCCATGAGGCTGATAACGGACGTGTTCAAGTACTGCAAGGACAACGTGCCGAAGTGGAATACCATCAGCATCAGCGGTTATCACATCCGCGAGGCCGGTTCCACGGCAGTCCAGGAAGTTGCATTTACCCTGTCTGACGGGATCGCCTATGTCCAGGCAGCCATAGACGCCGGGCTTGACGTAGACGCGTTTGCCGGACGCCTGTCGTTCTTCTTCAACGCGCACAATAACTTCTTTGAAGAGGTGGCCAAGTTCAGGGCGGCCCGCCGGATGTGGTCCAGGATAATGAAGGAGCGTTTTAAGGCCAAAGACATGCGTTCATGCATGCTCCGCTTCCACACTCAGACGGCAGGCAGCACACTGACCTCGCAACAGCCGCTGAACAACATAATACGGGTGACCACCCAGGCGCTGTCGGCCGTGCTTGGAGGCACGCAATCGCTGCATACGAACTCTTATGACGAGGCATATGCTCCTCCGACCGAGGACGCGGTGACCGTCGCCCTTCGTACCCAGCAGGTCCTTGGCTACGAAAGCGGTGTGGCCGATACTGTCGATCCCATGGGCGGATCCTACTTCATCGAACACCTTACAGACAGCATCGAGAAGGAAGCCTTCAAGTACATAGCGAAAATCGACTCCCTTGGCGGAGCCATCGCAGGCATCGAGCAGGGGTTCCAGCAACGCGAGATACAGGAATCATCGTATCGCCAGCAGAAGGAAGTCGAAGCCGAGAACCGGGTGATAGTCGGGGTAAACAAATTCGTCTCCCCTTATCCACAAATAGCGGGGCTATTGAAGGTGGACCCAGAGCAGGCAAAGGGTCAGCTTGCCAGACTGGCAAACGTGAAGAAGACGAGGGACAATGCTCGGGTAGAAGCAGCGTTGGCAAACCTTAAGAACGTGGCCGCCGGTTCAGACAACACGATGCCGGCCATCCTGGAATGTGTAGAATCTTACGCTTCGCTTGGGGAGGTGTGCGACATTCTGCGGTCTGTCTTTGGCGTTCAAAAGGAATACCTGGTAGTCTAACGCTGCCATCCGGAGAACCAGGAAAGGAGACCAATGGATTTCGAGCTCTCAGAAGAACAGAAAATGTTCCAGTCGATGGTGCGTGATTTTGCACTGAAAGAACTGGCTCCAGGTGCGGCCCAGAGGGACGATGATTCCGCCTTCCCGGGTGACGCCGTCAAGAAGATGGGCGAATTGGGAATCCTGGGTGTTTCCTACCCCGAGAAGTATGGCGGCAGTTCCGGGGATTCCGTCCAGCAAGCCATACTGGTCGAGGAACTGAGCCGGGTGGAAGCGGGTGTTGGGACGGTTTACGTCGGGACAGTCTCTCTTTGTGGGTTCCCCATATATAAGTTCGGCAGTGAGGAAGTAAAGAAGAAGTACCTGCCCAGCCTCTTGCAGGGTAAGAAGATCGGTTGTTTCGGGCTCACCGAGCCAGGAGCGGGAAGCGATGCCACCGCAATACAAACTTCGGCAAAGAAAGAGGGAAATGAATATGTTCTCAATGGCTCCAAGATATTCATCACCAATGGTAAAGAGGCAGACATTATCACCGTTTTCGTTACCCTTGACCGGTCACTTCGGCACCGAGGCATCATCGCTCTGGTACTGGACAGCAAGACACCGGGTTTCTCTGTCGGAAAGAAGGAACACAAGCTCGGAATCAGATGTTCATCCACCACTGAGTTGATCTTCGAGAATTGCCGGATTCCGGCTGGCAACCTTCTCTCTGAGGAAGGAAAAGGCTTCAACGTGGCCATTGAGACGATTGACTCGAGCCGCACGGCAGTGGCTGCTCAGGCGTTGGGCATAGCCCAGGGGGCGTTTGACGCCGCTCTTCAGTTCTCCAGGGACCGCCAGCAATTCGGGCAGCCGATCTCAGGGTTTCAGGCAATCCAGTGGATGCTGGCAGACATGGCGACCCATATCGAGGCAGCGCGGCTCTTGACATACCAGGCGGCAAACCTTAAGGACCACGGAAAGTCCTACGTGAAGCAGTCCGCGATGGCCAAACTGTTCGCTTCGGAGGCGGCGACTACAATAGCTTCCAAGGCAGTGCAGATACATGGCGGATACGGCTATGTCAAGGATTACCCTGTGGAACGCTACTACCGCGATGCCAAGATAACGGAGATATACGAAGGCACTTCTGAGATGCAACGGATGACGATCGCACGCCATCTGCTTCGCGGATAAAGGGGGAAAAATGATAACCGGAATGAACCATGTCGCCATAGTGGTCCGAAGTATGGACGAGGCGGTCAAACAGTACGAAAAAGTCTTCGGCCTTAAGCCCAGCAAGATAGAGGACGTACCTGAACAGGGGGTGAGGGCGGCGCTATTCCCGCTGCCGCATGGCGGTGAAATCGAGCTGCTGCAACCCATAGACCCCAACTCAGGTGTGGCCAAGTTCCTGGAGTCCAAGGGCGAAGGGATCCATCACATCTGCCTCGATGTTGACAACGTCGATGCCGAACTGGATAGCCTGGCCGCCAGGGGCGTCCAGACTATCGATAAGAAAGGGCGAAAAGGCCTGGCAGGCAAGGTCGGCTTCATTCACCCCAAGGCCGTAAGGGGTGTTCTGGTCGAGCTGGCAGAAAAGGTAGGACACTAGCATGGCTGCGGAAAACAAGATCAGGGTATTAGTGGCTAAGCCAGGCCTGGACGGACACGACCGCGGCGCCAAGGTGGTCGCTCGCGCCCTGCGGGATGCCGGAATGGAAGTGATATACACCGGCATCAGGCAAACACCCGATATGATAGTCGAGGCCGCTTTGCAGGAAGATGTGGATGTAGTGGGATTGAGCATCCTGTCCGGCGCTCACGTTGAGTTGTTCCCGCATGTGATGACAGGCCTGAAAAAGAAAGGCCTCAACAACGTGCTCGTTGTTGCCGGCGGCATAATCCCGGAAGACGACAGGCCAGCCCTGGAGAAGATCGGCGTCAAGGCCGTATTTGGGCCCGGAACATCGACAACCGAGATAGTCGATTTTATCAAGAAGAACGCGCCAGAAAGGTAAGGCGCTCTGTCAGACCTGGGCCTGGCCGATGATACCGGCCAGGCTTTGTATTTTGTGAGCCTTCAGGAAGACCTCTATTCCCTCAAGCACGCTCAGCGCCGCCTGGGGGGCCGTAAACGTGGCGGTCCCCACCTGCACGGCACTCGCTCCGGCCATCAAGAACTCGATCGCGTCGCCTGCAGTTGTGATTCCTCCGCAGCCGACTATCGGCACACTGACTGCCTTCGCCACCGTATAGACAAGGTAGAGGGCAACAGGCTTCATGGCAGGGCCGGAAAGCCCGCCGCAAAGGTTTCCCAGCGATGGACGGCGCCGCTCGATATTGATGGACATGCCTCGCAGAGTGTTGCACACCGTGAGGGCATCCGCTCCCGCCGCAACGACGGCCCCTGCCAGTTCCGCAATATCGGTGACGTTCGGAGTCAGCTTCACAAGAACGGGGAGTGTTGTTGCCGCCTTCACCGAGGTTACTACTTCCGCGGCAAGCTTCGGGTCGGTGCCGAATTCAAGGCCGCCCTTCTTCACGTTGGGGCAACTGATATTGATTTCGATCCCGGCGACGCCGGCAACCCCCCGGAGCCAGGTCGCAACCTTCGCATAGTCGTCAACGCTTTCACCTGCGATGTTGACTATAACGGGTACCTTCCAGCCAGTCCATGTGGGGGCCATGTCGCGCGCCACGGCTTCAACCCCCGGGTTTTCCAGCCCAATGGCATTCAGGATACCGGAAGCGGTTTCAACCAGCCGGGGCTGAGGGTTGCCCGGCCTGGGCTTGAGCGTGGTACCCTTGCTTACGATAGCCCCCAGTCGCTGGATGTCAACGACCTCTGCGTATTCACTGCCGTAACCGAAAGTCCCTGATGCAGTCATTACCGGGTTACGCAACAACAGCCCGGACTTATGTTTCGGTGCAAGTTGTACTGCAAGGTCCATCGCGGCGATATTAACATGGGAAGCCCTTCGTTACAAGAAAAGGTACCGACACAATCCCGCCTTTTGCAGAAGGGCTGCCAGAGGCGGAAGCTCATCAGACCTTCATATTATCTTCATAAAGCTGTGCCATAATCATTCCTGCAAGCTGTTGAAGAGGAGATCCGAATACAATGGACAAGAAACTGAAAATCGCCATCGTGGTCATTGCCGCGGTGCTAGCAGTTGGGACAGGTGTAGGGTTGGTGGGGGCCCGGGGAGGCGCCCAACCTGCCGAGGTTATGGTTGCACAGAATGATGTCCTCGGTACTATACCATCAGTTGGGGACCTTTCATCTTACTGCGGTCAAGCCGGGCAGATGATGGGCGGAGTGCAAGGCCAGGTGCTGAAGGTAACAGCGGAACGGATTGCCACCTTGCTGGGGATAACTGTTGATGAACTCAAGACACAGCTCCAATCGGGCAAGACACTGGCTGAAATCGCCAAAGATAAGGGCGTCAGTCAGGACAAACTGGTCCAGACACTGCTGGCCCCTGTGAGCGACGTTCTTGACGTGATGGTGAAATACGGCTATTTGACCAAGGACCAGGCAGCCAAACGGCTGGAGCAGGCGCAAAAAAAGGTGGAGACTCTGGTCAACAGCAAACTGGGAGCCGGGCTTGGTGGGCCGGCAGGTGCTGGTGGTGGGGCATCAGGTCGTCGTGGAATGATGGATGGGCTTGGCCGTCAACAGAGCGGCGGGACGGCGCCGCAGTCAGGATCCAAAGGAATGATGGGCGGACGTTCCATGATGGGTAGCTGGTAGGCGATTTTCGAGACGAGAATCGAACCTGTTCTTCGAGGGCGGTCCACCATACCGCCCTGCTTTCTTAGTACATCTGCAACTTTCCTGAATCTAGACAATCGTCAGTTCCGCTTCAAGAGTCGCTCGATGTCCAAACTCATGCATGCTCTGCAAACGCATTTCCATAAGAGAAAATAAAACGAGACATCAGAGTCAGAGCCCGAGGTTCTCCTTCTGTTCCCCAAATACCGAACGCAACACATCGCAGATCTCGCCAACGGAGGCGTAGGCCTCAACGCAATCCACAATGGCAGGGATGGTGTTCTCCGGCCCGCGGGCTATCCTTCCAAGCTTGGCCAGTGTCTCTTTGACCGCGGCGCTATCCCTGTCGCTCTTAACCTCAGCAAGCCGGAGAAGCTGTGACCTCGCCATGGATTCGTCGATCTTGGTCGAGCCCGCTAAATTAGGATAGGGCGAGACGAACTTGTTGACGCCGATGATAACCCGCTTTCCGCTCTCAACCTCCTTCTGGTACCGGTAGGCGGCATCTTGGATCTCACGCTGCTGGAACCCCTGTTCGATGGCTGCGGGGGCGCCCCCCAGCGCATCTATCTTCTCTATGTACTCCAGGGTCTCTTTCTCGATGGAGTCGGTGAGGTGTTCCACATAGTAAGACCCACCCAACGGGTCTGCCGTATCAGCGACACCACTCTCATAGCCCAGTATCTGTTGAGTGCGAAGAGATAGTTGGACTGAGTCCTCGGTGGGCAGTGAAAGGGCCTCGTCATAGCACGACACAGCCAGTGACTGGACGCCACCGAGTACCGCTGCGAGCGATTGCACCGTAGCCCGAACGATGTTGTTGATCGGCTGATGTGCCGTAAGCGTGGAACCGGAGGTCTGCACGTGAGTTCGAAGCATGCAGGATCGAGGATCCCTGGCTTTGAACCTGTCTTTCATTATTTTCGCCCACAAGCGGCGTATGGCGCGGAGTTTGGCCACTTCCTCGAAGAAGAGGTTGTTCGCCTGGAATATCCAGGAAATTCGGCCAGCAAAGGCATCAACGTCCAGACCCGCATCGATGGCGCCCTGGACGTAGGCGATGCCGTTAGCCAGAGCAAATGCAGCCTCTTGTGCAGCAGTGGACCCAGCTTCTCGAATGTGGTAGCCGCCGACACTGATCGTGTTCCATTTCGGCAAGTTCTTGCTGCAGTAGGCAAAGATGTCGGTAGTGAGCCGCATGCTGGGCCGAGGCGGAAAAATGTAGGTGCCGCGTGCGATGTACTCCTTCAGCACATCGTTCTGGGTGGTGCCGTCGAGCTTTGCCGGATCGGTCCCCCGCTTTTTTGCCAAGGCGACGTACATAGCGAGCAAGACCGGCGCAGTCGCATTGATGGTCATCGAGGTGGAGACCTTATCCAGCGGTATCCCCTGGAACAGTAACTCCATATCTTTGAGTGTCGAAACCGGCACACCGACCTTGCCCACCTCGCCGCTTGCCCTGGCATGGTCGGAGTCATAACCGATCTGTGTCGGCAAATCAAAGGCGATGGAAAGCCCTGTCTGCCCCTGTTCCAGCAGAAAGCGGTACCGTTTGTTGGACTCTTCTGCCGAGGCGAAGCCGGCATACTGGCGCATGCTCCACAGCCGACCCCGGTACATGTTGGGCTGGACGCCGCGGGTAAAGGGAAACTCACCGGGGTAGCTCAGGGATCTATCATAATCGAAGCTTTCCAGGTCTTCGGGTCCATATAAGCACTCGACCTCTTTCTGGGATGAGGTTTCGAATCGGGCTTGTCTCTCCGGAAACTTGGCTGTTGAAGGTTTGAGTACCTTGTCCTGCCATTCCCTCTTCGTTCGGTTAGTCAATGAATCCTCCGGACTTCGACGATCGCACGACAGTTCAGGACAGCACAAACAGGAAGAATCAATACGGTATCACTTGAAGGAGTACCACAGAGAGCAGTCAATTACTTCCCTTTGAATACAGGTTTGCGCTTTTCCAGAAAGGCACTTATACCCTCTAAGTGATCTTCTGAGGCAAAACAGAGCGAATAGTTACTCAGCTCGGACGCAAGCCCTGCGCCCAAATCGCTATACATACCTTGGTTGATAGTTCTCTTGGCAATCTCTACAATAAGCGGGCTCTTTGTGGCAATCGCTTCCGCTATTTCGTTAACCGTGGATTCTAGCTTGTCGACGGGTACTACCCTGTCCACCAAGCCAATCCTTTCCGCTTCAACTGCATCAATTATTCTGCCAGTATAGATCAACTCTTTCGCCCGGCCCCATCCCACCAGCCTGGGCAATCGCTGTGTGCCGCCTGCCCCCGGTATGATGCCGATATTTATTTCGGGCTGTCCGAACCGGGCGTTTTCAGCCGCTATCCGAATATCACAACTCATGGCCAACTCGCAGCCACCGCCTAAACAAAAGCCTTTGATCATTGCTATGAAAGGCACTCGCGAGTTTTCGAGGTAAGCGTAGAGTCCCTGGCCCGTCGACGCAGCTCGCTCAAGCGTGGTAAATGGGTTCGCGTCCTTGAGTTGCGCGATATCGGCACCCGAAACAAAGGCCTTATCGCCGGCACCGGTAATTATCGCAACACGAACTCCCACCCTGTCCTTCTGGATATCATCAAGCACCTCCCGGATTTCGGTCCGAACCTGCTGATTGAGAGCGTTTCGCGCCTCAGGCCGATTGATGATGATACGGGCGACGCCCTTTTCTTTCGAATAGATAACATTTTGCATTGTGATCTCGAACCGTTAAGGTTACCTGACACCTCGATGATGAATGGAACCTCTGTCCCGATCTGGTTCTTGCTGCAAACGCGCTAGGGCACCGAAAGGACCACTATGTCTCCAGTATGGCAACCGAGTTATTCCCACCCCCGCCGTAAGTCTGGCAGAAACCAGTCTTGACCCCTGTTACCTGCCGGGGGGCACAACCACGGAGTTGTTTCACTATATCGCAGACCTGTTGAAGTCCTTGCGCGTTAGTGACTTCGCCGTAGGAAGACATCCCCCCGCTCATATTGACAGGCAGCTTGCCACCATAATCCGTATATCCTTCATCAACCAGGTGAGCCGCTTCTCCCGGTTTGCAGAAACCATCCGTCTCGAAGTACTGCAGCTCATGCCAGCCTGAGTTATCAGGAATTTCAGCAATATCGATTTCTTCTGGGCCTATGCCGGCTTCTTCGAAGGCTCTTCGGCTTGCGCTGTATGCCTCGCTGAAATATGGTGCCGTTTCGAGAGCGCCGGCTGAGATTGCGCGGAGACGAAGAGTAGAATCACCATATAGCGGACTCCCGGCCGTAGCGCTGGCAACCTTGACTAATTTCCTGTTACTCCGTTTTGCATGGCCGACAGTACCCACAATTACTGCGGCCGCCCCCTGCGAAGTGGCGCATATCTCAAGCAGCCTCAGGGGGTAAGCTACCAAGGGTGACTTTAGGACTTCTTCCATGGAAAAGACCTTTTTGTACCTGGCGAAGGGGTTTTGCGCTCCACATTTGCTTGATTTGACCTTTAGCCTGGCCAGAGTCTCTTCGCGGTCACCGTACTCTCTCATGCGGCGCATCATGTACATGGCCCAGACAGCCGGGTTAGGTAAGCCCATCTTCCAGCTCAGGACTTGAATATCTCTTGGCACTTCAGTAGCAGGCGAAACTAGTGGGAACATACCACCAGGCGATTTCCCAGCCCCTATAGCCACAGCGATATCGTATTGGCCGAGCCGTACCTGGTCGCATGCTGCTTTTAGGGAGTAGACACCGGTAGCACAAGCATTCGAAAGATTCAATATTGGGATACCCGTCTCGCCGAAGCGAAAGGCGATTTCGTTGCCAGAATACAATCCTGATGTCCCCCGCCATTGGTCAACTCCGCTGGAAACAAACTCGACGTCTTTCCAGGTCAACTCCGCGTCTCGAAGCGCTTCCTGAAGGGCGTGCGCAGCCAGTTCGGGGAAATCCTTATTTGGAAACATACCCCAGGGATGCATGCCAATACCCAAGACTGCAACTTCTCTTCCGTACTTCACTTCTTTTGCTCTCCCACGACCGGCCGGAATTTCCATGCAATGACCTCATTGCCCTGGTCATTGTCATAAAGTTTGTCCAGAATAAGCTCCATCTCAGCGCCAATCTGAAGATCCTTTTCCGGGTCGCACCCGACAATTATGCCGGCTACCCGCACTTTTTCCGGAAACTCGACCTGCCCAATCCCAAATGGCTTGAATTCTCCAAGTGCTTTATAGGGGGGAGGTAAAGGATAGTACTGTATCGTATAACTCCAGAGCATTCCTCGTCTGCTCAGAAGCGCCTCTCTCATTTCTCCTCCGCAATTGGGATCATGGCAACGGAAAGTCGAAGGAAAAAAGTGAGTCCCGCAGTTAACGCATTTGCTTCCTATCAGGTGCGGGCCGTCAGAACCGACCGTAAAAAGTCCGTCCATAATCGGTGTCTGGTTATTGTTCATCACACGAGACTCCCTAAGCGTTAATGAGATACTGTCTAGGATTGACCGTTAGAACCAGGCCCCTTTTCCAATATGAATTCGGATAAGCCATTCAAGAGACCAGAAGCTAACTTATGCCCTTTCCCTGCTTCCTTCAAAGCGGCGTCGGTGATCTTGATCAGGCCGGAGGTCAGGTGCACGCATTCCTCTCTTGACAGCGTAGACATGATCGAATATATCGAATTCATCTTACGCGAATTGGCGTAGGCTTCCTTACCCTTTTTGGTGATAGATATCCGTACCAGGTTTCTGCGCTTGGAATCATTAGTGAGCTTCACCAGGCCAACCTTCTCCATCCGTTTCAGTGCTTCCGATACAGTGTGGGGGGCGAGAAACAATTGACGGGAAAGTTCAGTGGGAGTGATCTGTTTGTTTCCATTCTGGATGTTGAACAGAATCGCGGCCTGCCTCGCCGAAATGCCGTAGGGCTTCAGCTCTCTGTCCCTGCAGTGCAATATGGCGCGCCGTGCTTGGGCCAGAAGAATCCATAAGTCATAGGCCTGATCAACGGAAGGGCAACCCACCATTCGCTCCTCGGACTCTAGAACAATCATTACTTGTAGCTCATAGGGTGATAATCGTCAAGCATTCTTCCGATGCTTGCCCCCTGATAGATCGCCGACATGAGGTTACGAGGCCATAGACAATCTCCGACCAGATAAACCTGGGGAACTTTTCCCTGCAGCGGGTCCAGAAGCGTTCTGTCCGATTCTGAACCTGTAGACATGACCACAGTATCCGCCGGAATAAAGAGATGGGTCAATGTCTTATCAATAACATTCACTCCCTTGTCGGCTATGCTTTCAACCGTCGCTGAAGCCAGCATCTCGATGCCGGCTTGCTTCAGCTCCAGGCGGATGAGATGGAAGACCATTCGGACCATGCCCTTTCCCAGCTTCGGCATCGCTTCTATAATAGTAACCTTCCTCCCTTTGCGACTAAGGAACAGGGCGGTCTCCAATCCGACGCTTCCACCCCCGATGATCACCACCCTTTCTCCCACCGCAACATTGCCTGCGATGACGTCCCTCGCCTTCACTACGAGTTTGTGGTCAAAGCCCGGGATTCTGGCAACAGCCGCCTTCGACCCCGTAGCAAGGACTACGACATCCGGACTTGCTTCAACGATCGCTGAAGCTGTTGCCTCTTTGCCCAACTGCACCGTCACATTCAGATTCCTCAACTGCACAGAGTAGTAGTCTATGAGGCCTGAGAAGTGCTCCTTCTCAGGGATCAGGCTGGCCAGGCTGACCTGCCCCCCGAGACGATCGGCCTTCTCCCATAGCGTCACCTTGTTGCCAGCAAGAGCAGCGGTTCTGGCGGCTTCACAGCCGGCGGGACCTCCGCCGACCACCAACACGCTTTTGGGAACGATCGCAGGCACCACCTCGCCAAGCTCTTCTCTGAAAGACTCGGGATTAATGGCGCATTTCCAGTCGCAGAACCATTCGTCCCAAAGCATGTCTATACACGTGTTGCATGCCAAACACCTTCGTATCTCTTCAGGTTTGCCGGCGGCAAGCTTGTTGGGCATCTCCGGGTCCGCGACCAGACCCCTGCCGATCCAAACCAGGTCGACCTTTCCTTCCGCGATGATCTTATCAGCCATTTCGGGGCTGATTCTATTGGTGACACCGATGGGCACCCTGACGGCTTTTCTTACCTCGGCCGCGCCCTCCACAAGATTCCCCCTGGGCACCTGATAGGAGCTGGGCACCCCGCCTCCAGGATAAGAGTCATGCGTCCCGGCGCTAATCACAATGGCATCCGCACCGGCTTTTTCAAGCCAAGGCGCCAGCGTTTTCATGTACTCAGGGCTTATTTGAGCAGGCTCGTCCTTTATGAAGTCGTAGCCGTTGACCTTTATTATGACCGGGAAGTCCGGGCCACACGTCCTCTTGATGCCCTGAATGATTTCGGATGCAAAGCGCGCGCGGTTTTCAGCGGTTCCACCGTATTTGTCCGTCCTCTTGTTCGTATAGGGGGAAAGGAATTCGCTGACGAGGTAGCCATGCGCGCCATGAATACACACGCAGTCAAGCCCGGCCTGCTGTGCGCGATTCGCGGCCGCCACAAAGGTCCGGACCAGATCTTCGACCTCGCTCATACTCAAAGGGCGCGGTGGTTTGTCCCATTTATAATTGAAAGGGGACGGGGAAACCGATGTCCCCGGCCGGGCTCCTTTGGCACCAGAGTGTTTTTGCAGGCCCACGTGGAAGAGCTGGATTCCGACCTTAGCCCCCGGGACATCATGGACCCGGCGGGCCAGGTCCGCCAGGGCCGGGATACAACTATCATCTCCCAGAAGAGCAGAAAAACTGGACGAGGCTCCAGTTTCTGCAACGGCTCCGGGCCCCACCATGACCAGTCCCGCGCCACCCTTAGCCACTCTGACATAGAAGTCCGCGGACCGTTTCGCCAACATGCCGTTCCGGTCTCCGCCGGCCGCCATCTCTGAAAGACATATCCGGTTCCTCAGCCGCATTTTGCCTATGTTCGCCGGCTCCAAAAGTCGCTGATAATCTGACACTTGCACTTTCCTTCCAAAAACAGGTATCGCTGAACTAGGGGATGGCACCGCTGTTTCGCAGCCCTTCGATCTCTTCCCATGAGTACCCGGCCTCTTCCAGGAGGATCTGCTCTGTATGTTCCCCCCATTCGGGAGCTCGACATCGCACAGCGACGGCGGGTGTCTCCGAAAACCTGACCGGACAGCCGAGCATGTTCATTTTGCCTTCAAGTGGATTCTCATATTGGACGATATACTCATTTGCAAGGATTTGCGGGTCCCGCACTAAGTCATTGATGCTGTTGACAGAGCTATAGATCAAATCCTTACCCTTGAGCGCTTCGAGCCATTCAGAGCGAGATTTTCGAAGGAATGCCTTGTCCAGGATCGGGATCAGTTCCTTCTTGTTAATATCCCGAAGCTCAGACCGGCAGAATCTGGGGTCTCTTTCGACCTCAGGCAACCCCAGCGTCTGGCAGAATGCGGACCAACCTGGCTCAGGTTGAAAATGAGAGAAGACGATCCATTTCCCGTCCTTGCACTTGTACCAATTCCACATCGGATTGCCGGCTTCCTCACGTTCATGCCGCGGGAATTCAATGTCGCTCACGTTGGTCATTCCAACCGCGACGGACTGCAATGCGACAAGACCGCCGAGCATAGAAGAGTGCAAATGCTGCCCCACTCCGGTCCGCTCGCGCACGTACAACGCGGTCAGCACACCATATGCTGTAAATATTGCTCCCATAGAGTCTGCCATTCCAGACCCTACATACTGGGGCGAAAGATCCGGCCCCGCGCTCATCATCATCAACCCGGACCGGGCGATCCCCGATATGTCCATTGCTGTCTGGTCTGCGTCAGGTCCTTCTGGCCCAAAACCGGAGGCATCAGCATAGATAAGTCGAGGATTGAGCTGTCTCAAAGTCTCATAATCCACGCGTAATTTGCTGGCGGTGCCGGGCCGGAAGTTTTGGACAAACACATCAGACTTCTTCGCCAAACGATACAGGACTTCTTTTCCCGCAGGAGTGGTCAGGTCCAAGGCGATGCTTCTCTTGTTATAGTTGTACATCTCGTGGTGCATTGCGTGTCCGTTGGGCAGCCGGGCGGGCAGGCCGCGGACCATGGAGACCGCCCGCTCAGGGACACCGCTCTGTTTGCTTTCGATTTTAATGACGTCCGCCCCCAGACTGCCCAGCATGGCTGTGGACAGGCCACCTACCTGCCAGATCGTCCAGTCAAGAACTTTGACTCCCTCCAGAGGCATCTTCGGACCCATCATGCCCCGGCTCCAGAGGGCTTAGGAAAGCCGATGCGGCGAAAGAACTCTTCAGGGATCAAATGAGGTTTCCTGTAGTAATAGTGAACACAGGAATCCTCCGGGTTGTGAGGGAAGAGGTGGACCCGTATCGGATGCCCCTGTATTTCCGTCGGGATGATCTCCCAGGCAATGCAGCAATGAAGGCAATAGTACGGCACACCGGTTTCATTCCATGAAAAAGGATATGCTGATTTCGTCTTGCTCACGTGCTTGGTCCGGAGTAGCTTCCCTCCGCTTCCGCACGGATCGAAAGTAGCCACAACCCGGTCTGGCTCCTCCCTGATGCCTATCCGGCTAAAATGGGACCTTTGCAGTTCCAGGAATAACTGCAGGAATTCCTCCGTCCCGGGAATGCGTCTCAGCATCTTCCTTACCGGCCCTTCGTACATTGCTCGGATGAACTTGTTGAGTTCTTCTTCGCCAGACTGAGCGATATAGGTAAGGGCGTCGTTGAACATGCTGACAAGCGAATCGTGCATTGACCTGGACTCATAGCAGCCGTATTCGATCAACTCTACGGCGGACGTCAGCTTGCCTTCCTCGATAGCCTCGTCCACAAGCTCCCATGTTGGCCTTGCAAGATCTGAGGCACTACCTTGTCTAATTATCCGGCCATAAACCGGCGATTTCGCTAATTTCACTGACTCTCCAACCTAAATCCTGAGAGCTACCGAAGCGGCTTCCTGTATTGCGCTTCTAATGCTCCTGGGTTTGACGCAATCACCTACGGAATAGAGCTCTTCGACACTGCCTTGCAGCGACTTGAGAAGGGAATCCTCTGGAACAAAACCAGTGGCAAGCACGATCGTGTCAGCTTCCAACATGATGTCTTTGTCCAAGCGCCAATCGTGAACCATCAACCCCTGCGCCGCGATCTCGCGATACGCTATTCCCGAAATCATACGCACCCAATTCTGCCTTAGCCGTCGAATCAAAAGCTCTCTGGTAACGCCGGGCATATCCGTTGCAAACTCCGCCCGTCTACTTGTGACCGTCACGCTTCTGCCGGCATTGGCCAGGAACTCGGCCACCTCGCAAGCGACCAAGCCACCACCCAAGATCACCGTTCTTTGCCCGGGAGTGGCTCTTCCCCCGAGCACATCAAGCACGCTGACAACATTGGGATTACTGGCGCCCGGGATGGTCGGAATGAACGGCTTCGAGCCGGTGGCAACTATGACTGAGTCTGCTGCAAAATCGCTGACCAACTTCGCATCCGCTTCCCGGCCAAGGCAAGTCTCGACACCCGAATCGGAGATTTGTTCGCAGTAGTACTTAGCCAACTCACCGAGAAGTTCCTTGTGCGGCGGGACCTTGGCTAGATTCAGAAGCCCACCCAACTTCTCTTTCCTTTCCCAGAGCGTCACATTATGCCCGCGCCCGGCGGCGTTTACAGCCGCTTCCATCCCACCCGGTCCCCCACCGATCACCAGGACCCTTTTGGTTCGTAGTGGTCTTGGATGCCTCTCGCTTTCCCTTCCTATCATCGCATTTATGGTGCAACTGACCGGATTATTGAAGGATTGTCTTGCGATCAGCCCATCATAACATTCGTTGCAGGCGATGCACTTCCGGACCGCTCCAGGGCGGCCCTCAAGCAGTTTCTTGGGCAGGTCGGGATCCGCCATCAATCCGCGACATATCGATACAAAATCGACCCGGCCTTCGGCCAGGATTCGCTCAGCCAGAAATGGATCGTTTATCCTGCCGGCTACTCCGACCGGAATCCGGACTGACCTCTTGATGCGCTCTGCGAGTGGCAGGTTGCAGGCGGCCACAGCAGACGCCGGGGGTATGCACCACTCCCTCGACCAGTTGGCGTTGCCAGAAGCGATGTCGAGAGCGTCGACATGGTTCGTCTCCAGAATATGTGCGATTAGAACCGCGTCCTCGATCGACAGCCCTGCCTCAACGCGCTCGTCAGCCATTAGCCTGAACATCACAGGAAAATCGTTTCCGGCTTTCTTCTTGCAGGCTTTGACTAACTCGACCGCGAACTTCGCCCTTCCTGCCGTGTCCCCGCCGTAGCTATCTGTTCTCATGTTGGCAAGGGGAGAGAGGAAATCACTGACCAAATGCCCGCCGATCCCGTGTATTTGAATGCCGTCGAAACCGGCCTCCCTCGTCCTTCGAGCGGCTTCGCCGAACTCCGAAATCATTCTCTCTATCTCTGCGATGGTGGCGGCTCGAGTCGTCTTCTTCGCGATGGGGTCAACGCCCCCGGAAGCGGTGACCGCCTCTACGTTGTCGGCTCCCGTGACTCTTCCTTTGCCGGGGTTCAATTCGGGGAAAACTTTGCCGCCCGCTTTGTGTATGGAGTCGGTCAATCTGCGAAAACCGGCAATATGCTTATCATCGAAAAGGCCTAGCCTGCCAGGAAACCCAGGGGGCGTTGTGTAAACAGCCTCAATGGCTACAAGACCTGCTCCGCCTGATGCCCGCGCAGAATAGTATGCTACCAGTTGGTCGCTGACGGTCCCGTCCCTGTTTGCGTAGCGGAGCACCGCCGGAGCAAAAACGATCCGGTTTTTTATTTTCAGGCGGCCTATCGCCAAAGGATTAAAGAGATGGTCGAAATCACCCATGAATGTGTCTTTACCTATTCATGTCCTTGAACGAGAGACGCCACTTAACCTCGTACGGTCGGCCTTCGGGCCAGGACTCTTCGATGAACTTCATCTGGCGTTCGCGCTCCGGGCTTGCCATGTATTCATGGAAGCTGGTCTCATCGTCGAATTCATAGATAGTCATGTAGTCAGGGGAGTTGTCATCTGCTCCAGTGAGAACCTTATAGCGGGTCGCTTGTCTCATGCCGGAAAACCGGAGGCCCGGGTGGTCAGGGCTGGCGAACCATTTGCGGAACCTCTCCTCGCTTTCAGGCTTGACTTTCATCGAAACTAAAAGGACGACCGGGCTAGCCGCCATAAACAACTCCTCGTCGCGTTCCAGGATTGAGGACTTACCGACTCGGGATAGCGTTCTGAATCCAGCTCACGATATCATCGAGCTTCGTGTTTATTCCGAAGACCTCGGCGATACCCTTGGACTTCAGTTCCGGGACATCTTCCGGTTGGATGAAGCCACCCAGGATAACCGGCATGTTCGCACCTTTGCTCCGAAGAAGGTCGACCACTAACGGCGCTAGAGTTCGATGCGCATCCGCCAACGAACTTATGCCAACAACATCGACATCTTCCTGGATTGCAGCGCTGGCGATGTCCGCAGGCATCTGATGTCGACCGAGATAGACTATCTCCATGCCCGCGTCCCTCAGTGCGATACCGACGCTCAGGACACCCCAATTGTGCCCATCCAATCCGACCTTGCTTAGAAGGACCTTGATCTGTTTCTTAGCCACTCTTATTCCCCCGTCGAGGCTGAGCCTCAAGTATTAGAAGGTAACGCGGTCTTTGAAGGTGCCCCAGACATCTTTGAGTGTGTCAGTTACCTCGCCAACCGTAGCGTAGGCTTCAACCGCCTCGATAACCGCAGGCATCAGGTTGTTTTCTTTCGTCGGCGGCAAGTTGGCGAGGGCTTTCAATTCCGCCAGAGCAGCCATCACCCGATGTGTGTCCCGCTTTTTGCGGAGTTCCTGGACTTGCTCGATGCGCCGTTTCTCGACATCGGCCTTGGCCCGGTAAACAACCGCCGGCCTGGTCTGTTCCTCACTCCTGAAGATGTTGACCCCTACCCATGGCGTCTTGCCTGACTGCCGGTCTTTGATCCACTTGTATCCGTCTCTCGCGAGTTGCGATTGTATGTACCCGTTTTCTATACACTTGACCGCCCCGCCCATCTTGAGCATCGCGTCCATTTCCTTGTTGATACGCTCCTCAATTTCCAAAGTCAGGGATTCGATGAAATAGGAGCCTGCCAGCGGATCGACAACGTCAGCAACCCCTGTTTCATACCCGACGACGTTGCTGATACGGCCACTCAGTATGATTGCCTCCGTACTTGGAGTGCCGAACTGCTCATCGTATGGTCGCAGGCCGAACTCCTGACAACCACTCAACGCCATCACCATGGCTGACATCCCAATGCGCGTTATGTTGAGCAAGTATTGTTCCCGTGTCAGGGGTGGCCCACCTTCGTTTGCTTTCCAGCGGCCCATCATGGACTCGGGATTCTTGGCCCCATAGCGCTCCTTCATTATCCTGGCGTAGATTTTCCGCATGGCCCGAATCTTGGCGATCCGCTCGAAGAAGCCATAATAATCTGCATGCATCAGGAAAGAGACTCCGGGAGCAACTTCGTCGACAGATATCCCACGCTCAACGCAGGCGTCAAAATAGGCGATGGCGTTTATGAGGGCGAAGGAAGCCTCGTGGACGGGTGTTGCGCCACTGTCACCGAAGTGGGCGGAGCATACCTGAAGTGGCAGGTAGGCGGGAGTGTTTCTGGCGCAAAAGGCCAGGGTATCACCAACCAGTCGAATCGCGTGTTGCGGCGGAAAAATGTAGTTGCCTCTCGCCGTGTACTCCTTAAGGGTATCATTCTGGCATGAGCCCATCAGAGACGCCAACGGAATGCCTTGCCGCTTGGCGAGGGCGAAATGACTTGCGAGCCCAACTATAGCGGGGGCATTCAGTACTATGTTCAAGGGCATGTTCTTCAGCTCTATGCCATCGAAGGCGATTTCCCAGTCTCTCAAGGACGAGAGGGATGCCCCTACTCTTCCCACTTCCCCACGGGAAAGTGGATTATCGGGGTCGTATCCTAGTTGAGTGGGTAGATCGAATGCCATCGAGACGCGCCCGCCCCCGGATGCCGCGATGGTGCGGAATAACTCGTTTGACTCTTCGGGGGTCTCGCGGCCGGCATACATACGGGTACCCCAAATGGCCTCTCTGTAAAGCGTGGGGGAAATGCTCCTGGTGAACGGGTACTCTCCAGGCAAACCGAGGTCCTTAAGGTAGTCAAAGCCTTTCTCCTCCAGGTCGACGGGAGTGTAGACATGTTTCAGCAGGATACCCGAGTCAGTCACGAACTCATTGGCAGGTTTGCGTAACTTAGTAAGCTTTTCTTGGTTCTTCCCTTCCCACTCTTCCAGCCTTGCCCGGATCTCATCTAGTTTAGCCTTGTCGTTCACTGCGATCCTCCGCTATTTTGCCAGATAGGCATACATATCGTTTCCTGTCCGGAACTTCTCTATGTCCTTGGTTGGTCAAGCCTTCGGAACCTTTCCCGGTTTTTGTATCAACTCTATGAAAACGCCGCCGATTCTATCGGTACCCAAGAGGCAGGCGCCTCCTCCACCTTCAGATCTTTGTCTTTGCAGTACCGTGACTTTTCCGCGGGCGAATTCTGTTTCGGCATAATCGATATCCTCGACGCTAAAGGCAATATGGTGAACTCCCTCCCCTTTCTTGTCCAAGAATTCCTTCCACGTCGATTCCTGTTCACCCGGCTCGATGATCTGTACCGTCAGATGGCCTATCTTGCCGAAGGCACTTCTAAACCTGAAGTAGTCGACGGGGACGGCTTTTCCGAGCACCTCTCTTTTGGTCACTTTTGCGCCGAGGGCTGGAGCGTTAAGCTCCATTCCAAGACTCCTGAAAACCCCGATTCCCTCCTCCAGGTTCTTCACTACTATGCCTACATGATGTAGTCCCCCCAATGTTGAATGTAACTGCATTCTGACTTCTTTTCCCGCGATTCTCTGACTCAACCAGCTTCGCTTCGTGCTGCTCCGCGATTGAAAGGCCTGAGAAGGATTTCCCTCGTTTGTCGATTGCCCAAGAAAACCAGGACGCACAAAGCAAGTCCGGCGAATCTCAGGACTCCAAAGGGAGTTGCCATGCCGATTGCGCCAACGATAAATAGCGCCCTTTCCCACAGTTTCAGAAAGACCCCAAAGTAGGTGACCCCGGACAGGGACATAGCTGTCGCAATGACGGCGATAACAACGAAGCTGGTCGTGGTCAGAATAGCTGCGGGGCTGCCCTGCAGGAGCAACTCCGGGTTATACATGAACAAAACAGGCAGAAAATAGATCATTATTCCCAGCCTGCATGCCACCGCGGAAGTCTTCATCGGACTGCATTGGGCGATCCCGGCGGCGGCGAAAGACCCAAGCGCCACAGGAGGCGTAAAAGCATTCAGCACGGCATAGTAGAGCGCCATCAAATGAACCGACAAAGGCGGATAGCCAGCCAGAATTAACGCTGGCGCCATAACGGTGGCCAAAATAATATAATCCGCGGTTGTTGTCATTCCCATGCCGAGGATCAGGCCAAGAATCCCGGTCATAACTATCAGCACCCATCCCCGACCGCCGCTCAATTCCGCCAGAAGTCCACCCAACTTGATCCCAAGTCCCGTCATGGCCAGTACACCGATAATTATTCCGGCAACGGCGCAGGCGGCATAGACGCTCTGGGACTCCCTGGTTGAATTGTAAAAACCAAGGAACAATCGTTTAATTCCTATGCGCGTGTCTTTCTTGAACCAAGATATGACAATGCAGGACATGATAGAAACTAGTCCAGCATGCAGAATGGATCTCCCTAACACCAGAAGATCAAACACAAGGATGATGAGAGGAAGCAGTAAGTAGGCGCCCCTCTTGAGAACTTCTTTGAGGAGTGGAACGTCCTCCGGGGCGAGGCCTTTCAACCTTTGTTTGATCGCTTCGGTGTCAATTTGAAGCAGGAGTGTGATGTAATATAAGACTGCGGGCAGGGCCGCGGCCAGCATTAACGTGGCATAGGATACGCCTGCAAATTCCATGACGATGAAAGCCGTGCCCACCATCACAGGCGGCATGAACTGGCCACCAGTCGAAGCGACGGCCTCGACGCCTGCGGCGAAGTGGGGAGGATAACCCAACTTCTTCATCATTGGGATAGTGAAAGATCCGGTCGAAATAACATTTGCGACAGTACTGCCGGAAATTGTCCCGAAGGCGGCGCTGGCAACGACCGAAACCTTGGCTGGCCCTCCACGGTATTTGCCGGCCAGGGCGTTTGCAGCGCGGATAATGAAGGGACCAACTCCGCTGAATTCGAGGAATACGCTGAACATAATGAACAAGAAGATGTACCGCACCATTACCCGCATCGGCAGACCGAAAATGCCCTCTTCAGAAACAAGTGTGCCCAGTATCCGCTCAAGGGAATAGCCATTGTGGCCCCATAATCCTGGCAAGTACTGCCCCAGAACAGCATAGAGAACCAAACCCAACCCAACTAGCGGCAAGGCATTCCCGCAGGTTCGCCGGCATAGCTCAACCACTATTCCGAGTTGTAATGCGAACACGATCTGGTCCAGTTGTGTCGGAAAGAACATGCCTACGCCTAACAAACGGTCATGATTCAGGACTACATAGACCGCCGTTATGATCGAAATAAGGATCAGCAGGATGTCAACGGTGCGGCCTAGCGCCTTATGCGTTTTCGCCAGGCCCAGGGGACGCTGAATGAAGGTCAAGATGGCTATCGGCACAAGAACCACTTCGGCTACCACCCATGGTGGCATCGGAATCCAAAAAAGGTTCGTGAGTATGAACGCGCTGCAGGCGATTCCTAATAGGACAAGCACGGGAGATTCTTTCGTAAAGATCTTTCTCATCGTCCCTTTCATCAACACTGCCCGTCAGCAATGCGCTCGACGGTTCGATAGGGTCCGGTAGAAGATTTCATGATTTGACGAGCTTGACCCGGCACGCCCCCCAAGCCTGACAGGGGGCATGCCGGGTCGGCTGTCTAAGTCCTTACTTCTTCAGGTGCTCCAGCCATTTGGCAGTGGCCGGATGAAGCCGCATTCCCGCCTTATCTAAAGCATTCGGGTCCAGGAACGAAATCGCGGCCGGAGCTGCAACCAACATTTCGTCGTAATGCGCTTCGAGAATCGTCAGCATGTCCGTAACGAGTTCATCGGGAACATCCGCCCTGACCATTGCGCCTGACGAGGAGCCGAAGCTCTTAACAACCGTTGTCTGGCCGGGATAGGTGTTAGCTGGCAGGTTAACGATTTCCCGGTACGGCTGCTCCTTCAGGACAGTCTCAAAGACTTCAGCCATGCCAATTATCTTGATCTTTTGCGTCGTGGCCAGTTCATAAAGTGGAGCCCATGGTTGACCTACTCCGTATATTCCGACCTCTGCCAGGCCATCCCTCACGGCATCAACGAGGTCGCCGGCAGAACCGTAATTGACAGGCTTCACACCCAGTTCGGGTAAGTGTTTTTCAAAAAGGGCCTTGAACAAGACCGATGCTCCCGCAGTGGCCGGGCCAGTAGCGACCTTCTTGCCCTTGAGGTCTTGGACATTGTTGACATTAGGATTCTTGGTGAACATGAGATAAAAGGTCGGACCCCAGGCTGCCATAAGTCGGACATCGGTTGCGGGCTTGCCCGCATAGGTTCCGACTCCGTTGCCAGCATCGTAAGTGCCTGGTTGGCCGCTAACGGCCAAATGGGCCTTCCCGGCCTGTAGAATACCTGGGGTTTCGTTAGTCCCGGGGCTGATCTCAGCAGTCAACTGGACCTTCGTAGAGTATTTATTGATTATGTTACTCATGGCGATCGCCCATGTCCTCTGTGCTGAACCCTCGGCCCCGGTCAGAATAGTCAATTTCACCTTGGCGGCAGGTGTAGAGGGCGTAGTTGCAGCAGGTTTGGTAGTGCTGGCTTGAGTAGTCCCGACTTGGGTTGCAGTAGTTTGAGTTGGCGCTGGCGAAGCCAGGGTGGTCTGAGCAGTTGCCTTGGCAGTCGTTGGGGGCGCGGTAGTCGCCGCTGGTTTCTTGGTGCAACCTGACAGTACCAGGAGCACGATCACTACAGAACATATAGAGAGAATTACCCGATTACGCCACATGGTCCCCTCCTCGATTGATTCTCGTATGCGATTATCGTAGACGAGAATATGAAGTGGGACTACCATACCACGTTAATAGCGCGTTGTCAATGGGTTATTGAAGGTTACGGGCAAGAGGATTTGTTGCCTGAGCACCCCATCCTTTGTTGATTCCATTCCGGACACTGGTTCACGAGCGGTGGGCATCGATAAGGGACGGACAGGATGGCATAGCGGTCCTTACCAGCTTCTCGTTCAGGCAGGCCCAGATCGACAAAGAAACATTCGCTGGCAAACCGAGCGTTATCCTCAACCTCTTGGCCTGCATATAATCTCGTGTACTCGCAGGTCGAAGAAGTTATTGGAGCAGGCTGGCGTTATTATGGCCGCGGTATCGGCACCGCGGCCTGAACCCGCGATTACCAGCACTTCCTGATCTGTACGAACCAAACCGGCATCAGCGGCCATCAACGCAATTTCACACACTACTTTGAGTCCAGGCGAGAAGACCTTCCTGAGAGTTTCAGCGATCACCTCGACAGTGGGGTATGTTAGCAGCGATTTTCGTATAGCCCGGTTTATCCCCGCGAAGGCATGTCCTGTAGTGAGCAGAATGCCGCCCTTAGCTCGAAAGTCCGCTACTTTTTCCTCCGTAACCTCGAGGGTATTGGGTTCCTTGTAGCCACAGGAGTGAGACACGGCTATTACCTTGTATCCCTGGAATACGTCAACCGCCCTAAGGGCAGTATCGCCCTGAGTTGTTGCCACGAGAACAGTCCGAATCCTTATTTCCTCAGCTCGCCGTCTGGCTAGTTCAAGGGTCTTTTCAGTATTGCCTTTTCCGGGTGAGGCAAAATAAACTGTCGAAGTCGCGATGTCCCCATTAACCTTTGTCACACTTACACCTCCACCGTTTATTGTACTTCAAAGCCGGGGTCGGGTCCGGGATGAAGACACGGGCGCGAATCGGCAGTGCAGGGTTAGTCGGGGGTCAGGCCCCTTTTTTCTCCATGACCGAATCGACTTTACTCCTCAGGGAGACTTCCTTGTCGCGGCGGTCGTCTATCTTTATTGTGGTGACAACCCTCCTCGCGCCAGCCTCAAAAGGGACCTCGTGAAGCCGCTTTGCTACATCGACGATAACTTCCAAGGGCCCCAGGACGACGGTACCCATTGCGGTAAGCTCATAGGTCACTCTCGGTTCGTTATCAAGGACCTTCAGACATGCCGCTACGTACCGGCTGAGGCTTGTACCTGCCCCTATGGGCACCACCGTGAGTTCAGCGAGGACTCGATGGGTCATATCTCTCTCCAACGAAAAAGGGCAACTTCAGTTGCCCTTTTCATCCCTGAGCCAGCCAAGTCTGGCTAATCCTTTTCGCTGCGCCCGGCGTCCTCGTATGCACGGCCTATCTTGTCAATTGCAGCGCGTATGGCCGGTTTATCTTTCGCGGACGCCTTTTCCAACAACTCTTCCAAATACCTCTTTTGGCGTTCCCCCGACTGGCGGAGAGCCTTTCTTACTTCCTCCGGGCTCCTGGCATGGCTCATCTCGATCTTCTCGTCATCCGCCTTCTCAACCTTGGAGGCCTGTTCAGGCCGGGAGCTTCCGCTTAAAGCGGCAATGGACGGCGTCGATTGTGCAAGGGCGGCTATCTTTGGCGCGGCGCTTGGTGGCACGGGGTCTTCCTGGCGCTGCTTTTCAGCCTGGGACTTAGTATCTGCCTGGCCTGCAGCCTTTTCCAAATTCCTGGTAGAACCGATAGTCGACTTTATCCGGCCCAGATCGTTGACCATGGAAGCCGAAACCTGCTCGATATCATCCCCTCGTCCGGCCTCCACCATGTCCCCCATTTCCTTCACCCTGCGGTCGGTGTAGCCAGCAAGCAATTTTGCCTTGCCAACTTCTGAGGGCATAACGGCAACCTGGGCCCGCTCAACCGTCCTTTTCACGGAGTACAACGGTTGGCCAGGCAGCGCATCGGCAGAGGCGACGATTGTACCGCTTCCCGCCACCATCAGCGTGAAAGCACTGGCGGCAACCGGGACCCAAGTCCTGTGCCATGAGAACCGGCTATGAGAGCGATGCTTCTGAGACATCATCCGGTTTCGCACGGCGAGCAACACCTCTGCCTTGGCCCGGGCCCTGAATTCGGGCCTGGGCTGCAATGAGGAAACCTCTTTCAGCGAGACTACCGTATGCAGCAGAAGCTCCAGTTCAGAGGCGTTTTCCGGATAGCGCGCCAGACACTGCTCGACTGTTTCCCCGGTGCGCAGCCTCTCTATACATTCGTTAAATACGGAATCAATCTTTGCCATGACTATCCTGTTTCAGAACTCTGCGCAACGCGTTTACCGCGCTGTGCTGCAACGCCTTGATGGCCCCTTCGTTCTTGCCCATTATCTTTGCCGTTTCGGCAATCGACATCTCTGCAGCGAACCGCAATGCGAGCACATCCCTTTGGGCTCGAGTCAGCTTCTTGGACGCCGCCACGACGGTCTCCACAGCGATCTTCTCCTCTATCTTGTTCTCAATGTTCTCAGCGGATAACAAGGTCACGTCTTCAAGCGAAGTCTTAGAGTCTTTGCCACTCTTCCGGTGGGCATCCACGACCTGGTTCCTTGCGATCCTGAACAGCCAGGCAGCGAACGGTGCTCCACGCCATTTGAAGGTAGGCAAGGCCTCAAAGGCCTTAACAAAAACCTGTTGCGCCATATCTTCCGCCTCGCTCCGGTCTCTTACCCTCAAAGCCAGGTAGCGGTATACCTTGTCGAAATGTCCCTCATATAACATCGAGAACGCTTCCAGGTCTCCCTCCTGGGCGCGTTGAACGATGCGTTCTTCACTTTGCACCTGACAACCCTCAGACTGCAGGAAACACCCTGCAGCGTTTCCGGTGTTATCCCGTGCAATAGTATAACGAATGGGATTGGCGAAAAGATAGGTGTACAATTCACAGGTAGTCCAAGCTGGGTTGCAACGCATGTTAGAATGATGCAGGAGAAACGGCCGGGGCCCCCTGGACAGTCGTGCTTCCTTATGGAGAAAGTGTTGCCTTATCCCATCCGTTATATGCGAGAGGAAGACATACCTCAGATAACTGAGATAGACCGTGAGGCGTTTCCAACGCAATGGCCTTATCCCGTTTACGCCTACAAGAGGGAATTGAACAACCGCCTGGCCTCATACATCGTATCCACAGACCCGGTGGCACAGTGGAGGAACGGACGCAGTAATCGCGGCTCTTTGCTCGGGCCGCTGGTCAGGTTGTTCAGCCATCAGAAGAGCAGTCCCGGAGGGAAAAAGGACCCGAGCGAATGCATCGCCGGATTCGCTGGCATATGGCGTATGCTTGACGAGGTGCACCTCACGACGATCGCTGTCCGGGAGAGCCACCGGCGCCGCGGCATTGGCGAACTCCTGCTGATAGCTGTGATTGACATGGCCCTGGAATGTCATGCGAGCGTGGTGACTCTTGAGGCCAGGATATCGAACTACGGCGCCCAGACCATGTACCGGAAGTATTTGTTCAAAGACGCGGGAATACGGAAAGGGTACTATTCCGAAGACGGCGAAGATGCCATTATTATGACGACCGAGACCATTACCACTGAGTCCTATCGGGCCAGGTTCAAAGAACTGAAAGAAGAGCACGCCCGGCGGATGGAGAAACGAGATGCCATGCCGGGTGCCGTTTCCCCCAGGAACTGATAGCCAGCCCCTCTTACGGCGGAGCCGGAAGAAAAAACCCTCACCCGGGCTGGGTGGGGCCTCAAGGCGAAGTCCAGATAAACCAAACAATCGGGCTGGTCTTGTATCCGGGCAGGGAATCGTCTTGGAAACAGTTCCCCGTGCATCCTTGCCCGTCGGCTGGGGACCGGGGAAAACGGCGGCGGAAGCCAGGACGGAACTAATCGGTGTGGTGTTCTGTTTGAGACCTATTGCAGGGAGAACGTCCCGAATCTTGAGCGTGCAACACTCAAGCGCCGTGGTTGTCCAGATCGCTTTGCCTATCCATTGCCTTTCTCCTTTTCGGGATGTGCTCCCGTGTTTGATAACTAAATGATATGACCAAAACAGAAGTCGGTCAGTCCCAGCGAAGTGGAAAAAGATTCTGCGGGCAATGCCGGTTTCGACTCTGACAACGGACGCGACGTCGTTTTTCACCGCGCAAGGCGGGCTTGTCAATGCCTGCAAAGCATCTCAGGGACGAACAGGTACTCGCTGCTTCCATGGTATAATTTTTCGTAACAAGAGGAGAGTGCCGTATGGGTATGCGTTTCCCATTAACTGACTATGTTGAACAGGCTCTGTCCGGTGCTGTCTACGACAAGCTTGAGGATGGCACCTTCGTTGGGCGTATCCCGGTGTGTAAGGGAGTGGTGGCTTTTGGAAAGACATTGCGAAAATGCCAGGACGAATTGCGGTCAGTTTTGGAGGACTGGATTCTGGTCGGCCTCAAGCTTGGTCACCATCTGCCAGTGATAGGTGGTATCGACCTGAACAGGGAGCCAGAGCGTGAGCCGGTGGCATCCCTGTAAGCGCCAGGAGTTCGTTCGCCGGTTAAGAAAGTTGGAATTTGATGGTCCGTTTTCAGGCACCCGCCACCAATTCATGGTTCACGGGCATCATCGTTTGGCAATTCCGGGGAACCTCAGCTACTCGGTGCCTCAGTTGCGAATGATGCTGAGGGAAGTTGCGGCGATCACAGGCCATGAGATTACGGCTGAAGAGTGGGCTGGCCTCCGGTAGGCAGAAGCTGATGCCATCGGCGGATTGGACAAGTCGGGCAACACCCACACCCTCCAACCGTGTTTCAGGTATCGTTCGACTCTCCCCCTCCCTCCCCCACAAACACGGGGCCCCTGAACGCCACGGCCCCTGATAGACCGGTCCCTACCCCAGCTTCGCCGTCTTTTCGTATGCCGAGATTACGGCGCGGGCCAGGAGCGCCCTGAGTCCGCCCTTTTCCAGTTCCAGCAAGGCTTCTGCGGTGGTGCCTCCAGGAGAAGTGACCATGTTCTTCAGTTCGGCAGGATGCTTATGCATCGCCTCAACCGCATAGGTCGACCCTGCCACAGTCTCCAGCACAAGCTGTTCGGCGACGTCCCGAGGGAAACCGATATGAACGGCGGCATCGGTAAGCGCCTCGATAATCAAGAAGACATACGCCGGACCGCTGCCGCTGACCGCGGTGGCCATGTCAACATACTTCTCTTCTGCAACATATATCTCCCTGCCCATGGCAGCAAGGATAGTACGGACCCGAGACTTCTGTTGCTCACCGGTCTCCGGCGTTGCCGTCCATACGGTTATCCCCCTGCGGACCTGTGCCGGCATGTTGGGCATGGTCCGCACCACAACACGGTGTTTGAGTCCCTGCGCCAGGTCGGATATCTTTGCACCAGCCACGATTGAAACCACAAGTTGCCCCGGCTGCAGCTTTCCCTGCAATTCGGCCATGGCTGCCTTCAGGTTCTGCGGTTTGACCGCAAGCACAACCGCGTCAGCACCGGCAACCGCCAGTACATTGCTATCTGTTGTCTTTACGCCGTACTTGTCTGCGAGAACCTCCCGACGCGCCTTGCTGACATCGCTGACGGTGACTGACTGCGCATCGGTCACCTTCGCATCCAGTATGGCGCTCACCATGGCTTCCCCCATGGCCCCCCCGCCAATGAAGGCTATCCTGTTCATGTCTTCCTCTCCCTGAAAATAGCTCTTCCGATCCTTATCATGGTGGCGCCTTCCTCGATAGCCACCTCGTAGTCGTGGCTCATACCCATCGATAGTTCTGGCAGGCCCAGAGAATCGCCAAGTTCCTTCAATTCGCGGAACACCTTTCTGACTTCCTCAGGGTCCGGGACTAACGGTGCGACTGTCATCAGGCCTCTCAGCTCCAGGTGAGACATCCTTCTGACGCGTGCCGCTACCGAAGGCAACTCTCCTGCGGCAAGGCCCCCTTTGCTGACTTCCCCGGCAACGTTGACCTCCAGCAGGACGGGCAGCTTCTTCGTGGCGTGGCCTTCAAGTGCCAGAGCCAGTTTCAGCGAGTCCACCGAGTCAACGGTATGGAAAAGCGCCAGCGCCAGTTTCACCTTGTTCGACTGAAGGTGGCCCAGCATATGCCAGGTCGCTTCTGTGGCAATGTTGCCGAGCAGCGGTAACTTACCTTCTGCCTCCTGGACCCTGTTCTCCCCGAAATGCCTTACACCGTGCCGGAAGGCCTGCTGAATGGCCTCAGGAGACACGGTCTTGGTCACCGCGATGATGGTTACGTCGCCGGGATTCCGGCCAGCCTTTTTGCAGGAATGCCCGATACGATCCCGAAGCAGGTCAAGATTCTTCGCGATATTCAGCATAGGTTGTTTGGGCAGACCCGCTCGTCTGCCAACCGGGCAAACACAGGGGTTCGCAGCCCGAGCCCTCAGACCACAATGTTAACCAGTTTCCCGGGCACGTAGATGAAGCGGCGCACCTGTTTGTTGTCCAGGTGAACCTTGACCCTGTCCCTGCTCAACACCAGTTCCCTCGCTTCGGTCTCGGTCAGGGCCGGCGCCACCATAAGTCTGTCTCTCAGCTTGCCATTGACCTGCACTACAAGCGTGACCAGGTCATCCCTGGTGAGTTCCTCATCCCAGCCCGGCCAGCTTTGATCATGTATGCTGAAGGCGTGGCCGGTCTGCTGCCACAACTCCTCCGCCAGGTGGGGGGTGGACGGGGCCAGCATGAGCAGCAGTTTCTCTATGGCGCTGTCCCATGCCTTCTTCGAAACCGTACCCGCCTTCCTAACATCGTCAAGACTGTTACTCAGCTCCATCAGCCTTGCCACCATGGTATTGAAGCGGAAACCATCGAGGTCCTGCGTCGTCCTTTTGGCCGTCTTATGGACTGTGCGGAGCAATTCTCTTTCAGCATCTTCGTCCGGGCTTGTCGGGGTGTAGGGCTCCGTGACGAGGTTCCACAGACGGTTGACCCACCTGCTCATGCCAACCAGCCCGTTGTCGTTCCACTCGCCGCCCTGGTCCCACGGGCCGATGAACATCAGGTATGCCCGGACGGCGTCAGCCCCGTGCTGGGATACGTATTGGTCGGGGGGGACCACATTGCCCCTGGACTTGCTCATCTTATACTTGCCGGAGATAATCAGCCCCTGGTTGTACATGTTCGAGAACGGTTCGTTTATTCTCAACAGCCCCAGGTCCCGCAGGGCCTTAACAAAAAACCTCGAATACAGCAAATGCAAAACGGCATGCTCGATACCGCCGGTGTAGAGGTCGACCGGCATCCACTTCTCCACGCTCTTCGGGTCGAAGGGGCCTTTGTCGTACCCGGGGCTGGTATAGCGCAGGAAATACCAGTTGGAGCACATGAACGTGTCCATGGTATCCGTCTCGCGTTTTCCCGGGCCGCCGCATTTGGGACAGGCGGTGTTCACGAAGGAAGGCACGTATTTCAAGGGCGATTCGCCGGTGGGCTTGAATTCAGCATCTTCAGGAAGCAGCACAGGGAGGTCTCTCTCGGGGACCGGGACTATGCCGCACTTTTTGCAATAGATTATCGGTATCGGCGCGCCCCAGTACCTCTGGCGCGAAACTAACCAGTCCCGGATGCGATAGTTCACCGTCCTCTTGCCGAACCCTTTTTCTTCCAGGAAGTCGCAGATAGCTTCGGCTCCACGCTCGCTGGGCAATCCGTCGAAATGCCCTGAATTGACCATCGTGCCCTGTTCCACGTGGGCTTGTGCAAGCTCGCCTCCATCCCAGTCCGGCGGAGCGATGACGGTTCTTATCTCCAGGCCAAACTTCCTGGCGAATTCGAAGTCACGGGTATCGTGGGCCGGCACGCCCATGACCACGCCGGTGCCGTACGAGGCCAGCACGTAGTCGGCGGTCCAGATAGGGACCTTCGCCCCGTTTACCTGGTTTATCACATGGGAGCCGACGAATACGCCAGTTTTCTCCCGCTCGGTCGACATTCGCTCGATGTCGGTCTGGTGGCGAGTCCATTCGACATATTCGTCCACCGCCTTTTTGCGGTCCGGTGCAGTCAGATGTTGCACCAGGGGATGTTCCGGGGCCAGGACGACGAAGGTTACGCCGAAGGTGGTATCCGGGCGGGTAGTGAACACCTTCAACTCCTTCACGCCCACGGTCTCCTGCTCAAGCTTGAAGGCGATCTCAGCGCCCTTGCTCTTGCCGATCCAGTTGGTCTGGATGGTCTTCAGCCGTTCTGACCAGTCGAGGCCTTCGTAGTTCAATAGCTCTTCGGCGTATTTGGTGATACGGAAGAACCATTGCGCCAGTTCCTTGCGGGTTACCTGCGTCTGGCAGCGCTCGCACTCGCCGTTTTCCAGGACCTGTTCATTGGCCAGCACTGTCTGGCAGCTCGGGCACCAGTTCACCGGGGCCTGCGCGCGGTACGCCAGGCCGGCCTCGTAGAACTTCAGGAAGAACCACTCGGTCCACCTGTAGTATTCGGGAAGGCAACTGACCACCTCGCGGCTCCAGTCGTAGATGGAGCCCATGCTCCGCAACTGGCCGCGCATCCTCTCAATGTTCTGCATCGTCCAGGTGTAGGGATGGATGCCGCGCTTAATGGCTGCGTTCTCGGCGGGAAGCCCGAAGGCGTCGAAGCCCATGGGATGAAGCACGTTGAAGCCCTTCATGCGCATGAACCTGGCATGCACATCGGAAGGGGTCATCGCGTACCAGTGCCCGATATGGAGTTCGCCCGAGGGATAGGGGAACATGGGGAG